>ERZ778510.2035-NODE-2035-length-11497-cov-4.128037_pt1 | contig 11497 bp, 10 predicted proteins | sample MGYA00510348_ERZ778510 | MGnify/ENA primary metagenome ERZ778510 (study PRJEB29527, sample SAMN07138969) | mouse gut metagenome | material: feces | host: mouse | place: China:Nanjing | collected 2016-01-25 ... | reverse complement strand
GATGCAAAGGAAGCGCGTGGAGTGCGCGATCATGATAAAGGCAGCCTTATCTTAAAAGGTTTATATCAGACAATGAGAAAGGAAGAGAAACATGAAGAAAAACAGAGGTATACTCAGTCTTGTGCTGACGGCGGTCCTGATTGTATTCTTAGGGTTCACTACGGTAGTAGGAATCGGTGGGAAACATTCCGGAGCAGCGAAGAACATTAAGTTGGGTCTGGATCTGGCAGGCGGCGTCAGTATTACCTATCAGGTCAAAGACAAGAATCCCACAGAGAGTGAGATGAGTGATACTATCTACAAGCTGCAGAGGCGTGTGGAGCAGTACAGTACGGAAGCAACTGTATATCAGGAGGGTAACGACAGGATCAATATCGAAATCCCAGGCGTGACCAATGCCAATGAGATCTTAGACGAGCTTGGCAAGCCTGGTTCGCTGGAATTTCAGACAGAAGACGGCGCTACGGTGATCACTGGTTCTGATGTCAGTACGGCAACTGCGAGATCCGGACAGGATAAAATGGGTAATACGGAATATTCTGTGGAGCTGAGTCTGAACGATGAGGGAAAAGAGAAATTTGCAAAGGCGACGGAAGCGAATGTGGGAAAGACGATTGCCATTATTTATGACGGTGAGACAATCAGTGATCCGGTGGTAAATCAGGCGATTCCAGATGGTATAGCTTATATCACGGGTAATTTTACTTTTGAGGAAGCAGAGAATCTTGCCTCTACCATCCGCATTGGAGGTCTGAAGTTAGAGCTTGAGGAGCTGCGGTCTAATGTAGTGGGCGCGCAGCTTGGAGAGCAGGCGATCAGCACCAGTCTGAAAGCAGGCGCGATCGGTCTTGCGATCGTATTCCTGTTTATGATATTCGTGTATTATCTGCCGGGCCTTGCGTCTTCTCTGGCATTGATCATCTACACAGAGCTTGTGATGGTGATCTTGAATGCATTTGAGGTTACGCTGACGCTGCCGGGTATTGCGGGTATTATCCTTAGTATCGGTATGGCAGTGGATGCCAACGTCATTATATTTGCCCGCGTGAAGGAAGAGATCGCTCTTGGAAAGAGTGTCAGAAATTCTCTGAAGAGCGGATTCCAGAAGGCGATGTCCGCAATCGTGGACGGCAACGTGACAACGCTTATTGCGGCGGCAGTTCTTTGGCTTAAGGGGTCGGGATCGGTAAAGGGCTTTGCGCAGACGTTGGCAATCGGTATCATTGTATCGATGTTTACGGCACTTGTAATTACGCGTCTGATCATATTCTCATTCTACTCAGTAGGATTGAGAAGCGAGAAGTTATATTACCATAAGACGAAGGAGAGAAAATCTATTGATTTCCTCAGTAAGAGAAATATCTGCTTTGTAGTATCGCTGGCTGTGATTGTTCTCGGATTCGTGTTTATGGGCGTGAATGGATCAAAGGGGCAGGGAGCTTTTGAGTATAGTCTTGAGTTCGAGGGCGGAATCTGGAGTTGATAAGCGTTATCTCGCTTGAGCCGTTTGATAAGGATTATACGATAGAGGAGATTGATGAGCAGATCGTTCCGGTCGTAGAGAAAGTGACCGGGGATAATAATGTACAGACACAGAAGGTTGCGGGAAGCAAGCAGGTTATTATCAAGACAAGGGCGCTTGAGCTTGACCAGCGTGAGGCGCTGAATAAAGCTTTGGCAGACGGGTTCGGCGTAAAGCAGGAGGAGATCACGGCTGAGAATATCAGCTCTACGGTTAGCAATGAGATGCGCCGTGATGCGATCATTGCGGTTATCATTGCGACATTGTGCATGCTTCTTTACATTTGGTTCCGGTTTAAGGATATCCGTTTTGCGACCAGTGCGGTTGTGGCGCTCCTTCATGACGTATTAGTAGTGCTTGCGTTCTATGCCGCGGCAAGAGTGTCGGTAGGTAATACGTTTATTGCATGTATGCTTACAATTGTAGGTTACTCTATCAATGCGACGATCGTTATCTTCGACAGGATTCGTGAGGAACTCCACTATAAGACGAGGACAACCGATCTTAAGGAACTTGTAAATAAGAGTATCACACAGACGCTGACGAGAAGTATCTATACCTCATTGACAACGTTTGTAATGGTAGCAGTACTCTTTATCATGGGCGTAAGCTCTATCAAGGAATTTGCGCTGCCGCTCATGGTAGGTATCATATGCGGCGGATATTCTTCGGTATGTATCACAGGCGCTTTGTGGTATGTGATGAAGACGAAGCTGGCGAAGAAGTAAGGATAAGGAAATGAGACATAGACAGCCATTGCCGTCCGGTGCGTGTACCAGTGCATCGGGACGGCAGTGGCTGTTTCCCATATAGATTCTAGTATCGCTGAGACAGAGTAAAACTGATGGGAGGGAATCAGAATGGAACAGTGGATGTTGTTAAGGAAGGGTGCGGAGTTTGACAGGATTGCGAAAAAGTTTCACATTAGTCCCCGGCTGGCGTGTCTGATACGCAACAGAGACGTGATAGGGGATGAGGCTATAGAGCAGTATCTGAACGGAGGGATATCGAAGCTTTCGGATGGATATCTTATGAAGGATATGGAAAAATCAATCAGCATCCTAAAGGAAAAGATAGAAAATCATAAAAAGATCCGTGTGATAGGGGATTATGATATTGACGGAGTAAATGCCACGTATATTCTTTTGGAAGGATTGGAAAAGCTTGGGGCGGAGGTAGACAGTGATATTCCCGACCGGATGAAGGACGGCTACGGGCTGAATATGGATCTTATTGAGCGCGCGGTTAAAGACGGAGCAGATACGATCATCACCTGTGATAACGGAATAGCGGCAAAGGAAGAGATTGCTTATGCGAAAAGTCTTGGTATGACGGTGATTGTGACAGATCATCATGAAGTACCTTTTGAGGAGTCAGAAGGAGAAAAGTATTACATACTGCCTCCGGCGGATGCGGTCATTGATCCGAAGCAGGCAGACTGCAGTTATCCATTTAAGGGCTTGTGCGGCGCGGCCGTTGCCTATCAATTGATGGTGAAGCTTATAGGGGTTTTTGGGCGCAGCCTGGATGAGCTCTCGTATCTGATTGAAAATGTGGCGATCGCTACAGTGGGCGATGTGATGGATCTGACAGGTGAAAATCGTATCTTTGTAAAAGAAGGACTTTTAAGGCTTCGGAATACAAAGAATCCGGGGCTTAAGGCGCTGATCGAATGTGCAGGACTTGACAGAAACCATATCGGTTCTTATCATATCGGTTTTGTGATCGGCCCCTGTCTGAACGCGGGAGGAAGGCTTGATACGGCAAAACGGGCCCTTGCTCTCCTTCGGGCAAAAACAGAGCAGGAGGCGAAAGTACTGGCGGAGGACTTAAAGGCATTGAACGACAGCAGAAAGGATATGACAGCAAAGGCGGTAGAACAGGCGGCAGAGCTTGTGGAAAATCAGCCGGAGGGGAAGGATAAGGTGCTGCTTCTCTATCTTCCGGACTGCCATGAAAGTCTTGCGGGCATTGTGGCGGGAAGGATCAGAGAGCGTTATTGGAAGCCGGTATTCATACTGACAGACGCAGCGCAGGGTGTAAAAGGCTCGGGCCGTTCTATCGAGGCATATCACATGTACGAAGGACTGAATCGGTGTAAAGAGCTTCTTGACAAGTATGGCGGACATAAGCTGGCTGCAGGTCTGTCTCTAAAAAAAGAGAACATCGCGCCGCTTCGCCGGATGCTGAATGAATTCTGTACGCTGACAGAGCAGGATATGGCGGAAAAAGTGTCGATAGATATGGAGATGCCTTTTTCCTGTGTGACAGAAAAGCTAGTATCGGAGCTGGAACTTTTAGAACCCTTTGGCAAAGGGAACACGAAGCCTGTATTCGCGGCGAAGAATGTTTCTGTTTTAGAAGGGCGCATTCTTGGGAAGAATCATAATGTACTGAAGCTAAGAGTGAGGGACAGTGCAGATACTTCCATTGAGGCGATGTTCTTTGGAGATATAGACAGATTTTTTGGATATCTGGAAGAAAGATTCGGTGCAGGGGCAGGAAAACGGGTGCTTGGCGGGCGTGCGGACGGGATGAAGATTTCCGTAACTTATTATCCGGGAATCAATAAATATCAGGGAAGAAGGAGTCCGCAGATCGTAATTACTCATTATAGATAAGAAAACAAGCTGTTTTTTCTGATTTTTTGGGATTTTTGCGCGATAGAAATATTTGAAAATCATGTCAGAAGATGTTATACTTTAATGTATGAAATTTTGTGTCTAAACAAATTTTAAGGAGAGAAACGGAGAGATCAATTATGAAATCAATCGAGGAATACGTAAGAAGTATACCGGATTTTCCAGAGCCGGGAATTATTTTCAGAGATGTGACAAGTGTGCTGCAGGATGCAGAAGGACTGCATATGGCCGTTGATCTGATGCAGGAAAAGCTTAAGGATGTGGAATTTGATGTGATAGTCGGACCAGAGTCCCGGGGATTTATCTTTGGAGTGCCGATTGCCTATAACATGAATAAACCGTTTATTCCCATCCGTAAGAAAGGAAAGCTCCCCTGTGAGACCGCTTCCATTACCTATGAGCTGGAATACGGTACTGCAGAGATTGAGATTCATAAAGATGCCGTTAAAAAGGGGCAAAGAGTCGTTGTAATAGACGATCTGATGGCTACGGGCGGAACGAATGAGGCGATCGTCAAGCTGGTTGAAGGGCTTGGCGGAGAAGTAGTCAAATGTGTATTTTTAATGGAGCTTGCCGGACTTGAGGGAAGAAGACGGCTGTCAGAATATGATGTAGATTCTGTTATCATATATCCGGGGAAGTAGCAGAGTAAGCCGGAGACAGAGTTTGGGATTTGTTATAGTTATGAAAAAAGGAAGGAGGCAGTAATATGTCAGAAAAAAAGACGACGTACGAATCGCTGGATAACCGCATCGCATCAGCTTCTGTTACAAAGGATCTGGCACTTGGGCTGGAGGTTGTGGACGGTCACGCAATCAAAGACGAGAAAGATTACGAGGATCCGGATAAGTTGTACGACATGTTGATTGCCTGCATCCGAAAGTATCACCCTTCTACGGATGTCACTATGATAGCGAAAGCTTATCATCTGGCGAAAAAGGCTCACGGAGAACAGCGGCGCAAATCAGGAGAGCCCTACATCGTCCATCCGCTGTGGGTGGCGATTATTCTTGCCGAACTGGAGATGGATAAAGAGACTATCGCAGCCGGTATGATGCATGATGTGATCGAGGATACGAAGGTCGGGGAAGAGACGTTAAAGAAGGAATTCGGTGAGGATGTCTGCCTGCTGGTGGACGGCGTGACAAAGTTAGGGCAGCTTTCTTATTCTGCGGATAAGCTTGAAGTTCAGGCGGAGAATCTGCGGAAGATGTTCCTCGCAATGGCGAAGGATATCCGTGTTATCATCATAAAGCTTGCGGACCGCCTGCATAATATGCGCACGCTCCAGTTTATGACTCCCGCAAAGCAGAAGGAGAAGGCGAAGGAGACGATGGATATCTATGCTCCTATCGCTCACAGGCTCGGAATCTCTAAGATTAAGACAGAGCTTGACGACCTGTCTTTGAAATATTATGAGCCGGAGGTATTCTTTGACTTAGTAAAGCAGATCAATTCCAGAAAGACAGAGCGGGAGGAGTTTGTTGACCAGATCGTAGAAGACGTATCCGCTCATATGAGAAACTCGGGCATTAAGGCAGAGGTCAGCGGACGTGTGAAGCATTTTTTCAGTATTTATAAGAAAATGGTGAATCAGGATAAGACGATTGATCAGATCTATGATCTGTTTGCTGTGCGGATTATCGTGGAATCGGTGAAGGACTGCTATGCGGCTCTTGGCGTGATCCATGAATTATATACGCCGATTCCGGGACGTTTTAAAGATTATATCGCTATGCCGAAGCCGAATATGTACCAGTCGCTCCACACGACGCTGATGAGTACGGCGGGCCAGAGCACGGCAGGACAGCCATTTGAGATACAGATCCGTACGGATGAGATGCATAAGACGGCAGAGTATGGTATCGCTGCCCATTGGAAATACAAGGAATCTCAGAATGGGAAGAAGAATGTAAAGGTTCAGGAGGAGGAGAAGTTAAGCTGGTTAAGACAGATTTTAGAGTGGCAGCAGGATATGTCAGATAACCGGGAATTTTTAAATCTCCTGAAAGGTGATCTGGATCTGTTTGCGGAGGATGTCTACTGCTTTACCCCGCAGGGAGATGTAAAGAACCTTCCGAATGGCTCTACGCCGATTGATTTTGCTTATGCGATCCACAGCGCTGTCGGTAACAAGATGGTGGGCGCGAGAGTTAATGGGAAGCTTGTGACTATTGATTACAAGATTCAGAACGGAGACAGAATAGAGATCCTAACCTCCCAGAATTCTAAGGGACCAAGCCGCGACTGGCTGAATATTGTCAAGAGTACGCAGGCGAAGAATAAGATCAATCAGTGGTTCAAAAAGCAGTTTAAGGAAGATAACATCGTCAAAGGCAAGGATATGATTGCCTCTTACTGCAGGACGAAGTCTATTAATCCTCAGGATATCCTTCGGACGAAATATATGGAGATCGTTCAGAATAAATACGGGTTCAGAGACTGGGATTCCGTGCTTGCAGCAATCGGACACGGCGGCCTTAAGGAAGGCCAGGTTGTGAACCGTCTTGTGGAGGAATATGGAAAAGAACACAAGCAGGAGATGACGAATGAGGTTGTCTTAGAGAAGGTTGCAGAGGCGGCAAGGAATAAGGTTCATATTGCCAAGTCAAAGAGCGGTATCGTAGTGAAGGGGATCGACGATGTAGCAGTCCGTTTTTCGCGGTGCTGCAATCCGGTTCCAGGAGACGAGATCGTGGGATTTGTTACAAGAGGAAGGGGATTATCCATCCATCGTACAGACTGCGTGAATATGATCCATCTGACAGAGGCGGAGAGAGTGAGGCTTATCGATGCCGAGTGGGAAGGCGGAGTTGCAGAAAAGGCGGGCGGCCAATACCTTGCGGAGATCAAGATGTTTGCTTATGACAAGCAGGGATTTTTGATGGAAGTGACCAAGATCTTTACGGAGAACGGGGTAGATGTGAAGTCTATGAATATCCGTACCAATAAGCAGGGAATGGCAACTATTGAGACGGGATTTATCGTTCATGGCAGATCTGAACTTGAGAAAGTGATCTCTAAGCTCAGACAGCTTGAGGGCGTGATTGATATTGAAAGGACGACGGGTTAAGGATGAAAGTAGAGAGATTTGTAACAGGGATTATCAGCACCAACTGTTATCTTGCAGTAAATGAGGAGACAAAGCAGGCTGTCATCGTGGACCCGGCGGCATGCCCGAAGAAGATGCTGGACTATATAGAAGGGGAGGATCTTAAGATAGAAGCGATTCTTTTGACTCACGGACATTTTGACCATATTATGGGAATCGACGGATTTTTGAAGGAATATCCGGTTCCGGTCTATGTTCATGAGGATGATGAGAAGGTAATGAATGATCCGCGTCTGAATCAGTCTTCCACCTATACGGCGGGCTATACCTTTTCTAGAGCGCAGTATTTAAGAGACAGACAGACCTTAGACCTTGCGGGTTATAAATTTGAAGTGATCCACACGCCGGGCCATACGTGGGGCGGATGTTGCTATTATATTGCATCGGAGAATGTGCTGTTCAGCGGAGATACACTGTTCCAGTGTTCGGTGGGAAGAACGGATTTTGAGACGAGCAGCACATCGGACCTTATGCATTCTGTCAGGGAGAAGCTTATGAAGCTCCCGGATGAGACGCACGTCTATCCCGGACATATGGGAGAGACGATGATCGGATATGAGAGAGAGCATAATCCGTTTATCTGACAGGTGTGTATAAAAGTGTATAAAGTGCAGTTGTGCACGAAGTATGTTACAGACAGAGGTTTTGATGTACAGGGAGATTGGAATATATGATTCAGGTGATATGCAGGGATGAAGCTTATATTTATAATGCGTACCATATGACGAAGGCTTTTTATCCATCCGCGGAGGTTGTTTCGCGGGTAGAGGAAAAAGCCTCTAATTATGTAACGGTAATATTGGACGGGAAAGCTGTGGCTTCAGTGCCGGATGAAAGGGAAAAAGAGCAAAAGCGCCGGATAGATATCATCCTCTACCGTCAGTTGGCCGAACGGACAGGGCGGACTCTTTCATGGGGGATCCTGACGGGAGTGCGCCCTGTCAAACTCGCGGTGAAGAGACTTGATGAAGGGATGACGAAGGAGGAATTTATCCGCTGGTTTGGAGAAAATTATCTGGTGAGCAAGGAAAAATCAGAGCTTGCATGGAATATTGCCGTTAGGGAAAAATCGCTGCTCGATAAGCTGGATGCGAAGGAGGGGTACAGCCTGTATGTGGGAATTCCTTTCTGCCCGACGGTCTGTACTTATTGTTCCTTTAGTTCCGGGGAGTGGTCCTTCTGGAAAGACCGGATTGATGAATATCTGGATGTGCTTTGCAGAGAACTTCGGTTTATAGCGGAGGCATCTGAGGGAAAGCGGCTGAATACTGTCTACGTTGGAGGAGGGACGCCTACGACTCTTAGCGGAGCGCAGCTTGACAGGCTGTTATCCTGTATTGATCTGTATTTCCCAAAGGAGCATCTGCTGGAATATACGGTGGAGGCGGGAAGACCGGACAGTATTACGCGCGAGAAGCTTGCGGTTTTAAAGGAACACGGGATTACGCGGATTTCCATCAATCCTCAGACGATGCAGCAAAAGACGCTTGATGTAATCGGCAGAAAGCATACGGTGGAGGAAGTGAAGGGAGCGCTTTTACTTGTACGGGATATGGGTTTTGATAATATTAACATGGATCTGATCATGGGACTTCCGGGCGAGACCGTGGAGGAGGTGAAGGACACGCTGCGGCAGATAGAAGATTTGCAGCCGGATAATCTTACTGTGCATTCCCTCGCGATAAAGCGGGCGGCTAAGATGGAGCGGCAGGATACAAAGAATGCCGGATGTATCGGTCAGATGGTTGAGGAAGCGGCCCGATCGGCAGGAAGGATGGGGATGTCCCCCTACTATCTGTACCGCCAGAAGAATATCGCCGGGAATTTTGAAAATGTAGGTTATGCAAAGGCTGAAAAAGCCGGAATATACAATATCCTTATTATGGAGGAAAAACAGACCATTATCGCTGCCGGAGCCGGAAGCGTGTCAAAGCGGGTTTATCCAGACGGGCGAATTGAGAGAAGCGAGAATGTGAAGGATGTTGCCCAATATATCGAGAGAATCGGGGAAATGATTGAGCGTAAAAAGCATCTTTTATGTATTTCCTTATCAGACAGGTAATCCAGTGGTGGATATTTTGCCGGGAGAGAAGTTAAAGATGGCAAAAGCAGATGAAATTGCAGCTGAGGTTTCATTGCCCCTTCCAAACCTCTGCGGAATAGGTGATTTTGATTTGTGCGTGATTAAACTTGTTCCTATATCTGCAAAAATTCACCGTAAGAAAAGCAGAATGACCTGTATTTGATATATAATAGGCAGATGATTATATGTAAGTGCAGGGGTGAAGTGAGAAACTTCACAACTGTACTTATATTTTTTGCAATATTCCTTTCTCTTCTGATGGTTCTGGGGCTTGCAGCCTGCGGAGATTCCAGAGCTCAGACCGGACAGTCTTCAGCAGAAGAAAATTCGTCGGAAGGCGCCGCAGAGCATATTGCAGACGGACTGAACGCGGATCTTTACGAGATCCTGCCGGAAGAACCATATACGGACACGGACTTTGATTATAATGACAATAACAGCCGCTCGACGATTGAAATGAATGATCCGGATGCCCGCCCGGCGATTTCTGGTTCGATAGCGAACATGGATCAGTATGAGATTGTGTTTATTGGCTAGCCGGTATGAATGCAGTGTGATTGTACAAATACTTTTATTCGTATTACGAAAAATGCTTGACATCTTATATTACGGAAAATATAATGTGGTATGTGGAGGCAGAGAGGAGTGTGGCTATGGGAAAAAGAGGGCGTCCAAAATCGGATGTTACAAAAGAGCGTATTGTGACTATAAGGATGTCTGACGCAGAATATCACGCTCTAAAGGAATACTCTGACAAACATCAACAGACGATAACAGAAACGATCAAAACAGGAGTAGACTTATTGTATAAAACCCGTTTATAGACAATCATATTATAACCGGGCGACTGCAGAAATACAGACGGTAGAATGAAAAGGAGAATGGTTATGGCATTGAAGAAAAAACCAGTGACAGGCATGAAGGACATGATGCCAAAAGAGATGGAACTCAGGGATTATGTGATTCATCTGATAAAGGAAACTTATAAGACGTTCGGTTTTTTGTCTATGGAGACTCCTTGCGTGGAGCATATCGAGAACCTGTGCAGCAGGCAGGGCGGAGATAATGAAAAGCTGATTTTCAAGATCTTAAAACGGGGCGAGAAATTAAAGGTTCACGATGCAAAAGAGGAAGGGGATTTGGTAGACGGCGGTCTCCGCTATGATCTAACGGTGCCGCTTGCCAGATATTACGCAAATCACGCGAATGAACTTCCCTCGCCGTTCAAGGCGATGCAGATCGGCAATGTGTGGAGAGCGGACCGTCCGCAAAAAGGGCGTTTCCGTCAGTTTATGCAGTGTGACATCGACATACTGGGGGAGGCGGGGAATCTGGCAGAGATTGAATTGATTCTGGCTACCACATCCATGCTTGGAAAGCTTGATTTTAAAAACTTTACCGTCAATATCAATGATCGGAATATCTTAAAGGCAATGGCGGCTTTTTGTGGGTTTAAAGAAGAAGATTATGACGAGGTGTTCATTATCCTTGATAAGATGGACAAGATCGGCGCCGGCAAAGTAGCGGAAGAACTTTCCTGCCTTGGGTATGAGAGGGAAAATGTAGAGCGGTATCTGAATCTTTTTGACGAAGTATCAGAAGACGTGTCCGGAATCCGTTACCTGAAGGAGAAGCTCGGGGATTGTCTGGATGATGAGACGGCTGAGAATATGGAGATGATTATTTCCAGTGTGGAGGCGGCGAAGGATTGTGAATTTCAGATCTGTTTTTCGCCCACGTTGGTAAGAGGGCAGTCTTATTATACGGGTACGATCTTCGAAGTTACAATGGATGATTTCGGCGGCTCTGTGGCAGGGGGCGGACGTTATGATAAGATGATCGGAAGATTTACCGGACAGGATACGCCTGCCTGCGGATTTTCCATCGGATTTGAGCGGATCGTCATGCTTCTTTTGGAAAATGGATACGAAGTGCCGAAAAAAGGCGGGAAAAAGGCATATCTGTTAGATAAGAAACTTTCGAAGGAAGCAGTCTTAAAAGTACTTGCTATGGCAAAACAGGACCGGCAGGATGGAAAACAGGTGCTGATCGTGAATATGAAAAAAAATAAGAAATTCCAGAAAGAACAGCTTATGTCAGAAGGATATGAAGAACTGCAGGAATGCTACGCTGATTAA
>ERZ778510.2027-NODE-2027-length-11533-cov-73.813295_pt1 | contig 11533 bp, 11 predicted proteins | sample MGYA00510348_ERZ778510 | MGnify/ENA primary metagenome ERZ778510 (study PRJEB29527, sample SAMN07138969) | mouse gut metagenome | material: feces | host: mouse | place: China:Nanjing | collected 2016-01-25 ... | reverse complement strand
ATACATCAGAAAGTGTCTTGTGCGTTATTTTTTCAAAAAGTTGTAAAGTGGTGTTCCTTAAAGTAAGTACTAATATTTTCGGACAATTGCATAAGCTCTTCTTTCCCAACAATATCTATCACTGTCTGTCGCACTAGATCATGATGAAAATGTAATAATAAAATACCATTACTGTCAACCTCCGAAAGATAGTCTTTCAAAAAATAATGTATTCTTGCCCAAAAAACACTTAATGTAAAACAATTCTGTTTAATTGTCCAATGTGTATGTTGTGTTATTTCCTGTAAAACTTGTTTATCCCGTTCCAACAATATTAGTAATTCCTGCTCACTCAAACCGTCTACTGCCAAAGCCAAATATCCAATTATATGTTTATACAACTTTTCGTAATTAGAATTTGGCACTTTCAGTTGCAAAAAAATACTTTCTTTGGTTCCAATAGGAAGTATTAATGGCATGCAGTCAAAACTGTGCCTTTTTTGAAACTGTCTGCAGAGCAATTGAATATAAAGAGGAGTAACTTCTTTCGGAAGATTCTGTCGGAGAAATAGTTCGTCTTTCTCACGTAACGTTCTTTCTCTTTTCCACAGCAATTGTTTTAACATGCAAATTGAGTCAGGCTTTACTAGTTGTAAAATCTGATAAACAAAAATATTTTTAATACGATCTCTTTTATTGAGGGATAATTCAGAAATACAAGAAATAACAAATGTAAGATTGTGGGGCAATCGACATGCTAACAGACTACCTCCAATCTGATTCCAATCATAAATTTGCTCAACAGAATCCAACAATATTGTTATCGGTATGCTACTGTGAAAACCGGCTAATTGTCTTTCAAACCATGTTACACAATGTTCCGCGTCAGATTCCGTCTCTAAATCAAATAATATTCCTCTTCTTTGCAATTGTTTCAGACAAAACCATAATGCATGGGCTATCCTTCTACATGAAGGCAACAAATCAGCACATGAAAGTACAAAATTTTGTTGCTCCATGGCATAACAATGACTTAACAACATGCTTTTACCACTTCCAGAGGTACCTGTTAATAAAATTATCTTGCCATAATTTTCCTTGCAGCAATTTAGAAAGTTATTTAAATTGTCATTAACTTCAATATAGTTTTCCTCTGCTTTCCGGACTGCCTCATCAAGCATACACAGTTCTCGTTGAAATGGTGTGAGCAAAGCCTCTTGCCTCTGCACCTCAGCTATTCGAGATTGAATGACTTGCCTCAGAAAAATTTTGACTTTCTGAATATAATCATCTCCCGGCTGATAAAATAGCATATTTGAGTCTGTCAATGCTCCCATATAGTCTTTCAAGTGTGCTTGAAGAGCAACGGCCTGATTTGCAATATCGTCTGCCTCTTCTTTTATACAATATTCTGGTTCTTTTGTGCGTAATAACACAAAAACATGTTCCTTACTTTCTGGATGCGTAAAAAGACCTTTGTAAATTTCCTGTTCTGTTGCTGATAGCCCATAAATTTCATACCACTTGCTTTCCTCTGGAAAGTGTTTCCTTATCAGTGGAAATAATTCCTCTTTTAACAAGGATTCTGTAATTCCCCATTTATTTTTATCCTTTTCTTCTTCTTTACGAGAGCGCAAAATGTACGAAAGATTTACATCATTTTCATCCTGCAAATACCAATTTCTTAATAGGGAATCTGATGGAATTTCATCTGAAATTTTATCCCACACATATTTATTAATAATAAAAGGAAGCGGAATCCATCCATAATACAACCCAGCCAAAACTAAAAAATTGGGCTTTGGAGAAAGCATTTGACAACGAGCAATTTCGTCGAAGCAAATTTGAAGCGTGCGATTATTTTGACCATCTTCCTTTGAAATTCCCCAGCGCAAATCCAATACTTGAAATGAAAAGCCTTCCGACTTGCAATATTCACTTAACTCTTCAAATACTAGAACTAGTCCATCCCTTTCTTCCTTAAAGTTATAAAAAGTAGAACTAACAAATATTCGTACCATTTTATGCGTCATACATTTCTCGCTCCTTTATACATATTTTTTTTACTCGAAATGCTGTGAAACGCCTAACTAGACGAACAATAATTACTATTAGTACAATTAATACATACTCAATTATAACAAAAACGATCATCTGTCCGAGATTAGAAAAGGTAAAATGCAAATAAAAATGACCTACCAATACAGATATTATAATATAACCAATAACAAATGGAATAGCGAGCGATCTGTGTCTTATGGGCAGCAAATAAAAATTATTCTCTGTTTCCATGTCTAATTCCTCTTGGTCAGGTCTCTTATGCTCCCAATACGATTTATCATGCTGCACTTCTGTGCCATAAATGACAAGACGAATCCACATAATAATAATTAAAACTGTTACTATAATGACCAAAATTGTAATCAATATTGCTAATAAATCTGCAAACATAGAAAGTACAACAGCGGGCATAGCTGGACCAATCAATAGCAAAAAGGCAAATCCCAAAATAAAAATCAAGATCATGGCAACGCAACATATCACTGCACCTTTTAAGTACTTATTTGAAAATAATCTGCTTATCCAATTTTTCATATGTACGCTCACCTTTTTTACCTTAATATAATGACTCATTACTCATTAAAACTTTTCCAATCACTTACTTCTTGTTGAAAGCATTTTTCACACATTTGAATGAGCATTAAATCACGCTCCTCCTGACTTAAATCCTTACCAAAAGCACCAACTTGGTTAAAATACAGATACAAAGTGCTCAAAAGCCACTCTCTGTTAAACCGATATTTTGCCCATAAATCTTTATAATTTTGTAAGTTTAAATAAGCACTTATACTTGTCACCGCAGCACCTAAAGCTGCAATGAATATCTTCACAAAAATTCCTCCATCTGCCAATACAGATGCTATTGGAATAACTCCACTGATTATAATAGAACCAGTTGTCCAACGAAGATATTGCATTTTATACGCCGCACTCTTTATTCGATACCAGTCCATCTGTTTAATAACACGTTCCTGAATATACCATCTTGTCTTTTCATTTGGTATGTCATTCATCCATTTTAAGAACACTTCATCTCGTTCACTTGAATTTTGGTTGTTCAAATTATACAATCTCCCTATAAAAAACAAAACTAACTTTTACTTATCATTATAAACATACTACCTAATATATAAATAAACAAGGGACAGAATTGACCACTATTCTTTAGGTCAATTTTGTCCCGTTCTTAAAAATTTTGATTAACTAAAAAACTTATAGCAAAAACACATTATAAAATAGGTGTATGTATAACAATCTTTTCAAATAATTATCCCCAATATCTCCTCTTTACTTATTAAGCCCACTTCAGGATAACGACTATCTTTACTTTGAGCTATATTATCTCCTATAACAAAATACTGTCCATCTTCCAAAAGTATAGTGTTTTGTGCTATTCCAGCATACTCAAAAGTATCTAAAGGAAAAACTTTACTAATTTGATTATTGACATGTAATTGCCCCTCTTGGATCTGTACTTTATCACCTGGACAGGCAACTATACGCTTTATTAATACAGTGTTTAATCCTTCACATTGAAATGCAATTACATCTCCATATGTATAATTTTTAGAATATTTATTAATTATTACAAGTTGCATATTATGATATGAAGGACTCATTGATTCTCCATGAATAAGTACTATTTGAAACCAATTTGATGATACAAAATAACTAAAAATTATAATAGAAACTGTGAAAAATAGATACTTATAATGCCTAAATACTTTCCTTGTTATATTTAACCAACTATTTTTTCTCATAAAGAAACTCATATTTTTTAATTTATATAACTATTTTAAAATGATATATTTCCTCATTATTCTCTATAAAAATTCAATAAATCGCCTTTATTAATTATTCCAAATGTATTATAATCGAACCTTTCTTTGACTAAAGAAATTGTATTATACCAGTCGAGAATACTTCTCATATAAGAAGTATCTAGTTCTAGTAAATTTGCTATCTGAACCAATATCTCCAACCCATACGAAAAATCAGCCACAAAATATCTAGAATACAAATCAGGTATATATTTTCCATTAATAAACAACATTGGTGTTTTTATCCCTTTAAATCCTTGAATACTTCTAATTTTTTTTGTAAACTGTTCTGGTGTTTTACTTTCGTAGTGTATTTTCAATGATCTAACATAAGATAAATCAAATTCATTCAGTGTTGTACAGATCTGTTGCACTTCATCATCACATGCAAATAATAATTTAGATGTTTCATCATCCCAATCTTCATAAAATAAAGGAACAAAATCATAGGTAACCTCACTACAATAATCCTTAAATAATGTTTTTAATCTTGTAGTATGCAGTATTGGATTAGATGGAGTTAATGTCAACGTAAGATAATTTGGTAGTGCTACACATGGTATTTCAAAAATATCAAAAAGATTTTCCTTAATTTCTAATACTTCCTTTGATGGTAATGCTGCAACATGAAGCTGTTTACGATAACCAATAGCACGAACACTTTTTCCATACTCAATTAATCGTGCTACACTTGGAACCCGCTGTAGTCCGAAAAGAATCGCTCCTCTTTCTAAACATGCTTTAAAAGCACATTCTCCGCCACCAGTACCAGGAATCAATCCTATTTTTATTCCACTTTTTATATATGGATATATTTCATTTGAAACAGCTTTCATACAAAATGCAGGTACTGTTACAAAAATAATGTCTACTTCTGAAAATGCTTCTGCTGCATTACTTGTTGATTTGTAAATATCTCCTTGACATTTAATTGTATCTTTTTCATCAAAAATAATCAAATGTTGATTAAATTGCTTAGGTCTTGAGCTATAAATTATCACTCGATGTCCCTTTGCAGCACAATGCACAGCAAACTGTGTTCCAATATTACCTCCACCAACAATTGTTATATTCATATGTTCCACCATTCATTACCGCACATAAAGGTATTACTATACAATTAAATCCAAAACTTTTCTGTAGGATCATGTAAATCAATATCAGTAATACTTTCTTGTTCTATAAGTAACTGATAAATATGTGCGGCAAAATTGATGTCATGCATAGATACACCAATATTATATGCTAAAATCCTTTCTTTATTATTTTCACGTCCTACGGCTTTATTGTTAACAACATCACTTACTTCTGCAAAATACCGAAATTTATTAAAATATTTAAAATGTTTGACATGCCCATAATCATCTGCATATATTTTATCAAAAAATAGATCACAATTTGTAAATCCTCTTGTATGAATAGGTACTACTAATACCCCTTCCTCAAAACAATTATCACTGCAGAAATTATCTTCCAAAAATGTGACTGCTGAAACTACAACATCAGAACCTCTCACAAGCGCTTCTGCATCATCTACACAGACAAATTTCAGATTGGAATTTGTCTGAAATCTTTTTATAAAAGATTCTTCTTGCCCTTTGTATTTGAGAATTTTAACAAGAAATTTTTTATCAGGATTCATTGTCGCCAATACAAGAAGCATAGCTCTTGCTGTATTTCCAAGTCCTACAATTCCTATTGTAGAATACTCCTTTTTTGCAAGTAATATGATCGAATGCGCTGCTACTGCTCCAGTGCGCATAGCAGTAATCCAATTTGCATCCATCAATGATAAAAACTCGCCAGTTTGCACATCAAACAAAAGAAGTTTACTATCTAAACTCGGCTTTCTCTCTGGATAACGAGTAACTATTTTTACCCCCCCATGTATATGTCAAAAAATCTTTTTTATGTCCCAACATACATGGCATAACATTACAAAATACCTTATCGTTAGGTTTCATACTAATTTTTGCTGGCAATAAAACATCTTCTTTGCTAGAAATCATTTCTTCCACCCATTGATAACACATCTCTGGTTGAATGCTTAGATTTTTAATATCTTCAAAAGATACTATCTTCATAACGTAAGCTCCTCCTGTAATGAAAGCAAAAGTCTGTTGTTGTCTTCTTCATTTCTTATAGCAAGTCGTATATATTCCCCACTTCTAATTTTTTTGGACAAGTCTTTCACCAATATCTTATGTTTTAATAGCAATCGCTCTGTCAATTCAGTTGCTGTTATATCTCCCAATAGTTCTATCATAATATAATTTGCCTGCGAAGAAGCAACCGATATATTAGGCAGCTTCTCTAATTGCTTTTGTATTTTCTCTCTCTCCCGTCTATATTTTTTCAACCCTTCTATGTAATCTTTCTTATATTTTTCTTCAATTTGCATATAAAACTCTGCAAACGAATTAATATTCCAAATTGCTACATCCTGTTTTAAATATTCAATTGCCTTCTTATTTCCTGATGCAAGTATACCCAAGCGTAACCCTGGAACTCCATATGATTTAGAAATACTCTTTATAACAAACAAAGTTGGATTATCATCAAGAATCGTCTGTTCAATAATAGACGCATTTTCTTCATCCGCAAAATCTACAAAAGACTCATCTATAATTAAATTTATTTCCTTTTGCTTTGTCCATTTTAACAAGTTTATAATTTCCTTTTTTGGAATATAATTTCCTGATGGATTATCTGGATTTACAATCACAAGACTACTGATATCTCTTTTATCATAAAAATCAATCAGATCTTGTGCTGTATAAATAAAATTTTTCTTCTGTGACATAAATATCACTGTGTTTATTTCATCATATCTATTTGAATATTCTTCAAAAGTAGGTTTTATAAAACCTACTTTTCCACTTAAATATCCCATTAGTGCTTTAATTAATTCCGCGGCTCCATTTCCGACCACTATATTATCTTGTTTCACATTAAAATTTTTTGCTGCTAATAAAGAATTAACTTCCATTCCAGAAGGATACTGTGTAATAAGTTTTTCAAAACTTGCCTTTATTTCGTCAATCATCTTCTGTGGCGGAAAATATGGATTCACTAAATAACAAAAATCAAGGATTTGAGGATATCTCCAATAACCACCATATCGTTTCTGAACCAGTTTAACCTTTTCACTCGCTTCAGGAGCAAACATAGAAGCAGCAATATCCAAATCCTGAATATCATCTATTTCATACCAAAGTTCACCATTTAATCGTTTCGCTTTAATTTCTGGCTCATCAAGCATTGTAATTACACGCAATACCTGTTCATAATACTCATTATCGCCAAGTGCTTTTGAATATGCATCCAGAAATGGTACATAATGCGTTTCAGAAAAATGTCTACTAAATTTATATATATTTACAGTTTTATAATAATCTTTAATCTCATTAAATTGAAACTGTTTACCTGGCACAAAAGCAGCAATGCTATCGTCAGCGGCAAGTTTGACACAAGTTCCATCCATCCAGCTTTCATATTTATCTACTAAAGCCAAAGTATCGCGCGGGTCATTCAAAAGCGCTTCTATAACCGAATCTTCAAAGATTAAATCGGATTCAAATAATAACGTATCATCTTTACATAACCAATCCTTGGCAAGTGCTAGAGAATAAATATTATTCGTCTTATCATAAATAGGATTATTTACATAAATAATAGGCGTATTTATCTGAAGTGTTGCAATATAATCAATTAATTTCTGTCCTTGATAACCGATTACAATTATAATTCTGGAAAGATGCTGTTTATCAATCTGATGAAGCATTCTATCAATTAAAGTTACTCCATTTACTTCAACCATACATTTCGTATTGTCTTGTGTTAATTCTTTCAGTCTTTTTCCCATTCCTGCCGCTAAAATTACAGCCTGCATTTTAAGACACCACCTTTTTAACTATTACAAGTTTATTTTGCATTTGTATCGCTAACAATAATTTCATCTGATTCAACTTCTTTATTTCTATTTTCATCAATTCCGAGTTTATCGTTTACTTTCTTTTTGACTTTCCGAATATACAATCCCAAACCAGCACCCAATGCAACAACAATACCTGCCACTGCCTGAATTACATATGTCATTACAGAAGGATCAATATATGCATTTACATCTCTTCCAAAGAAAAGCATACTTGAAACACTAACAAATCCAATCATTGCTGTTAATTTTACTACTTTTTTCATTTTTACTTTGCTCCTTTTTGTTTTAATTTTTCCTGAAGACTATTGATAATATATTTTGCTCCAACCTCCGTTGAAGAACCTAAATTATAAATATATTGATACGCTAATGCCTCTATATTTTTACTATACTCTAATTTTCGCTCAATTAGATACTCCACTACTTCGACAATTTGTCCTAACTGATCTAGTTTTAAACTTTTTCCCAACTTATCTCGCAATAAAATATTTAAAGGTATCGTATCAATTCTTTGATATTCTGGATTCATAACTTTCATTGGAGTATCAATAAATAAAATAGGTCTTAATGTGGTAAATGCATATTCCCAACTTATTCCGGACCAATCTGTTATTAATAAATCTGCCTCCATAATTGGATTATTTGATGTAAAATCAGTCTGAATTATCACATTGTCTGAAGAATACTTTTGTTTTAACACTTCCATATAATCTTTTTTTAAACGCACTTCTTGAGGGTGTGGTCGAACAATAATCTCATAATCTAAATTTTTCAGTGCATCAAGAATTTCTTCCAAGCAACTATCTATAATATTTTTTTCCTGCCATGATGGAGCAATTAAAATTTTTTTTCTTTTATTTTTGGTATGCTCCATCGATTGAAACTTATTTCTAATTTCATCAATTAATGGATAGCCTACTTCAATTAGTTTTTTTGATGGAAGATTATATTCCTTTTCTGTCTCCTTCACTTCTGATACTTGATGTGGTCCAACACAAAATATAGTATCAAAATGATCCATACATCCTTTTCGCATCCCCATATTATTGCTTCCCATACCATGTTGCACAAAAACATACTCAACATCATCACGCACATAACTTCTTTTAATATGAAAGTTATCAAGATCTGGCATAGTCATTACAACCATATCCGCATCCATTCTCATCATCAAGGTAATCAATCTGTTTTCGCCTATGTAGTATGCTCTAATTTGCGGATTCACCTTTTCCATTTCAAAAATAGAATCTTTAGGGTCACTTGTTATGTAATGAATGGTAATATTCGTATGTTCTAGCAAATATTCTATAAAGCCTTTAAAATACTTGTAAAAACCATTACTTTCAGAGTAAAATACTAAATGTTTATTGACCACAGAAAAGAACTTTTTATAATCATTTCTCTCACGTCTTTTATTCTCTGAAAACAAACTTTCTTTCTTTTTCTTACCAACACTTTGAATTTCATTCAAAGCTCTGCGGCTTTTTTCAAGTTTTTCGTAGTCGACATATTTTCTTGGCTTAATGATTCCATTTAAAATGTAGAGCTGCATAACTGCCATCAAATTACTACATACCCAATAAAGAGCAGTACCAATTGGAACAAACCAGCCAAGATACAAAGACAAACCAACCGAAAAAATCATTGTTCCATATTTGTTATACTTGGATTGCTCTGATTGAAGGACATTACTTGCATTTTGTGCAATACATAATATCCACGCTGAAAAGCCTGCCACAATTGGTGACCAAATTAACCGAATGCCAACCTGACTTGGCACTTCTCCCAAATCAACTGGTCCGAACATCATATTTATAGAAGGATTTTCAATCCCCATTCTAATTGTGCCAACAACTCCCATTAGAAGTACTAACTGAACAATTAGTGGAATTGTTGATGCAAGTGGATGATACTTTTGTTCCTTAAATAATTTTGCCTGTTCTTCTGCTATCATATCCTTCTGACCATAATATTTTACTTTGAGAAAATTAATATCTGGCTGAATCTTTATCATAGTGATAGAATTCATATAGGTCCATAATGAAACAGGAAGTAATACTATCTTACTAATAAATGTAAATAATACGATTGACCAACCATAGTTGTGACAAAAATCATAACAGCCATTCATAATCCAAGATAGAAAATTATAAAGTATGTCCATTTCTGCTTGTCCTTTCCAAATTGCAGGCATCTTCTGTCTGATTTAGTTAATAGAAAAAGTGTCTCTATTTATTTAGAATAAGGACACTTATCTATTCCTTAAGCTAATTTATTTCATAGTAGTAACTCTATTTAAAATATCACAAAAAAAAGTATATGTACAGTATCAATTGCATTTTTCTAGATATTTCCGCTGGAATTTGTTACAATTCACACCCAATGTCATTTACTTAAGCAGATTTCTGTTAAAAATCAGGAACCTGCTTTTTTCTACCTCTAACTCAAAAAATATTTTTGAAAAAAAACTTGACAAGCCACCTGAAATGTGCGGCTTTTTTGATTTCATCAAAAAAGCCAATTGCTCAGGAAGCAACTGTTCAACATTCACCTGATCAAGGAGACACTTTATGAAAAATTCTGATGTCATCAAAGCTTTGCTCCTGGCGGCAGTCAACGAGATCGCTGCCGATCCTTGGAAGTATGCCGTCAACCCCATCAGGGACTTCACCAGGAACCGGAAAATGGGGTTCCATGACACCCTGATGATGCTTCTCACCATGGAAGCTAACTGTATCAAAGAGGAACTTTACCGTTATTTCGGCCACACCACAGATGCCCCATCCAAAGCTGCTTTTTACAGGCAGCGCCGCAAGCTTACTGGCGATGCTCTCGCTAACCTTCTTTACACATTTAACAGCAGGCTACAAAAAAACCTCTACAACAGGAAATACCAGTTCATTGCTTGTGACGGGTCCACTACCGACATCTTCCGCAATCGTGATGACCGACACTTTTTTGAACCTAATGGCAAATCTACAAAGGGCTTCAACCAGGTCCACATCAATGCCTTCTATTCCATACTGGACAGGCGCTTCACCAACTTTGTGGTTCAGCCTGCCAGAAGTCCAGCTAAGAAATATCAATGGTAAATTGAAAAATGTGAAAAAAGTTTTTTGTGACAGTTGATGTAAAAAAGGGTAACTTTAATAAACCCATTCAAAAAAATTGTGCTACTGCACTTTTACACCTGCTAATGTAGTCGTTTTTTGCTCATAAAAAAGTGAGTTGCTAATCCGACAGTTCCTTATAATGCAATAAATTGCATATAAATGCTCTATCAAATTATAACCACACAGGTGGCAAATTTTATAAAGAAGTTTGAGAATGTATTAAAACTTATTAACTAAACCGTATACAATGCTTCTGAAATGTACAACATTTATGATACGTCAGGTTATGGTTTATCTGATAACACATAACTGTCATAATTCATTATGACAGTTGGTATGCGAAAAAGTTTTGGTACAAGTCGTATATAATGTATATTTCTACTGAATATTTATCGCATATATAATTTTTAAGATAAACGAAATTTATCTATGAAATAATATGATTTTTAGAAGATATATGATATATACAAATTTTCATAATAGTAGTATTTTTGTGACCACATTACTTTTTATACGCTCATACTTTATTGCAAAATAAAAATAATCTTTGGTCTAACGCGATCATATAAAGTGTCCTTATTCTAAATAAATAGAGACACTTTTTCTATTAACTAAATCAGACA
>ERZ778510.2020-NODE-2020-length-11546-cov-4.461579_pt1 | contig 11546 bp, 7 predicted proteins | sample MGYA00510348_ERZ778510 | MGnify/ENA primary metagenome ERZ778510 (study PRJEB29527, sample SAMN07138969) | mouse gut metagenome | material: feces | host: mouse | place: China:Nanjing | collected 2016-01-25 ... | reverse complement strand
TGAGTGCCGCTGCCGGCTATGCCGAGGCAAGCGGGCTTCCTTATGAGATGGGGCTTATCAAGAACAAATATATAGGACGAACTTTCATACAGCCTTCACAGGCCCTTCGTGAAAAGGGTGTACGTATGAAGCTCTCCGCTATCAAGACCATTGTCAAAGACAAGAGGGTTGTGCTTGTGGATGATTCTATCGTGCGCGGTACCACATCTTTGCGTATCGTGAGGATGCTTCGTGAGGCCGGCGCGAAAGAAGTACACGTTCGTATCGCTTCAGCTCCTCTCAAGACACCTTGCTATTACGGTGTGGATATCACAAATGAGGATGAGCTTATAAGCGCAAGGTTTAATGTGCAGCAGGTATGTGAAGCCATAGGAGCAGACAGTCTGGCATTCCTTTCCGAGGATGGCATGATGAAGGCAGGAAACCGTACGGACCTGTGTCTTGCATGCTTCAATGCCAAATACCCTACTGAACTGTACCGTGATCTGGGAGGAGAGGAGAAGTGATTGTAAAAGTTTAAACTATTTTATTTATGAACAGCAATCAGCGATATATGCAGCGTGGTGTGTCAGCATCGAAGGAAGATGTCCACAATGCCATAAAGAATATTGACAAAGGAATTTTTCCGCAGGCATTCTGTAAGATAATTCCAGACATTCTCGGTGGAGATCCTGAGTACTGCAACATCATGCATGCTGACGGGGCGGGAACCAAGTCATCATTGGCATATCTGTACTGGAAAGAAACGGGAGACTTGGGTGTCTGGAAGGGCATTGCCCAGGACGCGCTCATAATGAACATAGACGACCTGCTATGTGTCGGTGCGGTGGACAATATCCTCGTGTCATCGACAATAGGGCGTAACAAGATGCTTGTGCCCGGGGAGGTGATCAGCGCGATTATCAACGGTACGGACGAACTTCTGGCGGAACTTCGTGACATGGGAGTCGGCGTATATGCCACAGGAGGCGAGACTGCCGATGTCGGTGACCTTGTGCGTACAATCATAGTGGATTCCACCGTTACATGCAGGATGAAGCGCAGCGATGTCATCGACAATGCGAATATCCGTCCCGGAGACGTAATAGTAGGGCTTGCATCATACGGCCAGGCTACATATGAGAAGGAGTATAACGGCGGTATGGGCAGCAACGGTCTTACGAGCGCGCGCCATGACGTGTTCGCAAAATATCTTGCTGACAAATACCCGGAAAGTTATGACAAGGCAGTTCCTGCCGAGCTTGTGTACAGCGGTCGCCTCGGGCTGACGGATCCTGTCGAGGGGTCTCCTCTCGATGCCGGCAGACTGGTACTTTCACCTACACGCACCTACGCGCCTGTAGTGAAACGCCTGCTCGATGCCCTCCGTCCGGAGATACATGGTATGGTACATTGCTCCGGTGGTGCGCAGACCAAGATCCTGCATTTTGTCGGTGACAATATCCGTGTCGTAAAGGACAATCTTTTCCCTGTCCCTCCATTGTTCAGGACCATTCATGAGCAGAGCGGTACGGATTGGGCCGAGATGTACAAGGTGTTCAATATGGGGCATCGTCTTGAGGTCTATCTGTCGGAGAAACATGCGGATGAAGTCATTGCCATTTCCAAGAGTTTCGGTATTGACGCGCAGATTGTCGGCAGGGTGGAGGAGTCCGACCGCAAGGAACTCATCATACGTTCCGAATTCGGTGAATTCACATATTGATTTTCATTTTTTCATTTTTGTGGTACTTCCGTTGAAAACAGAGTTTACTTTCGAAATTGTTTGAATTTTAATTAACAGTATAATCTTGATAAAAAATGAAACGAACATTATTCAGTGTGAGCGATAAGACAGGCGTAGTAGAATTCGCCAGTCAGCTTGTCGCCCTCGGATGGGAAATCATCGCCACCGGAGGCACAATGAAACTCCTGCAGGACGCAGGACTAAAGACAATCAATATCAGCGAGATCACAGGCTTTCCTGAGATCTGTGACGGCCGCGTGAAGACATTGCACCCGAAAGTGCACGGAGGACTTCTCGGCCGCCGCGACCTTGACAGCCACAAGGCCCAGCTCAAGGAAAACGGTATCGAATTCATCGATATGGTGTGCGTGAACCTCTATCCGTTCAAGCAGACTATCTCGAAGCCGGACGTGAAGATGGAGGACGCAATCGAGAATATCGACATAGGAGGTCCTTCCATGCTCCGCAGCGCGGCCAAAAACTGGAACGCAGTCACGGTGGTCTGCAACCCTGACAACTATCCCTTGATTATCGACGAGATAAAGGCCAATGGTGACACTACTCCAGAAACACGTCTGAAACTTTCAGCCGAGGCTTACACCCATACTGCCGAGTATGACATGATGATCGCCACCTATATGCGCAAGCAGGCGGGACTCAACGAAAAACTTTTCCTTGAGTATGACCTCAAGCAGAGCCTCCGTTATGGCGAGAACCCTCACCAGGGCGCAAAGTTCTTCGCTTCATCGGAGAAAGTGCCTTTCTCTCTTGCCACGGCCGAGCAGCTTAACGGCAAGGAATTGTCATATAACAATATACAGGATGCCAATGCCGCCCTCAATATCGTGCGTGAGTTCGATGCGCCTTTCTGCGTGGGACTGAAACATATGAACCCTTGCGGAGCCGCGATAGGAAAGGATGTGGTAGATGCCTGGACAAAGACATACGAGGCTGACAAGGTCAGCATCTTCGGAGGCATAGTGGCCACCAACTGTGAGATCAACAAGGAAGCGGCGGAGCTTATGAAACCGATTTTCCTTGAGATAATCATGGCTCCGTCGTTCACTCCTGAAGCTCTTGAAGTGCTCTGCACCAAGAAGAACCTTCGCCTTCTCAAGGTGGACATGACCAAGGACAACACTCCTCGCACACAATACGTCAGCGTGAACGGAGGTATGCTCGTGCAGAACCAGGACATAGATACAGTGGAGGTGAAGCCTGAAATGTGCGTGACCAAGGCACAGCCTTGCAAAGGCTGTATGTCAGACCTCAATTTCGCTTGGCGTATCGTCAAGCATATCAAGTCCAACGCTATCGTTGTAGTCAAGGATGGAGTTACAATGGGAGTCGGTGCCGGTCAGATGAACCGTATCGGCTCTGCCGAGATTGCCCTCAAGCAAGCTGAGGCCACTTGCAGGGAACGCGGTGTGGATGTCAAGAAAATCGGCCTTGTAATGGGTTCCGACGCCTTCTTCCCGTTCGATGACTGTGTGACCCTCGCCGATTCATACGGTGTGAAGGCCATAGCGCAGCCAGGCGGAAGCGTCCGTGACGAAGACTCAATCAGGAAGGCTGACGAGTGCGGTATCGTGATGCTGTTTACAGGTGAACGTCACTTCAAGCATTAATCGTGTCGGGTTGACATCAAATTAATGTCAAATCGGCATTTGAGGCCCTTAGGTAACAGATTGTAATATTAAAGGTCTATAACCACCAGGTTATGGACCTTTTTACGTGTATCTGCCGTGATTCTCAGGGATTTGAGAAAATTATCTGTTCTCTTGGATTAATGTGATTAAATCTATATATTTGAACTTTGCTCATATATACGTCTGGGCCTCGGCATAGTTCAAGCGAACTTGACTTTGCGCTCTGCTTTTGACTATATTTGAAGAAATTTATTTGTTTCCTATGAAAAAAACTATTCTTTTGGCGGTGTTGGCTGTGATATTCAGCCCCTGTCTTATGTCTGCACAGCAAACAGACAAATCCTGCTTCTATTTTCCTGTTCCGTTATATGAGACTGGATTTTTTATGCATCAGCAGCCGGCCGGTGTCTTGGACCTGCCGCCGGACACCGGCAATACTCTTTCCCTGACGGTGGTTCCTTCACAAACAGGCATTAATATCACGTCCAATATACCTATGATACATATTCTGCTGATTGATGTCAACGGAAGGATTCAGTTTCAATCGGAAGACAAGATGTCAAGAACATCATATATTATAGCAGGAACGTTTGCCAAAGGAAGTGTATATATGGTCCAGATCAGATTTTCAGGAGGAGATCTGGTCGTAAAAAGAGTGGTGATACCATAATGGTCCGGACGAACTTGATAATTCTCTAAACTCCCCCCCCTATGAATATTTTACGTAGAATTTTTCTCCTGATATCCCTGTTTGTATGTAGCCATGTCTTTGCGCAGGTCTATGTCGCAGATGGAGACACTGTAAGCTCCGGAATAAGAATCTTTGTATCAGGTGATGGAGCAGGAGTTCTTGCAGGCGCATCGGTAGAACTTATGTCACAGACGGATACTTTGAGAGGTGTTACGAATTCGGAAGGTGATGCCGTTTTTCCGAACAGCTTCGGACGTGATACCATCACTATGAAGGTGTCCTTTCTCGGATATGCTGATGTTGTACATAAAATGTGTTTTGAAAATCCGTACACTTCTCCTATGGTTATGGTGAATATGCAGGAGGAGAAGACCTTGCTGAATGCCATAATAATACAGGACAATGCCGTTGCAATGGTAGTGCACGGAGATACTACAATATACAATGCGTCTGCTTTTAAGACCAGAAAACGTGACCCGTTGAAGAAACTTCTTGAAAAAATCCCCGGAATAAATATAGGTCCTGAAGGTATTATAGCCAACGGTGAGAAAGTCGGCAAGATTCTCATCAACGGCACGACCCTTTTCGGCAACAATATCGATGCCGCGATGAACCTGATGTATTGTGATGATATCAAGAAGGTAAGGGTCTATGACGAGCACGATCAGGACCGTCTTATTGAAGCTGATACTCTCGGAATGAAGGAACGTGTCCTCGATGTCGTGACAAACAGGTCAATAACTGCAGTAAAGGCAATGGATCTTGGTTTGTCAGCCGGTTTGTTTACGGATATGAATGCAAAAGGAAAATTGGACTGGCTGGCGGGTGTAATCTCCCGTTACAATAAATTCAAAAATGGTAGAAGAGACTTTTTGAATTTACAGGGAGAGAAGAATATGGATAATTCATTGGCATCCTCCGAACCGTCCAATAAGATTCACGCCCAATATTCTGTTGACGGAGAAAGAAAGTCACAAAGAAAATCAAAGTACAGACATAGTGTCAATGTCAAATATACCGGCCGGACTTCGGAGACTTCTGCAAAGGATGTCTATACCACGTCGGAATCTTATAGGTCAAGGATTTCCGATTACCATAGTCTTGCTGCAAAAAAATCTGTATATGTAAGCTATGGTGGATATGAAGATTTTGCGGTGAATGAAAGAAGCACATCTGGATTAGAAATAGGGGCAAATTATTCTGGTGAATGGTCGGACTTGAATAACCGTACCGATGCCGCTGTTGACGGAGTGAAATCCGTAACAGATGTCAGGACTTTCAGCAGGAACAATAAAGGTCTGATATATGGAACTGTATATTACAAAAAGATCGGTAAGAAAAAGGAGCGTCTTTTTTATATATCCGGATCCTACTCCGGAAATTTCGGAAGGGGAGACGGCTCAAGAAAAGATGACGATCCGGAGAGTGTTGAAATGCAGTTCCTGACGGATTCGTCTTCATTAAGAAAGCAATCTGTTTTAATTTCGGCAAATTACAGCGAACCTTTATCCGATTTGTTCAGATTCAGTGTCAAATATAATGGAGAAGGGATATTTTCCTTTTCCGAGAAACTGTCCTGGGACGAACTTCTGTCCTGCCGTGATTTGATAAATACGCACAGCTTTACGCACAATGACATCAACAATTCATTGTTTGCAGGTTTTTCATACAACAACAGGGCGAAGGGTCTTTACATACAGTTGGGAGGCGAGTACAAGAATATCTGGCAGATACGTAAAGAGAGTCTTCCTGAAAACCTTGCTTACCCTGATTGCTATCATCACATTCATCCTTCTTTTCATCTCAGGTATAATAAGAATCTTTTAAATATAGCATTTAATTATAATGAGGTATCCAGGACTCCATCCATCGAACAGAAGAGAGAGGTTATAAATGATTCCAACCCTCTGTTTCTGACTGTCGGGAATTCCGCATTGAAACTTCCTGTCGCGAGGACTTTTGATTTGGATGCCAACCTCGTGTCATCTTCCATCTCCACGACCTGGAGGGTCAAGGCCCAGTATGTGGAGAATTCCAATGACATAGTCAACCGTACTGTCTATTTTCCTGAGTCCACCATCCTTGAACAGTATGCTTACACCGCTCCTGCTGGTTCTGAACTTATAATTCCTGAAAATGTCAAAGATAGCCGTACCTTTTCAGGGACAGTCGGTTCCGATATTTTTTCCGCTCCTCTGAAGTCGACTTTTTCACCGTCTGTCTCCTACAACTATTTCCGCCGTCCTTTTTTTATGGAGGAATCCCGTTATGACAACATTCAGCACGAAATGGACCTCAGCCTGTCCTATCGTAGCAGTTTCTCGAAATATTTTGAGTTTAGGGTCAGCAACGATACCGGTCTCGGAACGAATCTCCGCAGCGGTGAGAAAGTGTATGACTACGTGAATGAAAATCTGTCAGCGTCCGCTTCGGTTGATTTTCTCAACCGTTTCCGCATATCCGCCGGATTCACTTATGTGATGATGAAGACAAGTACAGGTGTCGGCGGCTATGAAAGGACCGGTCTTGACGCTTCGTTCGTGGTCTATTTCGGTGATAAGAGGCGCAACTATGTATCTCTGAACGGCTATGATCTTCTTGGACGGAACAACAACAAGACCGTCTCCGTCACTGACTATTATGTCAGCAGCAGATATTCCTCTATTTTCGGACGCAGCGTCGTGCTGTGTTTCTACTATGATTTCTAACGGCTTGTGATGTAGTCTTTCAATGCAAGCCGCAGGGAATATTACTGGTCACAGCAAGGATAGAAATGTGGAGCAATAGTCTCATACAGTGCAGTATAAAAAGGAATTAAATGGATTCTGTAATTATTCCCACGGAGTAGGATTCTGCAGTTGAAGCGGAAACTCTTGTCGCTTATATGAAAAAACATTGTGCTGGGGCGGCCCAGGCTTTGGGGCTGCCTCTGTTGTTATTTGTCTTTATCCTTTTATCTTTGTATTCCTATATAAATCACATAATTATTATGAAAAGATCAGGAAAGGTAATTTTCTATTCATTGCTTGCCGGATTCGCGTTTTTTCCTGTACGGACAAAAATATGCCCGTAGAGGGTGAAGAAAAACCCGGGTCTTCGGTGCTGTCTGTTTCGGAGACGACCGTATCTGTCGCCCCGGAAGGAGGAGACCGTTTTCTTACTGTCATTTCCACAGGCAATTTTTCCGTGGACTATGATGCGGATTGGCTCAGTGCAGGCCAGATTATCGGGGCAAAGGAGAATAATCTGAAGCTCACTGTAAAACCGAATGCCGGCAGGGACGAGAGGACGGCTGAAGTGATGCTGAAAGCCAAGAATTGTGACGATGTATGCGTTACGGTCGTTCAGGAGGGTGCAAAAAGTTCGTCCTGCGATCTCCTTTCGTTTTCTTTGAAAGCTTCTGCAAACGGTCTGGACAAAGATGTGAAGTTTGCCCTTGATCAGAAGACTGACACCTGGTCAGCTCAATATCTCAAATGGATAAAACGTGCAGATCCTGAGATGATGACTCCTGAGTTTGAGACAAATGGAGCCAGGGTGCTTGTGGGGAGCGAAGAAATTGTTTCCGGTGAGGCGTCAGTTTCTTTCTCGGAGGATTTTACAGTTGTAGTCGAGGCCGAAAACGGCAATGTCAAGGAGTACACGGTAAGTCTGAACTGTCCTCAGATCAACACGGAACTTCCTGTTCTCCACGTCCGTCCTGATGAACTTATCACAGGAAAGGAGTATTATGTGAATACGTATGTCGAGCTTTTTGACAAGACTCCGGGATCTTCAGGTGAAGGCTGGTGGGACAGTGCGGAGAAGGGCAAGATAGAAATGCGCGGACGAGGAAACTCCACCTGGGGACTTCCAAAGAAGCCTTTCCGTCTGAAATTCCCTGAGAAATTCAGTCCGATAGGTCTCAATCATACGAAAGACAAAAGCTGGGTCATTATGTCCCAGGATATGGACAAATCCCTCATCCGCAACTGTATCGCATTCGAGTATTCGAGAATTCTGTACAATGCCTCTGACAATTATCATCATGAAAAGGCATTGAACTTCACTCCTTGCATGCAGCTCGTCAACGTCTATTTCACCGGTCCTTATTATTATTGTGATACAGGTCAGACAAAAGTCCTTGACGGAGAATATTTCGGCGTGTATCAGATGAGCGACCAGATGAACTGCAAGAAAGGCCGTATCGCGGTGGATGAACTTGTGGGGGCCGACGGAAGCGATCCGGACAAGATTTCCGGGGGATATGTCATCGAGACGGACATACACGATGGGAACCATTATTCTTCAAGAGGACTGAAGATGACCTATAAATATCCTGATGACGAAGATTTTGCCCAGGCCCAGTATGACTATATAACCAATTTCATAAATCAGGCTGAATCGGTCCTTTATGGCGGCAATTTCAAAGATCCTGTAAACGGATGGCGCAAATATTTTGACGAGAAGACCTTGGCTGACTTTATTATTATAAAGGAACTGGCTCAGGATATGGACGGCTATACCAGCACTTATATGTACAAACGCCGCGGAGTGGACAAACTTTTCTTCGGTCCTATATGGGACTGCGACAAAGGTTGGGACAATGAAAGACGTACAAACGGCTATGATCCGAAAAAGAATCTTATGATTGATGCCGGCTTCGGTATGCCTGGAATATCCGGTACGGACTGGTTTGAGCGTTTCTGGCAGGATGAGACATTCCGTGCTTTTGTGGCACAACGCTGGTCTGACAAAAAGGCGTCATTGCTGACCGCGACTGATAAACTTTTGGATGAGATTCCTGCGGAAGCGGCAAAAAGCATAGATGCAAACTTTACGGTCTGGAGATTCTATTATCAATATAGTTCCGAAGCCAAGATGCCGGCCGCTACTTATGCAGCGGAGATAGAAAGGATACGTACTCTTACCAGAGAACGCGCAGATCTCCTTGACAGGCTTTTCAACAAATGATAATAATCCAGAAGACATCGGGACAGCTCTGATCCGATACATCCCGAATGGCTGGTGCCTAAAAAGACAGATTGCAACCTGAAAACCGGTAGATGCCTCTGAAAATTGAATGTCTGGAACAAGCCTCCGTTATGGCTGGCTGCAGACAGGAGAGGACTACTGACGACATTTCCCCCGGAAGTTTTTTTGAACTCCCGGGGGAAATATCATTTTGGCAGACTTCTTCTTTTTAGCCTCGTCCGTCCATACTGTCTACAGAAGGATTGATGGCTGTGACTTCCTGGTTCAGCTGCTGATCTGTCGGCTCTCCGTCTGAACCTGTACTTGAGTTCATAAGGCATCCGTCCGTCATAAGGTCGTCAGGTGTCAGCTGTGTAACTACATGTCCGGCTTTGCGTTCTGTTTCCGGATTACATTGACACTGTTGCGTCTTTTCAGACTGCTTCTGTTTGTTTTCTGGTGTTTTCATAATTCTGCGTTTTTGTTTAATATTTTAGTTTTACAACTGCAATAGTTGCGTGCCCCGGCATAACCAAAGTAAACTTTGTTTCTGCATTTGACTTGCAAATTATTTTATGATAATCACTCTCGCCTCGGCATAGCTAAAATAAATTTTTCCTCTACTCCAGGCTTGATCGTTTATTTTGTATTCTGCTCTGAATAATACAAACGCTGTTCCGTTTTTCTTCCAGACCGTATGGCAATTCGGGATATCGTTTGTCTTTTGGGGTGTTGTTGGGGCTGTTGGTGGTGTTTTAGTTTTTGTGGGAAATGATGTTTGAGATGTTTTTTGTGCTATGGCTGTTTTGGTTCCCAATGTCCGGTTTGGTGTCACATTGGGAACTCTCCTGTTTGTTAGTTGGTTGATTGTCAGAGATATGCCGATTGTTTTGGTTCCCAATGTCTGTTTTTTTGTGACATTGGGAACTCTCCTGCTTGTTAAGTTGCTGTCTGCCAGTGGTATCTGAGTCTCTTCGGTTCCCAATGTCCATCTTGATGTTACGTTGGGAACTTTTCGGTTTATTAATCGGTTGATTGTCAGTGATATGCTGATTGTTTGGGTTCCCAACGCCTGCTTTTTTGTGACATTGGGAACTTTCCGGTTTGTTAGTTGGTTGATTGTCAGGGATATTTGAACAGATGCGGTTCCCAATGTCCTTAGTTTTGCCGTATTGACAACCCTCTTGTTTGTTAATCAATAGTATATGGATAGTCTCATTTCCCAATGTTCACAGAAAAGCTACGTCGAAAATTAACTTGATGTGCAAATAAATTCTGTAAAAATGATAATAAAATTTGCTGTAATGGAATACTATTTCTAATTTGCGATGTAAATTAATTGTGTAGATATGAGGAGGGAGGATGATTCTATTGCTTATGAACCTGTCGTTCAGGCATTTCACGTTTGTACAAAAGGGCTCGAGGACCGTATGGCTTTTATTGATGCCAGCGACTATCAGTATGCGGTCAAGATTATTGCTGTTGCTGCTTTTTGCAATGAGGTTACCATTATTGCGTATTGTATTATGGGGAATCACGTGCATTTTCTGCTGCTGGCCGAAGAGCAGGAACGAGCCAAAAGTTTTATTGAGCGCTTCAAAAAGGAATACTCACGGTATTTTTCCCGAAGGTATTCTGCAAAGAAGATTTTCCGAAATCTTGGAGCCAGCATAAAAGAGATATGCGAAGTGCCTTATATGAGGAATTGCGTAGCATATATTCTCCGCAATCCTGTTGAAGGGGGATTGGTCAAAGATGCCGGGCAGTACAAGTGGTCAAGTATGGAATGCTATTTCTCAAAAGGGCCGGACTGTTCTTTCAGGCGTGTATCTTCGTTGAAAGTCAAGGAACAGAAATTAATGCTCTGTACTCATTGCAAACTTTCCGGCAGTGGGCTTTTGGTTGATTCCGATTATAATATACTTCCTCAGTCGTTTGTTGACAGCAAGTTTGTAGAAAAATTGTTCAATTATTCCCAAGAATTTTTCTGGAACCGGATTTATAAAGTGAATTCAGCCCAAATGGAATATGATCTTGCTTTAAATTGTTGTGTCCGTCATAATGATTACGAAATGTTGGTTAATATTGAGGAAATTATCAGGAAATATTTTGACAAGGTTTCTCTCACGCAGTTGAATTTAAGGGAAAAAAGTCTGTTGGTTACTCATATGAGTAGATATTTTAAGGTGGGAGTTCCTCAGATTGCCCGTCTCCTCGGCCTTGACAGGAAAACGGTAAGTTCTTTGCTTGGCAGATAATATATAAGGTAATACTAATATGATACTATATAATAATGTGTCGGTTCTGTGAAGTATAACGATTGCACCGATGGTTTTCTGTCGCTTTGTCCGGAAATGTTTGGTTGTCCATACCGTAATTTTCCCGAGCTCTTCCGTCCTCTTCTTCCTCTGTCCTGCCTTCCCTTTCTTTCCCTGTATGCCGCGATGGGGGCTTGCTGTCCTTTGCGCCGCCCGGCTCCCGCCCTCCTTCGGTCCCTCCGTCTGCCGTTTTTTTGTGTGAAAATTTC
>ERZ778510.2019-NODE-2019-length-11552-cov-3.064626_pt1 | contig 11552 bp, 15 predicted proteins | sample MGYA00510348_ERZ778510 | MGnify/ENA primary metagenome ERZ778510 (study PRJEB29527, sample SAMN07138969) | mouse gut metagenome | material: feces | host: mouse | place: China:Nanjing | collected 2016-01-25 ... | reverse complement strand
CCTTTTGGACGCCGTGGACGCTATTGTAAACCGGAATAATCTCGCTCCCATTGGGCCATGGAAAGTACAGTTTGATTGGTCGGATGGTTACATAGAACAGATGAACGAGCATTTCTCGCAGCTGATGATGGCCCAGGGCATTGACGCTGTGGAGAAAGCAGAGGTCCGGTCCTGGCTGATGAATGAGCCGTATGAGGAATCCAAAGCCAGGGTAGAGCAAATCGCCGAGGAGAGCGGAGCGGAGTACCTAGAGGAAGCCGCTGGCCCGCCCTCCGACTGACACTTATCAACATTGCACCTTGACAACTTCATATCGAGATAGCGGAAATTTTTTCTAATTCCTCTTGACTTTTGTGTCACCGTATGTATAATGAATTATGGTGACATAAAAGGAGGTGGTTGGAGTGTCTCCAAGAACTGGACGGCCTACCACAGACCCCAAAACTCACGAAACGCGGGTTAGGATGTCGGACGAAGACATTAGATTGCTGAATATTTGTTGTGAAAAAACAGGATTAAGCAAAGCTGATGTAATTCGCAAGGGCATTCGTGAGGTCTATGAAAAGGTAAAATAAGAAGGACGTCCGCAGCCCTGACAAGCTGACGCGAACGCCCTAATCACCACCACCGAAGCGGGGCTAAATCTATTATAGCCTCTTTTTCGGTGGGAATCAAGGAGGATTTTCACCATGACCGTAAAAGAAATGATTGCGATGCTTGGAGGAGTAAACGAGGTCAATATCAGCTGGAACGGAGACCTTGTTTACTTCAACTTCCGCAACAGCATTGAAGTGGAAGTGTGGGGCAGTTACCTTGTTGATAATGTCCGCGCCGAGAAGGAGGGCGTTTTTGAACTGGTGCTTGCCGCACAGCCGATTAAAAAGGAGGCTATTTAGGATGAATGAGCTGATTCCCATTACCTACCACAACGACAACCCCGCCGTTTCTGCGCGGGACCTGCACGAGTTCCTGGAAGTAAAAACATTATATAAAGACTGGTTTCCCCGCATGTGCGAATATGGCTTCGCGGAGGGGCAGGATTTCAACCCGCTCAAAATTGAGCGGGTTCACCAAGAGGGCGGGCGAATGGTCAGCCGCATGGTTGACGATGCCATCCTCACCATCAACATGGCAAAGGAAATCTGTATGCTCCAACGAAACGAGAAGGGCAAACAGGCGCGGCAGTATTTCCTACAGCTGGAACGGGACTGGAACAGCCCGGAGAAGGTCATGGCGCGGGCACTGAGGATTGCAGACAAGCGCATCAAGGTTCTGGAGGCCCAGGCGGAGGAGAACCGGCCCAAGGTTCTCTTTGCCGATTCCGTCACCGCCTCCAAGAGCTCCATCCTTGTGGGCGAAATGGCGAAGCTGTTGAAGCAGAACGGCGTCGAGACAGGGCAGAACCGGCTCTTTGAGACGCTGCGGGAAAAGGGCTTCCTTATCAAGCGGAAAGGAAACGACTACAACATGCCAACTCAAAAAGCCATGGAAATGGGCCTGTTTGAAATCAAGGAGACGGTAATCAACCACTCCGACGGACACACCAGCGTCAACAAGACCCCGAAAGTGACCGGGAAAGGCCAGCAGTATTTTGTCAACATGTTCCTGGGCGGCAACGCATGACCGGCCCACCCCCGCTATCTCAATATGAGGTAGCGGGGATTCTTTATGCGGAAGGAGACACACCGTGAGCCGCCTGTTGAATGAATCCTGGATAGAGGGCCTGCCCGACAACATTGTGGACAACCTGGAAGCGCTGAACCGCTATGTGGTCCTGCGTCTCTGCGAGAGAATCAAGGAGATCGGGGATATCGGCACCTCTGACAGTCACCGCCTTATGGGCGTGATAGAATACGCCGGGGCGGACCTGGACGCCATAGAGAAGGAAATAGCCCGCATTATGGCCATGAACCAGAAAGAGGTCCAGCGGCTGTTTGAGGAGGTGGCGGCGGAGAACATAGATTTTGCCAACACCTACTACGCCGCCCGGGGCATGGAAAAGCTGAGCAGCTACCGGAGCAGGGCGAATCTGATAGCTTTTGTGGAGTCGGCCAAGCGGGTGGCAATGGACGGCACATCCAACCTCAGCCACACCTATATGGTGGGCTTCAAGCGGGGGAAGCGGGTAATCCCCCTGCGGGAGTATTACATCTCCGCAATAGACAAGGCCATTACATTTGTGCAGACGGGCACCGTGGACTACCAGACCGCTATGCGCTCCACGGTGCGGGACATGGCCCGGAGCGGGCTGCGGCGAGTGACCTTTGACAGCGGCTATTCCCGGCGGCTGGACAGTCAGGCACGGATGAACATTTTAGAGGGCGTCCGGCGACTGAACGCCGATATGATGGAGGAGACTGGGAAGGAGTTCGGGGCGGACGGGGTGGAAATATCCGCCCACGGCCTCTGTGCCCCGGACCATCAGCCCATCCAGGGACGGCAGTTCAGCAACAAGGAGTATGAGAAGCTGAACCAGCGGTTACAGCGCCCAATCGGCACGCTGAATTGCCACCACTTCGCCACGCCGATTATTTTGGGCGTCTCCAAGCCAGTCCACAGCGAAAAGGAGCTACAGGAGATCAACGCCCGTTCCAACGCCCCGGTTGAGTACAGGGGCAAGACCATGACTCGCTATGAAGCCAGCCAGAAGCAACGGCAGCTGGAGACGGCGATCCGGTACGCCAAGGACGAACGGGACGCCTGTGTGGCCGCCGGGGATAAGATTGGCGCTACTCAGGCCCGGAGACGGTCCGCCGCCCTGGGGCGGGAGTACAAGAGCTTCTGCGAAAAGGCCGGGCTGACACCAAGGCCGGAAAGAACACGGTCCATGACGGGGCCGACGGTGGAAAAGACAAAAACACTTGCAAAAACTACAAAAAATGATATACTTAGAAGTACAGATGGCGGCGATATACCTGTAACCGAGGCAGCAATACAGAGAGTGCCAAGAGTCCGTCCGTCCGGGTGGGATGAAAAGTCCTGTTTGAGATTGGAGGAAGCGCACAAGGAACTGTTGCGCTTTGTGAGAGAGGCCCCTGTTGGTACTGAAGCTGCGGCGGTGTATACCGAGGATATGCGTCTAGTAAGTCGTATATTGGGAGAAGATGGCCAAGTTAGATTAAAATCCGTAAATGTTCCCCATGTTTTGATACACAATCACCCAAATGGAATGACATTTTCTTTTGAAGACATAAAAAGCTTTATTAGGAACGCTGATATGATTGTATTGACGGCAGTTGGAAACAATGGAAATGTATATGCGATACAAAAGACTGAAGCCTATCTTGGCGCGGATTTCTTAAAAAAGTTTATTTCTATTCTACCCTTATATGAGGAAGCGGAGACAGAAATGGAACGAGCAGAGATTATCAATCGCTTTTTGAAAGGGGGAGAAAATTATGGAATCAAGTTTATCAGCAGAGGATAGAGCTTTTTTTGAAGAGATTTTGTCTAAAGCAGAGCCATATCCGGAAGATGATGAGATATGGGATACACTGGATGGAAAATGTGACCATGATCGCGCAATGGCTGCCCTAGCCAAAATGGCCTTGGAGGGGAGATTGCGATAATGGACGAAAAGACCATTAAAGCGGCTGAATCCGCCCTTTCCAGAGGAGACCGTGTGGAGTTGATTCCAACAAAAGACGGCGTCAAGGTTGTGCGGATACAGAGAGAGCCGGTCAAAAAGTGAACATTGTTTCCCCGCCCTAAGTGGTGGGCGGGAAGGGCTAAGTGGTGCCAACTATCTGATTTTTTCGGATAGCTGGCACCTTTTTCTTTTGGTAAAACCCGCTTTGGCGGTTTTATACAACATTCCTCCTGGCGCGGAGGTTTAAAAGCGTCGGCCCCCGCGCTGTGGTGCAGCGGCTTTACAAGTTAAAACCATTTCGGGGCAGAAAGGACAGACTATGGATTTCACTAGCATTTTCGACGGCAAGCCCCTGACTCTGGAGGAGTTCCAGGCAAAGACCAAGGATATGAAGCTGGCGGACCTGTCCAGCGGCGAGTACGTGGCAAAGGGTAAATTTGACGACCAGCAGAAGAAAATCGGCGAGCTGGAGAAGCAGATTTCCGAAAAAGACACCACGATTGCCAACATGGAGAAAGCAAACGGCAACATCGAGGCGATCCAGAAGGAACTGGACGGTTACAAGCAGGCCGAGGCAGAACGCAAAAAGGCGGAAAAGGAGGCCGAGACCGACCGCATCCTCACCGCCGCCGCCGAGCAGGCCCTGGAGGGCAAGGAGTTTATCAACGATTACACCCGCGCCCACTTTGTGGCCGAGCTAAAAAAGGCCATCGCTGACCCCGCCAACAAGGGCAAGTCCCCCGCCAAGCTCTTTGAGGCTATGACCAAGGATGCCGACGGTATCTTCAAGAATCCCCAGCAGGAGCCATTGAAGATTCCAAAGGTGGACAACCACCAGGGCAAACCTATGACCAAAGAGGACATTTTTAAGAAGGACGACAAAGGCCGCTATTTGATGTCCACCTCTGAGCGTCAAAGAGCGCTCCTGGAGAATCAGATTATGTGAAAGGAAAAAAGAAATATGCATAAAAGCAAGAGCAAATTAAAAAACATTGGGCTTCAATTTTTTGCAGCCAGCAAAGTGGAAACTTTGACAAACCCGCGAGATTCCCTGCCAAACGTATACAACGGAATTACGGCGCGTGAGGTCGATTTCGTAACCAGATTTAACGACAACTGGGACGCGCTGCGGGATATTATGGGCATTATGCGGCCCATTCGCAAGGCCCCAGGCAGTCAGCTTATCTCTTACACCGCGAAAGTTGCGCTGGAAAGCGGAGATGTTGACCCCGGCAACGTAATCCCTTACAGCAAGGCCACCGTGGAAAAGAGAACCCATGAAAATTTGACAATCAAAAAGTATGCAAAGGCGGTCCCGATTGAGGATGTGGAACAATACGGCGCCGAAATCGCCATTGAGAAAAGTGACGATGCCTTTCTGACTGAACTCCAGAATGTTGTCCTTGGCGACTTCTACACCTTCCTCAATACCGGCAGCTTGACCGGAACGGCGGCAACTTGGCAGGCGGCTCTCGCAAGAGCACAGGGCCTTGTTCTGAATAAGTTTGCTTCTATTCGGAAAAGCACGACCGGCATTGTCGGTTTTGCAAACATCCTGGATGCCTACGACTACCTGGGCGAAGCGGTCATTTCCACACAAATGAATTTTGGCCTGACCTATATCAAGAACTTCATGGGCTATTCCACCCTGCTCCTGCTTCCTGAAACGCTGGGGCAGACTAGTGATGGAGAGGCTATTCCCGGCATTGCGCCTGGGAAAGTGCTTGCAACTCCGTCGGAAAATATTGACTTGTATTACATCGACCCGAGCGACAGCGAATTTGCCCGGCTTGACCTGAATTATACCACGGCTGGAGAAACAAACCTGATTGGCTTCCATGCTCAGGGCAACTACAGCACCGCAGTCGGTGAGACCTATGCGATTATGGGTATGAAGCTGTGGGCCGAGTACCTGGACGGCATTGCCAACGTGTCCTTCGGTGACGCTGGCGGCGCTGCGGTCCGCTCCGCTGCCCGGAAATCCAACCAGGTATGAGCCAGTATCTGACACACCAGCAGTATTTGTCCCACGGGGGAACGGCGGAGCTTTCCGCCTTCCCCCTGCTGGAACGCAGGGCACGGGCCAAGCTGGACTACTGGACCATGGGCCGGATTACGGATGTTGACTGCGATATCCACCTGTGCATGACGCTGATTATCAACGCCTTGGACAGCGTGCAGAAGTCCAGCCAGAGCGGGACGGTAAGCAGCTTTTCTAACGACGGTGTGTCCGTCTCCTTTGGAACCCAGCAGACAAAGACGGAGGAGGAAGCTATGGCCTCTGTCTATGACCAGGTGGTGGAGATACTGCCTGTGGAGCTTGTAAGCGTGGTGATTGGATGAATTTTCCGACGGTTAAACTGCCCACCTGGACACACACTGTGACCGTTCTGAATAAGCGGGCGGGCCGGGACAGCGCCGACTATCTGGACAGCTGGAAGAAAACCATCCTGACCGATTGCTTCTGGGCCGGGAAACAGACCAGAGGACAGTCCGGTCGGATGACTTCCTCCGTTGAGGTCAACGAGGGGGCTTCCTATGTGCTGAGAGTCCCCCAGGCCCCCGAATACCGCCCCTACCGGGAATGGAAGGGGGATATGGCGGGCTTCACCTTCTCCCCCGGGGATTACATCATCCGGGGAGAGGTGGCGGAGGAGATCACCCCAGAGACAGTACAGGCCGTGGTGGAGAGCCGCCGCCCCGACGCTTTCGAGGTGCAGCTGTTCAAGGACAACACGGACGGCCCCCTCCCCCACTACCGATTGGAGGGCGTATGAGCATTGAAATCAGGTGGAACCGGACCCCGCAGCAGATAGGCGGCAGGATTTTTGACGACGCGACAATGACCTATGTCCATACCCGGCTCCATGCTTACTGTTCCGACTATGTTCCCATGGACAGCGGTATGCTGGACCAGACTGTGGACATTACACCGGAATGCGTCCATTACAAGTCGCCCTATTCGCATTTCCAGTGGGAAGGGCTGGTTTTTGTGGATGAACGTGGCAGCACTTACGCCCTGCCCAACCACTCCAAGCACGCCACTACAACCCCTCTGCAATACAGCACTGACAAACACCCCCTTGCAACCTCCCATTGGGAAGTGGCGGCGATGGCGGCCCACAAGGACGACCTGCGCCGGGACATTGAGAACTATCTGAAAAGGAAGTGACCCCATGAGCAAGCACGAAGCGATGGTGGAATACCTGAAACAATACCCCGGCCTGCGGTCCTTCCTATATTTCAATACGGCGACAAACATTGTGGGAAACATCAGCGTGCAGACCATTTACAGCGACGAATGGGAGGAGCAGGACATAACCGGTCACGGCACGAAACGGTACGACTTCGCCATTATCTTTATGACCCCGCAGGATTCATCCGGCACCAGTAATTTGAACGTGGCTCAGATGGACAGTGTCCAGGCGTTCATGGAGTGGATCAGGGAGCAGGATAAGCAGAAAAATTTCCCGGATTTTGGGGAATCTGAGGTCTATTCCATCGAAAACCTCCAGAATATGCCCAATCTGGCTACTGCAAACGAGAGCGTAGCCAAGTACATGTTTCAGTGCCGGGTGCGGTACTACGAATAACAAAGCGCCAAAAGCGCGGAAAGGAAATCATTATGCCTGATGCAGTAACCCCTATTGAGAAAATCAAGCGGCCCTTAATCGCCCATTTCCTGGATGTATCCCAGGCTCCCAGTTACAGTGGGGCAAATTGGGCCCGACTGGGCAAGAACGTTACTGAGGCCTCCACCGAATACAACCCCCAGAGTGAGACGGAGCAGGATATCATCTCTGATTCCGCCACCACCGCGACCACCGGCTACCAGCCCACCATCCCTGTGAGCCAGCAGTGTACCAAGGGAGACCCTGTGTTTACCCTGGTAACCACTCTGCGGCGCAAGCGTGCCACCCTGGCCGAGTGCCACACTTGGCTGCTGAACGTGGACATGTGGGATTACACCGGCGAGGACGACGCCCGGAGCTATGTGGGCGAGGTGCAGGAGGTCTCCATCCAGGTGGATACTTATGGCGGCGCGGGCGGCGAGGCCCCGGTACAGGAATTTACCCTGAACTTTGTGGGCGATCCCATCCCTGGCACTGTGACCGTGACCGGAGGAAAGCCCGTGTTTACCGCTGGCGGCGGAAACGAGGTGTAATCCATGGGAAACAGCATCCGCATTGACAGCGGCACAAAGCGCATTGAGGTCAACGACAACGGCGATGTGATCCTCCTCCCCCTGGGCGACGACGGCTTTGTTCGGGACTTCTACAAGCTGGTGGACAGCTTCCGGGAGAAGGCCCAGACGGTGACCGTGGATGAGAATGACATCGTTGGCAGTATGGACCGGGTATCAGAGCTGAACGCCGGTCTGAGAGATCAGACGGACAAGCTCTTTGGCGAGGGAAGCTGCAAAAAGGTGTTCGGCGATATTACGCCTGGAGTGGACCTGTTCCTGGAATTTTTCACCCAGCTTCTTCCGTTTTTCGAGGAGCACACCCGGAAGCGGGTCGCCCGGATGAACAAGTACAGTGCGGGGAGGTCTGGCAGTGTTTAACATGCTGCTGGACCCCCTTCCGGGGGACTATGAAGGCTGGTTAATCCGAACCGACTACCGCATTGGGATACAGATTGCTCTGTGCTTGCAGGACCAGGAGCTGAGCGAGAACGACCGGCTTTTTGTGGCCCTGTCACTCCTCTACGGGAACGGAATCCCGCCACTGGAGACGGCGGTAAATGGCCTGAGCTGGTTTTTGCGATGCGGGGAGGATGAGGGGGAGAAGGAGTCCGGGGGTAAGCCGGTATTCTGGTTTGACTTCGACCACGCCCGAATTATGGCTTCCTTCCGGCAGACCTTTGGCTTGGAGCTGCATCGGGAAAAGCTCCATTGGTTTGAGTTCCGGGCTATGCTGGAGAGCTTGAATGAGGATTCCGCCTTGTCCCACGCAATTCAGGCCAGGGGGACAGATACGACCAAAATGAAGGGAAAGCAGCGCAGTGACTTTGAGCGGATGAAACGGCGTCTGACGCCCCCGGTGAAATACACCGAGGAGGAGCAGGCGGTTATGGACGACTTCTGGGCGCAGTTTGAGTGAGCGCCGTAAGGTGGTGAGAACATGGCGGAATTAGACGGCAGCATCCGTATAGGCGTGGTGTTTGACGATAAAAAAATATCCACTGAAATGGGCAAGCTTGATCAAAAGCTCTCCAAGCAAAACCAGGGAATCGCGCAACAGCGGGAGAAGGTCAAGCAGCTGGAAGCACAATATGCCCAGCTGGCAAGCCGGGAGGTAGAGCCAAAGTCCCTGCGACGGATGGAAGCTGATCTGAAAAAAGTCCAGGCGGAGGCCGCAAAGCTGGATGAGGAATTCCAACGGGTGAGCCAGCTGGCGGAGATTGAGAAGCAAGCCGGAGGAAAGGTAAGCCCAGAGACACAGGGCCAGCTGGACGATATCACCGAAAAACTGACATACGCCGACCAGCGCGCCGACGCCCTACAGGCCAGGATAAGGGAGATCAAATTTGACCCCGCTCTTTCCGATGAGGCGCGGAAGCTTGCCAGTGAGTTGGATCAAGCTCAGACCAAGATGGATAGTTTCCAGAGGGAGGCGCAGTCCACTGAACAGGCCCAGGCGGCACTAAAGCAGGAATCGGATAATCTGCGTCAAGTGGCCTCTGGCGCAGATGTGGCTGACCAGCGCATTGTTGACCTGAACCGGGAGCTGGCTGAGCTGACCGCCCGAATGAAGGAGATGAAAAGCGCCGGGGTGGGCCTGGGCTATGAGGAGTATGACAAGGCCGCTGCCAGGGTAAGCGAGATCAACGCGGAACTCAAGGAATACCGGCGGAATCTGGAGACCATGCCGGACCCCGGAGTTTCCAAATGGAACCGGCTGACACAGGCGCTGAAATCAGGGTTCACCAGGACTGTAAACGCTGCGTCCGGGTCCGCCAGGAAGCTCGGGAGGCAAATCCAAAGTATCGGGAAGAACCGGGGATTTGACAAGGCGGCTAAGGGCGCGCAGCGGCTCGGGGACAGGCTGAAAGGTATTGTAGCGGGGGCCCTAGTATTCAACGTGATCAGCCGGGGTCTAACCGCTTTGACCGACCAGATCGGGAAGTACCTGACAGCAAACAAGGATTTTTCTGACGCGCTGAGCGGAATAAAAAGCAATCTTCTCACGGCGTTTCAGCCGGTGTATGAAGCGGTGATCCCCGCCCTGACCTCTCTCATGCAGGCGCTTGAGCGGGTGACAGCCCAATTCGCCGCCTTTATGGCAACCATCTTTGGCACCACGGCGAAGCAGGCCCAGGACAACGCAGAGGCTCTGTACGACCAGGCAAACGCTACTAAGGAGACTGGCGACGCCGCCAAGAAAGCGGAAAAGGAACAGAAAAAATATCTGGCCTCCTTCGACACCATTGAAAAACTGGGCGAGGTGGAGATAAAAACCGAGGTAGAGACCAAAAAGGATGAGGTAGAGGCCCAAAAGCCTCAGTTCGACACCGACTTTGAACAGGTCACAGTGCCCCAGTGGCTCCTGGACTTCTGGAAGGTTTTTCAAGACAGCTGGAATGAGTACGGAGCCACCACCATCCAGGCATTCAAGGACGCTGTTGGGGCCATTGGAGTGGCGGTTACGGCTATCGGCACAGCCTTTATGGCGGTGTGGACCGGCGGGGACGGGCTTGCGCTTCTTGGTGCGTTTTATACCCTTTTGCAAGAAATCCTTGGAATCATTCACGATATCGCGGTTTCATTTACACTGGTATGGACAAGCGGAGTTGGTGAATCAATCCTCCACAACCTCCTTACGCTGCTTCAAACCATTTTAGCGCAAATTCACGCTATTGCTTCCGCTTTTCGGGAGGCCTGGAACAGCGGGACAGGGCAGGAAGTGATTTCCGCAATCCTCAACGCAATAAATTCTGTCCTTGAACTTCTGATTAGTGTGCGTCAAGCGTTCATAGATGCCTGGAATGACAACGGGCGGGGTGTGGAGATTTGCAACACTATCTTACAGATTATCCGCAATATCTTTGAGTTTGTAGGAAATCTGGCCGAACGCTTTCGGGAGGCCTGGGAGGCCAACGATAACGGTGCGGCCATCTGGGGCGCGATTCTGGATATTATTGGAATTGTCCTGAGTACCATTGAACGAATTACGGATGTTACAGCTGATTGGGCCGCACAGATTAACTTTGGACCGCTTGTTGAATCAATAAAAAATCTTTTGGAAGCTATGGCCCCCGTTATACAGATTATCGGAGACACACTGGCGGAGATGTGGGAAAACACGGTGCTCCCATTTTTAACTTGGGTCATCGAAACGGCGCTTCCAGCTGTGATCAACAAGCTGGCCGATTTGATGAACTGGCTTGCACAAAACAAAGAGGTTGTAAAGTTGGTTACGCAAGCTGTTGTGGCGTTTGTAGCTGCCTGGACACTGATGAAAGTGATAGGCTCTATTCAGGCCCTCATAGCAGCATTTAACCCAATGACACTTGCGATACAAGCCGCAATCGCCGCAGTTATTCTCTTAATCATGAATTGGGAAAAAGTCAAAGAAACAGTCGCAAATGTGATAGATTCTATCGTTGGATTCATTCAAAAGGCCATTGATGCGGTAAAAGACTTCTTTTCTGCGCTTGGAGGCGGAGGAGGGAAAACAGCAGCCGACTACGGCGGCTACGGTGGTTCCGGGCGGTCTTACTCTCCCGCTCCGGCTTATACCAGCGAGTTTTCCGCTTATAGTCTGAACAATCTACCACACCTAGCCCAAGGCGCGGTAATCTCTCCTAACAGCGAATTTCTTGCGGTCCTGGGCGACCAGCGCAACGGCACCAACGTGGAGGCTCCGCTTGGATTGATTGAACAGGCCCTTGATAATGTTTTGGCCCGTCAGGGCGGCGGCGGAGGCAATACCGAGGTAACAGTAAACTTCACCGGTTCCCT
>ERZ778510.2004-NODE-2004-length-11611-cov-7.213223_pt1 | contig 11611 bp, 12 predicted proteins | sample MGYA00510348_ERZ778510 | MGnify/ENA primary metagenome ERZ778510 (study PRJEB29527, sample SAMN07138969) | mouse gut metagenome | material: feces | host: mouse | place: China:Nanjing | collected 2016-01-25 ... | reverse complement strand
ATATGAACAAACTGTTAGTTTCTTGTCTGCTGTTCAGTCAGCTCGTTTTTTCCAATTCCGTTTCCGGGCAGTCGCAGACGATCGCGCGGCAAATCACTCACTATTCAAAAATCTGCGCTTCCGCACAGGATATCCTTAAAAGGATCGATCAGAAGATCCTTTCGCTTCAAAATCACAACAACGATCTTGAGCCTGTGTTCGAACAGGGCTCGCTCTATCTTTTATCCGAACAAAATCAGATCGAATTTCCTGTTGACGGATCCACGTTAAAATTCCCGCTTCTTCAATACAGACGCAATCTCGACCATCTGGATCGTCTTTCTGTTTCCCGTACAAAATATGAAAAGAAATACGAACAGGCCAATGAGCGGCTGATGCGTCTTCGCCAGAAACAGGACCAGCTGTTTGCCGACCATCCGCAGTTGAGCGGCATGCGTGCGGCAGGAAAAGAAAACCGCGAAAGCGTATTGAAAGGAACACTTGACCTGCCGGCTTTTGGCGGAATGAAAAACCGCAGTGAGGAAGAGACTGGCTGTATGGCCTACATAGACGTTTCCTCGATCGAGCCTTCCGCTTTTTTCCTGCGCCCGTTCGAATCGGGAAGTGTGTCGGCAGGCACATGGACATATCCGCAGGGCGGGACACATCTTGGCATGGATTACGCGATCGATCTCTATTCGCCGCTGCTTGCGCCTGCCAACGGCATCATTGTCTACGCAGATGCGCCTGCCGAAGACAATGGCGGATTTCTCGGCAACTGGGAGGGCTGGCCGGCAGGAGGCGGCAATACGATCGGCATGCTGACCAAAGTGGAGGATACGTATTATTTTCTGACGTTCGCCCACCTGTCAAAGAGCCTGCATGTGCGGGCCGGACAAACAGTCAGGCAGGGAGATGTTATGGCGCTGAGCGGAAACAGCGGCAACTCGAGCGGGCCCCATTGTCATATTGAAGTCTTTAAAATATCAACTGATGTGGATTCTGTGCTAAGATATTTCATGGAAACGGTGGACTTCTCGCTGGCCAACGGCTGGGAGCAGCCGGCCACCTGTTCGCAGTACGCGTGCCGGATCCGTCCGGAAAGCGTGCTGGAACCATAGGAAGGATGCCGGAAAGAAAGAAATTATGAACGAATTATTTTTAAAACGTATTCAGACGTACATCCCTGATGAATATGAGGCGTTCGTCCGCTCGCTGGATGAAAAGCCATGCCGAGCCGTGAGGATTAATTCCCGCAAAGCCAGTCCTGATGCCGAAAAGAGGTTTCCGCATCTGAAAGAAAGCCCTTTTGTGCCAGGCATGTGGTATGTGCAGGAACAGCTCGGGCTCCATCCGTACCATATCGCAGGCCTGCTTTATATGCAGGAACCGAGCGCGGGCAGCGTAGTGCAGCTGCTCGATGTCGGCGGGGATGATCTGGTGCTGGATGTCTGTGCGGCTCCCGGATCAAAGACGACACAGATTGCCGAAAAGATCCGGACCGGTATGCTGGTTTCCAACGAGATCGACCCGAAAAGGGCGCAGGCCCTGCTTTCCAATATGGAAAGGATGGGGGTTTCGAATTTCGCGGTCGTCAGCAGCGATACAAAAACGCTTTCCAAAGGACTTCCGGATGCCAGTTTCGACAAGATCCTTGTGGATGCTCCATGTTCGGGAGAAGGAATGATCAAGAAACACGCCGCAGCGATCGACGAATGGTCGATCGAAAATATCCGGCTCTGCGCGAAAAGGCAGAAGGAAATTCTTTCCAATATCGTGCCTCTTCTCAAGGGTGGCGGAACGCTTGTGTATTCTACATGCACGTATGCCAAAGAAGAGAACGAGGAAATCGTGGCGTGGGTGCTGCAGCAGTTCGAAGAGCTCGAGCTGGCGGATGCCGATGTGTCGTTTGGCCGTCCTGGTCTGGACACAGAGGGCATGGATGCGCAGAAGGTACGACGGATCTTTCCGATGGATGGCGGAGAAGGCCAGTTCATGGCAAAGTTCATAAAAAAGGGAAATGAAGCAGAAGAGATCAGATCGTTGAAAAACGAGAAGCTTTCAAAAACGGAACGTGCTTTTCTGGACGAGCAGATCGAGAAGCCGCTGACGTATTTTCATCATGAGAACGGAAAACTGTTCATGATGGATCATCCTTTCCTGGATCTGAAAAAAGTGAAGGTGCTTCGTCAGGGCGTGCTTGTCGGGGAAGAAAAGAAAAACCGGTTCGAACCGGCGCATGCGTTTTATATGAACGCCGACCTCCGGTTCAAAAAGAAGATGGACTGCACCCTGGAGCAGATGGATGATCTGATGCATGGCTTGCAGGTCGTTTCGGACGGGCAGAAAGGGTTTGTAGCCCTGGCTTATGATTCGTACGTGTTCGGTTTTGGAAAAAGCGATGGTTCGCGCCTCAACAATAAGATCCCGAAAGGCTTGCGACTGCTGGAAAAGTCGCATATTTATAAAGAGGTAACAAAATGAAAAAAGATTGTATTCAATGGACGCAGCTTGTGATCGGAAGTCTTTTATTTCCTATCAGTGTCAACTGCTTTATTTCTCCGATGACACTGAATGCAGGAGGTCTGGTAGGTCTTGCACAGATTATCAGCTATCTTCTTCCATTCAAAGTCGATCTGACCGGTATCATCAACTTTTCATTTAATATCCCGCTTTTTATTTTAGCGTGGAAAACGATTTCTAAAAAGTTCTGTGTAAAAACGCTGGTATCGCTGATCATCCAGACTCTGGGATTGTCTTTTATTCCGGTATTGACGATTCCGATCATGTCCGACGTTTTGTCGAACTGTCTGATCGGTGCGTGCATTGGTGGTCTGGGTATCGGTCTTTGCCTGCGCAGCAGCGGCAGCGGCGGCGGTCTCGATATCCTAGGAGTGTATTTTGCGAAAACAAAACCGGATTTTTCGGTAGGCAAGCTGTCCTATGCGATCAACTTTGTGGTCCTTGGCATTTCGGCCATCCTGTTCGATCTTCAGGTTGCCTTGTATTCCATGATGTACATCATCATCATGTATTATGTTTCGGATAAAGTGCATTATCAAAACATCAGCGTCCGGGTAACGATCTTTACGCAGAACGAACAGCTGAAAAAAGCGATCATGGAAAAGACCGGACGCGGCGTGACATACTGGAACGGTTTTGGCGGCTATACGAATAATCATGAGGATATTCTGACGTGCATGATCAATAAATACGAGATCCGCGAACTGAAGCATATCGTGCATGAGTATGACCCGAAAGCTTTTGTGATCATGAACGAAGCCAAACCGATCATGGGAAACTTCGAAAAGCGCTTGTAGTAGCAAGTGCTTTTTTTTCTGCTTCGTGATACAGTAGACATGAAGATGGAGGCATTACTTTATGATAATTCAAAGCAGAAAAGTCTGGGTGCTGGACATGTGGATGGAAGCTCAGATCGAAATGAATGACGAAAAGATCACGGCTCTTTATCCGTATGGAACAAAAGATGTGGACGAGGATTACGGCGACAAGCGGATCGTTCCGGGATTTATCGATATCCATACGCACGGGGCATATGGATGGGATACAAATGACGCGACACCGGAAGGGCTGCGCAACTGGACAAAAAATATCGTGAAGGAAGGGGTCACGGGCCTGCTTCCGACAACGATCACGCAGAGCGAAGAGGTTCTGACCAAGGCGGTCGCCAATGTGGCGAAAGTGGCTGAGGAAGGCTATGAAGGCGCCGAGATCCTTGGAATTCATTTCGAAGGACCGTATCTGGATCAGGTGTATAAGGGAGCGCAGCCGGAACAGTACTGTGTCCCGGCCGATGTGGAACAGTTCAAACGCTACCAGAAAGCAAGTCATAATATGATCAAGGTTGTGACGATGGCCTGCGAGCATGACTGCAATTACGATCTGCTTCACTATCTTGTTTCGCAGAATATCGTGGCAAGCCAGGGACATTCCGGCGCTACGTATGAACAGGCGGCAGATGCGATCGCAAACGGGGCAAGAAGCATGACGCACGTATACAACGGAATGACAAAGTTCCATCATCGCGAGCCTGGCCTTGTCGGCGCGGCCCTGCGCTTTCGCGAAGTGTACGGAGAAATCATCTGCGACGGTAACCATTCGCATTATGCGGCGATCAATGATTTCTTCAAGGCGAAGGGAAATGATCACGCGATCATGATCACGGATTCGCTGATGGTCAAGTCGCTTCCTGTCGGCACGCGGGTGCTGTTTGGTGGCAACGAGATCGAACTGTTCGAGGATGGTTCGGCACATCTTGTCGGGGCTGGCAATCTGGCCGGCTCGACATTGAACGTGAACAAAGGCCTGATGATCGTTCATGAAAAGGCGCAGGTCCCATGGCTGGCGGCGATCAATTCCTGCACGTTGAATCCGGCACGGCTTCTTGGCGTAGAGGATCGCAAAGGTTCGATCCAGGCTGGCAAAGATGCCGATCTTGTTGTCCTGGATGACAATTACGATGTGCTCATGACGTATGTGAAAGGCAAAAAAGCATTTTAATGCGGGTGTTTATGTGCCTTGATCAAAAGGATGGTCTGCTTTTTAACGATCGCCGGCAGTCCAGAGACAGGGAAGTAGCCGTGGATATCGAAAAGACGATAGGCAATGAAGAAATCGGTATGAGCGAATACAGCGCGAAGCTTTTCGAAGGCTATGACAATATCGTAGTGACAGATGATCTGAAAGACTGCAGGAACGTATTCCTGGAAAAGGACGATCTCGATCTTCTTGACTTTGACGAGCTGATCATTTACCGCTGGGATAAGGTGTATCCGGCTGATGTCAGACTGACATTCGATTATAAAAGCATGACACTTAAAGATGTGAGCGTGATCAAAGGCTATTCGCATGACAAGATCATCAAAGAGGTATATGTCCGATGAAAAATAAAAAACATCACGGACTGTTTCATAAGCTGCTAGCTGCTTTCGGGATTCTCGCGCTTTCGCTGAGCGGGTGTGCGCAGACCGGCGCGCCGCAGGCTCCGGTTTCGGCCGATTCGATTCCTGCCTATACGGATCAGGCCTATGTCGCGCTGAACGGCAATGCGCCTGCGTTTACCGAAGAAGAGATCACGGACGATTCTTTTGAAACGTATTATGATCTGGATGCTCTGGGCCGGGTCACAGGAGCGTTTGCTTCGATCGGTCCCGATCTGCTGCCGACAAAGGAGCGGGGAAATATCTCGAGCGTGAAGCCGACAGGATGGCATTCGGTACAATATGACAACGTGGACGGAAAAAGCCTGTACAACCGGTGTCATCTGATCGCGTGGTCTTTGACCGGAGAGGACGCGAATCCGGACAATCTGATGACCGGGACGCGGTATTTGAACATTCAGGGCATGAAGCCGTTCGAGGATATGGTGCGCGATTATATCAAGGAAACGGGCAATCATGTCATGTACCGTGTTACGCCCGTTTATACGGGAGACAATCTGGTGGCGGATGGCGTGATCATGGAAGGCTATTCGGTAGAAGATGAAGGGGAAGGAATTTCCTATAACGTTTACGCTTACAATGTGCAGCCGGGCATCGAGATCGATTACGCGACCGGAGACAGCCGTCTGAGTGGGGAAACGAATGAAACGACAGAAGAAGACGGGACGTATGTCCTGAACACGAATACGAAAAAGATCCATTTTCCGGACTGCGCTTCGGTAAGGTCGATGAACGAAAACAATAAGGAGTTTTACCGCGGCAAGCTGCAGGATCTGCTCGATCAGGGCTATACGGTCCATGCGCAGTGCATGAGCGGACAATAAATCAACAAAATGAATAGGTGATCAAATTGAGCCGACCGGACTGTTCCGGTCGGCTTTTTTCGATTCGTTCACCAGAATGTATAGATCAGGCGGATGGCATTTTCGATCTCTGTTTCGTATTGATGCTCAATGAGGATCGTTTTCTGGCGATGCTTTCTGATATAAATTTCGTTGAGTACGAGGCACACATATCAGATCTAGTTTTTGCAAGAGGGTTCGAAATCTTTTTTCCGGTCGAAAGGAATGTAACATCCTTTGATCATGAGATCTTGATCGTTTTCTATGGTGGTCTTGATGATTTCAGTCCCGTTTTCAGATGATCGATGGACTGATAAGGATACTTCAGTTTTTCGGGCAGCTTTTGTGCAAGACAGGTTTTTCCGGCATGCGATGTGCCTGCGATCAAAAGGAGCATCGTGCGCCTCCTCCATGTTTTCAATATAGCGTTAGTCTGGAAAACAGAACAAAAAAGAATTTTGCGTTAATCTTTGTCATTAAAAAATGATAAAAAATTACTTAAATTAAAAGGGACAAAAGCGAAAAACCTGAAACCGCTTTCTCTTGAAATAAAGCGGTTTCATGAAAAAAAGAGATAGATTTTACCTGGCGTACGGGTGTAGTATAGCTGCCGTACGTTATGGAGGATGTTTAAATGGAAAGCTATCGTTACTTACTGGATATTGCGATTATCCTGCTGTTTACGAAAGCGTTTGGCATATTCTCGAAAAAACTGAGGATGCCAAGTGTCGTAGGCGCGCTGATCGCAGGAATCGTGCTCGGTCCGGCCATGCTGAATGTGGTGCGGCCTAGCAATCTCATTTCTTCCCTTTCAGAAATCGGTGTGATCGTGCTGATGTTTTCTGCCGGTCTGGAAACAAGTATCATGGATCTGAAGAAAGCGGGTTCCAAGGCGTTCGTGATCGCGCTGCTTGGTGTGCTGATCCCTTTGATTGGCGGATATCTGATCGGCATGTGCTATAATGTGGGACCCGAGGCATGGATCGAAAATCTGTTCATTGGCGTGATCTTTACGGCGACGAGCGTGGGGATCACAGTCGAGACGCTCAAGGAAATGAACTGTATGTCGACAGAGAGCGGCAATGTCATCCTGGCAGCCGCTGTCATTGATGATGTTCTCGGGATCGTGTGCCTGACTCTTGTGACCGGTATGGCGGATGCGAGCGTGAATGTCGGCGTCGTTTTATTGAAGATCCTCGGATTCTTTATTTTCTCGGTCGTTGTCGGACTTGTCATGCATAAAGTGTTCAAGTGGTGGTTCAGTACGGATCCGACCCACGGACTGCAGCGGTATTCGATCGTATCGTTCGCGTTCGCGCTGATCATGGCTTACTGCTCGGAAGAATTTTTTGGCGTAGCCGATATTACCGGCAGCTTTGTGGGCGGTCTGATCATTTCCGGAACAGCTCAGTGCGAGTATGTGACAAAACGGATCGGAACGCTATCCTACATGCTCATCACGCCGATCTTCTTTGCGAGCATTGGCCTGAAACTGGCTCCGATCCAGGTAACCTGGTCTCTTGTCGGACTTGTCGCGATCTTGTGCGTCGGCGCGGTGCTGACAAAGATCATTGGCTGCTGCGGCGGCGCCCTGCTTTGCCGGTATACCCCTTCGCAGGCGCTGCGTATCGGCTGCGGAATGATCTCGCGCGGAGAAGTCGCATTGATCGTTGCCGATAAAGGAATGAATCTTGGGATCCTGCCGGAAACCTTCGTGACCCCGATCCTGCTTTGTGTCGTATTTACGACCGTTATTACCCCGATCTTCCTCAAGATGGCATACAAGCATAAAGCGGATGATCCGGATTTCAAGGAATCGACAGTCAGTGAATTCGAACAGCATGAAATCAACGGGATCCTCGCTAATCCGATGGTAAAATAATCATATAATTAAACATGTAATAAAAACCTTATATCTATGGATCGATAGGATCAGATATAAGGCTTTTTTTACTTCTCGGTATTCTTGATCATTTCCGCATAGCGCAGGCGATCTTTTTGGGCAACGCTAATGCTTCCATGGCCTTTTCTGCAGAAAGATCATGAGTATGCATATAGTTTTGGATCAGTTCGATCTGCCCGCCAGAAAATCCGTTATCAAAACCATTGTTAAATCCGTTATTAAATCCATTGTTAAAACCATTGCTGTAATGTTTCTTTGCCAACCCGCTTCCCAGATCACTCATCATGATGTCCCTCTAAACGTTGTTTTGTCCTGCTTTTTTATCATTTCTGCATAGCGCAGGCGATCCTTTTGTGCAACGCCTAATGCTTCCATGGCCTTTTCTGCAGAAAGATCATGAGTATGCATATAGTTTTGGATCAGTTCGATCTGCCCGCCAGAAAATCCGTTATCAAATCCGTTATTAAATCCATTGTTAAAACCATTGCTGTAATGTTTCTTTGCTAACCCGCTTCCCAGATCACACATAGTATTTACCTCCTCTTCCATCGTTTTGCTCATTTGAATATCATAGTCCTCTTCCAATACTTTTTTCTTTTCGCTTTCTTTCATCTCGTCGCAAAACAGCACGTCCAGCAGACGAAGGATTCCTTCGTAGCGTTCGTGGCCTGCTCCGCCAAGACACACCATCACGCCGCAGAGCAGATCATAGTCTTCTTCTTTCCACTTTGCATGACCGATCGCCTGTTCTTCTGTCAGCCGAAACCTTGTTATCGTGTTCGCGTATTTTTCGGGCGGATCCAGACAGATCCAGATCGAATACACCTTCTGGATGTTTTCATAGTGGCTTCCTGCAAATTCGACACCGTGCTGGAACGATATTTCTTTACACATATTGTATACCATTCTGGAAAGAAGCGGGTAGCCGGGATGAAAATTGTTCTGTGCCTCGATATTGATCAAAAGCAGTGTTTTTTCATGGGTGTCGGGAAGAAAAGCAGTAAAAAAGATGTCGAAGAAAACGGTTCCTTCGAACAAAGTCTTATCTTCGGTGTTTCCTCCCCGGATGCGGGGAAGGTCGCGGTGAACCGGTATGGTGCTGATGTGGGGGTCGTCAATGTATTGGTTCATGATCTTGTCTATGGGGATCGTTTTATATTCAGGAACGCAGGTGTGAAGGATCCAGGCCAGGATAACTTTTTCGGATAGGACGCGTTTGCAGGAGGCGTCGTAGCGTGCCTGCAGCGTAGTGGCGGCCAGCGCAAGAGAAAGAGAGGTCGGAAGAGGGCGGGTGCTGAGAAGACGAACGGTTCTGGAACGGGTATGGAAATCGCGCTTAGATGGGCGCGAACGGCCATTTTTTTCAATCGTACATTCTCCTTTCCGGTTCAGATCATAAGCAGACATGGCATTCCTCCTTTCGGGACCAGAAAAGGCCCTATCTATATATACGTATTTTGAAGAGGAAAGTGGACTTTTTTTTGAAGAATTTTCAAAAAACATTTAACGGATCGGTTTTTTGGGACAAGATCTGTGCATCTCGGGACAGCGGGGATGTAAATGAAAACAAAAAGACTATAATAAAAAATAACAATGTGAGCGTTTATAAATCTATACAGAAAGGACATTTGAATATGAAAAAAACACATATTTACGGTGCGGTTGCGGCTGCGATGCTGCTGGCTCCCGCTACAGCCCAGGCGCTGGCAAAAGAAGGGGAACTGCCGGATCCTGCTGCCGTACAGGAAGGGGAAGAGGCTGTTGTGATCGATACAATGGCTGCATAGAAAACCGCAGCAAAAGAAGGAAATCAGGAAAAGAATTTGGATCCGTATCAGGTATCGAGCGCGGACGAACTGGATGCGGTCCGATACGATCTGAATGCGCACTATGTACAGATCGGAAACATTGATCTAAGTGGTGTGGAATGAATGTCGTTTGGTATGGAGACAGAAACTCAAGGCACCCAGTCCTTCACAGGCGTATTTGATGGGGCGGATTACGCGATCTCTCATCTGCAGGTCAAAGAATCGCAATATAAGGTTCCGGATGAATTTTACGGGCGGTTTGCGAAAAATGAAGGGATTCTGAAAAATATCCGTCTGCTGGATGTAGATCTCGATCTGGATATGGCCAATATGCCATGGAACAAACAGAAAGAGGACGAGTCGGTAAAGCTTGCGGTTGGCAGTCTGACCGGATGGAACGGGGGAACGATCGAAAACTGCGAAGTGTCAGGCTCGATCGACGTTTATGTAAGCAACTGGTCTTATGATGGTATGGATCATTATGCCATGCAGCATGGAGGAAACATAGGAGGAATCGTAGGACGTACTGAAAATGAGACACCTATTTCAAACTGCACGAATTATACGAATATTTCTGTTAATTCCAGACAATCGCTCGATATCGCGCCGATGGCGACGGGCAAATATATTGGCGGAATTGCCGGTTACGCCACATGCAGTCTTTTGAACGGAAAAGCCGATCATACGGTTATCCGCAGCTGTGTGAATTCCGGTTCGATCACTGTCAATCATTTGATTGATGTATATACAGGAGGCATCATCGGTTTTCTTGGCAACACAAAAAATATGAATACGCAGGAAAAGGTGATTTCTTCTGTATAGCGGGCAGTTAATTTTGGCAACATGAAACTGATCGGAAGCAGCGCGTCCTTTTCTTTGATGAGCGGAGTTTCTTCGGTCAATGGAGAACACAAAACGTTTCTTTGGAAAGCAGTACCGATACGATGTATTAAAACGGATCGTGCTTCTATGGGTGTTTGAGTCACCAAATCGAATGACGAATGCTTTTGCCAGCTCGGACCTTTCGATCAATCGAAAGCGGGTTACGGAACAAACGCAGACCGATGAAGACAACGGACTGTCCGTAGAACGCGATCAGCTCATAAAAATTGTAAAAGACCAATGGCCCGATCTTCTGATCGTACAGCCCGGAGACACATTGGACAGTCCGGACGTACCGATCTTAAAGACAATCTTCGCTCAGGATGGATATCAGGTCAAAGCCGAAACAAAAGAAGATCTGGCAGGACTGCGGATCGTGATCAACGAAGCAGAAGCCGACAACAACTTCGGCCTCTCCTCTGATTATCAAACGAAAGGATATGATATCCATTTTGAAAACGAGGAAGGAAAAGAAGTCAGCCGAAATGGAAAATTTACTGTGCGAATTCCGATCCCGGAAGAATTCACGGGCAAAGAAGTCCGGCTGTTCCATAAAGAAAATAAAGACTCAGATGCGACAGAACCTCAATTCAAGATCGTTGACGGCAAGTATTACGAGTTTGAAACGACATCGTTCTCGTGGTTTATCGTTGCCAGTCAAACTATAAATACAAAACCCACAACACCAGCCAATGAAGCCAATGAACCACAGGAAAAACCGGCACTACCAGACACTAAGCCTGCGGCCAAAACTGGTCAAACTATGAAAGTGGTTCCGTTAAAACGGTACAGGCAAAGCAAGCAGACGACAATACAGATGCGAAAACTTCGCCAGACACGGGTGTCGTCATTCATAAGACAAGTTCTTTATTTGCGGGTTTGTTAGGCATGATCAGTTTAGGATTCCTAACCGGAAAGAAAAGAAAGCTTTAGAAGAACAAGGAGAAATAGAAAATGGCAGGATCACGTCTTCTTTTCTTCTATAAAAAGGCAATTATCCAGATCCATACATAGGGGAATAGAAAAGGAAGGATTGATAGCAACTCCTTCCGCAAGTGTCCGTGCTGATTACATTTTTAAAGGGTTCTCATAAGAGAAAAATTGTTTTATCTCTACTTGATAATTTGAAAGAAAAACCTTGATTTGGGACATAGATGATATTAATGATAGATTTATTATTCTGAACGAAGCTGACTGCGTTCATCTTCTGTCATATCAAGATTTTCTAATGCATAG
>ERZ778510.1974-NODE-1974-length-11787-cov-4.428827_pt1 | contig 11787 bp, 9 predicted proteins | sample MGYA00510348_ERZ778510 | MGnify/ENA primary metagenome ERZ778510 (study PRJEB29527, sample SAMN07138969) | mouse gut metagenome | material: feces | host: mouse | place: China:Nanjing | collected 2016-01-25 ... | reverse complement strand
CGTTCGAGGAGCGCATGGGCTGCGGCTTCGGCGCCTGCATGGGCTGCTCGTGCCGCACGCTCACGGGCGGCAAGCGCATCTGCAAGGAGGGTCCCGTATTGAAAAAGGAGGAGATCATATGGTAGACACATCGGTTACGCTCAGCGGCCTGAGACTGGACAACCCGGTCATCCCGGCCAGCGGCACGTTCGGCTACGGCAACGAGTTCCGCGACTTCTACGACATCAACATCCTCGGGTCGTTCTCCTTCAAGGGAACCACGCGCGAGGCGCGCTTCGGCAACCCCACGCCCCGCATCGCCGAGTGCTCCGAGGGGATGATCAACGCCGTGGGGTTGCAGAATCCCGGCATCGACCGCGTCATCGCCGAGGAGCTGCCGCGCCTGCGGGAGTTTTTCCACAAGCCCGTGATCGCCAACATCTCGGGCTTCTCGGTCGAGGAGTACGCCTATTGCTGCGAGCGCATCGACCGCGAGGAGCAGGTAGGGCTGATCGAGGTGAACGTCTCGTGCCCCAACGTGCGCCACGGAGGCATGTCGTTCGGCACGTCGCCCGAAGCGGCGGCCGAGGTCACGCGCGCCGTGAAGGCCGTGACGACCAAACCCGTATACATCAAGCTCTCGCCCAACGTGACGGACATCGTATCCATCGCGCGTGCGTGCGAGGAGGCCGGAGCCGACGGCATATGCCTGATAAACACCATGCTCGGCATGCGCATCGACGTGCGCCGCCGCCGTCCGGTCATCGCCAACACGATGGGCGGATTCTCCGGTTCGGCGATCTTCCCCGTGGCCCTGCGCATGGTATGGCAGGTGGCCGGGGCCTGCTCCGTGCCCGTGATGGGCTGCGGCGGCGTGTCGTCGGCGCGCGACGTGATCGAGATGATGATGGCGGGTGCCACGGCCGTGCAGGTCGGCGCCGAGAACCTGCGCAACCCCTACGCCTCGAAGGAGATCGTCGAGGCCCTGCCGCTGGAGATGGAGCGCCTGGGCATCGAGCGCCTGAGCGACATCATCGGCGCGGCACGGTAGGCGGCCGGACCCGTGCCGGCGTGCATTGTGAAATTCGTAAAAAAACCGATAAGACTATGAATCGTGATGTAATCATCGCCTGCGACTTCAAGAGCGCAGAAGATACGTTCGCATTCCTCGATCTGTTCCGCGGCGAGGAGCGCAAGCCGTTCCTCAAGATCGGCATGGAACTCTATTACGCGGAGGGTCCCTCGATCGTGCGCGAAATCAAGCGCCGCGGCCACCGGATCTTCCTCGATCTGAAGCTGCACGACATTCCCAACACCGTGAAGAAGGCGATGGCCGTGCTGTCGCGTCTCGACGTGGACATGTGCAACGTCCATGCGGCGGGTACGATCGAGATGATGAAGGCTGCGCGCGAGGGGCTCACGCGCGAGGACGGCACGCGTCCGCTGCTGATCGCCGTCACGCAGCTCACCTCGACGAGCGAGGAGCGCATGCGGCGCGAGCTGCTCATCGGCGCCTCGATCGACGAGACGATCGTGAAGTATGCCCGCAACACGAAGGAGGCGGGTCTCGACGGCGTGGTATGCTCGCCCCTCGAAGCGGGCATGGTGCACGAGGCGTGCGGCGCGGAGTTCCTGACCGTGACCCCGGGCGTGCGCTTCGCCGACGGCGACGTGGCGGACCAGGTGCGCGTGACCACCCCGGCGCGTGCGCGCGAGATCGGCTCGGACTTCATCGTGGTCGGACGCCCGATCACGGCGGCATCCGATCCCGTGGCGGCCTACCGGCGCTGCGTGGCAGAATTTTTGGGCGCGTAGCGGATCCGGCCTCCGGCCGGAAAAATCGCATTGCACATGAAAACCGTAAAATTCTTCTACCAGCGCAACTGTCCCTTCTGCCGGAAGGCGATGCGCTACATCGACGAGGCGCGTGCGGCCCATCCCGAACTGGCGGCCGTGACGGTCGAGCCGATCGAGGAGACGGACGAGCCCGAGGTGGCCGACCGCTTCGACTACTATTATGTTCCGACCTTCTTCGTCGGCGGCGTGAAGGTTCACGAGGGCGGCATTCTCCCCGACGAGGTGGAGCGCGTGCTGCGCATGGCGCTCGAATAGCCTCGGGGCCGGCTTCGCCCGCATAGCGGGTGCCGCCGTTGAGGCCTCGGCCGGCCGCACACGCATGCGCCCGCCGGACGCATGTCGTCGGACGTATGCGGGCGGTGACGGAGGGCGGAGCGGGCGGGGATGGAACGCAGACGCGGAGTGCGGAGCGGCGAAGCGGTCGCAAACCGGAAAATTTGTATTATGACCTGAACGATCAAAACCAACGACAATGGAGAAATCAATAGCCAAAGACCTGCTTTCGATCGGCGCGGTATTCCTGCGCCCCGAGCAGCCGTTCACCTGGGCGAGCGGTATCAAAAGCCCTATCTATTGCGACAACCGTCTGACGCTTACGGCCGTAGAGGTGCGCGAGCACGTGGAGGCGGGCCTCGCCGAGACCGTGCGTACGAAGTTTCCCGAGGCCGAAGTGCTGATGGGCACCTCGACCGCCGGCATCGCCCATGCGGCCATTACGGCCACGATCCTCGGCCTGCCGATGGGTTATGTGCGCAGCGGCGCGAAGGACCACGGCCGCGGCAACCGCATCGAGGGCCGTCTGGAAAAGGGCCAGAAGGTGGTGGTCATCGAGGACCTCATATCTACGGCCGGATCGTGCATCGAGGTGGTCGAGGCGCTGCGCGAGGCGGGTGCCGAGGTGCTCGGCGTGGCGTCGATCTTCACCTATGGCATGCGGAAGGGACTCGACCGCCTTGCGGCTGCCGGCGTGACCAATTACAGCCTGTCGAACCTCGACACGCTGGTCGAGGTGGCCGCCGCCGAGGGGTACATCCGTCCGGAGGACCGCGAGCGGCTGATCCGCTTCCGCAACAATCCGTCGGACGAATCCTGGATGAAATAGGTGCGTGCGTTCGGGAGGCTCCGCACACTTCCGGAGTCTCCCGAATCGCTTCCGGACCGGTGTGCGGCGTCGGGCCGCGCGCTTTCATGCGATGCGCGGCGCGACCGGCCGCAGCGGAAACGCGGGCCGATGCGCCCGAAAATTATGAATGAATACGATATGAAACATCTGATAGACCCCACGGACCTCACGGTCGCCGAAACCGACGGCGTGCTCGCACTGGCCGAGGAGATCATCGCGAACCGCGCGAAATTCGCCGACGCATGCCGCGGCAGGAAGCTGGCCACGCTCTTCTATGAGCCCAGCACGCGCACGCGTCTCAGCTTCACCTCGGCGATGCTCGAACTGGGCGGCACGGTGCTCGGCTTTTCCGATGCCGGCTCGTCGTCCGTGTCGAAGGGCGAGACCGTGGCCGACACGGTGCGCGTGGTCCGCTGCTTCGCGGACATCATCGCCATGCGCCATTTCAAGGAGGGGGCGCCGCTCGTGGCCTCGCAGTATGCGGGCATTCCCGTCATCAATGCGGGCGACGGCAGCCACAGCCACCCGACGCAGACGCTCACCGACCTGCTGACCATCAAGCGCGAAAAGGGGCGCCTCGACCGGCTCACGATCGGCTTCTGCGGCGATCTGAAGTTCGGCCGCACGGTCCACTCGCTGCTGCGGGCCATGTCCCGCTACGAGGGCACGCGCGCGGTGCTCCTTTCGCCCGAGGAGCTGCGGCTCCCCGAGTACATGTTCGGCGAGCTGCGCGCCGCGGGCGTGGAGTTCCGCGAGGTGCGCACGCTGGAGGAGGCGATGCCCGAGCTGGACATCCTTTACATGACGCGCGTGCAGAAGGAGCGCTTCGCGGACGCCGCGGAGTACGAACGCGTGAAGGACAGCTACGTGCTCGATGCCGCGAAGATGCGTGCGGCGCGCGAGGATATGATCGTGCTGCACCCCCTGCCGCGCGTGAACGAGATCGCGCGCGAGGTGGACAACGACCCCCGCGCCGCCTATTTCCGCCAGGTGGAGAACGGCAAGTTCGTGCGTATGGCGCTTATATACACGCTGCTGCAATGGGCGGGCGGGAACCGGCCGTTCGATCGCACGCCCCGCTTCGACGGCGACTTCGCGGTGAACGAAATGCGTTGCCCGAACAACCGTTGCATCTCCGCTACGGAGGACGTGGACCAGCTGTTCCGCCGCACGGACGAGGGCTGGCGCTGCGCCTACTGCGAAAGCCGCCCTGCGGAGGAGACGCGGGCGTAGCCGCAATACGAGTTGCGGAAGCCTCGCTGCCCGAACTTCGGGCAGCGGCATCCGAAGCTTTCGACGGATGGCCGAGGCGGCAACCGGCTGTGAAAGTCGGACCGTTTCAATGTGGCCGCGTATGTTCGGGCCTGTCCGGTCCGGCGGGAAACGGACGAAAAATTCGAGGTTTTGCTGAAAAAAGTATGCTTTATCTGATTTTTGCTCTGATCGCCCTGCTCTATGCGAAATGGGTGATTTTCGCGGCGGCCCTGCTGCCCATCCGACTGCTCAAGACGCGCAGCCTCCGCTGCGAACGGGGCCGCACACCGGCCGTGCGGCCTGCGGCTGACGCGCAGGCGCCTGATTTTATGGGGGGGGGGAGAATCGCTCTCCTCGTTTCTGAAGCGTTATGTGTTCGGATACATGCGCTATGCCTCGTTCCAGACGGGGCTCATTCCCTCGCACCACGTGCGTGATTTTCTCTACCGCCGTGTGTGGCTCGTGGACCTCGCGCCGCGGGCGATCATCTACTGGGGCGCCGAGATCCGCGATTCGCAGCATCTGCACATCGGTCGCGGCAGCATCGTCGGCGACAAGGCGCTGCTCGACGCGCGCAACGGCATCCGCATCGGATGCAACGTCAATCTCTCTTCCGACGTCCACATCTACACCGAGCAGCACGACCACCGCGATCCGTGGTTCCGCTGCAACTCCGACGGGAGCTTCGGCGTGACGATCTGCGACCGGGCGTGGATCGGGCCCGACACGACCCTGCTGCCGGGCGTGACGGTGGGCGAGGGGGCCGTGGTTGCGGCCGGTGCCGTGGTGACGGGCGATGTGGCTCCCTACACGATCGTCGCGGGCATTCCCGCCCGGAAGATCGGCGAGCGCAACCGCGATCTGCGCTACGAATTCACGGGGCGCCCCGCGCCGTTCTATTGATCGTCGGGGCGGCGGGTGCGGACGTCGGAAAAGCGGGGCGGCGAATGTTCAAAATTTGTCGATAGAATCTTTCGATAAGTTTGGCGGTATCGCGGAAAGTTGCTACTTTTGTATCGGGTTAAGCCGTCGCCGATGGTACGAAACGCAATGGACATGCATCGCAACAGGATACAGCGCCCGGGAGCGCGGGAGGCGGGACCGAAAGGTCGTGACGTCTCGTGTCGCGTGCCGGGCCGCAGCATCGGGCGGGGGCTTGCGAACGGGGAATCGGCGTCCTGTGCGCAGGACGCTTGCCCGAACGGATAGAGGACTGCCACGACATGGGGTGTCGTGGCGGTCTCGCTTTTTTTCGAACAGGAAACGACAATATGACGAACGCAAACATGAAAGTGGGAGTGATCATGGGCTCGACGAGCGACTGGGAGGTGATGGCGGATGCCGTCGCCATGCTCGAACGCTTCGGTGTGGAGTACGAAAAACGGGTGGTGAGCGCTCACCGTACGCCCGATCTGCTGTGCGAATACGCCAAGACGGCGCGCAGCCGCGGCATCGGTGTAATCATCGCGGGTGCGGGAGGCGCCGCGCATCTTCCGGGCATGACGGCCGCCATGACGCCGCTGCCCGTGATCGGCGTGCCGGTGAAGTCGCGTGCGCTGAACGGCCTCGACTCGCTGCTCTCGATCGTGCAGATGCCTGCGGGAGTGCCTGTGGCCACTACGGCCATCAACGGCGCGAAGAACGCGGCGCTGATCGCCGTGTCGATCCTCGCCCTGCGGGACGAGGAGCTCGCGGCGCGGCTCGATGCTTTCCGTGCGGCCCAGACGGCCGACGTGCTGAAGGCGGAGTTGTAGCGCTCCGCCCGCCGGGGCCGGGCATCGGTGAAGTTTGCGCCGGGACAGGATGCTGCGTAACCTACGGCAAGCCGATAGCGGCTCGGGATCCGTGAGATTTGAGGAGCCCGCAGCGGCCGGTCGGAGCCGGGAAAGGCGGGGGCCGGGCGGGGATGCGGCATGAAGACGAGACGGACGGGGCGGACGGGGGCGGAAGAACCTCGGAAAAGACAGCGGATGCGGTGCGGGCGGCGGAAACGCCGAATCGGGCCGGCATCCGGAAACAAAAGGAAAGCTAACAGAATAGAGAGATGACGATAGGAATCATAGGCGGCGGTCAGCTGGGGCTGATGATTGCCGAACAGGCCCGCGGACTGGGCGTGCGCACGGTGTGCCTCGATCCGGCGGCGGATGCGCCGGCATTCCGCGTGTGCGACGAACGCATCGTGGCGCCGTTCGACGATGCCGCGGCGCTTGAGGAGCTCTGCCGCCGCAGCGACGCCGTGACCTACGAATTCGAGAACGTGCCGGGCGAAATTCTGATTCCGCTCTGCGAAAAATACAACATTCCTCAGGGTTACAGACCGCTGTACGACTCGCAGGACCGCCTGCGCGAGAAGACCAATGCCCGCGAACACGGGCTGCGGACGCCGCGTTTCGCAGCCGTGGACGACGAGGCGTCGCTGCGTGCTGCGGTGGCCGAACTGGGGCTGCCGTGCGTGCTGAAGACCCGCACGCTGGGCTACGACGGCCGCGGACAGGCCGTGCTGCGCTGCGAGGAGGACATCGTGCGGGCCTTGCCCATGCTGGCCGTGCCGTGCATCGCCGAGGAGTTCATGCGCTTCGATTTCGAGGCCAGCGTGGTCACGGTGGCCGACGGCCGCGAGGCGCTGTGCTTTCCCGTGGGCCGCAATGTCCACCGCGACGGCATCCTCGACCTCTGCGTGGTGCCGGCGGATGCCGGCGAGGGGCTGCGCGGCCGCATGGAGGCCGAAAGCCGCCGCTTCATGCGCGAATGCGGCTACCGCGGCATCCTGGCGATCGAGTATTTCGTGAAGGACGGCGAGTTCTATTTCAATGAGATGGCGCCCCGTCCGCACAACAGCGCCCACTTCACCATCGAGGGTTGCACGACCAACCAGTTCCGCGAACTGGTCCGCTACCTCGCGGGCATGCCGCTCGAACGGCCGCGCCTCGTGGCGCCCACGGTGATGAAGAACATCCTCGGACAGGACCTCGCCGCGGCCGAAGCCGTGGCGTGCGAGTCCCGCGAGGGGGTGCACGTGCACCTCTACGGCAAGAGCGAGAGCCGCCCCAAGCGCAAGATGGGCCACATCACGTTCGTGGGCTCGGACGCCGCGCGTTATGCGGCCGAGTGGGCCGACCGCTTCGTGAAGTAGCGCGGGCCCGCACGACTGCGGGTGCCTTCCGGCCGTGGCCGGCGGGGCGAGGGCCCGGGGCTGCGAATTACGGCTCGCAGGCCGCAGGCTGCGGGAGCGCCGCGGGGCGGATGCCGGAGCGAACAGGAAAAGAGAACGAAGACAATAAACATATAATGAAGAACTACCGAATTTTCGTCGAGAAGGAGCCGCGGTTCCGTGTGGAGGCCGAGAGCCTGCGCCGCGAGCTGAACGACAACCTGAACCTCGATTTGCGCACGCTGCGCCTGCTGAATGTCTACGACCTCTTCGGCTTTACGGAGGAGTTGCTCGAAAAGAGCCGTTATGCCGTGTTCGGCGAAACGGCCACGGACCGCGTGACGGACGGCTGCGACCTTGCGGGTGCGAAGTACCTGGCCGTGGAGTGTCTGCCGGGCCAGTTCGACCAGCGGGCCGCTTCGGCCGTGGATTGCGTGCGCCTGATCGACCCCGAGGCCGATGTGCGCATCCGCTCCGCGCGTCTCTACATCTTCGACGATGCGGTGACCGGAGAGCAGATGGAGCGCATCCGCCGCTACTGCGTCAATGCCGTCGAGTCCCGCGAGAAGGACATGTCGGTGCTGGGCGAGGCCGAGCAGGCCGACGTGCGCCCCGTGCCGGTGCTCGAAGGGTTCACGCGCATGACCGATGCCGAGCTGGAACCCTACTGCAAGGCGAACGGCCTGGCGATGAACGGCGACGACCTGCGCGAGGTGGTGCGCTACTTCCGCGAGGAGGGGCGCGAACCCAACGAAACGGAGCTGCGCATCCTCGACACCTACTGGAGCGACCACTGCCGCCACACGACCTTCACCACGGAGCTGGAGGACATCGAGGTCGAGGAGTCGTTCGTGAAAGACGAGATCGAGGGTTCGCTCCGCCTGTACCTCGAAATGCGGCGCGAGCTGGGCCGCGAGCACAAGAGCCTCTGCCTGATGGATATGGCGACGATCGGCGCCCGCTACCTGCGCAAGCACGGCATGCTGGACGACCTGGAGGCCAGCGACGAGAACAACGCCTGCTCGATCTATGTCGATGTGGACACGGAGGGCCGCACCGAGCGGTGGCTGCTCCAGTTCAAGAACGAAACCCACAACCATCCCACGGAGATCGAACCCTTCGGCGGTGCTTCGACCTGTCTGGGCGGCGCGATCCGCGACCCGCTGTCGGGCCGCAGCTACGTCTACCAGGCGATGCGCGTGACGGGTGCGGGCGATATTTTCCAGCCCGTGGAGGACACGCTGCCCGGCAAGCTGCCCCAGCGCATCATCAGCCGCAAGGCCGCGGCCGGCTATTCGAGCTACGGCAACCAGATCGGCCTGGCTACGACCCACGTGCGTGAGATCTACCACGACGGCTATGTGGCCAAGCGCCTCGAAGTGGGTGCCGTGGTGGGGGCGGTGAAAGCCGCGGACGTGCGCCGCGAGCAGCCCGTGCCGGGCGACGTGGTGCTGATGTTCGGCGGCCGCACGGGCCGCGACGGCGTGGGCGGCGCCACCGGATCGTCGAAGGAGCATACCGACAAGTCGCTGGAGACGTGCGGCAGCGAGGTGCAGAAAGGCAACGCGCCCGAGGAGCGCAAGCTGGAGCGTCTGTTCCGTCGCCCCGAGGTCACGCGCCTGGTGAAGAAGTCGAACGACTTCGGCGCGGGCGGCGTGAGCGTGGCGATCGGCGAGCTGACCGACGGCCTGGACATCTACCTCGACCGCGTACCGGTGAAGTACAGCGGTCTGAACACCACGGAGCTGGCCATCAGCGAGTCGCAGGAGCGCATGTCGGTGGTGGTCGAGGCCCGCGACGAGGAGGAGTTCTGCCGCTACTGCCGCGAGGAGAACATCGAAGTGGTGCATGTGGCCGACGTGACGGACACGAACCGCATGCGCATGTATTATAAGGGCGAGCGGGTCGTGGACCTTTCGCGCAGTTTCATCGACAGCGCGGGCGCCAAGCACTACGCCCGGGCCCGCGTGGGTGCCGTGGAGCGGCGCGATCCGTTCCGCCGCGAGCCCGCGGGCGAGGACATCGGGCAGAAGATGCTCGAAAACCTCGGTGACCGCAACGTGCTGTCGCAGCGCGGACTGATCGAGATGTTCGACGCCTCGATCGGCGCCTCGACGGTGCTCATGCCTTTCGGCGGCCGCACGCAGCAGACCGAAACGCAGGTCTCGGTGCAGAAGCTCCCCGTGGAGGGAGGCACCTCCACGGCCAGCATCATGGCTTTCGGCTACAATCCCGACATTGCGTCGTGGAGTCCCTACCACGGTGCGGCGTATGCCGTGGTGGAGGCCGCGGCGAAGGTCGTGGCCGCGGGTGCGCGCTACGACCGCATGCGCTACTCCTACCAGGAGTATTTCGAGCGCATGACCCGCTGTGCGGAGTCGTGGGGCAAGCCCCTCGCGGCGCTGCTGGGCGCGCTGAAGATGCAGGTCGAGCTGGGCCTGCCCTCCATCGGCGGCAAGGACTCGATGAGCGGAACGTTCGAGCAGATCAACGTGCCTCCCATGCTCATGGCCTTCGGCATCACCACCGTGGATGCGGGACGTGTGATCTCGCCCGAGTTCAAACGCGCCGGCAGCCGGCTCTACCTCGTGCGCCACACGCCGCTGAAGAGCTGCATGCCCGACACGGCGCAGCTGAAGAAGAATTTCACCTTCGTGTCGGACGGCATCGCCGCCGGCCGCATCCTCTCGGCCTGGGCCGTGGGATTCGGCGGCGTGGCGGAGGGTCTGGCCAAGATGTCGTTCGGCAACCGCATCGGTGCCGAGGTCGCGGCCGACGAACGCACGCTCTTCGACTGGTCCTACGGTTCGATCGTGGTCGAGTGCGACGGCGAACTGGACTACCCGCGTGCCGAGCTGCTGGGCCGCACCGTGGAGGACGAGGCGCTGACGATCGCGGGCGTGCGCATGCCGCTCGACGCGCTCTACCGTGCCAATACCGAGAAGTTCGCCCGCATCTATCCCGACAAGGGCGAGAACCACGCCCCCCTGATGGAGTCGCGGCCCGAGCGCCGGACTTTCGTCTACGAGGGCGAAGCCGTGGAGCACCCCGTGGTCTACCTGCCGGTCTTCCCGGGCATGAACTGCGACTACGACACGGCCCGTGCGTTCCGCAATGCGGGCGCCGAGGTGACGTCGAGCGTGCTGTGCAACCTGCGGGGCGACGACATCCTGCGTTCGATCCGCGAAATGAAGGAGCACATCGCCGCGTGCCACATCCTGGCGCTGTGCGGCGGCTTCTCGGCGGGCGACGAGCCCGACGGCAGCGCCAAGTTCATCGTGAACGTGCTCAACAACGAGCTGATCCGCGAGGAGGTGCACCGCCTGCTCGACCGCGGCGGCCTGATCCTTGGCATCTGCAACGGCTTCCAGGCGCTCGTCAAGTCGGGTCTGCTGCCCTACGGCCGTCTGGGCATGGTGACGCGCGAGTCGCCCACGCTCTTCCGCAACGACATCAACCGCCATATCTCGCAGATCGTCTCCACGCGCGTGTCGTCGGTCAATTCGCCCTGGCTCGCGGGCTTCGAGCTCGGCGAGGTGCACTCGATCGCCGTGAGCCACGGCGAGGGCAAGTTCGTGGTCGGCGAGGAGCTGGCGCGCGAGCTCTTCGCCCACGGCCAGGTGGCATTCCAGTACGTCGATCCCGAGGGCCGCGTGACGGCGGACGCCCCGTGGAACCCCAACGGCTCGTACTACGCCATCGAGGGCCTCGTGTCGCGCGACGGCCGAATCCTCGGCAAGATGGGCCACACGGAGCGTTACGGCAAGGACCTCTTCAAGAACATCGCCGGCAACCGGGAGCAGCCCCTGTTCCGCAATGCGGTGAACTACTTCCGCAAGCGCTGACGGCGCATGCCGGGTGCGGACGCCGTGTCCGGCCCGGGCCCTTCGGGTGCGGACGAACGGCGAAACGAACGAAAAGAAGAAACTTTAAAATAAATACGACAACATGAAACAGCTCGAAATGCTTTACGAGGGTAAGGCGAAACAGGTTTTCCTCACGGACGATCCGGACAAGATCGTGATCCGTTACAAGGATGCGGCCACGGCGTTCAACAACATCAAGAAAGCCACCATCGAGAACAAGGGCGTGCTGAACAACGCCATTTCGACCCTCATTTTCCACGAGCTTCACAAGGCGGGCGTCAAGACCCACTACATCGAGACGCTCAACGAGCGCGAGCAGCTGTGCCGCCGCGTGCAGATCATCCCCCTGGAGGTGATCGTGCGCAACGTGATCGCGGGTTCGATGGCCCAGCGTCTGGGCATCGAGGAGGGCACGAAGCCCTCGAACGTCATCTACGACATCTGCTACAAGAACGACGAGCTGGGCGACCCGCTCATCAACGACCACCACGCCGTGGCGCTGGGTGCCGCGACCTACGGGGAGCTCGATACGATTTATAAGATGACGGCCAAAATCA
>ERZ778510.1970-NODE-1970-length-11796-cov-4.787326_pt1 | contig 11796 bp, 9 predicted proteins | sample MGYA00510348_ERZ778510 | MGnify/ENA primary metagenome ERZ778510 (study PRJEB29527, sample SAMN07138969) | mouse gut metagenome | material: feces | host: mouse | place: China:Nanjing | collected 2016-01-25 ... | reverse complement strand
CAGGGAGAATCTGGTGGAAGCGGTGAAATCTTTGACGCAGGGTCTTGGAACCGATGTGACGGTGGATGCAGTAGGCGTGCTGTCTCCGGATGCCATTGCGTGCACAAGAAGAGCAGGCAGGATCGTTCTCTTCGGACAGAACGGAGCTGTGCAGGAGACCATCTGTCAGAACGATATTACCAGAAACGGTCTGACGGTATTTGGAAATTATATTGGATTGTTCACACTGACTTCTACTGTGAAACTTCTGTCAGCAGGACTGATTCCCGTGGAAAAAATCATCACGCACAGACTGCCGCTGACAGAATTCGGAACGGGTCTGGAAGCTATGAGAAAAGGCGAGGCTCTGGAAGTAATCCTGTATCCTGAAAGATAAGAAAGGAAGGGAATATGTATCGATACAGTATGACGCAATGGATCGTTGGAGATGAGGAGATTGAATACAGTTTTCAGCGTCTGAAAAAGTATGGCTATGATGGAATTGAATTTGCAGCAGAACCCGCTTTGCTGGATGCAGACCGTCTGAACGAACTGATGAAGCAATACGGAATATCCTGTACTTCTCTGTGCGGGATCTTTCCGGAAGAGAGAGATCTGTCTTCCGGCGATCCGGGGATTGCCGGTGCAGCAGTTCAGTATCTGAAGGACAGTGTGGACTTTGCGGTTGCTGTTGGGGCACCTTATATCATTGTTGTGCCTTCTCCGGTTGGCAGGATAAAGCCACTGGATGCATGCCCTTATGAGGAGGCATGGAAAAACGCAGTCAATCATATAAGAACGGCAGCGGATTATGCGCGGGAAAAGGGAGTCCGTTTTGCCATAGAGGCTGTCAACCGGTATGAGACCTATCTGGTAAATCACCTTACAGGAGCGCTTGCATTTGTAAAAGAAATCAATCATCCGGCTGTGGGACTGATGGCGGACCTGTTTCATATGAGCCTTGAGGAGCGCAGTATTTCAGACAGCCTCTGTATGATATCGGATTATCTGATGCATGTACATGTTGCAGACAATACAAGGGAGGCAGCAGGTCTGGGAAGCACTGATTTCAAAACGGTGCTGCGGACACTTGACAGAATCGGGTATCAGGGTCCTCTTACCATGGAATTTCTGCCCAGAATTGCTGATCCATATGCGGCTTCCGACATGGGGACACATGCAAAACTGATGGATTTATATGCTGCGCAGGCAATAAATTATATGAAAATTCTGGAAAATAGTGTAGAATAGTTATGCTGAAAATTCAGTAATACACTATCAGGGGAGATGAAAGTATGGCAACGATTCAGGATGTCGCAGCAAAAGCGGGTGTTTCTGTTGCCACGGTATCAAGAGTTATTAATCAGAGCAACACCGTGGCACCTAAATCTGTAAACAAGGTGAGAAAAGCAATCCTGGAATTAGGATATCAGCCTAATTTTCTTGCAAGAGATCTGAGGAGAGCGGAAACAAACCGGGTACTGGTACTGCTGCAGTCCATATCAAACCCATACTATGCGACAATCGTAAAAGGTATTGAGGATGTTGCGCAAAAACATAATTACAGTATTATGCTGTGCAATACAGACTCTGAAATCACAAGGGAAAAAACCTATATTGACCTTCTGGGAAAAAAGGTGGTTCAGGGAGCCATTTTTCTGGACACGGAGATGACCAGTGAGGAGATCAATCTGCTGGTGAGGGACAACCATATTGTCTTCTGCTGTGAGTATCGTCCGGGAACGCAGGTTTCTCATGTGATGATTGATAATTACAGTGCGGCAAAAACCATGGTGCGCCACCTGATCGCACAGGGGCACAAGGAGATTGCCCTGATCGCCGGGGACCGGCATCTGGCCTCCACAGATCAGAGGTATCGGGGATATCTGGATGCACTGGAAGAAGCCGGACTTCAGGTGAGGAAACCATGGATCTTCTGGAGTGAGGAGAGCAGCTTTAAGATGGGTATAAGAGCAGTGGAGAATTTTCTCTATCTGAAAGAGCATCCCACAGCAGTCTTTGCCATGTCGGATATTCTGGCCATTGGCTCTATTCGGGCAATTCACAACCATGGACTGCGGGTACCGGATGATATTGCCGTGGCCGGATTTGACGGCATTGAGTATTCAGCAGCCAGTGTTCCCAGCCTGACTACGATGGTACAGCCTTCCTATGACATGGGCGGACTGGCCATGGAAATGCTGATACGCAAAATGAAAGACGGAGAAACACAGAATAAAGAAGTCGTTCTGGAACATGAACTGGTGATTCGTGAATCTACTTCTCAGACAGCAGGGCAGGGCCGGAACAGATGATGAAATGGAGGAACTATGATCAATATTGGAGTTATCGGCTGCGGAAAGATCGCGCAGGTCCGCCATCTGCCGGAATATGCAGCGCATCCGGAGGCAAGGATCGCCGGTGTTTTTGATCTGTGCCGGGAGCGTGCGGAAACGATTGCCGAAACATATCATACCAAAGTATATACTTCTTATAAGGATATGCTGGCGGATCCGGAGATTGAGGCGGTGAGTGTCTGCGTGGCAAACGCTGCTCACTGTGAAATTACAGTGGAAGCTTTAAAATCCGGTAAACATGTACTGTGTGAAAAACCAATGGCTGTCACGCTGGAACAGTGTGAACAGATGGCACAGACGGCAAAACAGGAAAACAGATTTCTGATGATCGGGCACAACCAGCGCCTGACAAAGGCTCATGCAAAGGCGAGAAAGCTGATTGAACAGGGAGAGATCGGGAAGATTCTTACCTTCCGGACCTCATTTGGGCACGGCGGTCCGGAAACATGGGCAATCGACAGCAGAAACGTGTGGTTTTTTGACAAAAAAACGGCAGCCTTCGGTGCAATGGCAGATCTGGGTATTCACAAGACAGATCTGATTCAATATCTGACAGGGCAGAGAGTAAGCGCTGTCACTGCTTATATGGGGACGCTGGACAAGAAGGACAGTGAAGGGAATCCGATTGGAGTGGATGACAATGCGATCTGTATCTATGAGATGGACGGCGGAGCAGTGGGGACGATGACCGCAAGCTGGACACATTACGGGCCGGAAGATAATTCTACCGTTCTCTATGGAACAAAGGGAATCATGTATATTTATACAGATCCGGAGTATGCAGTTGTTATTGAATACAAGGACGGCACACGGGAACAGTGGAATCTGGATCAGATTCAGACCAATGACAGTCAGACCAGCTCCGGCGTCATTGATCTGTGGATGGAGAGTCTGGTTCAGCACTGTCCTCCGGAGATATCCGGAGAAGAGGCACTCAGCGCCATGAGAGCGGTCTTTGCAGCTCTGGAATCTGCAGGCACCGGTTCCAGAGTAATGGTATAAGGGGGAACAAAAGGATGATAAGACCAATTACTCTGGCCTCCGGCCAGTTTGGAGATATGGGTCTGGAAGAACTGTGTGCCATGGCATCTTCTATTGGATACCAGGGGTTGGAACTGGCAACTCATGCACATTTCAATGTAGAAAAGGCACTCAAAGAAGAAGGTTATGTGGAGCAGGTACAGAAAATGCTGAAAAAGTATAATCTTTCCTGCCATGCCATATCTGCGCATCTGACTGGTCAGTGTGTGGGAGACGTATGGGATCCGAGGCTTGATAATTTTGCACCATCTGCCTGTTCGGGGGATCCCGAAAAGATACGTACATGGGCGGTGGAAGAGATGAAGCGTACCGTAGAAGCAGCCGACAAAATGGGGGTGAAGGTGATTACGGGCTTTACCGGTTCGCCCATCTGGGCCTGGTGGTATTCCTACCCGCAGACAACACGTCAGATGGTGGATGAAGGTTATCAGAAAATTTATGATCTGTGGACGCCGATTCTAGACGTGTTTGACCAGTATGATATCCGGTTTGCTCTGGAGGTTCATCCCACAGAGATTGCTTTTGATTACTATTCAACGGAACGGCTTCTGGATACTTTTCATCATCGTCCTGCAATGGGTATTAACTATGATCCCAGCCATCTGGTATGGCAGGGGATAAATGAGCTGACATTCCTGCGTGATTTTGCTGACCGGATCTATCATGTACATATTAAAGATGTAAAGATAAACCGAAATGAAAGGTCGGGCATCCTCGGTTCTCATCTGGAGTTTGGAGATGTAAGAAGGGCATGGAATTTTGTATCGGCAGGACACGGGGACGTGGACTTTGACGGAATCATACGGGAACTGAACCGGATGGAATATCAGGGTCCTCTGTCTGTGGAATGGGAAGACTCCGGGATGGAACGTGAATTCGGGGCAGCGGAATCTTATGAATATATTCGGAAAATGAATTTTTCACCTTCAGATACGGCATTTGATGCAGCATTGAAAACGGAATAAATACAGGAAAAGAAAATCCCCTGATTCCCTCAGAACTGTAGTGAGGGACAGGGGATTTGAACGTTTTCAAAATGTATTTTATTTATGAAACAGCCGTTTGAAAAATCCTTTCTTCGGTTCCGGTTTCTCGATTCCGCCTCTTGCACCCTTGATGGCGGTGATGTAGATGCCGCTGACGACGACTTTAACTTCCTTCTTCACCGGAAGCAGTTCGAAGACCTTCTCGTCTGCAATCAGGTTCATGACTTTTGGTCCCACCTTTGCTTTTACAATGGGCATTTTTGACCGGCGTAGATACTTCGGCACCTGATCAATGACCATGGCGGGAAGGCCGGAATCCTTTACTCTCAATCGCTTCTTGTCAATAATCAGCATGCTGACGGTTTGTGCCATAGCATCCAGCTGCGCCTGATTTTCGGCCTGTTTTTTCTGCATCTTGTTGCCGAAATAATATAAGGCGACCAGAATAATGACAAGGATGATAAGGATGATAAGGATGATTATCAATACTTTCCACATCATTGTATTTCCTGCTCCTTCTGTTCTGTTTTCTTGTCCCATTGTAGCATCGTTTCCGGTAAAATGCAATATTTGGATTTTCTTACCTCCTTGAACAGCCGCAGATATGCTGCCTTTCGTCGGATAACGCTGGTACTGCTGCTTTTTGCAGTGCGTTGATTTTTCCGGCTCTGAGGTGTATGATAACAGGGAAGAGAGATCCCATATGGAGAAACGACTGTGAAAAAACTGAAAGAACGATACAACAACGCCCGTTTTCGTACAAAGCTTCTGCTGATTTTCGGCGTTACGTCCCTGCTTCCGCTTCTGATTATTCTGATCATCTCCTCCCGGCTGAATACCCGCAATATGACGGCCAAAGTAGATGAACTGATGCTTATGAACTTAAAACAGATTGCGGAGCGGGTGAATCTGAACCTGGAGGTCTATACCAATGTTCTGTATCAGATTTATCAGGATGAAGAGATTACGGAAAACATCAAGGTTCTGCTGGAGGACTCGGATACCGGATATGCGGCGGCCTATAACCGGATCAATGACCGGCTGAAGCAGTACAATACGACGGAATCCGGCGTCCGCTGCACCAGCGTAATCTGTGCGGACGGAACTTCCGTGGTCTACGATTTTGGCACGGGGTCCTCCATTGACCATCTGTGGAAAAATTATAAAGACCTGCGCATGACAGAGCCGTATCAGGAGGCTGAGGGACAGCCGGGGATGGTGATTACGTCTACCATGGCGTTTAAGGAGCGGGAGGGTTCCAGGCAGGAATGGTTCAGGCATTATTTTCATATTGCCAAACGGGTTTTCGATCTGGAAAACCTGGAGGCGGGAAGCATTGCCACCATCGTCATGTCGGTGGATGTGGAGGCGCTGAACCGGATCTGCAACGCCGGAGAGACGGAGACCGGTATCAATTTTATCATGGATCCGGACGGCAGGTGCATCTCCTACCCGGATGAGGATTTCTCGGGACTGAAAAAGAAGGACAGCCTTTCCATTGAAGAATTTGTGAATCTGTCCGGTTTTATGGAGAACCGGGACATCTCCGTGACCTCATATGAAGATCCGGTGACGGGATGGATTTTTTATAACGCTTATGATCGGGAGTACATCCTGCGGGACGTGGCCCGTTCCCAACGGCTGTATATTGCCATCGGCGCTCTGGCGATTCTGGCTTCTGCAGCGGCGATCCTGGGTCTGGTCCGTCAGATCAACCGTTCGGTGGATGAGGTGATGTGCGGGATCCGGCGGGTGCAGGGCGGCGACATGGACACGCAGGTCAGGGTGGTCTGCCGGGATGAGATCGGCAGGATCGCGGAAAACTTTAACCAGATGACCGTGCAGGTGAAGAACCTCATAAAGGAAGTGAAGTCGGCGACGGACCGGCAGAAGAATGCGGAGATCCGCGCGCTGGAGGCACAGATCAATCCGCATTTCCTGTACAATACACTGGATTCCATCAACTGGATGGCCATTGAGAAAGAAGAGTATGAGATCAGCCGGATGATCCGCAATCTGGGAATTATTCTCAGGTACAGCGTGGACAAGAGCAATTCCATTGTGGAGATCCGGATGGTGGAGGAATGGCTGGAACGCTACATCAGCCTTCACCAGATGCGGTTTGAACATGTATTTTCCTATCAGATCCATGTGGAGGAGGCGGCAAGAGACAAGAAGATCCATAAGCTTCTTCTGCAGCCGTTTGTGGAGAATGCCGTTCTGCATGGACTCAAAGACAAGGAGGGCGGCGGACTTCTCTATGTGGACATCGGGTTGTCAGAGGATGGAGAAACGCTGCATATCATCATAGAGGACAATGGAAAAGGGATGAGCAGGGAACTGCAGGAGCATTATAATGATCCGGAAAAAGCGGTTGCGGACGATGGGAGAAGCATCGGTCTGCACAACGTATTTTCCAGGATCCGGATGTACTATGGGGAACGGGCATCCTGGAACATCAAAAGTATCGAGGGCATGGGGATGGTCATTACCATCAAAGTGCCGGTGATCGGACAGGAAACAGTATGAGAATCTTGGTAGTGGAAGATGAAGTGAAGATCAGGAAGGGGATTGCCAGTCTGATCAACCGGCATACGGAACACACCGTGATCGGGGAAGCAAAAAACGGTGTGGAGGGATATGAGATGGCGCTCCGGCATCTGCCGGAGGTAGTGATCACGGATATCCGAATGCCGGAAATGGACGGGCTTCAGATGATGCAGAAGCTTCAGGAGAAGGGAGGCCCCTGGCACTTTGTGATACTGAGCGGTTATTCGGAGTTCGAGTATGCCAAGCAGGCACTGCGCTGCGGAGCGGAGGACTATCTTCTGAAGCCGCTGGCGCCGGAGGATGTGACAGGGCTTCTTTCGTCCATACAGGAGAAGATCGAGGCAGAGTCCAGGAAGACCCGGGGAATGCCGGAAAAAAAGCTTCGGGATTATCTGATCGAAAATGATCTGGGAAGCGCAGGAGAACTGGCGGCGGCATGCGGATGTGCAGAAGACGGGGCGTTCCGGCTTGTGTGTGCCTATACGGGAAATGCCGGACAGGAAGACAGAGAGGTCTGCCTGGACCGCTTTCAAAAACTGAAGCAGATGTTTCCGGAACAGAAGATTTATTTTTTCTTTACGGAGAGTACAGGAGAATTTATCTGTTTTCTGGAAGACCAAAACTGGGATCAGATCCGGAAGGAACTGGAAGAGAAACTGCTGGGGAGAAAACTGTCCGGCGGGCCCTGGGCGTGGACGGTCGGCCGTGCGGAGGGTCTGACAGAACTGAAAGAAGTATATGAGGATCTGAAAAACCGGTATGCATACGGACTGGTTCTCGGATATGGCGCATTTCTTACCCAAGAGCGTACAGAGGCCTTTTCGCCGGAGGACTGGCAGTATCCCAAGATTGAGGAGAGCAGGCTTCAGAAAGCGTTTTACAAAGAAGACCGGGAAGCGTTTAAAAAAGCGGCGGACCGTTTTTTTCAGGAACTTTCCATGGCACGGATCCTGCCTGGACAGATCCGGGAAAGCTGTATGAAAATGGTGAATTTTCTCACAGGAATGGCCCAGGAACATCACAGGGGCATTTACGAGCAGCTTCAGAACCTGCATGTGGTCCGGCAGATCGGCAGGGCAGTGACCTTTCAGGAACTTACCAACATTTTCTCAGAGGTCGTGGATGCCTTCCTTCAGCATATGGGGCAGTGTGAGGATATCAGTAATTATACGATCAAGCGGACCATCGATTATATCCGGATGCACTATCCGGAGAGCATTTCCCTGGAAGGGGTTGCGGCCAGGCTGGACATTACGCCGGAATACTTAAGTACGCTGTTCAATCGGGAGATGGGAGAAAATTTTACCGTGTTTCTGAAAAAGTTCCGGATCAGCCATGCCAGGCGGCTGCTGAAAGGAACAGACAAAAAGATCTATGAGATCGCGCAGGATGTGGGCTATGCAGATCCGAAATATTTCAACAGAGTGTTTAAGGAAGTGGAGGGTGTTTCGCCCGGAGACTACAGAAGCCTGCATCGATGAAGAGGCAGAATGGGGGTACGGGGATGAAAAACAGCAGAAAGCGGGAGCTTGTATGGTGCCGGCAAAAACGGCGCGGGCGCAGTCTTTGGGGAAAGGCGGCTGTGATCGCATGTCTGCTTCTGGCAGGCTGCGGCAGGAACACGTCGGAAGTAAAGCCTGAGGAAAGCGAACGGGAGAAGATCGTCCTGTGGAGCTATTATGAGACGGAGGCGCAGCATGACGCTCTGGAGGAACTGATTCAGGGCTTTAACCTGGATCAGGATCAGTATGAGGCCTCCTGGGAATATGTACCCATGACGGATTTCACAAAAAAGCTTATGATGGCTTATACGGAACAGGCGCTGCCGGATCTGGCGCTTATTGACAATCCGGATATGCCGGTCTGTATCAAGATGGGGTTGTTTGAAGATATTACGGAGTTTCTGGAGGAGCTCCAGGTACAGGAAAATTATTATCCGGACCTTCTGCAGACCGTTACGGTGGATGGACGCATGTATGGGATTCCGGCAGTATGCAACAATGTGGCGCTGATCTATAACCGGGAATATTTAAAAGAGGCAGGGGTCGAACCGCCTGAGAATCCGGAAGAACTGAAGGCAGCGGCAGAAAAGCTGACCACAGAGGAGCGGAAGGGCTTTCTCATGTCAGGAATCGGAGGAGAACAGGGAGCATTTCAAATCCTGCCATGGATTCTGTCCACCGGAGAACCGGTTGACAGAATGGGCGGAGAAGGGACGGTGGAAGCATTGACTTTTCTCCATGAACTGATGGAAAAAGGCTGCATGACTCACAACTGCATCAATCTGTCCCAGACAGATGTGGCGCGGGTATTTGCGAGCGGGGAAGTGGCGATGATGGAGAATGGACCATGGGTGTTTCCCGTGCTGAAAGAAGCGGGGATTGATTACGGCGTCAGCGCACTTCCCACCGGCGGACAGAGTAGCGTGATCGCAGGCGGAGAGAATCTGGGAATCCTGAGAGGAAAAAATATCGAGGGTGCAAAACTTTTTCTGGAATATTACAATCAGGATATGGTATTGCGGAAATTTTGCGAGAAAACCCATACGCTTCCGGCAAAAACAGGAGTCCGGATGCGGAATCAGTCGGACATGCAGGTGATAGAGGAGCAGATGCAAGGAGCTGTCATACGTTCACGGATCCCTTCCTGGAATACCATGTCAGGGGAGTTGACAGAAGCTTTTTATCGGATGGCCGTAGGAGAGATCACACCGGAGCAGGCGGCAGCCTGTCTCCGGTCCGAAGATGAAAACTGACCTGAAAATATTCCACCAACCTTAAATTATTAGAATTACGTGCAGAAGAAACCTCTTTTATAATAGAACTGTCAGTAACCGGTTGACAGGAAGGTTCTATTATGAAGGAGGTTTTTATGAACAGGAAAAAAATGATTGCTGCAGGCCTTGCTGCAGTAACGTCCATGACCATGCTTGCAGGCTGTGGAGGGAACAGCAACAGCAGCAGTGCAGGCGGCGACAGTGCGCCGGCGGCCGGGAGTCAGGCGTCTGATCCGGCAGGCACACAGAGCAGCAGCGGCGGCGGAAAGGAAGTAGTAATCTGGGATTATTTCGAGACCGATGCGCAAAAGGAAATGATGCAGAATCTGATTGACGGCTTTAATGCATCACAGAGTGAATATACGGCATCCCATATATACGTGCCCTTCTCCGACTATGAAAAACAGCTGACGCTGGGCGTTGCATCCGGAGAACTCCCGGACCTGGTCATTATGGACGGCTGCGGCATGGCATCCTTTATCTCCATGGGGCTTTTTGGAGATATTTCCGACGCGGATGTGAAATGGGAGGAGTATATTGCAGGACCCATGGAATCCACGATGATGGACGGAAAACATTACGGTATTCCGTTTGCGACCAACTGTACCGCGCTGTTCTATAATAAAGACATGTTTGATGCTGCGGGTCTGGCCTATCCGGATGAGAATACCACCTGGGATGATTTCAAAGAGATGGCAAAGACGCTGACCAAAGACGGCGTGTACGGTTTCGGAAACGCTGCTACGAATACGGACGAGGGTACGTTCCAGTGTCTGCAGTGGCTGTATACGGCAGGCGGTTCCTATACGGATATTAAAGGAGGTACAGACGCTTATCAGCTCATGCAGGATATGATCAATGAAGGCTCCTGGACAAAAGAAGTGGTGAACTGGACGCAGTCAGACGTGAACAACAACTTTATGGCAGGAAACATTGCCATGCAGCAGAACGGTCCGTGGCAGATCCCGGGGATCGAGGCGAACGCACCGGATCTGAACTATGGAGTGACGGTCCTTCCGAAGCGTGATGCAGATTCCGGACAGGCAACTTCGATTCTGGGCGGCGAGAACATGGGAGCAGTCAAGAAAGACGACATGAGCGGCGCCGTTGCATTCATCCAGTACTACGACCAGACGGAAGTTATGGTGGAAGCCATGAAGATGTACGGCTCCTTCCCTCCGAAGACCGAGGCGGCAAAGGATGCGTACTGGACGGAAGATCCGATTCAGTCTGCATTCATCACACAGCTTGAGACTTCGATTCCGAGAGGACCGAGTGCGGCATGGCCGTCCTACTCGGCAGCAATCCAGAAGGGCTTCCAGGAGGTTATGACCTCGGCGAAAACACCGGAGCAGGCGGCGGAAGATACGCAGGCAGCTGTGGATGCTGTAAAATAAAGAACATGCTGATAAGGCCGTTGTAAAACATCACTCCCGGTGCCGGTAAACAGGGCGCCGGGAGTTTTTACAAAAGTCCTGTATCAGAAAGGGGGAAATCATTTTAATGAAAAAAGGGAAATTGAAATCCGGTACGTATCTGGGCTTCATGTTTGCGCTTCCGGCGGTGATCTATATGCTGATCTTCATCGGCTATCCGATGATTGAAAATCTGATGCTAAGTCTGAAAAACGTGGATGTGTACACTTTTGCACAGCCGGATCAACAGCAGTTTGTGGGTATCGCCAACTATCTGGAACTGTTTACGGATACCGGCTCCATCATGACAAAATCCATTACCAATACGCTGATCTTCACAGTGGGCTCCATCTTCTTCCAGTTCTTTATCGGATTCGGACTGGCGCTTTTATTCAGCAGAAAATTCAAAGGCTGTTCCTTCTTCCGGGGCGTGACCATGATCTCCTGGCTGCTTCCGGTGACAGTAGCCGGACTTTTATTCAAATTTATGTTTGCAAGCAGCGGAGGTATTATCAACCAGTTTCTGATGGCGCTGCATATACGGAATGCTCCACTGGACTGGCTTTTAGAGCCGGGATCCGCCATGGCGGCAATCATTGTGGCGAATATCTGGATCGGTATTCCGTTCAACATGATGCTGCTCATTACCGGACTTACCACGATTCCGGCGGAAGTGTATGAGAGCGCCAACC
>ERZ778510.1969-NODE-1969-length-11798-cov-5.917738_pt1 | contig 11798 bp, 8 predicted proteins | sample MGYA00510348_ERZ778510 | MGnify/ENA primary metagenome ERZ778510 (study PRJEB29527, sample SAMN07138969) | mouse gut metagenome | material: feces | host: mouse | place: China:Nanjing | collected 2016-01-25 ... | reverse complement strand
AGCGGCCGGCTATCGCTGTTCGTAGCGCTTCGCCAGGCCGCCTTCGGCGGTTTCGCGGTAGAGGCTGGGAAGGTTGTGGCCGGTTTCGTTCATCACTTCCACCACCTTGTCGTACGACACCAGGTGGGAACCGTCCGACAGGGTGGCGTAGATGTTGGCGTCGAGCGCACGGGCGGCCGCCACGGCGTTGCGTTCGATGCAGGGCACCTGCACCAGACCGCAAACGGGGTCGCAGGTGAGTCCCAGGTGGTGCTCCAGGCCCATTTCGGCGGCGTATTCGATCTGCGACGGGGTGCCTCCGAAAAGCTGGCAGGCCGCCGCTGCGGCCATGGCGCAGGCAACGCCTACCTCGCCCTGGCAGCCCACCTCGGCTCCCGAGATGGAGGAGTGGGTTTTGGCAACGTTGCCGAAAAGTCCTGCCGTGGCCAGTGCCCGGAGGATGCGGATGCGCAGGAAGTCGCGCGAGGTGGCGAGGTGGTGCAGCACGGCCGGCACCACGCCGCTCGATCCGCAGGTGGGAGCCGTGACCACGATTCCGCCCGAGGCGTTCTCCTCGGAGGTGGCGAGCGCGTAGGCGTAGATCTTGGCCCGCGAACTCATCGACGCTGTGTAGCTTTTCGATTTGACCAGGTAGGTGCTCGCCTTGCGTGCCACCTTGAGTCCGCCGGGCAGGACCCCGTCGTTGTTGAGTCCGCGCTGGATGGTGTCGCACATGGTGGTCCACACGGTGTCGAGGTAGTCCCATATCTCGGGGCCCTCGCAGTCGTTGACATACTCCCAGTAGGTCTTGCCTTCGCGGTAGCACCACTCTTTGATCTCGGCAATGGTGGTCTTCGGGTAGATGCTGCGCGGCGCTTCCTGGCGGGTGGTTTCGTTGGCCAGCGCACCGCCGCCGATGCTGTAGATTTTCCAGCTGTCGATCACTTCGCCGCCGCGGATTCCTTCGAACAGCATCCCGTTGGGATGGAAGGCCGGCACCTCGTCGGGGCGCCATACGATCTCGGTGGGTGCATGGGGCGTCAGCGAGTCGAGGATGGCCATGTCGGTGAGGTGGCCCTTGCCCGTGGCCGCAAGCGAACCGTAGAGCGTCACACGGTAGGCGCTCACGTCGGAGCAGCGTTCGCGGAACAGTTCGGCCGCTTTCTTGGGACCCATCGTGTGGCTGCTCGAGGGGCCGTGGCCTATCTTGTAGAGTTCTTTGAGCGATTCCATGGCTTTGTTTTGCGTGGATCATACGAAAAAGAGCGTGTCCGGAACACCCTCTTTTAGTTGTTGCGATTGTGTAGCCCCACCGCGACTCGAACGCGAATTTAGGGTTTAGGAAACCCTCGTTCTATCCCTTGAACTATGGAGCCTTGAGCCGGCTGCGTCCGTTTCGCTGCCTGTTGCACGCCCGAAAAAGATGCAGTGTCTCCCTTTGGGCGGGAAACACTGCAAAGATAGCGCAAGCCGAGCGGAAAAGCAAACGGAGTTTGCATTTTCCCGAGGCGCCGCCTATCTAAACCGAAGCCTTGCTTTGGTAAAGCGCAAGCCGAGCGGAAAAGCAAACGGAGTTTGCATTTTCCCGGGTGCGCCTTTGCCCGAAGGCCTGCTTCGTGGAAGCGAAATCGGACGGACACGCGAACCAGGCTTGATCGGTCCGGGACAACGTCTCTCCGGATTGCCGGCAGCCACGCGACGGCCGGCCGGAACGATCCGGAGGCGTCAGAAGTTGAAGCCTACGCCCAGCGAGAAGACGTTGGCGTGCAGCTTGTAGTTGCCCGAGAAGACCTCCGAGAGCTGCGACGGATTGCCGTATTGGTAGATCGGGTAGGAGCCCGTGCGCTCGGGATCGGCAGACGAAACAAAGCAGTAGGCCAGGTCGATGGTCATGAAGCGGGTGGGGCGGAAGCCCAGACCTACGGTGTAGGCGACCTTGGTCATCGAGGGTGTCTCCGGATTGAGGTACTTGCTGTCCACAGGGCTTTCGTCGACGTACATACCCATGCGGGCCGTGAGCCATTCGGTGGCCTTGTACTGCCCGCCGAAGCGGATGGCCAGCGTGTTGGAGTAGTTTTTCTCGGAGACGATGGGGGCGATGCCCAGTTCGGTCTCGTTGAATTCGACGTTGAGCGTCTTGTAGGCGCTCCAGCCGTTCCATTGCAGATCGAGACCCAGCTCCCATTTGGGCGTCGGGCGGAACGCTACGCCCCACGTGACGACCGTCGGGAGCGGCAGTTCGGCGTTGAACGTGCCGCGGTCGAGTCCCGGGATCACTTCGGCGCCGCCCGACATCACGCTCAGATTGTTCAGCAGCGTCAGGTAGTTCCGAGCTTCGGGCGAAGCATAGTTGAGCGAGGCGTGCCCTTTGTCCACCTTCATGTTCATGCGCGAGCACCAGGTCATGCCGACCGACCATTCGTCGGTGATGTCCCAGAGGATTCCGGCATTGACGCCGACAGCCACCTTGGCGTCGCCTCCCAGCTTGGCCGAGACGATGGCCTGGTTCTCGAAATGGGTGGCGAAGTAGGCGGCGCCCGCATCGGCCTGGTTGACGTAGCCCTGCAGGGCTGCGATTTGTGCCGTCGTTTCCGGAGTCGCGGGCAGTTGTTGCAGCTGGGCGATGTTGGCCTGTAGCTTGGCGGATGCGAGCTTGAGTCCTCCGGCAGCCGTCAGATTGCCCGTGGCCGTCGGGAGCATCGAGCGCGAAAGGTCGAAGTTGCCCCACGTGATCATCAGACCGGCGCCTATCGAAAGGCGGTCGCAGATCTTGAACGAAAGGGTCGGCTGTACGGTGAAGGCCTTGAGGTTGATCTGCTGCACCAGATGGGCGCCCGACCAGTTGTCGCCCCAGTTCATCGACGAGCCGTAGGGCGTGAAGAAGCCCACGCCGACCGAAAGCCGTTCGATGGGTTTGTAGTTGAAGTAGACGTGCAGCGGGGTGGAGAGTTTGTTGTCTGACTTCTCGATGGGCCCCGGCGTGTAGTCGTTGTTCAGGTCGGGCAGCGAACGATAGCGCACGTTGGAGGCGATGCCCGTGGCGCCGATCGAGATGTCGAACTGCGACTTCTGGAACGATGCGGCCGCAGGGTTGAAGAAGATCGACTCCGAGTTGAGCTTCATGGCCGTACCCACGTGTCCCATGGCGGTCTGTCGGGCCGACATGTTGTTGACCTGGTAGCCTTCGGCCAAGGCGGTTCCGGCGATGGCGACGGCTGCCGTCAGAAGGAGAATTCTTTTCATACGTTGAGTTTTGGTTCTTACTTGCACGCTCGCAGGCGTGCGGGAATCGGGGCAAAAGTATGCAAATAATCCCCGGCAGCCAAATATTTTGGTCTGAAACGCCTTAAAATTCAACCGATAGGCGTATTTTTGGCCGATAGGGCCGGTCCGGGTGCCGCATGCCGACCGCTGCCGGATCGCGTATGCCAGGCCTTTCTTTTTTCTTGCAACATACACGTTCAGAGTCTTTGCTGCATCTTCCAGCATCAATCTGTGGAGCCTTGCGTGGCAGTTCGGAGCTTATCTTGCAGGTCGGATCGCCGTCTTGCTTGCGGTGCCCCCCCCCGGCAATGTGTTCGCTCCGGTGCTGGGTTGCGGCTTGTGTTCGAAATCGGTTTGCGGGATAGTTGGTGCGGTGCCGTATAGGCTCGCGGCTCCGTGTAGCGAACCGAACTTCGACACGCCTGTCGGGCAAAATGTCTCTCTGCAAAATATCCCTCCGCCGTTTTTGGAGTCTCTCGGAGCTGTCGTAACTATCCGGCTCGCCGGGCGTGTTCCGCAAACCTGTGTCCCGACCGGTTGCGAAACCAAGGCGCAGGCTGCGGTCCGATAACGACTCAGAATTCCCTACCGACCGGCAATCCGAAAACCGAATCGACGGACGCATTTTTGCGGATAAGCGTTAAATGTTTTTCGCGCTATATATTTAAGGTATGCTTTTTGGAACGGTGTGCGCGTCCGGCGGCCCGCTTGTGTCCGCGCTCGGCACTCGGCAGGGAACCGGGCTCCGGAAGAACGGCTTGTGCGACGTGCGAACATTCGGAGACGACCGGCCCGACCGCGCGGTGCTGCGCAGTTGCAGGAACTCCGATCCGTATCTTCTATGCCGGCTGCCGAAACGGATCGTTTTTGGGATTTAATAAAAATTTCGGTTCCCGGCGACACCCGACGGCGCGCTTTCTCCGATTTGTTCGCAATCGGGTCGGGAGCCGCCTGGCGCTGACAAACTTTTCGGTAAAAACTGAAAAAATATCTGGAAAATTTGTGGGGGGGGGAATTTTTTTCATATATTTGCGGCGTGAAGGGTACCGTAGACTCGCGACTCTTCCATGTTCCGTTCGGTGGTTTGCGTGTTCCGTTCGGACATGACGAAATCGCGGCAAATCGGTCTCAGACCCAGTTCTCGGAGGGTTTGACCGGCTGGGGAGCAGTACATAAATTGTTGACAAGGCAACTGTCGTCTTGCTTAGGTTGGGGCTCCTGTCCCGGCCGATTTCGGCTTGTTCTGGGGTGCCGGAACAGGTCCGATTGCAGGGCGCGGCGACGGATTACGAACGAATTTAAATAAACGTGTTGGCCTCCGGCTGCCTGGCGATCGCCGTTCGGAAAGGAGAATTCCGGTTTTGGGACTTCGGCGCACGCAGGGTAACCTAAACGCAAGGGCTGTAACTCTGATATAAGTATGAAGATTTTTGACTCTCCCAAATTTTTCCGGTTCTTGCCGGTCGCTCTGTGTCTGTTGTTTCTGACGTCGGCGTTGCAGGCCGTTGCTGTTCCTGCTCCGCCCGAATCGGGGTCGAAGCTCTCGATCGCCGACTCGACCTACCGTCAGGTCATCACCGAGGGCTCGAAAAGTCTGAGCTGCTATCTCAACTATCCGCAGGGCAGTGCCAAGATCATCCCCGATTTCGAGAACAACGCGGCGGAGCTGGAGAAGCTCGATGCTTTCATCCGTCAGGTCTTCCGCGACAGTCTTATCTATGTCGACTCGATCCGTCTGACGGGTTACTGCTCGATCGAGGGTTCGTTCACCGCCAACGAGCGTCTGGCCAAGACCCGTGCGCTGGGTTTCAAAACTTACCTTGACAACGAATACGAGTTGTCGAGCCGCTATCCCATCCGTGTGAGCTGGATCGCGGAGGACTGGGACATGCTCCGCAAGCTCGTCGAGGAGTCCGATATGCGTTATCGCAACGAGGTGCTCAACCTTATCAATAACGTCGACGTCTTCCAGGGCCGTGAGAAAAAGCTCATGGATCTGGCCGGCGGAGCACCTTATAAATACATGCTCAAGAACTTCTTCCCCGCTTTGCGCCGCGTCGAAATCACCGTGAACTACGACTTGCGCCGCATCCTCGAGGAGAAGCTGCATACCAAACTTTCGCAGGAGGAGTTCGAGGCCGCCCTGGCCCGCGAGCGCGAGGAGGCTTTGGCCGAGGAGCGCCGTTTGGCCGAACTTGCCGCCATGGAGGAATCGGCCCGCCTCGAAGCCGAGCGCCAGGCCCGTGAAGCCGAGCGTCTCGAAGCATTGCGCATCGCGCAGGAGGAAGCCCGTCTGCAGGCCCAGCGCCGTGCCGAAGAGGAGGCCCGCATCGAAGCGCAGCGCCGTGCCGAGGAGGAAGCCCGCATCGAAGCGCAGCGCAAGGCTGTCGAAGAGGCCCGGATGAAGAAAAAGGAGGCCCGCAAGCTCTATCCCATCTTCGCCCTCAAGACCAACCTCGTTGCTTGGGCCGGTGTGGTGCCGTCGGATGTCGCCAGCTTCAAACGCACTACGTTCATGCCCAACCTCGAAGGCGAAGTCTACTTCGCCGATCGCTGGTCGGTTTCGGCTTCGGCCCTCTATTCCAATTGGGAGTACAGCGGCGGCGAGAAGTTCTGGGGTTATACCGCCTACAGCGCCGAGCCCCGCATCTGGATCAACGGCAACGGTCTGTTCCGCGGCTTCTACGTGGGTCTCTACGGCCAGATGGGCGACTTCAACAGACAGGAGAACCGCGACGACACCGAGGGCGCCGAGATCATGACCAACTATACGGGCGATTACTGGGATGCCGGTCTCTCGCTCGGTTACATGCTCTCGCTCTCGAAGCACTGGTGTCTCGAGCTGAACGTGCGCGGCGGTTACCGCAGCGCGTCCTACGACAAGTACACCCGCTACATTGCTCCGGACCATATTTACAACTACGACGACAACCTCCCCGGAAAGAAAAATCAGTTCGCCCTTACCGGCGTGAGATTCAATGTCGTCTACCGTTTCGGCCGCGGCAGACGTTAGCAGACATACAATAAACCGCGCCCTTCCTTCGTATTTATGGGGCGAAGGCGCGGATGAACATAGAACCATTACAGGAGAATCTGTCCGCGTCCTCGCTGGTCCCGGTAGTAGATAAACCGTTATTATGAAAAGAAAATTGACATACATGCTGTTCGGTGCCTTGTTCTTCGTACTGGCAGCAGAAATGGGTTGCACCAAACAGAGTTTGGATCTTCGCAAGAACGAGGGTTTCGTTCGGATCGATCTGTTGTGGAAGGGCAATACACCTTCGGGCAGCCGGTTCTACTTCTATCCTCAGGAGGATGTGGAGGGCAACCCCGAGCCCTACTCTGTCGATTGCCCCGCCGAAGGCTTCACCGGCAACATGCCTTCGGGCACTTATAAGGTCATCGTGCATAACAGCGATATCGAGAATCTCGCCATGCGCAACGAACACGATTACGATCGTGCCGAGATCTATGTTCTGGGTGAGGACGAAGCTGCCGCTTCGGTTTCGCGGGCCGGCTCCTTTATCGCCCAGCCGAGCGAGCTGATGCTGGCTGCGGGTATCGATGATCCCGATAACGCAGGCCAGGTGACCACGCTCAAGGTCGCCTACCGCGAGAAAGTCACGGTCACCGCTTCGCCTGCTCCCCGTGTCAAATATCTGCGCTTCCTCTTTACGGTGGACGATGCGTCGCAGGTCTCGCTGACCGGCGGTTCGTTGTCCGGTGTGTCGCCTTCGCTGCATTGCGCTTCGGCTTCGTGCTCTTCCACTTCCGAGCAGGTCCGCTTCACCGTGGAGCCCAATTCCGGTTCCGAGTGCGATTTCCGGGCGGAGGTGTCGGTGCTCGACCTCGTTCAGCCGAATACCGGCGTGCATATTCTGACCTTGACTTTGCTCCGTCCCGACGGTACCTCCTATCAGATTACCCGGGATCTTTCCGCTACGGTCAACGATATCCTCAATCATAACGGCGGTACCATCCCCGTAACCATTCCCATCGATATTCCCATCGAGCTGAAGAAGATCGGCGATGACCTGAAGGTCGATGTCGGCCAGTGGACGCAGGGTACCGGCGGCGGTACGCTCCAATAGGACCGTGCGTGAGTAGTGTGAGTATAAAAATTGATTAGATATGTTTAGAAATTTCTTGTTTCTCGTCGCCTTCTGCGGGGCGTTCGCTTCCTGCTCCACCAAGCAGGATCTGGACGTCCGCGAATCCGAGCGGGTCATCCGGCTCGGAGCTGGCGGAGTCGAGGAAACGCCCCGGACCAAGGCCGTAGTCAATTCGTTGACCGATCTGGCCAGCCCCGGTGTGGGTGACAATATCGGTATCTGCGGCGTTCGGGTCAACAGCAATACGGCAGCTCCCGTCATGGGTTGGGGCAACGTGCTCCCGATGGATAACGTGCGTACCACGGCTGTTTCGGCCGCCAACGGTGCAGTCTCCTGGAACGGCGTCTATTTCTACCCCCTCGATAATGCCTATGTCAAGTTCTGCGCTTATCATCCTTACGCTTCTTACGAGGGCAACGGCCGCCTGCGCCTCGAACCTTCTTCGACCGGCAAGGCTCCGCTCCTCTCTTTTACGTTGAACGGCGAGGACGACATCATGTACGCTACGCCCGTAATCGGCAAGCAGGGCTCGGCCCCCAATCCGTTGATGTTCCATCATACGCTCACGCAGTTGACGTTCGAGATCATCGATGACAGCGGTACGCTCGTCGGCGAGAAGATCCAGAGCATCGAGGTGCTCGATGTCAATACTTCTTCGACCATGAACATCGAAACCGGAGCATTCGGAACCTGGGGTACGAAAGCGAACCTTACCGTTTCGGGTACCGCCGACGTCGAAATTCTCAGCACGGCAGCCCAGGCGGTAGGCAGCAGCATCATGCTCCAGCCCGGCCAGGCTTCTTTCAAGGTGCGCGTCAATACTTCTTCGTTGGGCAGTTTCACCGCTACCATCCGCCCCACTTCGATCGGCGACAACGGTTCGTATGAAACTTCTTTCGTCGCAGGCCGCTCCTATCTGATTTCGCTGCGTTTCGACAAAACGACTGAACTCGGTGCCTTGGCAACCGTTACCGATTGGGTGTTGATAGGCTATGACGAGATCACGATCAAATAATTCAAAACGGACAACAATTATTTTCAACTAACTTTTTTTAACTTCATTCGTATGAAAAAACTTATTTTCTCCGTGCTTGCCGTAGCAGCTATGGCAAGTTGCTCGAAGAGCGAGTTGGTAGAGCGTCCCGTTGTAGACGGCGATGTCGCCATCAAGCTCACGTCGGAAGTTCTGACCGTCAAGCAGGCTACCAAGGCTCCGTTCGAGGGTATCACGGCTACCGATTCGCTCGTTGCACGCGTCATCGCTTCGACGACTTCGGGTGCTTTCGATCCCACCGGCGCTGCAAAGTGGCACGATGACACCATCTGTTTTGTAAATGGCAGCGACACCAAGGCTGTTGGTTACAATCCTTCGCGTGCTTATCCGACCGACGGCAGCTCCGTCTTCCTCTGCGGTCTCTATCCTGCGTCCATGACCGATTGGAAGAACTTCTCGACTTCGGTATCGGGTACTCCCGCTGTTTCCAAGACGACTGTCGAGTATACTTTCGACGGTAAAACCGACGTGATGCTCGCTGCTCAGGTCGAGACGAAGAAGTCGGAGGTTCTGGCTACTCCCGCCGTTTACGAGAAGCTCGTCTTCAACCACATGCTCACCAAGCTCGTCATTCGTGCCAAGGCTAAGACCGAGGCGGCTATCAAGGACTTCGGCGGCATCACCGAAATCGTTCTGACCAAGGCCAACGGTCTCACTCCCAACACGACGATGCTGGGTACGCTCAACGATGGTACGGCAGATCCCTCCAAGGCTGCCCACTTTACGGTTCCCGATACCATGGCATTCTATACGTTCGACAACACCACGACTCCCGGTACTGCCGCAGCTACCGACTCCGTTTTCACGGCTAAGAAAGTCGCTCTGACGGTTGTCGATGGTACGAAAGTTACGGTAGCTCCTTCGATTGGTTATTCGATGGTCGCTCCTATCATCGCCGATGGTACTGAGGATTACGAGCTCCTCGTTAAGACCGAGAAGAACCCGAAAGGTTTCCCCGTTAAGATCAACCTCAAGGACGCTGCCGGCAACGCATTCACCGGTTCGACCCAGGGCAAGGCTTTCGTCGTAACGATCCTGTTCGAGTCGACTCCTATCGAGGCTCTCGGCGAGGTTACCGATTGGGAGAATATCGTTCTGCCGGGCGACATCACCATCAAGTAGTTCAGGCTACCAGCTGCGGTGTTCATCGCCGCATGTCATAGGCTGTAAGGGGTTGAATGTCCCCTTACAGTCACAAGGATCCTCCCGGCCGTCGCAGAACTTCGTGTCCGGACGAAACTCGCACTGCGAGTCTCGGTCTCAGCAAGGGCCGACGCGTGGGGCCGGTTGTGGAGGAGGGGGCTGTGTTCGGTCCCGCAGGGTTTCGGTCCGGAAAGTCTTACGGACTTTCTCGCCGGAATCGGAAATCGTGCTCTGTCGGATTTCGGGAGAGCGCAACGGTAACGACAATAGAAATAAAGTAATAAACTAATAAGTCAAAACCATGAAAACTTTTGTCAGAAGCATCGTCCTTTCGTTCGTTGCTGTTTCGGCCATCGCTTTGACCGGATGCTCGAAGAAGGATGACGTGCCCGTCGAGATCGACGGCCAGCTCGTCGAGATTCTCCCTTCCGGCGGTTCTTTCAAGGGCGGCGTCGTTTCCCAGAGTTCGGTTGCGTCGCGTGCCGTCATCGATGCGGGGCATACCCGGGATCTGAAGGTCGCTTTCGCCCGCATCGACCAGAAGAGCGAGACCGATGCCACCTATCCCGCTTACAGCACCGTTGCCGCCGCCCTGCCCGCTACCTGGACCAAGGGTTTCACGGCTGCCAATGCTACGGCCATCTCGTTCGATGTACCCCAGTACTACCTCACGCGCGTCACCAACAACAATACCAAGTTGGTCGGTTGGTATCCCCACCTCACTGCGAACACTTTCTCGTCCGGTGAGGTCTCCATCGCCGTCGACGGTGCCAACGACATCATGTTGACCCAGGAGTTGGAGGGTAACAAGGACGCTGCCACTGCTTTCGGTGTTACCGGTAAGATTTTCAACTTCAAGCATAAGCTCGCTCTGTTGAAGTTCCGCGTCTACGCCAAGGATTCCGCCGCCGTCAAGAACGGTTACGGTAAGCTCAAGGCCATCACCTTGAAGAAGCAGCTCGCTACCTGCAAGATCGTGTTGCCCGGTGACCAGGCCGGTCAGGTTACCTTCGACTACGCCGCCGCCCCCGACCCCGAGGACATGGATATGGTCAAGAAGGCCGCCGATTCTACCGATAAGGCCATTACGTACCCCTTGGAGCTCCCCGTCCTCACCGTCACGGACAATGGCGACGGCACTTCCACCACCAAGAAGAACGATGTCGAGTGCGGTTACGCCTTGATCGCCCCCGTCGATGCTTCGGGCAAGGTCTCCGTCGCTATCGAGACCGAGTTGGGCGGCACCAAGGAGGTCGACCTCACGCTTCCCAAGGATGCAAGTTCCAACGTCCTCGGTTTCGAGGCCGGCAAGGCTTATAACATAGTCCTTTGTTTCACCACTACGGGCATCGACCCCACCGCTACGATCACCGAGTGGATAAAGGCCGATGACATCGAAATCGAACTTTGATTACTGCCCGTCCGTTCGGGCTGCTTCACACGGTTTCCGCTCGCTTCGGGTTCCGCTTCGGCGGTTCCCGGGGTACGGCGGAAGATACCCGAAGGTGTGCGGGGCCGTCTCTTTCGGACACGCGGTTGATTAAATAATATGGTTGTTTTCATGAAGAAGTTTTTATTTTTCTCGTTGCTGATTCTCGCGGCCGGATGCCACAAGTCCGAGTTGCGTGAGTCCGATGCCGATCGGGTCGCTGTCAGCTTCATGCTCAGCGGCGTAACGGCTGAGGTCTCGCCTACACCGCGGGCTGCCGACGGTAGCGTCACTACGCCCCCGACTACTTCGGGCGCAGTCACCTTGAAAAAGGACGCTACGGTGCGTATCTTGGTGTTCAAGCGTACGGGTACTTCCGCCGACATCTCCGTCGACACCCAGGTCGCCGCTCCCTACGGCGAGGCTACCTACGTCGTCCAGGCCGATGGTTCGTTGAAGCCCTGTAATGTCGATTCCGAGGGCAAGGTCGTTACTTCGTCGGCTACTCCCGCCGCCATCCGTCTGCGGGCCGATGCTACCTACGATTTCTACGCCTTCACTCCCGCTGCCGAAATCGCCGATAAGACGGGGGCCAATAAGTATAAGGTCGCCATCAAGCACGGTACCGACCACGCTGCGTCGCTCACCACGGCTAAGATCATTAAGCCGACCACCGGTTCCGACAAGCAGACCATCGCTTTGACTACGTTGGAGCGCAAATGTTCGCAGTTGTCGTTCTCCATCGGGCGCAAGACGACCAGTACCTCCATTCGGAGCATCAAGGTCGATACGGTCTATGTCACTAATATCGCCGCTT
>ERZ778510.1959-NODE-1959-length-11846-cov-109.908150_pt1 | contig 11846 bp, 15 predicted proteins | sample MGYA00510348_ERZ778510 | MGnify/ENA primary metagenome ERZ778510 (study PRJEB29527, sample SAMN07138969) | mouse gut metagenome | material: feces | host: mouse | place: China:Nanjing | collected 2016-01-25 ... | reverse complement strand
ACGAAAACATACCCGACAGCAGCTTCTTTGCTTTTTATAAAGTTAGTGCATATGGGGCATATCCCCCTGCCCCCCCTTTGCGCTCAAAAAATCACAAAACTTCCTTCCGAAGTTTTTGATTTTTTTGCACGAATGCCCCATGTATGAGGGCATCTATTTTTGTAAATTCTCTTTAAAACTGATAAGGAGAAATCATCAAAAATGACAAAACGTGAACATAAAAATGAGTTGAAAATATTCATGAGTGATAACGAACAATACATACTGGAACAGAAAGTAAAAATCTCCGGCATGAAAAGCAAATCCACTTTCCTGCGGCGTCTAATCCTGTATGGATTTGTCTATGACATTGATTACTCCGATTTACGAGATTACAACGCCACTCTCGGAAAAATCAGCGGTAATTTAAACCAGATCGCAAAACGAATGAACGTAACAGGCAACGTGTATAAAGCCGATGCAGGGGAAGTGAAAAAGCTGATGAATAAAATTTGGTATACTCAAAAAAGTATGTTATAAAAACAGCCCTACATGAAGCAATAACCAAAAAACATACTGGTCAAATTCTCTTTACAAATTGTAAGCGTGATGCCGCAATAAAATCTAAAACAGACAAATTTCGCACCAATAAAAAGGTGTACCGCAGGTAAGTTTCGTTCTCCCTTGCGGTACACCTTGAAGTGTCCAATGTGTCATTAAATTTAAATTTTTTGTCTGTCTGATATTTTTGTGATTTTGTTTCATTTTCATCATCAGTCATTCTTCAATCTGAACGTATCTTAGATAAACTTTCTCAAAAACAAAGAACCAACAAACTCACTTGTTCATCGGTTCTGCATCTTATTCTCCGGCTCTTTGGTATACAAATAATTTATACAACACTCTATGCTTTATGTTTCTATATCATATGTTATAGGGCTACACATTTAAGCTGATATCTAATTACACCTTCTATAACATAGCCGGCATAAATATATTCCTGTCAGTAATAATACCGGAAATATTACCCCTGCCAGAATGCCTGTTTTAAGATTATTGCCTAAAACACTTGAAACCATGCCAACTATTGTAGGTCTTCCTGAGCCTCCAACATCTGTTAGATAGTTGGAATAGGTGACTTAGAGAATATCCATTATTCAAGGGTTTCCAATGCCCCTATGAACTTGTAATGGATAGTAAGTCGTTGAATTTTCTGCCCGTCAACTTCTACGGGTTCAGAAACAAGAATTTTTTCTATAAGTTGATTGATTATCTTAAAATTGAGTTCCGTTATTCCTGCATAACCGCTTATCTGCTCCGCAAACTGCTCAATGGAAGATAACTGCTCCTTGTCCGCTATGGCACTTTTTTCAAGTTCCTTTATCTTGGCTGTCAGTTCTTCCTGCTCGCTGTCAAATCGTGCCGACAGCATTTGGAAACGCTTTTCGGTCAGCAGTTCCCTTGTCAAATCCTCATACAGCTTGGCATACAGGTTTTCTATTTCCGACACTCGCTGTTTACATTGCCTTAGTTCCTTTTTCTGCTGTTCCTTATCTGCCGATAGTTGGAGATTAAGACGCTCCGCAATTTCCGTTACCATTGCTTTCCTGTCCGTCAGTGCCTGTCCTGCGTGTTTCTGAATGTCCGCAAGCACAACTTCGTGAACCGTCCTCGCCTCAATGGTGTGTGATGAACAACCCTCTTTCCCAAACTTGCGGTATTTGGTACAGCAGTAGAAAGTCTTGTCTAATACATTGTTCCGCTTTCTTTTCTGCTCGACTTTGGCAAGCATGGCACTCCCACAATCGGCGCACTTGATAACCCCTCGGAAGATGTTGTCATATCCGCTTGAACTTTCCCCGATAACGGGCGGTCTGCCGTCCAAAATCTTCTGTACGGTGTTCCAACGGTTCTGTTCGATAATCGGCTCATGTGTGCCATAGATGACTTCACGCTCCGCATACGGGATATACTGTCTTTTCTTGGAACGCATGGTCTTTGTCGGTCTTTCCGCTACGGTAAGATTTCCTGCATAGACGGGGTTGCGTAAAATCTTGCTGACATAGGCGGTATCCCAGTCATACATTTTTTCCTCGTCAGTGTACCGCTCAAACATTTCCTTTTTGTAGAAACTCGGCTTTATGACCTTTGCCTTACGCAAGCGGTTACAGATAGTGTGAAGCCCCACACCCTCCTCGGCGATTGAGAAAATCAGTTCCACAACGGGGGCGGTCACTTCATCAATGACAAGGTGGTTATGGTCTTTCTCGTCTTTCTGATAACCGAACGGGGCAGTGGTAGCCATATACTTGCCCTGCATTCTCCTTGCGTGGAGTGCGCTCTTGATTTTCCTTGACGTGTCCTTTGCGTACATTTCATTGATGATGTTGCGGAATGGTGTAATATCCATTTGTGCGTTGTCTATGGAGTCCACCCCGTCATTGATTGCAATGTACCGCACGTTATGGTTGGGGAAAAATACCTCGATATAAGTACCTGTTTCAAGATAATTCCTCCCCAAACGTGACAGGTCTTTTGTGATGAGCGTTGACACTTCCCCGTCCTGTATGTCCTCGATAAGCTGTCGGAAAGCGGGGCGGTCATAGTTTGTACCGCTGTAACCGTCATCAACATAGAACTGGCAGTTCAGAAAACCATTTCGCTTTGCGTAATCTTTCAGCATGGTTTTCTGTGTGCTGATACTCATGCTTTCATTGTTCGTGCCGTAATCTTTGGAAAGTCTGCAATATAAAGCAGTGATTTTGTCGTTATTCAGTTTTGCCCTTTTCATTTTGTCCTCCTTGATGAAAAGGGACTTCCTCTCAACTCCTATTATACTATATTCCCTTTTCCGCTTCCAGTGCTAATTTGCGTTGTTTTCCGCTATTTCCTTAACCTTTTTTGTTATCTGTTCCTCGGCTATCCGCTTGAATACCGTTTCCATTTTTTCAGTGCCTACATAGTGCCTTTCCACGATAATTTTTGTGGGTGGGTGCTGTCGGGTGGCTCTATGCTGTGCCTTGCTGTCTTTGCTCATAAATCTGCTCCTTTACAATAAAATAGAGCGCATAGATTTTTCTATACGCTCTGACGCTGTGTTACTTATTCTGTTGTGATTGTGATAATGGTTGTTTAGACAAACTGGAAGTTATCGTATTGCCTTTTTCATCCAACTATTTAAAAAGGCAAGCTGTTCATCTGTATGAAACCAATGCTCTCCATTTTCTAATACTGTTAGATTTGCATTGTGGTCGCTGATAAACTTGTTTATTGTTTGGCGCGATATAAGATTATCGTTTCCTGCATATAAAATTTCAGTAGGAACATTCCATGTTATGGGGTTCTCTCTAACAAAACACAAATATTTCCATGACAGTGTTTCCCCAAAATCTGTAGAAATATCCCCTTTCTCATGCAAATCTGTTTCTGATACATTTGCCCAGCTCATCATATCCAATATAAGCCTTTCCATATCAAGTACAGGCGAAATAAATAAAGCTTTTTTGATATTACAAGTCTGTAATGAATGCATTGCAAAATAAGCTCCAATGCTATTTGCAATCACATAAATATGGTCATATATTTTATTTGCGTTGTCATAAGCAACTTGAATTTGATTTTGCACAATCCATGGAAGATAGTCATTGTAGTCTATACCAATCATATCAAAACCCGAACAATTTTCCTTGTACTGTTCAGCTTCCAAATGACTTCCGCCTTTTCCATGAATATATAAAATTACTTTTTTCACAATATCACCTCCGCAAACACCGATTTGTATCTCCAATAGAATACCACAATCACACTCATATTTCTATCAGATTTTCATTAAATTTCTTCCTCCCTCCGTTTCGTTTTGTTCTGTTGCCTGTTATGCTGTCGGCTCTCGTTCTGAAGCTCCCTCTCAAGGTTCTTTCTGTTGTAGCTGATAATTTCTGCATACGCTAATTCTGTGGCGGTCTTGGTCTGCTCCTTGCCGATACTGTCATATTCGGATTGTAAAGACTGTATCTCGGCTTTCCACTGTTTCGGCGTTATCTTCTCGCCATTCTGTAAAAGGCTCTGCATACGCTCCTTTAATTCGGGGTACTTTGATAAGCTGTCTTTATGCTCCTTATCATACCGCATTTTCGCAAGTCCTTTTAATGACTGGCTCTCCTTATAGATGGCTTGGATTGGTGCATAGAGGGCATACATTTTTGACAGTTCCTTTAATCGGTTTAGTTTCTGCCTCTTGGAAAGATGTACCGTTTCCAACTGTTGGTATTTCTGTTCCCTATCCGCTGTGAATTTTGCAAGGCTCTCAAAACTGTCTATCTTCCTTGTCGTGATGAATTTCTCCGCATTGTCGGCTGACTGCAAATCCAATGCAGATGCATTGGATTTGCGGTTACGGTCGGATATTCTTCTTAGGTGCTTTCCGCTGACAATCGGCAAGTCTAATCTGCCTTTGCGTTCCCTTACTTTCGCAATCATCTCCATAACTTCATTCTTCACGCTAACCGCTGCATTTTTAATCTTGGCGTATTGTGCGCTGTGAAGTTCCTGCTTGGCAAGCATGAGCATTTCTTTTGCCTGTTCCAACAGGAGATTGTTCTTGATGATTTCCCGATTGATGTTGCCCCTCTCGGTCTGTATGCCTTTGCGTTCTAAAGCGTTGGCAACCGCCCCTATATGGATTGTCGGCTCTCGGTCAATCCCCTGTTCCTTAAAAGAGCGGTGTTCCCAATGTAGCGCAATCCCTAACTGCTCATTGGTGGCATTGATTGTATCGGCTAAATCCTTGCGCCACATTTTGGCGTTCTCTTTGCTGTTCCAGTCGGTGCTGTCGGCGGTGTGGCATTTCCACTGTTTCCTGTTCCGCTTGTCAACTTTCTGCTGACCTGTCTTTTTATCAATCACTGGTATCTTTTCGCCGTTTTCGTCAAGGTCATAGATTTTCTTCTGTTTCGCTCCCCATTCCCCGTTTTTAGTGAGAGGACGCATTGTGAGTAAAACATGGATATGTAGATTGCGCTGTCATTTATCATTCTCGCTATCATGTATCGCCCAATCCGCACACATTCCCTTATCAACAAAATTCCGCTGAACGTAATCCCTCACAACTTCCTCTGCAAGTTCGTAACTCCATTCGTTGGGGAGTGACGCTTTTAACATTCTCGCAAGCTGTGATTTCTGTCCTTTCTCTGACAGTTCAACAGCGTTCCATAAGGTGGCTCGGTCTGCATACTCTTTGTGCGCATTGGGTGGGAGAGTGATTTCGCTATGCACTAAATCCTCATGGTATTTGGGGCGGTAGGTCTGCCCGTCAAACTCGCTGACAAGAATACTTCTGCTGATGTATGATGCTTTCTCGACTGCCGACTGCCCCTTGCTCCGCTTGACTATGGAGAAACGTGTGCTTGCCTGTTTCGTGACATTAGCCATGCGCAACACTTACATTCTGCCGATAAAGTAGTGGGGCGCACTCATAGACTTTGTGGGCAGATAAAGGCCGCACTTTGGCTTTTGTCTGAACGCAAATGTTCACAAAGCGAAGCAGGGCTTCGCTTAAGGGTAGCAAGCGTAGCTTGCGAAGGGGAATTGTGTAGGGCAGCTTGCTGACCTTTTCCCCTTTTGGCTACCGTAAGGCAGACAACGCCCTCCGCATATAGCAGCTTGCTGGTATTGTCCATTGCAAGTGAAACTTGCCCCTCGGGGTGAATACGTTACCTCGGCTTTTCAGTTTCGTTGCTCTCGTCATTCTGTACCGCCCTCGCTTTCATTTTCAGCATTGGGGGGAGTGGTCTCTCGGCTTTCCGACTTGATTTTAGATATAATCTGCTGACAGTCCCTTGTCTGCAAGGCAACCGACAAGATACGGTTTAACTCGCCCTCGTCATAGCGATAACAGTAGGGGAGATATTTCACGATAATACCGCCCATGATGTACTTGTGGTGGTTCTCGGCTTTGCGTTTCTTCTCGTTCTGCTTTTTCTTCTCGTTGGCTACACGCTGTTGCGCCTGTTTCAATGCCTGCATTGCCTTTTCTAAGTTTTTGCTTGTGTCATTCTTGCTCTCAATCATTTCTGATACCTCATTCTTTCTGTGCTGTGTTGATAAGTTCTGAAAATAAAAAAGGTAGCGGATTGTCTGTTAAGATAATCGCTACCTAATGGTAAACAATATTCAGTTTTTATATTTCTGCTCTGTCAAATAATTTTATCATTTTAATGCTTGTAAATAGGGCAGAAGTTATCTTTATTTTTGTGGATAATATAAATGCCGTATATTCCTAATAACAAATACATTATTAAACAGAAAACTAATCCTATTGTTGGATATTGATTACTTTTAGAAAAACAAAATGGTATACCGCACAAATCCACTACAAAATGTAAAATAATTGGTATCCATAAATTTCGGGTTTTGACATAAACTGCCCCAAAGTAAACTCCTAATGCAGTAGCCCAAACAGCTTTGCAAATAATTGTTAAAATTGGTTGCCCAAGTGCACCAAAAATATGCCCAAAACCAAATAGTGCAGATGAAATAATAACTGCATATAATGTAGCATTATCTCGTTTGCCAAACCATTTTTCAATGATATTCTGTAACAATCCTCTCAGATAAATTTCCTCCATTATTGCAACACCTATATAATACACAACACCCTCTACAATAACTCTATATATTGTTGGTTTATTATTAAACGGTGAAAGTCCTATACAAAAAGCAACTGCCACTATAAGTGTAGCAACAAGGGATGGAATACCATATCTTTTCAAACCAATCAGTATATTTTGAAATTGCAATCCAAAATTCCACTCTTTTATAATGGTTTTCCTGCATACATAACATAAAGCAAAAGCAAATATAAAATTTATCATCAAAGAAAAATAAATTGGTTCTATATCCCTTATTTGTATATTACAGAATAAAGCCGCAGGTAATGCGGTCATTTCCATAAAGGTCATTATTATTGTCAGTATAGTAACACCGATTGCTGTGCATTTGTCTATCATGGTTAATCTCCTTAGCCGTTAATTTATTGAATTATTCAACGCTGTTATTTTACCATAACCGTACACACAATTCCATTAAATTTTACTTAATCTCTCTTTATCCTATTCTTTGCAATCATCATCTGCCGAAGCGATGGAACATCGCTTTGCCTGTATCCCTCTGCTCGGTACTGACCGCTCTCGGCTTGCGGTAGCAGACGTATGACTTCGGAAAGGAATAGGTCTTAGATACCTCGTCCTGCTCTGTCTGCTTGTATGTGTCGGGGAAGTCGGCAACAAGCGTGTCAAGTTTCCGCATGACTGCTTTATCTCTTGCGTAGAGGGTGGCGGTCTGTTCTCCTGCATTATAATTGAGAATACTTTCCTGCTCATATCGTGAAAGTTTCATAATCCCATAAATTTTCAATATTTCAAACCCCCTGAAATACTGATAAATTCAAGAAAGTTCAAAATATAAAGCGGTGCGAAACTCCGAAAATACACCCTAATTAGTAACAAATTAGTATCACAGTTTTTCGGTCACGGAATCGCCCAAAGCAAGGCAAATCCAGCGGTTGCGCCCCTTTTCCCCGGACTTCAAAAGTCCCCACTTCCCGATCTTCCCGGTGCTGCTGATCTGCCCGTCAGCTTCATCAACAATGGTAAAAACTCCCTTGCCCATGAAGCCGTCCTTCTGGTAGTTCGTTCCTGCGCCCTTGCGGATATACAGATCAGGAATTTTCACCTGCACCTTGTAAGGGAATTTTGCCGGGGCTTCCGGCTCTGCTGCCGTCCCGGTGATTTTGTCCAGAATGTTCAGGATTTTTTCACCATACTTTGCACCAGCCGCCCAACCTTTCCCTTGCGGGTTCTTCTGAATCCCCAACCACTCCACAAATTCAGCCGAACCACGGAAAACAAATTTGAACTGGGGATCAATGCACCCGTTTACCAGCGGATCAGAATTTGCATAGGCTTTCAGGTGCTGAATCTGCACCCTGATCCCAAGCTGCGGGGTATCGAAGGAATTTCCCTTCATGCCGTTGGACGTGACACCCATCCCGCAAAAATTATTCTGATCCGGCGTGACCGCCGAACCGCTGAAAGCAAAGTTCCCGGTTTCAAGGCAAGACTGGGCAAAAGCCACGTCCCCCCTGATCCCTTCCACTCTGCCCTCTGAAAGATAAAACGGGATCATGTCAATCACGGACTGCGGCACGGAAGGATTGACCGCCCGGATATAAGCCCGCATCTGCTCCACCGTTGCAGCCGCTTTCCCGGTGATTCTGGTAAGTCCAGCCGTTCCCCCGCTGTTCAACAGATTGTTCACTTCTGCGGCAATCTGCCCGTGTCTGGAATACAGATACTCCCCCGGACAAGCCTTATTCTTAAACCAGCGGTGAACGGTCATGTTCTGCTGCTCCACTTTCCCGATCAGGGACTTGTCACCCTTCCAAAGCAAAGCCTTGATCCCGTTCCGCTTGCAAATATCGGCGCAGGCGATCACAACGGCATCCCGGATGAAATTTGAACCCATCATCAGATCAAGGCGGCAAGCCACCAGAACCACCAGCAAGGTAACACCTTTTCGGCAAAGACCTTTCCATCCGGCACGGCTTTCCAGCGTCCCGTTCTCCGTCTTTTCGCTGGTATGGAAAACCCCGGCAACGATCAGCCCGGTCACATAATCAGCCCCCATAAAAATCAGGAGGGTAACACGTTTCTATAGAATTTCATTTCCGCACCATCTTCATTTACCATCCGTAAAGCCTGAATGATTTTTTCAAAATGCTCTTCCGTTTCAAATCTGCTTTCCAGACCGCTTGACCAAAAGAAACGGTAATCTTTTCTATATTCAGCGTAGGTCTTATATACTCTGGTTTCCCCGCTTTTCGCTATGACGGTGACTTCCACATCCTCACCCTGTTCTTCAATCCAGATATTTGTTGAAGAACCATCTTCAAGGTTGACTTCCAGCCGATTCCCTAAATCGGAAATCCAGTTCTGCGGATGTTCGCTTGCGGTACTGGTATAAATCGGATACCCGGCATTAGCAGAACCTTTTTCATCCTTTTCATAATCGTAAGGGAAAATCTTGTTGACTTCTTCCCAAGCCTTTTCTTTGCTGCTAACCTTCATTGTGCGCCCCCTCTCTTTAATACCAGTCGCCAAACATCATAGCTTCCTGCTCTTTTTCTTCCTCTCTCCACTGTCTGAACATCCGAAGGGCTTTCGTTTTCGTGACAGCACCGAACATTTTTACATATTCATCAAACTGGTAACGCTCCCAGCACTCCACCGCAACGTCCCCGCCTTTGGTGTAGTTTTCTTTTGCAAGTGCGATAAATTCTTCATAGGTCAACGCTTTTCCTCTAGCCATAACTCACTTCATCCTTCCTTTGGTGTAGCCGTTGCAGCGGCTTTCTTGTTTGTAGATGTTTTATCTACTGCATCAATGATAGCATCTTGTTTCTTTAATGTCAACACCTTTTTTCAAAAAAATCAAAAAATGTTGATTTTTTATCTACCCCGTATTATAATAGGGTGTAGAAAGGTGGTGAACTGAATGACAATCGGTCAAAGGATAAAAAGAAGAAGGGAAGAACTCCAAATGTCACAAGAAGAACTCGCCAACAAAATAGGTTATAAGTCCCGATCTTCCATCAACAAAATAGAATTAGACCTATATAACCTAAAGCAATCAAAAATAAAAACTATTGCTGACGCACTGAATACCACTCCATCATATATAATGGGATGGGACGAACTGGACAAACCCGAAAATATCCAAAAAATTCAATCAGAAATTGAAATCGCTAAACTGATTGAACAAAAGTATGTCACTGAAACTTTGCATCTGTTTTCTGAATGGCTTATGATTGCAGAAGATGAACGTGAAGAAATTTCCGTGCTTTTATCCAATTATTCCAAGCTGGATGATCTTGACCGTGCCGGGATATTAGGGGCAATAGGAAAGATGATTGATAAAATGCTAAAAGACGAAAAGTATTCCATTCAAAAAGAATCATCAACCGGAAAGGCAATATAATTTTTGTTGATTTTGGAAATTCAAGTTAATTCAAGTTTCAAATTCAAGTTTAAAGGTGCTTGCAAGCAAAGAAATTCAAGTTAATTCAACTTTGTTTCAACTTCTAAACATTTTTAAATTTTTTCAATAAAAATTTAAGTGTTTTTGCAGAAATAAATATAAGAATACAGAAAAGAGATAAGTTGAATTACTTGAATTTTGAAAAGTTTATTTCAAAGAAAGGAAAGGTGAAATCTATGTTCGGAAAGAAAAAAGACAATAGAAATCTTGACGGAATAACCATCTACACGGCATTTCATCATGTGGATGGGCTTCCGATAGCGGAAAATCTTTTGTGTGAAGTGTTTTCATACCCTGACAGAATAGAATTAAAATCAGGAAGCACCAACATGAAACTATTACGGGACAAAATAACTGATATGTGCATAAAAACCGATACTGATATACAAAATCAGATTGTTTCCAGTGTCGGCGGCGCAATAGCTGGCGGTTTCATGTTTGGTACTTTGGGGGCTGTTATCGGCGGTAGGGCAAAGACAAAGAAGGTAAAAACAGTTACAAAATATCTAATCATTACTTACACCAATAACAAAGGGGAAATTTCTTATATAGGTTTTGATACAAAAAATAACCCTTCATCTGCGGAAAAGTTAGTGAAAGAATTTCAGAAATTAAATACATCATCTGGAATTGAAATAGAATTATGATAAAAACATCCCCCAGTACTGCAACACCGGGGGACAAGACAACCAAAATCTGGATGAAGTGATTTAGGCGGTCAATGATATTATACCACTTTGACCGCCTGAAAACAACCGAAAAGGCGGGTGAAATTATGAAGTTACCTAATGGGTATGGTATGGTGACTAAGCTATCAGGGAATCGCCGCAAACCATACGTTGTGAAAGAAGGTACATCCGGGAAGCAGAAGCCCATAGGATATACCGCTACACGGGAAGAAGGGCTTATCCTTCTTGCCCAATACAATAACGATCCGTGGGAAATACAGACGGACAAAATCACGTTTCAGGAATTATATAACTTATGGCTGGAAAAGCGGGCTGTCAAATTGGGGGCTTCAAACCAAAATTCCTTGAAATCAGCATACAAGCATTGTGTGAAGCTGGAAAAGATGAAGTATAAGCAGATCAAATCATACCAAATGCAAGATTGCATTGATTCATGTGGCTGCGGATACTCCACGCAAGGGGCAATCAAAAATTTGTTCGGGCATCTTGACCGTTTCGCTATGGAACTGGATATAATTTCAAAATGCTGTTCCGATCTCCTGACCTCTGCGCCGATCCCGGAAACAACCAAAGAAATCTTCACGGATGAAGAAGTTGCCCGGATATGGGACAACCAGAAATTGGAATGGGCTGATTCCGTCCTGTTCTTCCTTTATACCGGGTTCAGGATTTCGGAAATGATAGACCTGAAAACGGAAATGGTTGACCTTGAAGCCGGGACGATCACCGGGGGACAAAGATCGCTGCCGGGAAAAATCGCCTTGTCCCCATCCATTCAAAAATTCAAAGCATTGTTCAAAATAGGGCTGAACAATCAAAAAGCGGTTATCTGTTTGAGTACGGCGGGAAAAAGTTAAGCCAGACGCAATATAGGAAGTTTTGGGCGGGGATCATGGACAAGCTGGAAATGGAACACCTTCCGCATGAGTGCCGCCACACGTTCAGAAGCCGCCTTGATTCTGCCGGGGCAAATAAGGTCTGCATTGACCGGATCATGGGGCATAAGTCCAAAGGGACGGGGAGCGGGTTTACACCATAAGCACTAACTTTTGCATATTCATAAATTTTATGTTATACTGAAACGGG
>ERZ778510.1947-NODE-1947-length-11884-cov-4.186068_pt1 | contig 11884 bp, 10 predicted proteins | sample MGYA00510348_ERZ778510 | MGnify/ENA primary metagenome ERZ778510 (study PRJEB29527, sample SAMN07138969) | mouse gut metagenome | material: feces | host: mouse | place: China:Nanjing | collected 2016-01-25 ... | reverse complement strand
CATATGGAAAATTATTCGGACAGCCGGGAAACCATTACTTTTGAGAAAAAGAAGGATTCAAAAGAGAAGGACAAGGATGAAGAAAAATAAAAATTAAGAAAAATTGCGTAATTCTATTGATATTTTATACAAAAGCTTATATTATATAGTATATATGGCGACGTGCATGTATTAGATTGCCCTATACATGGGATGGATATATATTATAAGGAAACGAAGGAGGAGAAACCCTTGCTAGAAATTAAAACTAATGAATCGGAAGCGGCGGCAAAGATAATTGTTGTTGGAGTTGGCGGCGGCGGTAATAACGCTGTGAACCGTATGATCGATGAACAGATTGCCGGTGTGGAGTTTATCGCAGTGAATACAGACAAGCAGGCGCTTCAGTTGAGCAAAGCCCCGACGCTTATGCAGATTGGAGAGAAGATTACGAAAGGACTTGGCGCGGGAGCCAGACCTGAGGTTGGAGAGAAAGCTGCGGAAGAGAGCGAGGAAGAGATTTCAGCGGCTCTTAAGGGCGCGGATATGGTGTTCGTTACCTGTGGTATGGGGGGCGGCACCGGAACGGGGGCGACTCCTGTTGTAGCACGTATTGCGAAGGGACTCGGCGCGCTGACAGTAGGCGTTGTTACGAAGCCTTTCCGTTTTGAATCAAAAGCCCGTATGAATAATGCTCTTGGAGGGATTGAAAAGTTAAAGGAGAATGTAGACACTCTGATCGTAATTCCTAATGATAAGCTGTTGGAGGTCGTTGACAGACGAACGACGATGCCGGAGGCGCTTAAGAAAGCTGACGAAGTATTACAGCAGGGTATTCAGGGAATTACGGATCTGATCAATGTTCCATCCCTTATTAACCTTGACTTTGCGGATGTTCAGACTGTTATGACAGATAAAGGTATCGCACATATCGGTATCGGACAGGGCAGAGGTGACGATAAGGCTCTTGAGGCAGTGAAACAGGCCGTTGCAAGTCCTCTTCTTGAGACGACGATTGCGGGCGCATCGCATGTTATTATTAATGTATCCGGTGACATTACTCTTATGGATGCATCGGATGCAGCAGAATTTGTACAGGACCTTGCAGGTGAGGATGCGAATATCATCTTTGGAGCGATGTATGATGATTCCAGAACTGACGAAGCAGTGATCACGGTTATCGCTACAGGCCTGCACAATGTGAATGGGACAGCCTCTAAGCTGAAATCAAGGCTGGAGAATCCAAGACCGGCAGGAGCTCAGTCTCCGTATGAAGGTTTTGAAAAGCAGGGAGGGGTGAAGCAGATTATACCGCCTCAGCAGCAGCCTCCGAAGCTTGATCTCGGGATGGCGCCGTCAAGAGGAGGAGCTACGACTGCAGTGCCGAGAAGACCGGTAACGCCGCAGCCGGCGCCGACGCTTGAGACGCCAAAGACACCGTCTCCGAAGGTAAAAGAGCAGTCCATTAAGATTCCGGATTTTTTTAAGAGATAAGAATGACATGATATAGAGAGACCGTATGGAGGAATTCCATACGGTCTTTTTGTCATTCGCTGTCGAGAAAAATCCTGTATTACTTTCAGAGTATGACAAATTTTTCTTCGTACAATCCATATAATAGATGATGTTAAAATACCGGCAAAAGAAAGAAGGCGGAATGTGCAATATGAATTATACATAGATTTATTTTTTCTTGTAAATTTTATGATGGACTACATTCTGCTTTTGCTCCTTCGGAAGATGCTTGCATGTTCTGCCACGCATGCGCGCGTTATTCTGGGAGCGGCTGTGGGAGCAGCCTTTACCTGCGCCGTGATCGCGGTTCCGATCCCATATATGTTTGTGAAGCTTCTGCTTTTTCATGGCGTTGTAAATGTCATGATGTTAAGGATCGGACTCCGTATCGAATGGGGACGTTCGTTTGTAAAAGCGTTCCTATTCCTTTATATCGGAGGTTTTTTGCTTGGCGGTATTATAGGTTTTTTGCGCCAGTATGTGAGAATCGGCAGTTTGTTTTTTGTGCTTGCCCTGTCAGGTTATCTGCTTGCAACCGGAATCTGGAGTCTGATCGATGGGTTGATCAGATATAACCGGACACATTGCGTGGTCGTGCTGTACAGGGAAGGAAGGAGCTGCCGGGTAAAGGCGCTGGTTGATACAGGGAACCGTTTAAGAGACGGTAAGACCGGAAAACCAGTCAGTGTCGTAAAGCCGCAGACTGCGAAAGCGCTAGGCTTTTCAGAAACGATTAACGAGTCTGAAAAGCTTCGCTATATTACTTATCATTCCATTGGGAATGCAAAGGGTGCGCTGCCCTTATTTGAAATCGACAGGATGTGTCTGGCAGAAGGCAGCGGTACGGTGGAAGTGCATAGGCCGCTGCTTGCGGTTGGCGGAGAGGAGATGGATTTGGATGGCTACGGTATCATTTTGAATCCGGATGCTTTGACCCAGAGGTCATTTTTTCATGCATGTTCTTAAGAGACTGGCGGGTTTTTATATGTCAAAATATATTGGAGGGAACAAAAAATATGATAAATACAGCAGTAGGATTATCCATGTTTGCGAATTTAAAGGCATTTTTATTTTCAGAAAGCAATGAGATTCATTATATCGGAGGGTCTGACGTGCTTCCGCCGCCCCTTAAGCAGACAGAGGAGACAGAAGCCATAGAAAGTCTTGGAACTGCCGGTGAGGAGCGGGCAAAAAATCTCCTGATTGAACATAACCTGCGTCTCGTTGTGTACATAGCAAAAAAATTCGATAATACGGGAGTCGGTGTGGAAGATTTGATTTCCATCGGAACGATCGGACTGATCAAGGCAATTAATACATTTAACCCGGAGAAAAATATCAAGCTTGCAACTTATGCCTCCAGATGCATTGAGAATGAGATTCTAATGTATCTAAGGAGAAATAATAAGACAAAGCTGGAAGTCTCCATTGATGAACCGCTGAATGTAGACTGGGACGGCAATGAGCTCTTACTGTCCGATATCTTGGGGACAGAGGAAGACACGATTTACCGTGACCTGGAAAATGAGGTGGAACGGAAACTGCTTATCAAGGCCATAGGCAGGCTGTCGGGACGGGAAAGGAAGATTGTCCAGATGCGTTTTGGGCTTGGAATGCCCGACGGAGAAGAGAAGACACAGAAAGAGGTGGCGGATATACTGGGAATATCTCAGTCATATATCTCACGGCTGGAAAAAAAGATTATGCAAAGACTTAAGCGGGAAATAGTGAAATATTCTTAAAAAGGTGCTACAATAAAAGAAAAAGGAGTTGTGCGTATGAGACTTACTTTTATTGGAGCAGACCATGAGGTGACGGGGAGCTGTCATCTGCTTCAGGCATGCAATAAAAATATCCTGATCGACTGCGGTATGGAGCAGGGACCGGATCTGTATGAAAATCAGGAGATTCCTGTGGCGGCATGCGATATCGACTATGTTCTTTTGACACATGCACATATTGATCATTCGGGGAAGATTCCGGTGCTATGCAAAGAAGGATTCAAAGGCGAGATCATTACCACATTTGCGACGTCAGACTTAAGTAATATTATGCTTCGTGATAGTGCGCATATTCAGGAATTTGAAGCAGAGTGGCGGAACCGTAAGGCAAGAAGGAGCGGCGCGCCGGAATATGAGCCGCTCTATACGATGGAACATGCAGACGCGGCGATCAAGCTTTTGCACCCGCTGGATTACAACCAGAGGATTGAGCTGTGTGAAGGAATTGATGTGAGATTCAATGATATGGGGCATCTTCTGGGTTCTTCTTCTATAGAGATCTGGATCAATGAGGACGGTGTGTCGAAAAAGATCGTATTTTCCGGGGATGTGGGAAATTCGGACCAGCCGATCATCAAGAATCCCATGAAGGTGGAGGAAGCGGATTACATAGTGATAGAGTCCACCTACGGGAACCGGATACATGCGGCAGAGAAGCCGGATTATGTAGGAGATTTTACGAAGATTTTGCGAGAGACATTTGCAAAAGGCGGGAATGTAGTAGTACCTTCCTTTGCAGTAGGGCGTACACAGGAGCTTCTTTACTTTATCCGTGAGATTAAGGAGAAAAATCTTCTGCCGGAATTCCCGGGGTTTGAAGTGTATGTAGACAGCCCGCTTGCAGTGCAGGCGACAAGAGTGTTTAATAAGAATGTCCAGTCCTGCTTTGACGAGAATGCGATGGAGCTTATCAGGAAGGGGATTAACCCGCTGCTGTTTCCGGGACTTAAGACTTCGGTAACAAGTGATGAATCCAAGATGATCAATTTTAATGAGAATCCGAAGGTTATTCTGTCTGCCTCTGGTATGTGCGAGGCCGGACGTATCAGGCATCATCTGAAGCATAATCTGTGGAGAAGCGAATGTACCATTTGCTTTGTAGGATATCAGGCGGTGGGAACTTTAGGACGGAAGCTCATTGAAGGGGCGGATGAAGTGAAACTCTTCGGTGAGAATGTAGAGGTGAATGCTTCGATCAAGTCTTTAAAGGGTATCAGCGGTCATGCGGATATGAACGGACTGCTTGACTGGCTGTCGGGTTTTGCGACAGCTCCGCAGCATGTGTTTGTGGTACACGGTGAAGACAGTGTGACGGACGAATTTGCGCAGACAGTTACAGAGAGACTGGGATTTCCGGCCATGGCGCCGTATTCCGGCGGCTGCGTGGATCTTGCCACCGACGAGATCCTATCGGCGGGAGTTCCGGTGAGAAAGACGGCGGCGAAGCCTGCGGATATCCGCAAGAAGACAGCGTTCCAGCGTGTGGTTGCGGCGGCAAAGCGGCTGCTTGAGATTGTATACAAGAATGAAGGACTTGCGAATAAAGAGCTTGCCAAGTTTGAAACACAGATTCACAATCTGGCTGATAAGTGGGACAGATAGATTGTCAAGGACTAAAAGTTTTTTTATTTTCCTGATATAGAGAATAAGTCATGTGCATATGGAGAAAATTTTACTTAGATGATTTAATCTGGTAGGAGGTTTTCATTATGGCACAGGGAAAAGTAGAGATATGCGGTGTGAATACGGCAAAGCTTCCAATCCTCAAAGAAGAGGAGAAGGAAGCTTTGTTTGCGAGAATAAAACAAGGGGATCAGCAGGCGAAGGAAGAGTACATCAAAGGTAATTTAAGGCTGGTTCTAAGTGTGATCAAAAGATTTGGCGCAAGCAATGAGAATCCGGATGATCTGTTCCAGATCGGGTGTATCGGACTGATTAAGGCGATCAATAATTTCAATACGGAGCTGGATGTGAAATTCAGTACCTATGCCGTACCGATGATCATCGGCGAGATCCGCCGCTATATGCGGGACAACAACAGTATCCGGGTAAGCCGCTCCTTAAGGGACACAGCTTACAAGGCAATCTATGCTAAAGAAAATTTCGTGAAGCAGTATCAGAAGGAACCGACGGTTCAGGAAATCGCTCAGGAGATTGGAATCTCCAAGGAAGACATCGTATTTGCACTTGATGCGATTCAGGCGCCCATGAGCCTGAATGAACCGGTGTACAATGACGGCGGTGATGCGCTCTACGTGATGGATCAGTTAAGCGACACAAAAAACAAGGAAGAAAAATGGGTGGAGAATCTATCTCTGGAGGCGGCCATGGAGCACTTAAACGAACGTGAGAGGTATATTATAAGACTGCGTTTTTTTGAGGGACGCACACAGATGGAGGTGGCGGAGGATGTGGGAATCTCGCAGGCACAGGTAAGCCGCCTTGAAAAAAACGCGCTGAAAACAATGAGGCAGTATTTGTCATAAATACTGCCTTTTGAATAAGTTTACCTGCTACTTAAGGAAAAAGAAGCTGTCAACCCGGTTATCTGTATCAAACATCTGGTTGTACTGCAGCATTTGGTAGGAAGTAAGGAGGTCGTTATCTTCTGCTTTTTCATCAATGCTGTAGATATTGCCGTCTTTGTCCTTATAACAGACCGCCGAGATAACCGGAAACTCGTTTTGAAGCTCTAACAGAAATTTATTGTATCCGGTCAGTTTGTTTCCTGCAATCTTCATAACATAGGAAGAAAGATAGTTTGCGCTCATGTCAAGTTCCTTTTCCTCAATATCGTAGTTGGCCCATATGACATAAGGGGTGGAATACCAGTCTGCCTTTTCTTCTGTTGACAGTTCTTCTACATCTTTTCCAAATTGATTGCTGTAAAAGGTGTTTGGAAGCGGCGGCTGATGGTCGCCGAACATTACGATGATTGTCGGATCATCTATTTCTTTGAAGTATTCAACAAGCTCTTTAAACGCATCGTCGCTGATCTTTGCGAGGTTCACATACTGCTGTGCCTCGAAAGTATTGAGGGCGGGATCATTGATCGTAATCTTAGGTTCAACAACGCCGGCTTTCCCGGAGTACCCTCCATGGTTCTGCATTGTGACATTGAATAAATAAAAGGGTGCGCTGTTTTCTTTTTTTGCTGCTTCATAGTCATCGATAATCTGCTGAAAGTCCGATTTATCTGAAATATAGTTTCTCAGCAGCGTATAATTATTATTTTCCTGATAATATTCCTGAAAGAAGCAATCGTTAAATCCCAGCAGGGGATAGACGATCGTTCGGCTCCATCCTGACGATCTGTAAGGATGAAACGCATTCACGCCGGCATAGCCCTGCGTCTTCATGCTGTGTGCCATAGAAGGAAGGACATCCCGGATGTATTCGTTGTATGGAACGCAGTGGTAAGGGAGGAATCCCAAAGTATTGCCTGTCAGAAACTCAAATTCTGTGTTTGCAGTATTGGCGCCTTCGATGGATACGTATAATTTCCCCTTTACTGTGTTTTCCTTCAGACTGTGCAGGAACGGAAGATAATCTTCTGACAAATTGACGGGATTGTTGTAATTCAAATCCGCTAACGATTCATTCATAATGGCAATAATGTTCGGCGAGCCATTTGCTTTTGCATCTGCTTCGGAGGCTTTATCGGACGGATAGTCTTTTGCTATTTTCTCCACCTCTTTCACAGAATAATTTTTCGGCTTTTCTATTCTGATAGAAGACCAAGACATCATAAATGAGAGAGCGTTCCCATTTTTGGCATAGGAACGCTGCGGGTGCCATATTTTATGTTCCACCCGTTTGGGTATAAAGTCGGTATGTACAAATAGTACGATGAACAGAAAGGCATATGCCGCGCATGCGGCAGCAATACAAAGGCGCCGTTTCAGACGCGGCCCTTTATAGCCTCTGAGACTTAAAAATACGGCGGTAAATGAAAGAATATATACGACGCCCCATATGCCTGTCATGTCAAGCGTATAAGAGAAATTATCGGCTACATTGAATGCGGTTGCCGCGGACTGCACATCCGTGGCGAGTATGGGACAGCCCCGGAAAATCCAGACGTAGTAATTGGCAATATGCATCAGGAACGCCAGAAACAGAACAAGGATACTTGCGTACTGTGTCCGGTTGATCAACATATAAGCGATCAAAAGCAACAGAATGTAAATGCTCAGATTAAACAAAAACTGCCATGTGAATATTCTTTCGAGCATTTCTGAAAGGTGGTAATCGTTAAACCGGTCGCCCAGAAAAACACAGAGAACCGGAGTCGCCCAAAAGAAAATTCTAGACATAATCATCGTGCTGTCAATGGTTCTGGCGAATTTTTCCTTAATTATGGCATCGATGCGCCAAAATGGAATCAACACGAAGAGCAGGCTCAAGAAAAGCAGCACATACATATCAATTACAGCCCTTATATTATAAAAACTGTAATTAAAAGAAGCTCGAAGCCGATTGTCTATCGGCGTCTGATCCTGCGTAAGAGTGCCGAACAGACCGCCTTTCTCAGAATGTGTATAGATTCCGAATCCTTGCGGATTATAAGCATCCCGGACGATAACCTGAAGAAGATAGGTATTGTCTTGGGATAATTTTTGTGGATTTGCAAAAGCAAAAGGAGATCTTCTGGAAATACTGGTCAACTCCTTTTCCGTGCTCATCAGGGTATTGCCGTTCGCATCAAGGATATTGACGGCGACGCTTCCGGATGAAAGGGAATTTCCGTGATTGAAAAAACGAATCGTAACTAACTCCAAAGTTCCGTCCCATCCCTGAAATGGCTGTTCAAATGTTCTGCTCCCGGAGAAACGGATCAGCGATTCGGCTTCCGGAGAATCAGCGTTTTGCGACACGGCCTCGACATGTAAGCTGTAATAAATATCTCTGTTCAAAAACACAAAGAGCATCCCGAACAATAGAAGAAAAAGCGCACATGCTTTTTTGAACGCCAATATGCGGTTGTTTTTAATAAAGTCTTTTATCATAAGTACATCCTCACTTAACTTATACTAAATGATTTTAACGCATATATTCTAACACTTCGATGATAGAATTTCTACTATGGAATTATGGCAAATTTAAAAATTTTAAAAATCATATCTACACTTGAAATTTCAGACTGTTCATACTATTATGAAGAAAGATGGGAGTGAATGGAAAGATGGGAGTGAATGGAATGATCAGAGCATGTATTTTTGATTTGGACGGGACGCTTACGGATACGATCGAATCGCTGACGTACTCTGTAGGAGAGACGCTTAAGGAGATGGGGCTGCCTGCGATCACGAAGGAACAATGCCAGAGTTTCGTCGGAAACGGCGCAAGGGTACTGATAGACAGAGCTATACGGGCGGCGGGAGACGTAAGCGGTCTGAGGCTCGAGGAAGCGATGGAGATATACGGACGCATATTTGATGAAAACTGTACATATCATGTAATACCTTATGAAGGAATCCCAGAACTTTTAGAAGAACTTCGTAAGAGACAAGTGAAGCTGGCGGTTCTTTCCAACAAACCTCACAGGCAGACGGTGAAGGTTGCGGAGACGATATTTGGAAAAGGAATCTTTGACGTTGTATGGGGGCAGCAGGGACGAATTCCCAGAAAGCCCTCTCCAGAAGGAATCTACGCTATATTGAAGGAGCTTGGAGTGGAACGAGACGAATGCATCTATGTGGGAGATTCCGAAGTGGATATTGCTGCGGGAAAGAATGCCATGATGCAGACAGTCAGTGTGGCATGGGGATTTCGGACGGAAGAAGAACTTAAGAGCGAAGGAGCGGGCTGCTTGATTCACAGACCGGAGGAGCTTCTTGGATTTTTTTGAATATAGAAGACTGAAAAACAAATTTTTATAAAGTATAAAAAAAAGGGAGGACAGTTTCATATGTATGAGTATGATGAAGAGTGTCTCAGGACTTTTCTGAAAAATCAATCCAGATTGTTTGACGAACCGGTTGCAGAGACGCTTGAGGAAGCGGAAGCCTTCTTAGAAGACTGCATGGCGGCAGTGGTGGACAGCATTGAAGAAGTACGGCAGTTTTTAGAGGAGGACGGACTTGACGTGGATGGGATGTCTGCGGAGGAGCTTGAGGAAGCGTCAGAAGTATTCGCGATTCCGAATGGGAAATACTTGATTGTGGAAGGCTGATAAAAAAGCCATAGCTGCCTACTCGGCAGTTATGGCTTTTTCTAAGGCTTCGTCTATTGCGCTTGTAAGAATCTGAGAGGTGTAAGGGTATTCTTCGGAATACTCGATATTGTCCAGAGACTGCTTTTCATATACCTGCTCCGCAATATCTTCAATGGTCGGCTGTATGAGCGGATACATGGTAGTCACGGTTTCATCTAGATTGGAAAAGCGGATGGAGTTGATATGCGACTCGTCTACCGTGACTTCTACTTCCAGCGCCGTATTGTTAAGCGTCACGGTGGAAGTATAGACACCGGGTACATATTTATCTGCTTCTGCATTTGTTTCCTGACTTTTTGGCCGGAACATAAATATCAGTAATATGATCAATACGATTGCTAAAACTGCGAAAATAGCGGTATATACAATCTCTTTCATATGCAATACAACGATTTTAGTTTTGGAACTCATAGTGTCCTCCTCGTAATGGTATGTTATTTGGTTCTTTATAATGTATGAAAGAAATGCTGAAATTATGCATCATAAGTTTGAGCGCAGCGGGAAATGTGCGTGACAAATCGGGAGCATTCCTGTAGAATGTAAAAAGGAAAAGACGGCGATTATAGATGGAACAGTAATAAGATGAGGTGAAGATATGTTTTTGATCGTAGGGCTTGGCAATCCCACACTGCAGTATGAAGGGACAAGACATAATGTGGGATTCGATGTGATAGATTTGCTGGCGGACAAATATAATATAACAGTAGAGACAAGAAAAGGGCGCGCATATATTGGGAAGGGCATGATGGAAGGGAAGAAGGTCATCTTAGCAAAGCCCCAGACTTATATGAATCTGAGCGGGGAGAGCGTGAGAAGCCTTGTGGATTATTATAAGATTGACGAGGAGAGCGAACTTCTTATAGTCTACGATGATGTAAGCCTTGGAGTGGGACAGCTTCGGATACGGAAGAAGGGGAGCGCTGGAGGTCATAATGGAATCAAGAACATTATCTCCCATCTGGATACGAATGTATTTATGAGGATTAAGATTGGAGTGGGGGAGAAGCCGAAAAAATACGACCTTGCCGATTATGTTCTGAGCCGCTTTTCTAAGGTGGAGCGTGAACAGATGGAAGAGGGGTATGAAAAAGCAGTCAGGGCGGCGGTCATGATCTTAAATGGAGAGACGGATGCTGCCATGAATGAATATAACAGAAAAGCAAAGCAGGAGGAGGCATGAGAATGCAAGCCTTGATAAGCCCCCTTAGCGAACTGGCAGAGTTCGGAGAATTATATAAGATCAGAAAAGAAAAGGCGGGGATGATACGGGTCTGCGGATGCGTGAATTCCCAGAAAACACATATGATGTATGCACTGAGCGATGGCTGTAAATATAAAGTCATCGCCTGTCCCAGTGAGTCAAAAGCAAAGCAGGTGTATGAGGAATATCGTTTTCTTGACGGGGATACTTATCTTTATCCTGCAAAGGATCTGCTTTTTTATCAGGCGGACCTTCGGAGCAAGGAGCTGGCCCGCCAGCGGATGGAAGTGATCGAAGCAGTTATTTTAAAGGAATCGATTACGGTGGTCACAAGCTTCGACGCATTCATGGACTCTCTTCTTCCGAAGAAAGTGATAAAGGACAGGGTTATAAGGATCGCGGGGGATACGGCGGTCGATATGGATGAGATGTCCTTAAGGCTCTCTGAGATCGGGTATGACAGGGAGGAACAGGTGGAAGGTCCCGGACAGTTTGCAGTGAGGGGCGGAATCTTAGATATCTATCCCCTTACGGGAGAACTGCCTGTCCGGATCGAGTTGTGGGGAGATGAAGTAGATTCGATTCGTACCTTTGACGTAGAATCCCAGCGGTCAATTGAGAATCTTGCAGAGACCGTTATTTATCCGGCCATAGAGTTTCCGAGGGAGAATGAAGAGAGAGTGTCATTTCTTGAATATTTTGACAGGGAGGATACGCTTCTGTTCTTAGATGAGCCGCTGCGTCTTCTGGAAAAGGGGCAGGGTGTAGAAGAGGAATTTATGGAGGCGCAGAAAAAGCGGATAGAGAGCGGATATGAGATGTCCGATATGGAGGCAAGACTTTATACGGCAGAGGAGATCGTTCGGCGAATGAATGCGTATAGAAGTATAGGGCTCATGGCGCTTGAGATGCGCTGTAAGGGTTTTGAAGTCCGGGAAACTTATAATCTCCAATGCAAAAGTGTGAATCCTTACAATAACAGTTTCGATATGCTGACACAGGATTTAAAGAGGCTTAAGAGAAACGGATATCGGGTGATACTTTTATCCGGCTCCCGAACGAGGGCGAAGCGGCTGGCAGAAGATCTCAGAGATTATAACTTGAGCAGTTTTTACAGCGATGATATGAAGCGGGAGGTGCAGCCCGGCGAGATTATGACGGTGTATGGTTATGTGGCGGAAGGGTACGAGT
>ERZ778510.1925-NODE-1925-length-11965-cov-4.255919_pt1 | contig 11965 bp, 10 predicted proteins | sample MGYA00510348_ERZ778510 | MGnify/ENA primary metagenome ERZ778510 (study PRJEB29527, sample SAMN07138969) | mouse gut metagenome | material: feces | host: mouse | place: China:Nanjing | collected 2016-01-25 ... | reverse complement strand
GGAGGCGTTGGAACGTTGCGTGTGCGAGCACCCCGCGCCCGAGGGGGAGCTGCTGCGCGAGTTGGACCGCGAGACGCACCTGCGCGTGGTGCAGCCCCGCATGCTCTCGGGGCACGTCCAGGGGCGGCTGCTCGGGATGATCGTGCGCATGCTCCGGCCGCGCCGCGTGCTGGAGATCGGCACGTTCACGGGGTATTCGGCGCTCGCCATGGCCGCAGGACTGGAGGAGGGGGCCGTGCTCCACACCACGGAGGTCGATGACGAACTGGAGCCGCTGGCCCGCTCGTTCTTCGACCGTAGTCCGCACGGCGCGAAAATCCGGCTGCACATCGGCTCGGCGCTCGACATCGCCCCGACGCTGGGCGGCACGTTCGACCTGGTGTTCATCGACGGCGACAAACGCGAGTACCCCGCCTATTACCGCATGCTGATGGGCGACGACGGCCGTCCGCCCCTCGTGCACGCGGGTTCGGTGCTGATCGCCGACAACATCCTTTGGTCGGGCAAGGTCGTGCAGCCCGTGGCGCACAACGACCGCCACACCCGGGCGCTGCTCGACTTCAACCGTACGGTGGTCGGGGACCCGAGGGTGGAGAACGTCATTCTTCCGCTCCGCGACGGACTCAACATCATCCGCGTGAAGTAGACGGCCTCGGGGGCTGCCGGTTCAGAGCTTGGGATTGTTGCGGTGCCGCCCGGCGTCGCGGCCCGTCTTCTTGGCGAAGTTCGCTTCGAGGGCCTGCGTCAGATCGACGCCCGTCTGGTTGGCCAGGCAGACCAGCACCCACAGTACGTCGGCCATTTCGTCGGCGAGGTCCTCCTTTTCTCCCGCCTTGAACGACTGGTCGCCGTATTTTCGCGCCATCACGCGCGCCAGTTCGCCGACCTCCTCGGTGAGTACGGCCATATTGGTCAGTTCGCTGAAGTAACGCACGCCGTATTCCTTGATCCAGGCGTCCACGCGCTGTTGCAATTCGCTGATTTCCATGTTTCGAAAGTCATATGTCCGGTCCGCCGCACACGCCTCCGCACGATTCGGGCCTCCGCAACGCGTTGCGGAGGCCCGAAGTGCATCGCGGCGACGTGGCGACACGTCCCTCGGGGGTATTATTCGAGTTTCAGGTCTTTCTTGATCGCCTCGATCTTGGCGTCGAGGCCGGCCACCGTGCGTTCGTACTCCGCGGCCGACGCCAGGGGGGCTTTCACGCCGAAGTAGAACTTGATCTTGGGTTCGGTGCCCGACGGACGCACCGACACGGTCGTGCCGTCCTCGGTGAACCACTGCAATACGTTGCTGCGGTCCTGCTCGATGGGCGTGCGTGCGCCGCTGCGGGTGTCGAGCGTTTCGAGCGTCTGAAAGTCGTTGATCCGCACTACGGGCGAGCCGAGAATGGCGGCGGGCGGGGTAGCCCGGAAGTCGGCCATCATGCGCTGGATCTGCTCGGCGCCCTCCTTGCCCTTGCGGACGATCGGAAGCAGCCCCTCGCGGTAGAGTCCGTACTGCACGTAGAGCTCCTGCAACCACTCGTAGAGCGTCAGACCCATCGTGTCCATCGCCCACGCTGCGGCTTCGGCCGCCAGCGAGCAGGCCGAAACGCCGTCCTTGTCGCGCACGTAGTCGCCCGCGAGGTAGCCGAACGACTCCTCGCCGCCTCCGATGTACTTGGTCTTGCCCTCGTTTTCGCGGATGATCTTGGCGATGTACTTGAAGCCCGTGAGGCAGTCGTAGCACTTCACGCCGAAGCGGTCGGCCACGGCGTTGGCCATCTGCGACGTGACGATGGTCTTCACCACATACTGCCTGCCGTCGAGCAGCCCCAGTTCGGCCCAGCGCGTGAGCTGGTAGCTCATGAGCAGCACGAGGGTCTGGTTGCCGTTCAGCAGCACGTATTCGCCCTGCTTGTTGCGCAGCGCCACGCCGATGCGGTCCGAGTCGGGGTCGGTCGCCAGCACCAGGTCGGCGCTTTCGCGTGCCGCCAGCTCGATGGCTTTCGACATGGTTTTACGCTCCTCGGGGTTGGGCGACTCCACGGTGGGGAAGTTGCCGTCCACCACCGACTGCTCGGGCACGAGCGTCACGTTCGTGAAGCCGAAGCGGCGCAGCGACGCGGGAACCAGCCGCACGCCGGCGCCGTGCAGCGGCGTGTAGACGATCTTCATGTCGTGGCGGCGCTTCACGCTCTCGGGCGAGAGCGAAAGCTCGTGGATGCGGTCGAGGTACTTCTCGTCGAAATCCTCGCCCAGCACCACGATGTTCTCGGGGTGGAGCCCCGTGCGGATCATGCCCACGTCGGTGATGCGGCCGACCTCCTCGATGATGTTGCGGTCGTGGGGGGCGGTCACCTGGGCGCCGTCGGTCCAGTAGGCCTTGTAGCCGTTGTACTCCTTGGGGTTGTGCGAGGCGGTGATCACCACGCCCGAGTGGCATTTCAGCTCGCGGATGGCGAAGCTCAGCTCGGGGGTCGGGCGCAGCGCGTCGAACAGGTAGGTGGTGAAGCCGTTCGATGCGAAGATGTCGGCCACGCGCTCGGCGAACTTGCGCGAGTTGTTGCGGCTGTCGTGCGCCACGGCCACGCGGATGGGCTCGCCCGCGAAGCTCTTCTTGAGGTATTCGGCCAGGCCCTGCGTGGCGGCGCCCACCGTGTAGGCGTTCATGCGGTTCGTGCCTGCGCCCATGATGCCGCGCAGACCGCCCGTACCGAATTCCAAATCCTTGTAGAAGCTCTCGACGAGCTCTTTCATATCGTTATCCATCAGGTATTTGACCTGCTGCCGGGTCTGCTCGTCGTACTGCTCGCCGAGCCACCCTTTGGCTTTCTCTAATACTTTCAGTTCCAGTTCGTTTGCCATAATGATATTGGTTTTGTTTATCGGAGTACGGGGTTGTCCTCCGAAAAATTTTATATGCAAATATAGTGAAAATTTTCCGACAATTCTATATCAGGGAGTTAAAAAACGGGACCCTCCGGGGGCCTCTTTCCGCATAAATAAAAAATCAAGAAATGCAACAGCGGTCCGAAAATCTTTTGACAATTTTATTCACAACTTTGCCGTGTCGAAAGACGAAAATTCCCTCGAAATGTTAAGCATCGACCAGGCATATCGCGAAATGTGGCAGCATTGTCTCGACCGCATCAAGACACAGACTACCGAAGAGGAGTTCGTGAAGTGGTTCGAGCCCATCGTACCGCTCGAATTCGACGGTACGACGCTGCGTCTGCGGGTTCCGAATGCCAGCTACGTCTACCAGATCGAGAAGAACTACATTCCGTTCCTGCGTCCGATCATCTCGCAGCTCTACGGCCAGCAGACGCGTTTGCACTACGCCGTGCCCAAGGCCGAGCAGCAGCAGCCCGCCGCCGCGACGCTCACCACCGAGAGCGACGCCACGGCCGTGTCGCGCTTCAGCACGCAGACCGACACCGCAAATATAAAGAATCCTTTCGTGATTCCGGGGCTGAAGAAGATCGTAATCGATCCGCAGCTCAATCCGAACTATACGTTCGCCACGTTTATCGAGGGCGAATGCAACCGGCTCGCCCGCTCGGCGGCCATGTCCGTGGCGGTGACGCCCGGCAACAACCCGTTCAACCCGTTATATATATATGGTAACTCCGGTCTCGGAAAGACCCATATCGCCCAGTCGGTAGGCCATGAGGTCCGCCTGCGCCATCCCGAGTTGCAGGTGCTCTACGTCTCGATGAACAAGTTCCAGGCCCAGTTCCAGACGGCCTACAAGAACGGCGAGATTCCCGACTTCATCCATTTCTACCAGATGATCGACGTGCTCATCATCGACGACATCCAGGAGCTGACGGGCAAGACCGGAACGCAGAACGCGTTCTTCAACATCTTCAACCACCTCCAGCTGGCCGGCAAGCAGCTGATCCTCACTTCGGACAAGCCGCCCGTGGAGCTGAAGGACATCGAGCAGCGACTGCTCACCCGCTTCAAGTGGGGTTTGTCGGCGCAGCTCGTGTCGCCCGACTACGAGACGAAGCTCAAGATCATCCGCGCCAAGTCGCGCAAGGTGGGGGCCCGCATTTCGGACGAGGTGGTGACCTATCTGGCGGACAACATCTCGGCCAACGTGCGCGAAATCGAGGGTGTGCTCTCGTCGCTGGTGGCCAACGCGTCGTTCCTTGAGCGCAAGATCACCGTGTCGCTGGCCAAGGAGGTGCTCAAGGCCTACGTGCAGCTCTACCGCAAGGAGATCTCCATCGAGCGCATCATCGAGACGGTATGCGACCACCTCAATATCGACTTCGCGCGGCTCAGCTCGCCGGAGCGCACGCGCGAGGTGGCCCAGGCCCGGCAGATCGCCATGTACCTCTCGAAGCAGCACACCAAGGCGCCGCTGACCGCCATCGGCGCTTCGATCGGCGGCCGCAACCACGCCACGGTGCTCCATTCGTGCAAGGCCGTGACGAACCTGATGGAGACCGACAGGAACTTCCGGCGCCAGGTAGAGGAGATCGAGAAACGCATCCTGGCCTGAGACGGTCCGATCCGACGATAACGAAACCGCGACCCTGCGAGGCGCGGTTTTTTCGATGAATATACCCTGCGCATGGACCAACCCAAGATCGAGCGGCTGCTGCGGCTCATGAAGCTGCTCACGGCCAATACCGAATACACGGTGGATGACCTGGCGGAGCGACTCGGCATGTCGCGCCGCACGGTCTACCGCTACATCGACACCTTCCGCGACGCGGGCTTCGTCGTCCGCAAGTCGGGCGCCTGCATCCGCCTCGACAAGGAGTCGCCCCATTTCCGCGAGATTTCGCAGCTGGTGCACTTCACCGAGGAGGAGGCTGTGATCCTGCGGCGCGCCATCGAGAGCATCGACGACACGAATCTTTTGAAACAGAACCTCAAACGCAAACTCTGCACGGTCTACGACAACAAGACGCTCGCCCAGACCGTGGTGCGGGGCCGCCAGGCACCCAACATCCATGCGCTGATCGAGGCCATCGAGTCGCGGCGCCAGGCGGTGCTGTGCGGCTATCGCTCGGCGCACGGAGGCGCGGTGCGCGACCGCCTCGTGGAGCCCTTCGCTTTCACGACCAACTACGTGCAGGTGTGGTGCTACGACCCCGAGGCGGGGGTGTGCAAGCTCTTCAAGACGGCCCGTATCGGGCGCGTGGAGCTCACCGGCGAGCCGTGGCGCTTCGAGGCGGCGCATCGCGAGGGGTTCATCGACGTCTTCCGCATGAACGGCACGCGCCGCGAACGCGTCCGCCTCGAAATGGGCATACGGGCTTACAGCCTGCTCGTCGAGGAGTATCCGCTGGCCGAGCGCGACGTGCGGCCGGCGGGGTGCGGTCGCTGGCTGCTCGAAACCGAGGTCGCCGGCTATGCGGGCGTCGGACGCTTCGTCGCGGGGCTGCTCGACGACGTGCGCGTGGTCGATTCGCCCGGGCTGGTGAGCTACCTGCGCGATTATTTCGCAGCCTATGCCCCCGATCGCACGGATGTGTCATAAGTTGTCGCACAGAGGTCGTTTCTTTGCACCGTAAAACAGAAGAAACGACGGTTTATGGGAATGCTTTACACCATTTGCTGCCGCCATTGCGGCGCGCGATTCGAACACTTCGCCGCGGCGGGTTGTGCCGCACCGCGCCCGGTTGCGGGCTATGTCGAGACGCATCATCCGATCCGCTGCCCGGGTTGTCTGCACCGGCTCAACGCCACGGCCGAGGAGTTCGCCCGGCAGGTGTCGCTCGTGCGGGTCGCCGGTCGGTGAGCCGCACGGAATGGCATCGCGGGGCGTCGAGCGCGACGGAGGACTGCGGCGGCCGTTCGCAAGGGGCGGAGCGTCGTGCGTGGGGCCTCGGGGCCTGCGGACTGACGGAATTCGGAGGTCCCGATGCAAAAAAACGGGCCCGGCAGCGCAGCGGAAACGGAAAAAATTCGTATCTTTGAAAAAACGTTTTAACAGGAAAACCAATGGGAACACCGGTTGCGGGGGAGTATGCTCCGGATTTTACGGCTAAGGATCAGCACGGCGATACCGTGCGGCTCGCGGATTTGGCGGGGCAGCGCGTCGTGCTCTACTTCTATCCGAAGGACAACACCTCGGGCTGTACGCTGGAGGCGCTCAGCCTGCGCGACGGGCGCGGGGAGCTGGAGCGCCGCGGCTTCCGGATCGTGGGCGTGAGCCCCGACGGCGAGCGTTCGCACCGCAACTTCTGCGACAAGCATGCGCTCGGTTTCACGCTCTTGTCCGATCCGGACCACAGCGTGTGCGAGGCTTACGGCGTGTGGGCGGAGAAGTCGATGTACGGCCGCAAATACATGGGCGTCGTGCGTACGACCTTTCTGATCGACGCCGCGGGGCGCATCGAACGCGTCATCGCCAAGGTGGACACGAAGAACCACGCCCGCCAGATTCTGGACCTGATCGGGGCCGGGGAGTAACCTGACCGGGATCGGGGAGCGCCGGCTCGCGGGGCCGGGTGGCTCCGGAGGCGCCGCCGGATGGGGGCGTGAAAAAGGTATAAAGAGACAATTAAGTGAGAAATGGAAAAAGATAAGGCAATGGCTGAAAAAACACAAGTCAATGCGGACAAGCTCAAGGTGCTGACCGCAGTCATGGAGAAGATAGAGAAGGACTTCGGCAAGGGATCCATCATGCGCATGAACTCGACCGAGGTGACCGACATTCCGGTGATTCCCACGGGTTCGATCACGCTCGACATGGCGCTGGGCGTGGGCGGTTATCCCAAGGGCCGCGTCATCGAAATCTACGGTCCCGAGTCGTCGGGTAAGACCACGCTCGCGATCCATGCCATCGCCGAGGCGCAGAAGACGGGCGGCATCGCGGCGTTCATCGACGCCGAGCATGCGTTCGACAGCTTTTACGCACAGAAGCTGGGCGTGGACGTGGACAACCTGCTTATTTCGCAGCCCGACAACGGCGAGCAGGCGCTCGAAATCGCCGACTCGCTGATCCGGTCGAGCGCGATCGACATCATCGTCATCGACTCGGTGGCGGCGCTGACTCCCAAGGCCGAGATCGAGGGCGAGATGGGCGATGCGAAGATGGGCCTTCAGGCGCGCCTCATGTCGCAGGCCCTGCGCAAGCTCACGGCCAGCATCGCCAAGACCAAGACGGTCTGCATCTTCATCAACCAGTTGCGCGACAAGATCGGCGTGGTGTACGGCAATCCGGAGACCACCACGGGCGGTAACGCGCTGAAATTCTATGCCAGCGTGCGCATCGACATCCGCCGCGTGTCGGTCATCAAGGACGGCGAGGAGCAGCTCGGCACCCGCACCCGCGTGAAGGTGGTAAAGAACAAGGTGGCGCCTCCGTTCAAGCGCGCCGAGTTCGACATCATGTTCGGCGAGGGCATATCGAAGATCGGCGAGATTATCGACCTGGGCGTGGATTACGGCGTCATCAAGAAGGCCGGATCGTGGTTCTCCTACGGCGACCGCAAGATCGGCCAGGGCCGCGATGCGGTGAAGGAGCTGCTGCGCAACGATGCCGAGCTCAGCGCCGAAGTGGAGCAGAAGGTGCGCGAGGCCATGAAGAACGGTCAGGAATAATTCCGCAGACCGGGCCGCGGAGACAGAGCGGGTTTTCCCGGGCTTGCGGTCTCTGCGGTCTCTGCGGTCTCTGTTCTCCGGCTATCGTCCGGTGAGCGGTCGGGTGGCGAGCGCAGGGCGCGTGTCCGCAAAACGGGATGCGAACCCTTGATTGAAGACTAACAATACATTCATAGCCTATGAATTATACTGCCGAGGATGAGAAGATCATAAAGGAGCACTGGGACGACCTGCTGCTGTCGTGCACCAAGATCTGCCGCAACGACGAGGACTGGAACTTCATCAAGCGTGCGTTCTTCCTGGCCAAGGAGGCGCACAAGGGGGTGCGACGCCGTTCGGGCGAGCCCTACATGCTGCATCCGATCGCCGTGGCGAAGATCGTCATCGACGAAATCGGCCTGGGGGTCAAGTCGGTGGTGGCGGCGCTGCTTCACGACGTGGTGGAGGACACGGAGTACACGGTGGAGGACATGGAGCGCATCTTCGGTCCGAAGATCGCTTCGATGGTGGACGGCCTGACGAAGATGTCGGGCGTCTTCAATGCCGACACCTCCGAGCAGGCGGAGTACTTCCGCAAGGTGCTGCTCACCCTGTCGGACGACGTGCGTGTGATCCTGATAAAGATCGCCGACCGGCTCCACAACATGCGCACGCTGGGGTCGATGCCGATGAACAAGCAGATCAAGATCACCAGCGAGACGATCTACCTCTTCGCGCCGCTGGCCTATCGCCTGGGGTTGTTCGCCATCAAGAGCGAGCTGGAGGACCTCTGCATGAAGTACCGCTTTCCGGAGCAGTATGCCGAGATCACGCGGAAGTTGCAGGAAACGGAGTCCTCGCGCCGCGAGTTGATCGAGAAGTTCACGGCGCCGATCGTTGCGGCGCTCGACCGCGACGGCATCCACTACGAGATTTCGGGCCGCGTGAAGAGCGTCTATTCGATATGGATGAAGATGCAGCGCAAGCAGATTCCCTTCGAGGAGATCTACGATCTTTTCGCCATCCGCATCGTATTCAATCCGTTGCCTTTCCCCTCCGAGAAAACGCAGTGCTGGCAGATCTACTCCACGATTACCGATATCTACACCCCGAAGCCCGACCGGCTGCGCGACTGGATTTCGATGCCCAAGGCCAACGGTTACGAGGCGCTGCACTCCACGGTCATGGGACCCGACGGCGTGTGGGTCGAGGTGCAGATCCGCACCCGGCGCATGGAGGAGATCGCCGAGCGGGGTTTCGCCGCACACTGGAAATACAAGCAGGCCACGATTTCGCAGGACGAGGATGAATTCGACAAGTGGCTCAAGCAGATACGCGACGCGCTGAACAGCCCGACGGAAAATGCGCTGGATTTTCTCGAAAACTTCAAGCTGTCGCTCTATACCTCCGAGATCATCGTCTTCACGCCCAAGGGTGAGTCGCGCAAGATGCCGTTCGGCGCCACGGCGCTTGATTTCGCCTACGAAATCCACTCCAAGATCGGCAACGGCGCCATCGGTGCCAAAATCAACCACAAGATCGAGCCCATCACCGCGCAGATCAACAGCGGCGATCAGATCGAGATCATCACGGCCGACACCGCGCGGCCCAAACCCGAGTGGCTCGACATCGTGACCACCTCCAAGGCGCGGCAGGCGATCAAAAGTTTCCTCAAGCGCGAACGCCAGCACAACATCGAGCGCGGACAGCAGGCGCTCGAAGAGAAGATGCGCGAGCTGAATATCCCGCTGAGCGGCAGGGTGCTGCGCAAGATCGTGCCGATGTACGGCAGTGCCAACAAGGAGGAGCTTTACAGCAAGATCGGCGCGGGCATCGTCACGCTCGACGAGCTGGAGAAAATCCTCAAGGTCAATGCCCGCAGCAAGATACTGAAGTTCTGGACGCTCTTCATACCGGAAAAGAAGGAATCCGAGAGCGACGACGACGCTGCGGATACGACGGGCGCGCGTGCCGCAGCGACCGCCGCGGAGCCGGCCGAGCCCCGGTTCGAGATGGCCGAATGCTGCAAGCCCATTCCGGGCGACAGCGTGGTGGGCTACCGCGATCCGGCGTCGGGCAAGATCATCGTGCATAAGACCCATTGTGACGAACTGAACCGCCTGGCGGCGCAGTTCGGCAAGAACATCGTGAAGGAGGAGATCAAGTGGTCGCAGCACAAGGCCGTATCCTATCTGTCTACGATCACGCTGCGCGGCATCGACCGCATGGGTTTGCTGCTCGACCTGGCGAAGCTGGTCACGGGCGACTTCAGCGTCAATATCCGCGAGGTGAACATCCAGAGCCACGATGGCATCTTCGAGGGCAGCGTGAGTCTCTATGTGAAGGATGCCGAGAGCCTGCATGAGGTGATGGACAAATTGCGTAAGATCAAAGGAATAGAGAGTGTGAAGCGCACGATGCACTGATAGTTATGGATGAATTGAAGGATATACTCTGGATCGTTGTGGCCATAGGCTCGATCGCCTTGTCGTTCGTGTCGCAGAAACGGAAGAAGCCGGCCGCCAGGGTTTCCGGCGAGCCCGAGGCCTTTCCCACGCCGGCGGCGGAACCCTTGTCCGGACCGCGGAAAGCGGAGGCTCCGGTCGTGCGCAGGCAGGATCGGATGGAGTCGAAGTCGGGAGCGCACAAGGGGCGTGCCGGAGAGGGATCCGGGCGCCGCAAGGCCGATTCCCGGAAACCGCATGCGACGGACGGCGCCGCAAAGGCTGCGGGCGATGAAATCGGGGACGAGCCGAAGAATCCCGCGGCCGAGGCTGGGGATGCCGGCATCGCGTCGGAGTTCGACGTGCGTAAAGCCGTGGTGTGGTCGGAAATCCTCAAGCCCAAGTTCGACGAGGAGTGAGGCCGTTCTACTTGCGTAGCGGCACTGCCCGAAACCGCGGCGCGGAATCCGCTCGCACCGGAACCTGCGGTGCTGCGGTTCGGACGGACGGTCATTCGATTGTCCGGTCATTCGGTCGGGACGGTGACACGGTTCAATGGCGTGCCGGAATTTGTGCCGGCGACGGTCCGATGGAGTTATTGGATTATAAATCAGGTTTTTCAGGCGGTGGATTCTGTTCTGAAAACCAATAAAAACGGAGCAGGACACCGTTGTGCGGCGGCCTGCGGATAAAGAAAGAAGTCATGGCATCAGTTTTTTCACGAATCATCGCCGGAGAAATTCCGAGCTACAAGATCGCCGAGGACGATCGTTTCTATGCATTCCTCGACATCAATCCCCTGGCCGAGGGCCATACGCTCGTGGTTCCGAAGTGCGAGGTGGATTACATCTTCGATCTCGACGACCGCACGTTGGGCGATATGATGCTCTTCGCCAAAAAGGTCGCGGCGGCGATCCGCCGTGAGACGGGCTGCCGCAAGGTCGCGTCGATCGTGCTCGGGCTGGAGGTTCCGCATGCGCACATTCACCTGATTCCGATGAACGAAGAGCGGGACGTAGATTTCAGCCGTGAGAAGCTGCAACTGACTCCGGAGCGCTTTGCATCCATCGCCGAGCGCTTGCGTGAGGCGGCGGAGATTTGATATAGGTTGCATTGCCTTAGGGTTCCGGCCGGCATCTTCCGATGCCGGCCGGAACCTTTTTGTTTTCCTCGATGCGTAATTGCGGAATCGTTGCAGGCGTTTCCGCTCTTTGCGCTTGGCTGGGGGCGGATGATCCTTTGTTTTCATCGATGTGATTTTACGGAATCGTTGCGGTCTTCTCTCTTTGCATCTGATTCGGGGGGGGCGGTCGTCGCTTCTTCATCGGAGATTCGAATGGGGCACATCTTGTGGGCGCTCGATTTCTGGATGAATCGGGTGGAGCGTTTTTCCTCAGTTCGGGGTGGTGAGGTGCTGCCGCCAAGAGAGCCTGTCCATCGCAGATGACATACCGTCCGGCTGATTGAATTGTGTCTGTTTTTTGAAGCGTGCCGGATTCTTCGAGTTGCTGCTCTGTCTGTAAAGAAAAGGTGGGGGAGGATGACGGAAAAATCAAATGGAAATGATAGTAAGTTTTGTTAATCAGTACTTTGTGTTGTTGTTGATTCGACATATGAGTTTCTTTCTATTTGTTTTCTTCGTGATTTACATTTTTGATCTTATTGTATTTGTTTGTGTTTAAATTACTGTTGTATATGTAATTATTGTTTGTTATATTAATTACAACATTAATCATATTGAACATAATGCATGCTGTTTTTGACGTATTTTGAAGAGGGGCGTAGGGTAGTGGAAAATCCGAGTGAATTCATGTAGTTACAAATGTAACCCAAGAGAATATTACATATGTAAATAGACATAATGAGACCAACAGCATTATTTACAAATGTAATAAGCGTTGGTTGTTTGAGCAGGAGCTTGCTGGAATACATTTGTCAATTTTCTCCAGTCGCAACATTGCGGCGAGATCCTCCTCGGCGCTGGGGTT
>ERZ778510.1917-NODE-1917-length-11998-cov-4.097965_pt1 | contig 11998 bp, 9 predicted proteins | sample MGYA00510348_ERZ778510 | MGnify/ENA primary metagenome ERZ778510 (study PRJEB29527, sample SAMN07138969) | mouse gut metagenome | material: feces | host: mouse | place: China:Nanjing | collected 2016-01-25 ... | reverse complement strand
CTTCCAAAGATAACGGATCTCTCCAGAAACCGCCTCCCTTGCACGCCTGTGCTCCTCCAGATTCCAGAATTCCAGAAGCGTATCCTTCCGCTTCCCGATATTTTGAATCCGGCTCCCGAGTCCTGTGATTTTTTTCCAGATTTGTCTTATTTTATCACAAACCCGGTAACATGCATAGCCGGCCTTCTCAAAAACCGTCTTCTTTTTTGCCTTCCTTCTGTGTTCGTTGTGATCTGCCGGTGCTGCTTCTTTCCTCTGTTTCGAAGGCGGAATACCGTTTTCTTCCGGGTCTTCGCATACCGTCATTGCTTCATCTGCTTTTTCAGCCGGATCTTCTGCCGGACTTTCCATGTTCTGCGCCGGTTCTTCGCCTGCAGGCTCTTCCCGGACCGGCTGTTCTTCCGCCGGTTTTGTCGCCCTTTCCTGCCTCCACCTTGACTGAAACTTCTTTTTCAGCCATTTCCGGAATCTTTTCAGCCTTTTCCATCTCGCGCCGTCTTCCACATTCTGCCACAGCGGATACCCCAGAAGCCTCATCTGGAATACCGGTTCCCATCCGCTCTCATGGTCCATCTGAAAACGGACCGTGACGATCCGAAAGAACCAGGATGCAAAGACTTTCATCTGAATGTCCTCTTTTTTCCTTACTTCGATCCGATAAGGAATCGCCGAAAAGAAGACCGCATACACGGACAGCAGGAAAAATCCGACCGCTACAAGAAAAATGATTCCCAATATTTTTAAAATTAATAATATGACATGCAGCATACGGATGCTCTTTAATCCTCCACAAAATCCTCTGATTGAAAATAAGACCGGATATCAAATCCTCCTGTTTTCTGATACAGCTCCCACAGGATCTGTTCTGCCAGCCGCAGAGCCTCCATCCTGCCCTGAGCCACGCCGATGACATCCATACACTGTGTTTCCGAAAACAGCGGCTGTGCAAGCATTCCATTATGAAAAATATCCAGAAGGTTGCCCGGAACAGAAGCAGGCGTAATATAATACACTCCGGCCATCCACCGGCCGGCGGACGCCTTCTTCCTGATCCTCTGAATATTCTCTCCTGCATGCGGTCCCGTATACAGTTCCCGATACCATCTCATCTCTCATCCTGCCTTTTTTAAAGGGACCGTTGCAACGGTCCCTTTTATTCCTGACTCTGCTGTCTGCGGTTTCCCCAAAGACTACTTTTCTTCATCTCGATATATACATTGTATGCTCTTTCCAGAATCTGCTTTTCATTCGGAAATTTCAACAAATGATATGCTTCATGAAATTTGTAATATCCGGAATCCATAAAGTACTCTTCACGCTGTGGTTTGCTGTAATAACTGTCTGACGTCATCAGATACCAGTATACATCCTTTTCCACCACATCTTCCGGAACATTAAACGTATACTGGCTCTTTCCAACGTATTTTACAATTCTCGCATTCACTCCTGTTTCTTCCCGGACTTCCCGGACTGCTGTCTCGTGATGCTCTTCCCCCGGTTCTACAGTTCCTTTCGGCAAAACCCACCCCTCATATTTGTTCTTGTAGTTCTTGTACAGGAGCAGGATCTTGCCACGAAATATTACCACACCGCCACAGCTCGTTGCTTCTATCACTGCAATTCCTCCTGTCGATTGGTGTGTCCCATAGACTAGGTATAGTCTAACACCTTTTGAGACAATTGGCAAGGCTGGGTTGTACAAAAAAATCCCTCCCGGAATCTGCGGCAGCCGTCTGCCTGCAGATCCCGGAAAGGATCTCTCATACATCATCTTTTTCAGTTTGCCTTTGCTTCCTCCGGAATGGCAATCTCCGTCACTCCGTTATAATTGGAGCAGGTCATGCTGACCGCCATCTTCGGAATGCTCATGGAAAGCCCTTCGCCCTGCTCTCCCATGGCAGCGATCATATTGGTCATCAAAGTATCCATCGCCCCTGTCATGTCAATCTCATATTTCACAGGATAGAGCGTTGCCTCATCGATCCACAGATCAATCGTGAGTTCTCCCAGGTCGTCCAGCATGCTGTCAACCTGGCTGGTATCCATGCCAAGCTGGTTCGCAGAATCCAGAGCGCCGGAAGAAAGCATCAGCTCTTTCATCTCGTCGCCCGTGACGGTTCCTGTATATTTATAGGCAGCCGCGCCGTCCACTTCGTCTTTTCCTTCTGACTGGAAGTTATAGTCTCCGCTCAGATAGAGTCCCATGTCCGCACTGAAATCATACTGATCCACATCCATCAGGGAAATTTCCTGAGACTGCCAGCCGCTGCCGTTGTTCATGTAGGCCATACAGCCATCGTCTGTATTCTCAACATACATCGTTGTGGTCATGCTTCCTGCTTCACCGGCATCCACCGTCATATCCATGCTCATCTGCAGCGGATCATAGATGCAGCTCATATCCATCGTCGTAACGCTCTCCACGCTCTGCTCCTGGCCATTGGCGCTGACCACCATATCCATCTCCATGACCATCAGCGCATCAAGACTGGTGATCGTTTTCATGTTCTCCTGCGCAGCCGCAAACGGATCTGCCTCTTCCTGCTCTGCAGGCGCTTCGGCATCCGCATCCTCTGCTGCGTCGCTTCCTGCGTCCGCATCCGCCTCCACGCCGGCTTCTTTGGATGTCTCACTGTCTGCGCCGCTGTTTCCGCATGCAGCCATTGACATGGACACTGCTGTTGCCAGCATCAGCGCAAGAAATCGGTTTCTCTTTTTCATAATTCTCTCTCCTTTTACAGTTCTGCATCTTACCCCTTACTGCCTGGGCAGATGCTTTTTTAAGGAAATCTCCTCGCCAGTACATAATATCATTTTTCAGTATTTTGTCAATACCTTTTATACTGTCAGCATCTGACATTCTGCAGCCTATTCCTTCCTGCTTTCGAACATCTGCATGGGCTCCTGTCTCAGATTGATGACAATCCCCGCACCGGAGATCATGCTGCCTGCCGCCAGGATCAGAAGCGCGTTCTGACACGCCGCCAGAAGCGGATTATCCAGAACATCTGTATCCGTCTCTTCCACTGCTGCCGCTGCCGTCAGCGATTTGCCGCTGTTGCCAAAGGAAGTATCATAGTAAATGGTCTGTCCCAGGCTGCCGGAAAGCCTTCCCGCCAGACAGCTTCCAGCCGTGCATCCTGCAGCACTTCCCAGAAGCATAAGCAGGAAGATTCCGCAGAACAGAGAGAAAAAGCTGTGCCGCTTCGCAAATCCCAGAGAACGCTCCACAGCGGTCCGTTCCCTCTGGCGCAGGATGAAAATCCAGGAAAAATATCCCAGGACCATCAGAATCATGACCATGCCCGCCGTGATCAGAATCCGGGCAATCTGCCCCATATTGCTGATGTTCGCCTCCAGCTCCGTGTATCCCCTGTCATAAAATGTGATCTCCACATCGTCAATCCCAAGCTGACTCCATTTCGCCAGATATTCCTCGATGGTTCCGTTTTCGATCTGAAAGGCAGTCGTACTGCCTTTCATGGGACCATAAGACACAATATTGTCTGCATCACTGTTTTTCACGGAACGGCCGGGAATGAGAACTTCCTGATATCCCATTCCATACTCCTCCAGCATGCCGGCGTTCCCGCCGTAGATCCCAGTGACCGTATACTGGCTGTCCTCAAACACCTCATAGGGCTCTCCTTTGGCATTCAGGAATGAGTAACTGGCGCCGCCGGAAGTGGAATACCGGATTCCTGCTGAATATGCATGATCCGCCACCAGAAGCGGCAGCCGGATCTGATCTCCGATTTTCAGCCCGTTCTTCCTGGCGAAAACCTCCGGAATCAGGCAGACCTTTTCCCCCTGGGCATACTCTTCCTCCGTAAAATCCCTGCCGGAGACCAGATACGCCTCCCCGGTATAAAAAGGCATCAGAAGTCCGATGTCACAGGTTCCGGTAACGGGAAGGATATGATTTGGGTAATCCCATACTTCCAGCAGATTCCGCCATCGTCTGCTTTTGTCAGACTCCCAGAAATCTTCCGTTACTTCCTCGTAAAAATAACCGGATTCTACTTCATCCGGTATCCGTCTCCCATCCGCATCCATCTGCATGGACTGAATCGCCACTCCCGGACAGAATTCCAGACCGCCTTCCATGTGTCCTCCATAAGAATCATATACATCCATCACATATCTTTTATCCGCATAGATCATATCCGGCTTTGGATTAAAGTGATCGCATACCCGGATGATATCCCCCTCCCGGACGCCTCTGCCTTTCCACACCTTTTCCACCCGGACTTTCATCGTGTGATCCAGTACGCCATCCTCCAGCGGCGTTACCTCCAGAATAAAACCAAGCCGCAGACCGCTGTCCTGAACATTGCTGTCCCTGCCATACACGTCATAGTCCGGCCAGTATGCTCCGTAAGTGATCCTTTTCTCCGGACCGGCCAGGTAATCCGCTCCTTCAAAATTCAGCACATCCGGCGAATGATACGAACGGAAAACTTTTACAGGATAAATTTTATACTCCCCTGTCTCCGGATCCCACTCTTCTCTTTTTTCAATGGCAGTCGCCTTCTGCTCCACCAGGCCAATGGTCTTAAAAGTACCTTCATACGCTTCTGTTTTTTCCTGATTTATGATCCAGAAGCCCCTGCCGATGCTGAAAAGTCCTGATGCAAAGAAGAGCAGAAGCAGGAATAAAACTGCCCTTCCCTTCATCCGCAGAAGCTGCCGGATACTGTTTTTCATAATCATATCAATCTCCTGTCCTGTCTATGATGCCGATTGAATGGCTGCTTTCCTTCCGGCATACAGGCCGGAAGATCCGATGCCGCCTTTCTGCCTGCCGCCGTTTCACCGCTCCTGTGAAAGCGCCCCATCCTTCATCCGGTACACATGATCCGTCTCTTTTGCCACACCGGGATTATGCGTGATCACGATCACCGTATAACCGTCTTCGTGCGCCAGTTCTTTTAAAAGCGCCACGATCTTCTTCTCATTTTCCGAATCCAGATTCCCGGTGGGCTCGTCGGCAAGGATGATCTCGCCGCCTGCCGCCACTGCCCGGGCAATAGCCACTCTCTGCTGCTCCCCTCCGCTCATCATTTTCGGAAACTGCTTTAAGATCCCCGGTTTCAGTCCCACCCGTTCCAGAAGCTGTTTTGCCCGCTCTGACGCCTCCCGCTTCTTCACCTTCTTAAATTCCATGGGCAGCATCACATTTTCCTGAGCCGTCAGAAGCGGAAAAAGATGGAAGGACTGATAGACCACCGACGCCTGGTTCAGCCGGTAAGCGTCCCGGTCCATGTCTCCAAGAGACCGGCCCTGTACATAGATCGTTCCTTCCGAAGGCACATCCAGCCCCGCCAGCAGGGAGAGAAATGTACTTTTGCCGCTTCCGGACTCCCCGACAATGGCATAGAATCCCCCCTGCTCAAAGACGCAGCTTACATCCCGAACCGCCTCCACCTTCTGATACTTTGTCTGATAACTGTAAGATACATGTTCCGCTCGTAAAATCTCCATCTGATCCCCTCCAAAGTTCTGTTTTTTATCTGTCCGTGCACTGCCTGTCACGGTCATTCCGTCTGAAACAGCGCCTCCATCACACTGACCTGCATCAGCTTCCACAGCGCCAGACTGTTGCCCAGCAGGTAAAAGACGCCCACCAGGCATCCGGTCAGCACCGAACTTCCTCCGTAATTTCCCTGAATCAGCACGGAAAGCACGCTCCCTGCCACCACCCCTGTAACCACCAGAATCAGCTGCTCGGTGAAAAAGATCCGGAAGCATCTCCATCTTCCAAGCCCCAGGGAACGAAGAAGCGCCATCTCGTTTCTCCGGCTCTGAAGCAGAAGCAGGGTAACCAGATAGCCCACACAGACAATCAGAATCAGCAGGAACGGGAAAAATGCCCGGACCGCATCGATCACCCTGCGCAGATGCGTTGCCGTATTGATGAACATGGCATCATTCAGGCTCAGAGCAACCCCGTTCAGAGAATAGTCCTCCGACATGGGAGCCACATTCCGAAGCGACAGATCCTTCATCTCCTGCTTGAATTCATTGAGTTCCAGAGCATTCGCCACATCAAAGGACGCCGAATCCGCAAAAAACGGAAGCTCCTGTCTGTGAAAAATTTCCCGGACAGTCCCGAAGGGAAGCACAATATCCGGAAAAACCATATAAGTATCCAGTCCGGCATTTTTCAGATCCGTATATCCGACGATCTCGTAGTCTGCCGTCTCCAGCGGCGCTGTATACGTCCAGGCATATTTTTCGTCCTCCCGTCCGTAATAATACTGGCCAAGCGTAATCGTCTCACCCAGCTTCCAGCCGTATTTCTCAAAAAGCTCCTCAGACACGATGCATTTTGCTTCCGCTCCTGTAAGAAATGTCCCGTCTTCCCCCGTATTCCAGACCACATCCGCTTCTTCAATCCCTCCAAGGGCTTCCAGACAATTGACGCCTTCCAGATACAGATCCGGCTTCTGTCCGCTTCCGGCAGAAAGCGCTCCCAGTCCGGCCTCCATCCGTACAGTCAGTTCCAGTTCTTTCACATAACCGGAAGCCTGAAGACCATCCACCACTTCCTCCCGGATAAAAAGCCCCGCCTGCCTGCTGCCGTCCGCACTGGTCAGAAACGCATGGATGGGAAGCAGTTCCGGAAGCCGCACAAGCTGCTCCTGATTATTGGCAATGCCGGACAGATACGTATGTAAAAGCAGTACCACCAGCATGTCCATCAGGATCGTCAGGGCGCCCTTTACCTTATGCCGTCCGATTTTCATATCCGTGGTCGGTTCGTCCTTCCACAAAATACAGACGGCCGCCGCTGCGCACAGCACTGCCAGCAGCCCTGCCCACACATAAAACGTGACCGGATCCCCGTACCACGCTCCTTCCTTTACCGGCATCTTCTCCCCTCCTCTGAACAGATAACGAACTCCTGTCCACAGCAGATAGCAGATTACGCATGCACAGGCACCCAGCAGAAGCTTCACCTTCCACATCCGGCGCCGTCTTTTTTCTGCCTGTTCGGACCAAAAAACCGTCTCTGCCACCGCCTGCTCCGCATCCTCCCGGTCGATCTTCGTCTCCTCCACCCGCTCGCTCTGCATCAGTTCCAGAAGACTTACCTCCAGACACGCTGCCAGCGGTTCCAGAAGCTTAATATCCGGAAATCCGGCGCCGTTTTCCCATTTGGAAACGGTCTTATCCGATACATGGAGCTGCTCCGCCAGCTGCTTCTGTGTCAGTCCCTTTTCCTTCCTGGATTTCCGGATGAATTTTCCAAACATGATATTGTCCATACCTGTTCCTCCTGATCCGCATCTGCCATGTAGAATCCGGCTCTGTTCCCAGTGCCGGTTCCTGTGGGTTCAATCCTGTCGATCCGTCATCTGCTGCCGGTGTTGGGACACAATGCCGGGCATTGTGATCCGGCAGATACCGATATCCGGACCTGCAGGCAGGAACTGAATCCACAGGAACCGGCGCTGCCTGGCAGAGCTTTTATGTCCGGATTGTAGCACAGATACGGCAAAAAAGACAATCTACGTAAAGTAGAGTTGCAAAAAGAGTGTAAAGTCCGTGGTATTCCATCGACTTTACACTCATTCCGCAAGCAGTATGGTTATGCGGTTTTAACCGGATGCCGTAAAAATCACATCCCCATTTTGTGTATCTTCAGCAACTCTAAAACGGTATCCATTTTGTCCAGTCGTCTGTGACGGGGGCAAGCTTTCTGTCCATCAGCTCCGATATGGCCTGTAATAATTCGTTGTCCATGTTTTATCCTCCCCTTTGGATAAAGGATAGCACATCCGGAGTATAAAGTTTATTCCGGTTTATTCTTCCGCATAATAAGCATCAAAAATCCGCTTCGCCACCGGCACCGCATACTCACTGCCGGAACCTGCTCCTTCCATAATGACACAGACCGCCAGATCCGGTTTCCCGCCGGATACATAACCGGTAAACCAGGCATGGCTTTTGTTTTTGTCGCTGCTGTACTCAGCAGTCCCGGTCTTTCCGGCCGCCGTATACCGGTCGCTCTGAAGCGCAGACGCCGTTCCTTCTTCCACTGCAGCCCGCAGGTACTCCTGAAGAATCGCTGCCTCCTGCGCTGTCATCAAAGCCCCGTATTCTGCAACCGGATACCGCTCCACCACCGTCGCTCCTGTATAGTTCTCCGTCCGGTCCAGAAACCGGGGCGTCATCAGAACGCCGTTATTGGCCACAGCCGCCATAAGCATGGCCATATGCATGGGTGTCACCAGCGTATGCCCCTGACCGATGGCTGTCATCATCTGCAGCGCCTCCGAATCCGATGGCTGCAGCTGAAAGGAGCTTTTGCTGTAAGGAAATGCCAGAGGCAGTTCCGAGTCAAACAGAAGCTGTTCTGTCAGATTCCGGAACGAAGCCACATGAAAGGAACGCCCCATATCCGCAAATGCACCGTTGCAGGATTTCGCAAACGCAGTCTTCAGATCCAGCTCCCCGTGCCGGTTGCCGTGATAACATCCGATGGAGAAATTTTCAATGGATACCCTGCCCTCACAGAGAAACGTGAAATCTTCCGCATCGAACGCATGTTCTCTCATGTATTCCAGAAGTGTAACCGTCTTGAAGATGGACCCTGGGGGATACAGTCCCTGCATGGCACGGTTCAGAAGCACACTGTCCCTGGAACTGCTCAGTTCTTCCCACCGGACCGCCACCTGCCCGGGATCGTAGTCCGGCTTTGACACCAGCGCCCGCACATTGCCTGTGGACGGCTCCAGTACGATCACTGCTCCCTTCCGCTCTCCCAGCGCATCATGCGCCGCTGTCTGCAGATCCACATCCAGTGTGGTCACCAGTGAATCGCCGATATTCTTCTGTTCCTTCAGTTCATTGATGAATTTTTCCACAAAATAGGCGTTGGAGGTCAGAAGCTGGAAATTTCCCAGCTCTTCGATCCCGGTCCTTCCATACTCCGAATACCCGAGCACATGGGAAAACGTGCATCCAAAAGGATAGACTCTCGTCTCTTTTCCGTCCTCTTCTACTCTGGTATATGCCAGAAGCTGTCCATCCGCCGCCAGTATACTGCCGCGGATCACCCGCTGCCCGAAGGTCTCCAGCCTGGCATTATACGGATTGTTGATCGTATCTCTGCTTTTTACCACCTGAAAATGTACAAGATATCCGATCATAAGTACAAAAATCCCGGTAAAGATCAAAAGAATATTGCTGTATTCCCGGTTATTTGTTCTTTTTGTCTGCTTTTTTACGCTTTTCTTTTTTTGCTTCTTTTTCATTGCCCGACACCTCGTCACTTCGTTTCAGATACATCCCCTGTATGACTGCCCATATGGCAAACATACTGACCAGAGAGCTTCCTCCATAGCTGATAAAAGGAAGCGTCACGCCGGTTGAGGGAATGAATTTGATCACTCCGCCCACAGAGAGAAACGCCTGAAAGATCACCAGAGTTCCAAGTCCTGCCGCAACCAGCTTATAATAGCTGTCCTTCAGGCACATGGCGATATTAAAGATCATATAGAAACTGCACAGATACACAAAAATCAGGAAAACTGCAAACAGTATGCCAAATTCTTCTGCAATGGCTGCAAATATAAAATCTTCCTCCACTACCGGAATCTTATATGGCATGCCATGTCCCAGACCGAGGCCGAACCACCCTCCTGTCCCAATGGCAAACAGAGACTGCGTAATCTGATACCCTCCATGTTCAATCACGGAAAACGGATCACTCCACGCCTGTACACGGGTCTGTACATGGGAAAACAGCTTCCATGCCACCCATGCGGCCCCGCTTCCTGCCAGAAGTCCTGCCAGAAAATAAAGCGGCTGCCCGGTTGCGATGTAGAGCATGACCAGATACGTGACAAAGAAGATCAGCGCTCCCCCAAGATCCCTGGACAGTACCAGGACAAGCACATGAGCTGCCGCCGCACAGGTCGTTATGACAACCCGGCGGAAATCCTGTGTCTCATAGAGCATCCCTGCCAGAAAAAATACAAACATGATTTTGACAAATTCCGACGGCTGAAATGTAATCCCGCGTATGGTAATTGCAAGCTTTGCACCAAAGCTTAAGCTTCCCGCAATCAGAACAGCCGTCAGAAGTCCAAATCCTGCCGCTCCGTACCACCAGTAGTATCCTCTCAGCCTTCCGGATTTTCTTATAATCCACGGAAGCAGAAAGGTAAGCCCTGCGGCAAGTACCGCCAGCTCAAACTGTCTGGCCGCCTTATCAAAGGACAGACGTGCCAGCATCAGAAATCCCACATTCAGAAGAACCAGCAGATTATGGTTTAAAAGACGGTCTGATTTGGGATAAATCACATGCTGCATGGTCAGAAAGCCCATCGACAGAAGCAGCTGCACTCCGCAGAAACAGATCACCTTCTCATTTCCAGTATTCAGATACAGGATCAGATTCCCCATGAGAAGCAGGAAAAACAGCAGAAAATCCTGCTGCCGCAATGCAGCACGTTTTTCCTCCTCCTGCCTTCGCACCAGCTGAAAGCCCAGCAGTGTATATAATGCCAGAAATAAGGTCATGGCATATCTGGATAATTCGGTAATTACATTCACCATCTTATTCAACGCCCCGTTTCCAGTGTCCTCTTGTAAAATCCGTCCGGGCCTTTTCATGTCCGCTCCACTGCAACAGAATCTGCTCCACTTCTTCTCTCTTTTCTGTTGTAAACATGAGGCGGTATGCCCCTGCGCCTGTTTTCTTAAGCTCTTCCATGCGATCCAGCAGGTATACCGGCTGGCTGTTGTAGATGATATTATAACAGTCCCTGCAGAAATTTTTCACCGGAAACTTTTTGTGATACCGGTCCTTCAGATACCAGAGTTCCTCTCTATTCCGGCAGCAGTCCAGTGTTTTATGAAGGCATCCGGCAGTGGTCATCATCGGATACCTTCCATATATAATCTGTATGCTGTTTTCATCCGAAAGCTCTGCAAGTTCCCTGCTGTTAAGCTCCAGCGGGCCGGTCTGCATCCGGACCCCCTTTTCCTGCCAGAATCTGCGGCTGCCTGTATTGAACGTATAGACATTGTGGTCCAGAATCAGCTCTTTCTCCCGGCCGATTCGCCGGATATATTCATATTCTTCCAGATTTTTCAGAACATAACCGTCTGCCGGAAGAGAAGTCCAGAAATGACTTCTTTTTTCATATCTCTCTGCGGTCTTCCTGCGGAACACCGCCGGAAGCAGGACGTACGCCTTCAGTCCCTCTCTGTGGATTCGCCCGACGGCATCCTCAAGTTCTTCTTCCATCCCTTCCGCATCCACATAGACTGCATCCAGCGGAATCTCCTGTTTCTGCCGCAGCTGCTTTGCATATGAGAGCACTTCCAGAAGCTGTTCCTTCGATTCCACAGAAATATGCAGCCGGATCGGATCTGGACAGGATTGTATCCCTTCCTGTCTCTTCTGTCCCGGCAGGGAATCGAGGTCCGGTTTCTCCTCTGTTCCCCCGGCGGCACGTCCGGGCGCATCCGTGCGGAAGAAGGACTGAATCATGCTTTCCTGCAGCTGCTGCAGAGCCTCCCTTCGAAGACTGTTCAGCGCCTGAACGGGAACAAACAGCGTTCCTTCCATATTGATATGCAGTTTTGTCCACGCAAACGGTGTATGGCCGGTCTTTCTTAACTGTTTCTCCAGCTGCTCTGCTTCCATGGGACGGTTCCTGGAAGGCTCGGGGCACGCTCCGAATACCGTCTGTCCATACCCTTTATGAGTTATTTCCATATTCCTGTCCGCCGTCATAATTTCCAGCTTCAGAGGATTTCCTGCTTTCGCATACAGATACCCCTCTATGGGGATCTTTTTCTCTGTTTCTATATATGCTTTGCGAAGAGAAAGGAGCAGCTCCTCATAAGCCTTCTTTTCTCTGTCTGACCGCGTACGTTCTGACAGCGCCATCATATTCCTGCCATTGTGCTGTGTATAGTACCCGCTGGAAAAACCATCTCTGTTAAACAGAAGCAGCAGCTCTTTTCTGTCTGCTTC
>ERZ778510.1910-NODE-1910-length-12064-cov-5.146557_pt1 | contig 12064 bp, 10 predicted proteins | sample MGYA00510348_ERZ778510 | MGnify/ENA primary metagenome ERZ778510 (study PRJEB29527, sample SAMN07138969) | mouse gut metagenome | material: feces | host: mouse | place: China:Nanjing | collected 2016-01-25 ... | reverse complement strand
TCTAACACGGGTCACAGAGGTGAGTCCGAGAATCTTACATCAATCATGGGCATACGCGCCTGAACCGGTTTCTGACGAAGCACAGACATGGCGAATTTCACCATAAGCTTGTCATAATCGCCCGAAAGGGCAGCTTCTAAAGCCTCCGAGGCTTTCATGTTTTCAAGTTCCGGAATCATATCCCACATGGTTGATTCGATTGTGGGGTAAGCGGCCACTCCGTAGTCGCTTATTCCGGCCTTGCCGGCCACCCATTTCACTGCATCCTCAAGGCTGCCGAGCGAATCTACAAGACCGATCTCCATAGCCTTCTTGGCGCTCCACACTCTTCCCTCGCCAATCACTCGCACTTTCGACTCAGGCATTTTGCGACCCTTGGCCACACGGGCCACAAACTTGTCATACCCGCGCTCCACCATCTTCTGCATGGCTGCGAGCTGCGTCTCGTTCATAGGTTTCCACAAACTCGGGAACTGCGCGTGCGGATTGGTCGACACAAACTGAGGATGAACCCCCAGTTTCCCGGCCAATTCAGAAGCATTGGGAATTAGCCCGAAAATACCTATAGAACCGGTGATGGTGAGAGGATCGGCAAAAATGCGGTCGGCGCAACAGGATATCCAGTATCCTCCCGACGCGGCATAATCACCCATCGACACAGCGAGCGTCTTCCCTTTTGACTGGAAATAATCCAGAGCCTCACCTATCTGCTCGCTGCCAAACACAGCACCGCCGGGTGAGTTGACTCTCAACACCATGCCCTTCACCTTGTCGTTGTCGGCAAGATCGGTTATTACCGGCACAAGCTTTTCATAATTAATTGTTGACGACGAGCCTCCGTCTACAATCTCTCCTGTGGCATACACAACAGCCACCTGATTTTTCGATGAATACTCGCTGCCCCAGTCAGATTGTCCCACAAGCAGAGAAGGCGACACAAAATTCAGTTTCTCCTTATCCTTTCCGAGTGTCTTGGCAATCACGCTGTCCATGCTGCGCTCGTAATACATCTTGTCTACAAGCCCTGCTTTCAAGCTTGTTATCGCCGGCTCCAGGAAGATGAAGTCGCGGCCCACCAGCGAGTCAATGCCGGCGGCTGTCACATTCTTGCGGGAATCGGCTATGCCGCTTCTTACCACGTCCCACATATAGCCGTAGAGCGTGTCGAGCTGCGCACGGGCCGGCTCGCTCATCTCGTTCATTATAAACGGCTCTACCGCCGATTTGAATGTGCCGACTTTCACCACCTGATAGCTTACGCCAATCTTGTCGAAAAGCCCTTTCAAATACATCGACGAGCTTCCGATTCCCTGAATTGCCACGCTTCCTCCTGGATTTAGATAAACATCGTCGGCCACAGATGCCACATAATAGTCGCCCATGCCGTAGCTGTCGCCATATGCTATCACCTTCTTGCCGCTCTTGCGGAATTCGGCCACCGCGTCACGCAGGCGGTTGAGCGTGGCAAGCGATGCCGACACCCCCTTACACTTCAGATAGATAGCATCTATATTCTTATTGTTCTTGGCCTCGCCTATGGCCTTCACGAGCCCCGAAAGAGTCTGAGGGCGCGAGATGTCGCCTCTCAGCATCGAGAAATAGTCAAAGTCGAGAGGGGTTTCACGCTCTTCTATGGGGCCGCTGAGTTCTATGGTGAGAATGCTGCCTTTCGACACAGATTTAGATTCTGCGCCCGACACTCCAAGCTTGGCCACAATGCCGATACAGACCAACGTGGCCACAACGCCAAAAAGCACCAATGCCAGCCATGCCCCCACAAATGAGGAGAGCATGTTCATAAAAAACTTTTTCAGCATCACTATGCGTCTTTAAAGCGAAGCTATCACATTCTTTATCTCCTCGGCAAGACGGTCGGCCTTCTCCATGGTCTCCGCCTCGCTGTAGATGCGAATGATAGGCTCCGTGTTCGACTTGCGAAGGTGAACCCAACTGTCGGCGAAATCAATCTTGACGCCATCAATGTCGGTGATTCTTTCATTTGAGAATTTTTTCTTCACAGCCTCAAGAATTGCGTCTACATCTATATCCGGCGTGAGCTGAATTTTATTCTTGGCTATGGCATATTTCGGATACCCGGCCTTGAGTTCGCTCACCTTTTTCCCCTCCTTTGCAAGCAGAGTGAGGAAAAGAGCCACGCCCACAAGAGCGTCGCGCCCGTAGTGAAGTTCCGGATAGATCACGCCGCCATTACCTTCGCCGCCAATCACGGCCCCGGTCTCCTTCATCTTGGTCACGACGTTCACCTCGCCTACAGACGCAGCCGAATAGCTGCATCCGTGCTTCTCTGTCACATCACGGAGCGCACGTGAGCTGCTGAGGTTCGACACTGTTGAGCCGGGAGTCTTTGAAAGCACATAGTCGGCCACAGCCACAAGGGTGTATTCCTCCACAAACATCTCGCCGTTCTCCATCACGATGGCAAGGCGGTCGACATCAGGGTCAACCACAAACCCTACGTCGGCTTTCCCGTCTTTCATAAGGTCTGAAATCTGATACAGGTTCTCGGGTATCGGCTCCGGAGTGTGAGCGAACTTGCCGTGTGCCTCGCAGTTCAGTTCTATCACATTTTTCACGCCGAGGCTTCTGAGCAATTCCGGAATGACAACGCCGCCCACGGAATTCACGGCATCCACAGCCACGGTAAACCCTGCCTTGGCTATAGCGTCGCAATCCACGAGCGGAAGATTCTTCACCATCTCTATGTGCCTCATGGCCCAGGTGTCGTCTTTCAACTCCTTGCCGAGGTCATGCACATCGGCGAAACAGAAATCCTCAGCCTCCGCTATGGCAATCACCTGCTTCCCCTCCGCATCCGAAAGAAATTCTCCACGCGCGTTGAGAAGTTTGAGCGCATTCCATTGCACCGGGTTGTGGCTGGCGGTGATTATAATGCCGCCGTCGGCGCCAAGCCCTGTCACGGCAAGCTCTGTGGTGGGAGTGGTGGCAAGCCCTATGTTGACCACATCAAAGCCCATGGCCATCAAGGCCCCGGCCACAAGATGCTCCACCATCTTGCCGGAAAGACGCGCGTCGCGCCCCACGGCTATCGTTTTCGCCGACGGATTCCCGCGACGTATGAATTCGGCGTAAGCCGCCGTGAATTTCACAATGTCAACTCCTCCGAGCCCTTCGCCCGATTTTCCTCCAATTGTGCCGCGAATGCCTGAAATCGATTTGATGAGTGCCATATCTTTGTTATCTTGATTTGTCTTGTTTTGGGTTTTAATACTCCGGTTTGAAATATCTCACGTTTATTATATAAGGTGTGCAGGTTGTCTGGTCAGACGTAAATCCGTAATAGCTTTTAAGCACGAGATTCACCTCTGAGTTATATCCAAAAAACTTCAACGGCATCTGAATCCCCGTGCCATACTGTGCCGACGACTGGAGCGTCAGGTTCTTATACACGAATGTGGAAAGCCCCGAAGCAAGGTTCTCGGAGTTGCCGCTCCAGGAGTCAGACACGCCGGTGTAGAGATAATTGATGTTCTGGCGCGAGAACCTGAAATACACGAGGTCGCCGCTCTCCGCTCTGTCGTCCATGTCGCCTTTGGATATCACCTGCATATACACATATCCGTCTTCATCGAGCTTGTAAAACGGGGCGTTCTCTCCGGTTTTGAAAGATATGGAGTCGGCAGGAATCTCCAGCTCCACTTTCTTCTGGGCGAGAAACCAGTTCACAGCCTTCTCCTCGTCGCGAAGCAATTCGGAATAGCTCTGCGACTTGCTGCAGGACACAAGCCCCGACATTGCCAGGGCCATCAGCATAGCCAATGCCCCGAGCGACATGCGCGCCGGCATCCTTTTTCGGCCGGGCGCCGATTTCTTATTGTGATTATAGTTCATTTTCTATGTTGGTTATTTCCTTTTGTCAGATAAACGTCATATTTGTCGAATGAGTCAATCAAGAGCCGGCGGCAATCCTCAAGAGTGCCGTAGAATTCCCCTCCGGCGGCCTGAAGATGACCACCGCCGCCATAAAGGTCTTTGCATATCTCCGACACCGGGAAATTATTGCAGCTTCGCGCCGACACCTTCACGCAGTCGGGGTCTTCACGCATGAAAATGCTATAGACCATCCCCTTCACCTCAAGCGGCCTGTTCACAAGCCCTTCGGAGTCGCCACGCTCATAATGAAAGCGGTCAAGCTCCTCTTTCGACAGGGTGATGAGGGCGCATTTATGAGCCGGGAATGTCTCAAGTTTCTCCGAGAGCGCATACGCCTCAAGCTTGAGGCTGTTGTAGCTGCGTGTGTTCAAAGCCTCCTTCACGATTCTCTCCTTGTCGACACCTTTTTCGAGAAGACGCATAAGAATCTCGTAAAGGTCATAATGCTTGCAGTTCACAGTGAAGTTTCGCGTGTCGGTTATTATCCCGGCCAGCAGGCACGTGGCGCAGTCGAGGCTCACGTCGCCATAAAGGCCCATAGCGGCAATCAGCCGGAACACGAGCTCGCATGTAGACGACATGTCCGGATACGAAATCATGAGGTCGGCAAAGCAGTCGGGCTCCTGATGATGGTCAACAAGCACCTTGCGGCAGTGGGCGCCCTGAATGAGCGGGGCCAGCGAGTCCTGACGCGAAGGGGTGTTGAAGTCGCAACAGATGATAAGGTCGGCCTCCTCCACAGTCTTTGTGCAGAACGATGCATGACAGGTGTAGACGGCAATCTCCTTGAAGCCCGGAAGGAAACTGAGCGACGCCGGGGCCTTGTCGGGCACAACCACACACGCATCCTTCCCCATTGTGCGCAGGAGGTGCCACAATCCGAGCGTGCTCCCTATCGCGTCGCCGTCGGGCCTCACATGGCAGGTCAGAACGATTCGCTCCGACTCCTCTATCAGCCCTCGCAATTCTTTCGCTTTTTCTGAGTCTATTAATTTGTCCATTTTTACCCTTTGTGAAACCTGAGACACTGAGCCGGAACTACCTTATTTGTCGGGCGGTTTCCAATTTCAAGCCACAAAGATACAAATTATCTCGCAAATTCTACCTAACTTTGCATCCAAATTTGGTTAATTAATGACAGCCCCGGCCATTGTCACATGTCGCCGGGGGCAAAAATTATATATTATGCATTCTTCTGAAGAAAAAACCGCAGCATTCGCACGTTTCCTCGACGTGCTCGACACTCTCAGGGAGCGCTGTCCTTGGGATGCCAAACAGACCAACGAGTCGCTGAGGCCAAACACGGTGGAAGAGGTGTTTGAACTGGCCGAAGCCCTCATGGCCGACGATGTGCCGAACATCCGCAAAGAGCTCGGCGATGTGCTCCTGCATGTGGCTTTCTATTCAAAAATCGCATCCGAGAAGAAGCAGTTCGACATTGCTGACGTGTGCAATTCTCTCACCGACAAACTGATATTCCGCCACCCCCACATATACGGCGACACCTCTGCCGACACCGCCGAGAAAGTGGCTCAGAACTGGGAGCAGATAAAACTCAAAGAGAAAGGGGGCAACAAGACCGTGCTCGCAGGAGTGCCCTCCGCCCTGCCGGCCCTGATCAAGGCCAACCGCATTCAGGAGAAAGCTGCCAACGTTGGCTTCGACTGGGAAAAGCCGGAGCAGGTGTGGGACAAAGTCAGGGAGGAAGCCTCTGAAGTGGAGCTGGAAATAAAGTCGGGCAGAAAGGATGCCCTCGAAGCCGAGTTCGGCGATCTTCTTTTTGCCGTGGTCAACGCGGCAAGGCTCTACGGAGTGAACCCTGAAAACGCTCTCGAACGCACAAATCGTAAATTCATTTCCCGATTCAACCATATCGAAAAACGTGCCGCTGAACTCAACCGCACGCTAAAGGAGATGTCGCTCGCCGAGATGGATGAATTATGGAACGAAGCAAAGTCTAAGGAAACCAACTGACAAAGAATGATACTCTGCATCACGGAGAAACCAAGTGTGGGCAAGGATATTGCCGACATCCTTGGCGCCTCGACGCGCCGTAACGGATATTTCGAGGGGAACGGTTATTGTGTGACCTGGACCTTCGGCCACCTATGCTGCCTCAAGGAGCCTGCCGACTACACATCCGACTGGAAGCGGTGGTCGCTGTCGTCGCTGCCTATGATTCCTCCGCGTTTCGGAATCAAGCTCATCGACGTTGATTCCTACCGACAGCAGTTCGACACGATAAAGAATCTGATTGCGCAATGCGACGAAATCATCAATTGCGGCGACGCCGGGCAGGAGGGCGAACTCATTCAGCGCTGGGTTATGCAGAAGGCAGGATGCTCAAAGCCTGTGAAAAGGCTCTGGATCAGCTCCCTCACCGACGAGGCTATTCGCGATGGATTCAAGAATCTTCGCCCGGAGGCAGACCTTGAGCCTCTCTATCTTGCAGGGCTGTGCAGGGCGATAGGCGACTGGGTGCTCGGAATAAACGCAACCAGGCTCTATTCTCTGAAATATGGGATACGGGGACAGGTGCTATCAATCGGGAGGGTGCAGACTCCCACCCTCGCGCTTGTGGTCAACAGGCAGCTTGAAATCGACAACTTCAAGCCAACAGACTATTGGGAGCTGAAAACCCTCTATCGCTCCACGCTCTTCTCGGCTTCCGGCAAAAGTTTCGACTCGCAGGAGAAAGGGATGGCCCTCGCCGACTCGATCAAAGACACCCCGCTGACTGTGACCGATGTCACTAAAAAAGCCGGCAAGGAGGCCCCTCCACGTCTCTTCGACCTCACATCGCTTCAGGTGGAATGCAATAAGAAACTCAATCTGAGCGCCGACGAGACTCTTCGCACAATCCAGAGCCTCTACGAGAAAAAGGTCACAACATATCCCCGCGTCGACACGACATATCTCACCGACGACATGTTCCCAAAATGCGGGCCGATTCTCAATTCTCTCAAAAACTATCAGGGGGTGATGGCGCCTCTGCGCGGAAAGAAACTGAGGAAAAGCAAAAAGGTGTTCGACAATTCAAAAGTGACCGACCACCATGCAATCATCCCCACCGGGCAGCCACTCCCCGACAATCTCTCTAAGGCGGAGCAGGATGTGTTCAACCTTATAGCCCTCAGATTTATCGCCGCATTCTTTCCCGACTGCTCGTTTGAGCAGACCGTGGTGAATGCAAAAGTCGACAAGATTGCGTTCAAGGCCACCGGGAAGGTTATTCTCGACCCGGGATGGAAGCTCGTATATGCCGGAGAGAAAAAAGATGATGACGCCGACAAGACCCAGGATTCTGACGACTCCTCGATTCTGCCGGAATTCACAAAGGGGGAGTCGGGGCCTCACGAGCCGCGCCTTGTGAAAAAGACCACCCAGCCCCCTAAATATTTCACCGAAGGAACGCTCCTGAAGGCTATGGAGACTGCCGGGGCATCTGTAGACGATGAAGACCTCCGCGAAGCTCTGAAGGCAAACGGGATAGGGCGTCCGTCAACCCGTGCGGCCATCATCGAGATTCTTTACAAGAGAGGCTATATCGTGAAGGAGAGGAAATCGCTGAGAGCCACCCCGGCAGCCATCGAGCTCGTGTCGCTTATCAAGGAGGAGCTTCTTAAAAGTGCGAAACTTACGGGCATATGGGAGGGGAAGCTGCGCCAGATAGAGCGCAGGGAATACAGCGCTCAGGAGTTTATCGACAAGACGAAACAGATGATTTCTGAAATCACCCTCTCCGTGATGCGCGACTCATCCAACCGCAGGATTGTGGCCGAGCAGGCCGAAACCTCCGATGCCGCAACCGGCGGCGACGAAAAACCGGCTAAGAAAAAAACGCCCTCCAAAAAAGGGAAAAAGAAAGAGTAAGCAACGATGTCGACAAATCTTATCATTCAATACACTTTTGTTGGGCTGATTCTCCTTGCGGTGGCTGTGGCTTTGGCATGGAAGTTTCTGAAACTAAAAAAAATGGGTGCGCCAAAAGGTTGCTGCGGATGCGCTTTGTCGGAGTCATGCGGCAAAAAACAAATTTTAAAGAAATCAAAAAACAAGTCATGCCATGAAGAGAATAAAAATATGGAATGAGGAGGTATCCTCTCGTCAGCTCGACGACATCTGCGCATCGCTCGAGGCCGGAGAGACAATGGTCATGCCCACCGACACGCTCTACGCCATCGCCTGCGACGCCCTTTGCCCGAAAGCAATTAAAAAAATATGCCGACTTAAAGGCATCAACCCCGAAAAGACAAACCTCTCGATCATATGCGCCGACATTTCTATGGCGGCCGAATATGCCCGTTTCGACAACTATGCGTTCAAGCTTCTTAAAGAATGCACGCCGGGCCCGTTCACATTCATCTTCAAATCGGCTTCGAAACTTCCGAAAGCCTTTAAAGGGAGGAAACTCGTGGGGGTGAGAATCCCCGGCAACCGGCTATGCCGCGACATCGCGGAACGTCTCGGACACCCGCTGCTCACCACATCGATAGAATATGCCGACCCTGATTATGCACGAGACCCTGAGCTCATAGCGGAAGCCTACGACGGGAAGGCAGACTTCATGCTGTTAGGCGAAGAGGGCGACACCACGCCCTCCACCATTGTAGACTGCACAGGCACATCGCCCGAAATTGTCCGCCAAGGGAAAGGGCGCATAAATGATTGAGAAATTTATGAATCCGCAGATTATGCCACACGTTTTTTTAATTATGGATTAAAAAATCTTGCCATTGTGGAATTATTTCCTTAATTTTGCATCAACAGTGGAGAAACTTTATCCGAGCTTCTCCCCCGCGACAAGTCCAAAATTTATTTAATTTCAAATATAACCTTAAACATTAATAAGTTATGTCAAAAGTAACAGTTGTTGGCGCCGGTAACGTTGGCGCCACTGCAGCAAATGTAATCGCACTCCGCGAAGTTGCAGACGAAGTTGTGATGATCGACATCAAGGAAGGCGTATCAGAAGGTAAAGCCATGGACATGATGCAGACTGCAAACCTGCTCGACATGAACACCCGCATCAACGGCGTCACCAACAACTATGAAGCCACAAAAGACAGCGACGTTGTTGTAATCACTTCCGGAATTCCCCGCAAGCCGGGCATGACTCGCGAAGAGCTCATCGGCGTAAACGCCGGCATCGTCAAGCAGGTGACTGAAAGCATCCTCGCCCACAGCCCTAACGCTGTTATCGTTTGTGTTTCCAACCCTATGGACACTATGACCTATCTTATCCACAAGATTTCAGGTCTTCCCAAAAACCGCATCATCGGCATGGGCGGCGCTCTCGACAGCAGCCGTTTCAAATATTACCTCAGCAAGGCTCTCAACGCCAACCCCAACGAGGTTGAAGGTTTCGTGATTGGCGGACACGGCGACACTACAATGATTCCTATGAAGCGTTTCGCCACTCTTCGCGGCGTGCCTGTAACCGAGTTCCTCTCTGCTGAAGAGCTCGACAAGATTGCAGCCGACACTATGGTAGGCGGCGCAACTCTCACAAAACTTCTCGGCACATCTGCATGGTATGCTCCCGGCGCTGCTGCTGCAGAAGTTGTTGAGGCCGTCATCCACGACCAGGATGCAGTTATCCCCTGTTCTGCACTTCTCGAAGGCGAATATGGCGAGAGCGACCTCTGCATCGGCGTGCCCTGCGTGCTTGGCAAAGGCGGCATCAAGAGAATCATCGAGCTCAACCTCAACGACGAGGAGAAGGCCCTCTTCAAGAAGAGCGCAGAGGCTGTTCACAAAACTAACGCAGCCCTCCCCTGCTGATTCTAATCAATCCCTAATAAATAAGGTGCGTCAACCAATCCAGGCTGACGCACCTTATTATTTTACCCAAACCCAAATCTCTTATATCTCGATCTGTAATAGGTCCTAAGCAACGTTCATAAATATATATACTTGTGAAGTATTTTGGAGGATTTTTTCGATTGGGCAAAGGAGTTTAGCGGGCTAAACTTCTGAACAAAGCGTGCGCCTGTTTAAGATTATATAGTTACAACCCACCTGCTATTAACAACATGCGGAGACCCTTTAAGAGCCTCCGCATAATGTTTTAAACTTTGTTGTTTTATTTATACGTTCATCTTACGATGATGTAAGTAGTCTACTAATTAACGCTTTACAACTTTTGACACAACTACTGAGCCGTCGGTCATTGTAGCCTTGCGAACATAGATGCCGCTCTCAGGATTAGCTACGCGCACGCCCGAAAGGTTATAATATTCTACAGACTTCACATCTGCAAGCGATTCTACTGCTTTTACACCTGTGCTGAAATCAACACTCCACTTAAGAGTTTCGACATCAAGAATTGAAGTAGGAGAAACATAATCCACACCATCAACCTTGTTAACAAGCTGAACACTGATTGTAGAGAATCCGGAACAATAAAGGTACAAACTTACAGAAGAACCCGATCCGGAGATATTCTCACCGTTAGCGAAATTTACCGACACATCTGTAGTTCCATCTTCCAAACCGGGATACTCATCAGCATAGAACTCAAACGGCTCATCATCAAGGAACAGTCTGAAATAGTAATTATCCCTGCTGATAACTTCTTCATCAACATTCAACGCTGGAACACTGAATTTTAAATAATTCAAATAGTCAGAATAAGTGGTGAATATCGGATAATTAGGAGTGAGTTTCACATCATCAGCCTGCACTTTCATTACAGGATTAGAATAATATGTAAGACAATATACTCTATCTGTTGCGGCATTAACCAACATGCACTCATTTTCATTTACACATGTGATGACTTTATTATACGCATCATAGTTCATCACTGTTCCTTCAGAAAGAGTCCAGTCTTCATCGCTGTTGTAATTAGAGCCATAGAAATACAGACATGTGCCATAATAATCGCCCATAAATTGGCCTGACGGGAATGTGATCTTGTCATCTTCTACCGATCCTTTAATCCAAACTCCGGGAAGATTCTCGGCGTCGAGATTTTGAAGGTAAACATCGTTGCCGTCAAAACCCAAGTTTACAAAATGTCCGTCACCATCAGCCACTAATGCCCACTGCTCGCTTACAAGACCCTCAGGCACCTCTACGAGCTTCTCGTTGAAAGGAGTGTACAGCTGATAGGCATCACCTGCAATTGTCCATGTGCCTTCTGCATCACACATTCCGAAAATCTTTGTCGGATATGGAGGATAGCCATCGTCTCCGGGAGTTGAGTCATAACCAAGGTCAAGAGTCAAGAGACCGTCCTTCTCAACAAATGTCACCTCGGATTCGTCATTAGGTATATAACTTACCGCGCCCTCTTCATCTACCTGCTGATCGAACATGCATGCATAATACTGGGTAGTTTCGCCCTCATAAGTCTCGGTGTAGATGGGCTGTGGGAGTTTTGCCACAATCTTTTCTCCATCGCGCTCACATTTCAGATATGAGTTTGTAGCCCAACCTGAAAACGGATTGTAAATGTAAACATTGCCGTCATCACCATCCACAACCTGTGTGAGAAGGCCAGTCTGCTGACCAAAAGTTATATATATGAAATCCAAATAAAAGCCCCATGAGTCTCTTGTGTAAGTCTGCACGGTTCCGGCAGGAGCCTCCATAATGGGGTCTCCTTCCGGAACATTGATACGGGCGGGAGCCTTGAGCATGCCGGATGCCTGATTCTGCATCAAAGAACCTATTGAAAGATTCTCCTGTCTTGCAAACTGATTGCCATTAGCCCGGGCATCAAGAGTCCCGGCCTTTTGGATTTGAGGAGCAGCCATTCCTGAAAGCGCGATCAACGCGGCTGCAGAAGAAAGTAATGATTTCTTCATAAAAATTATTATTTTAGTTAAACATAAAGCATACTACTATCTACTATCGGCCTTTCATAGCACGAAAGAGCATAATTATCAAAAATGAACAAAGCACCATCGCAATTCTTACGATTAGACTCTAAACCTAATCTGAAAAATGTCAAATTTCAAACATCATATAACGTTCTTTTATATTTGACAATATTTCAATCGGTTTTTAAGACATATTGCAATTCACTTGCAAAAGTATGTAAAACAAATTTAATATGCAAATATTTTTATACTTTTTTAATATTTTTCACACGGCTCTTTCATTTAAGATTGCGTTGCATTCTCAAAGATTGTGCTATTTTATA
>ERZ778510.1898-NODE-1898-length-12129-cov-3.133924_pt1 | contig 12129 bp, 10 predicted proteins | sample MGYA00510348_ERZ778510 | MGnify/ENA primary metagenome ERZ778510 (study PRJEB29527, sample SAMN07138969) | mouse gut metagenome | material: feces | host: mouse | place: China:Nanjing | collected 2016-01-25 ... | reverse complement strand
TACAGCAACCTTTACTGGGGATGTTCCTTAGGAGCGCTGCGCAGCTTTGCAGAAGAGAAGGGCTTTTATTATGTGGGAAGCAACAGCGCTGGAAACAATGCGTTTTTTGTCAGGAAAGACTGCATTGCCGAAGATAAACTTCCAAAAGAAAGGGATATATTTGTTGAAAGTAAGTACAGAGAAAGCAGAGATGAAAAGGGAAAACTTACTTTTATACGGGGAGATGAGCGTCTTAAATTAATAAAAGAAATGAAACTTATGAATTTGGAAAGCAAAGAAGTAGAGTATATAAAGGATATATATCAGTTGTAGGAAGGATATTATATGGAAGTATTTCAGGATTATGCTTTATATTACAATGCATTTTACCAGGATAAGAATTATATGGCAGAAGCCGGGCAGATCGATACATTATTGAAAAAGTACGGAAATGGTGCCGGGAAGATAATAAATTTCGGATGTGGTACAGGAAGGCATGATATCGAATTATCGAAGATGGGATATCGCTGTAAAGGAATAGATATGAGTCCGCTTATGATTGAGACAGCGAAGAATAACAGTAGAAAAGAAGCAGTAGAGATTGATTTTTCTGTGGCAGATATCAGAAGCTATGTTCCGGTTGAAAAGTATGATTCCGTCATATCGTTGTTTCATGTGATGAGTTATCAGAACAGCAACGAGGATCTGTTGGCCTCCTTTAGGGCGGCAAGAGCGGCGCTTGACAAAAATAAAGGTATTTTTTTATTTGATGTGTGGTATGGTCCCGGCGTGTTGAGTGATAAGCCGTCGGTTCGTGTAAAAGAGGCTGAAAACAATAATTATCAATTGGTGAGGATAGCAAGACCGGTTATGCATGACGACAGGAATGTGGTAGACGTATGCTATGAGGTACTTGTTATTGATAAGGAATCGGGCAAAACAAAAGTAATCAATGAGGTTCATAATATGCGTTACTTTTTTAAGCCGGAGTTGGAATATTATTTAAAGCAAACAGGATTTGAACTGATTGATAATCTGGATTGTGTGACGCTTGGCAGAACAAATTATGAGTCGTGGACCAGTTATTTTATTGCGAGAGCGGTATAAGCAGGATGTGTTTCTGCAAAGTAAATGAAAATATATGAAAGGAGTCCGCTTTAGATGTCTGAAAAAAGATTAAGTGTATCTGTTGTGATACCAGCATTTAACCGTGAACAGACAATAGTCAGGTGTCTTAAATCAGTTGTTGGCCAGACGTATCCTGCAATGGAAATTCTGGTCGTTGATGATGGTTCTGCGGATAATACCAGGAGAATAGTCGCTGATTTCCCGTCCGATAAGGTATCTTTGCTCTGTCAGGACCATAAGGGAGCACAGGCGGCAAGGAATAAAGGCATCATCAGCGCAAAAGGAGAGTATATTGCTTTTCTGGATTCAGATGATGAATGGCTGCCTCATATGTTGGAGGAAGCGGTGAGCTGTTTGATGGATAAAGGTGAGCATTGTGTTATCTATTCAGACTGTTATGTCCGGACAGGGGAGAGCCAGAAATTAGCCAGATTGCCAGATTGTGAGGGGGATTCATATGCGGCTTTATTAAAAAGTACCGGGCCTACGATTTCCATGCTGGTAAAAAGGGAATTGCTATTAGGGATAGGATTACTCGATGAAAAAGTGGCAGCATACCAGGAATGGGATACAGCCATACGGTTAGCGCAAAGAGCTGAATTTGTACATATTCATAAACCCTTATTTAACTACTATATGCATGACGGTGAAACCATTTCCAAAAGCGGGAAAAAGGATTTACTGGGGTATGAATATATAGTAAAGAAGCATAGAAAGAAAATTGCGGATATATGCGGATATGGGGCGTTGGCAGATCATTACTGTTTATTGATAAAAAAGTGTATTCAAAATGGGAGTAAAAGGTTGTATCTGTATATCTGGAAATGGTATCAGGCAAAATTGATGAATATGATCAGGAGAGACAGGGTATGAAGAAAAAAATATTAGCAATTGTATTTTCTATCGGAACTTTTTTAGCCGGTGTATGTGTCGGGACTGCTGCCGCTGCAAATGTTTTATCAAATATTATAGAAGAGTACAGAACATCTTCTGATAAGTTTTTAAGATTGTTCCATCTGATGAGTCAGTGGGTACAGGGAATGCAGGAAGGAAAAAGCATAAAAGATTACTGTGAAAAAAATGGTTATAAGGATATAGCCATATATGGAAAAGGCCGTATTGGAGAGGCTGCCGCAAAGGAGCTATTAGGGACCGGGATTACCGTGAAATATTTTATTGATAGGAAGGCGGACAAGAATCCGGGCGGCGTTGTAGTGTCTCCGGACAGTAAATTAGAAGAAGTCGATGTGATTATAGTCACGCCTGTCATGTCGTACGGTGAGATAAAGCAGCAATTGGTTAAAAGGGTAAGCTGTCCTGTAATTTCCATAGAAGATATTTTATATGAGGTGTAGACGGTGCAGAAATTAATTATTTATGGCGGGGGGAAACGCTGCGAGACGATGTGTAAATTGTTAGAGCAATGCAATAGTATTGAAATTGCGGCTGTTTTAGATACGAACCCTGATAAATGGGGAATGAAAATAGGAGAGTATTTGGTCGAGTCTCCTGAGAGAATCCATGATTTTGAAGATGCGAAGATTTATATTGCGGTTGCCAGCGAGAATGTTGCCGACGATATAAGGAAAGATCTAAAGCAGAGATGGAGTTATGATCTGAAAAAGGAAATGTCTTATAATGAACTGCGTCTTGAAATTTTCAAATCAGACCAGGAGATCAAAAAGCATATATATGAGAATGTAAACATCAATGACTGTAAAGAAGAAAATATATTGTTTGTTTCATACAATGGATTTTCACTGGGCGGTATTCAGGCATGGACAAAAGATATTTGTGAAGCATTGTTAAAAGATGGACAAAAAAATATATATGTTATGGCTACGAGGGGCGATTATGAAGTGCCCTCGCTGCTTAAGGACCGTATGATTTACATTGACAGGCAGGAAACATTTTCCAGGACTTCTGTATTAAATATCATTGATGCCATAAAGGATAAGCTGCCGTGTAAAGTAGTGACGACGCAGCCGGACAATACAATGCTGGCACCGTATCTGATAAAGTGCTGCTATCCGCAGATGGTCGAGATCATTACAACAATCAGAGGGGCAAGTAAGGGCATATATAAAGCGTATATGGATTATAAAGAGATTCCGGATATTTTTATCGGTGTGAGTCAGGATATAAAGGAAGATTTAATCGGGATGGGTATTGAAGCTAAAAAGGTCTGCTCTATGTGTGTCCCTTTTGAGTGCGAAGAAGTACTGGAACGTGAATATACAGAAGAGGCATCCATTCCGATTCGTATCGGATATGCGGGCAGGGTGGAGTATTCCCAGAAGAGAATTGATTTACTTATAAAGTTCGTGCAAGTGCTGATACGCAATCATATATGTTTCGAGATGGAGATCGCGGGAGACGGTGTGGCTTATCAGGATCTGAAGGAGTTTATTGATACGAATCACCTGGAGAACCAAATACAGCTTTTAGGAGAAATAGACCGTCTGGAAATCCCGGATTTTTGGAAAAGGCAGGATATATGCGTAAATATCGCGGATTATGAAGGCAGGAGCCACAGTATTATTGAGGCGATGGGAAGCGGAGCAGTTCCTGTTGTTACGGCAACATCGGGAGTGAAGGAAGATATTATGGATGATGAGAATGGTTATATTGTCCCGATCGGAGATTATGGAGCGATGGCAGAGCGAGTTGAATATCTGGCAAGTCACCGGGAGCGCCTAAGAACGATGGGGAAACTGGCGCATGACATTGTATATCCAAAAAGCCGGATCGAGACTCATCTCGAATTCTGGAAAGGTATTCTTTCAAGTCATTAGATAGTATTATGGGAGAGTGAAGGGCATGAATCATACGATAGGAATCATCGTGACGTCATTGCAGGCCGGCGGAGCAGAGAGGTGCGCGGCGGATCTGAGTACGGTCTTTAGCGGGCAGGGGTATGAAGTTGTTATTTTCACAGATCTGGCGCGCAAAATATTATATGATTTTAAAGGAAAACTGGTCGATTTTTCTTTTTCACTTGATCAATCGGATACTAAAGAGTCAGGGAAGATTGCAATGGAGAGAAAGATAGAAGAATTGCAGGATTTAAAGAAGCAGTACCGCATTGATATTGCCGTTAGTTTTATGCAGCTTGCGAATTATCTCAATCTTCTCTCGAAGGGCAGTGAGAAAGTAATCCTTACAACTCACAGCGTGACTTCTGAATATGCGAAAGATTTCAAGGCGGTTTACTGGTCTGAGCATACCTTTAAAGAGTTATATCAGTTTGCTGATCTGATCACATTTCCTTCTGAATATTGCAGGAGAGACTGGATAGAACATTATGGAGATAAAAACCATATAACAAGAACTATATATAATCCGGTTCATCCAATGTCTGTGAAAGAAGAACATGACAAAGAAAACATACTAATTTCAATAGGACGGATGCACACCATAAAACGTCAATGGCATATCATACGCGCATTCAAAATGGTGAAAGAAAAATGTCCGGATAGTAAGCTTATGATTCTGGGAGATGGGGAATTAAGACCAAAGCTTATGGAGCTTATAGCAGAGCTTGGACTTTCAGAGGATGTAATGCTTCCGGGGAGTGTGGCCAATGTCGGGGATTATCTGGAAAGAGCAAAGGTATTTACGCTGACATCCAGGTTAGAAGCAATGCCGTGTGCCGTTTTAGAGTCACTTAGCGCAGGGGTGCCGGTAGTGGCGTGTGATTGTCCCGGAGGGATAAGAGAAGAACTTAATGTTTTGCGCGAACACAATATAAAAGTTCCTGTGCGGGGGGAAGGCGGAATATTAGTTCCGGATATCAAAGAATTCTTTACAGATCAATTTTCTAAAGAGGAAAAGATGCTGGCGGATGAAATCGTTCGTTTGTTCCAGGATGATAAATTACGATGCGAGATGGCGAAAGAGGCTCGGCAAAGAGCGGAGTATTTTTCCCCGGAACGCATTGGGAAGGTATGGATGGAAGAGATATCGGCGGTTCTTTGGAAATACAAAAGAGAACTGTCTTCCTTTGATTTAGAAAAACAAAAGAGTATACATTCGCTTGACGCCAAAAAAATCAACATTCAAATGTATATATCTTATTATCAATTGTTAGAAAAATGGATGGTTTTACATGAAAAGAAGATCAGTGTAAGAAAGTATTTTGAAGAACAGGGGCTAAGAAATATCATCATTTACGGAATGGGGAAAATGACCCGTCATCTGTTGGAGGATTTAAAGGGAAGTGATATCCATATTGTCTGTGCCATTGACAGGGGTGCATTCAACAGGGACAGTCCGTTTCCTGTTATAACGGGGGAAACGGAGATACCGGAAGCTGACTGTATCATTATCACACCTGTGTATGAAGCAGAAGCGATCAGGAAAAAGCTGGAAATAAAAACGTCGGCGCCAATTATTTCATTGTCTGAGGTGATAGAAGGGTGCAGTGCTTAAATGACAGAGAATAAAGCTGTTTTGAACATTTGCTGAGAGAGCTGATATGTTTTTATGAGAAACAAACGGAAAGTGATGTATATGAAAATGAATGATATAACAGCGAGAAAAGAGGAATATGAATTTATTGAAGCAGCAAGTCTTCATTCCGTGTATGAGATCAATGAGATACAAGGCAGAATCCATAAGATATATCGCCATTTTATGGATTTGGATGATGAAGTAATCTATATTGTTGATGGAGGGACGGTTTTAGGGCTGGTTTCCATAGGGGATATGTATCGGTATTACAGAAATGAAGAAAAAGCATTTCCTGTTAATCAGACGTTCAGCTATGTGGAAGAGGCGTCCGATTATAAAAAGGCAGAAAAATTTTTTGAGAAGATAAAGACAATTCATGAAATTCCAGTGATAAAAAATAAATTATTGCTTGGTGTGATCCGGAAAAAGAATTATGAAATGACAGTATCTAAAAAAAGTTTAAAGGGTACGCTGGAAGGAGAACGAAGAAATCTTTGGAGAAAAGAAACATTTAGAAAGTTCAACCGGAAAATTAACGCGGAAGTCTTATATTATGATCTGTCGTCAAAACTCACAACATTTACACAAGATCAACAAGAAATCTTAGAAAAAAGAAGAGAGTCGGAAGATACATTAGAGAGTTTTCAGGGGATGTCAGAAACAGAGCAAAGAGGATTTATCGGCAGACATTATAGTGAAAAGTATATGGAGCAGTTTTCAAAAGACTATAAACAATTGCGCCTGATTCAAAAGAATGGTGTATATAGATATGAAGACTGCAGCAACCAGACGTTTCATATTGTAGACGGATACAGATGGGTTTCCAATGTGCCCAAAGAAGCGAAAAGAAAAATATGGTTATTTGGATTGTGTACTGTCTTTGGACATTATGTGCGTGATGAGGAAACGATTGCCCATTATCTGCAGGAGGACATTAATCAGAACGGGTATGGCAATTATGAGGTTGTAAATGCCGGAGCAACTGCGAATGAATATGGATGTTGGTGGACAGAAGCGATATCGCCGGATGATATAGTAATTATTGTTAATCATTTTATGCCTATGTACAGCCGGTGGGGAGAAGAAAAGGAAGAGGCGGTAGAGAGAGTATTTGGAAACAGATATAAAGGTGATCTGGCAAAGTTATGTGCGCAGCTGGAACACCCGATGGAGTGTATGATCGACTGTATCCCTCACTGTAATTACTTGATGAATGAGAAGATTGCATGGAAAATGTTTGAAGATATTTCGGGTTATCTGTCGGAAAGCAATGATGAAGCGGCACAGAGGATTGCTTTGCAAGATTACTTTATACCGTGGGATGTAATCGCGTATTATGAAGAATATGTGGAAAACCATGGATTACATAAAATTCCCGGAAAAAAGACAGGGGCGGTCGTGATGAATTGTAATCCTTTCACATTAGGACACAGATATTTGATAGAGGAGGCCTGCAGTCAGGTAGATATATTATATGTGTTTGTGGTTGAAGAAGATAAATCGTATTTTAAATTTGAAGACAGGATAGAAATGGTCAGACAGGGTACAAAAGATTTAAAGCAGGTACAGGTATTACCGTCTGGAAAATATATTATATCGAAGGAAACTTTTGCGCAATATTTTAAAAAGGAGCAAATCATTTCTCAGGTTGACGACATGGATTATGATCTGAGGATTTTTGGAGAGGTGATCGCAGGCATGTTAGGAATCAGCTGCCGTTTTGTAGGAGAAGAACCTTTTGATATGGTGACGAGAAAATACAACGAGACGATGAAAAGAATACTGCCGGATTATGGAATTGAGGTTATTGAGATAGCAAGAGTGCTTGTTGAAGGAGAGATTGTCAGTGCCACTAAGGTAAGACGCAGTATTGAAAATAAGGACATAGATGGTTTTAAAAGATTAGTGCCGCCATCTACGGCGAGGATGCTTTTTAAAGAACTTAATTGATGTTTGTCAGGAGAAGATGCAGTTATGGAAAAGAAAAAATATTTTATCATCACAATAGATACAGAAGGAGATAACCTCTGGGAATGGAAGGAGGGGACAGCTCTCGGAACAGAGAATGCAGATTTCCTAAAGAGATTCCAGAATCTTTGTAATCAGTATCAGTTTAAGCCCACATGGCTGGCCAATTGGGAGATGGTAAACGATGATAGATTTGTGGCTTTTGCAAAGAACTGTTTAGAAAAGAAGCAGTGTGAGGTTGGCATGCACCTGCATGCATGGAATACACCGCCTTTTTATGAATTGCCAAGAGAAGAGAGATCCGGCCTGTCTTATCTTATAGAATATCCGGAAGATGTTATGAGAGAGAAGATCATAACTATGACAAATCTGATAGAGAACAGATTCGGGAAAAAGCCGGTTACGCATCGGGCGGGACGCTGGGGAATGAATGATACTTATTTTAAATTGTTACATGAGCAAGGATATATTGCCGATTGTTCCGTAACGCCGTACGTAGATTGGCGTACAAGTATAGGACAGACCCCTGGCTTTGCTGGACCGGATTATTCAAAGGAGACATCTGAGATATCTTTTCGGCAGGGAGTGACGGAGATTCCGGTGACCATATTGCGGACAGAAAAAAACGGGGTTCTCTGGCTGAGACCGAATAGAAGAAATTTAAAAGAGATGCTTTATGTGATCGAAAAGAATTATGAGTCAGAGCATGACTATCTGATGTTTATGCTGCACTCTTCAGAATTGATGCCTGGTGGAAGTCCTACATTTAAGACAGAAGGCGGGATAGAGAGACTGTATGAACATTTGGAGGTTATTTTTAAAGAGATATCCCGAAACTATACAGGTGTTGGGTTAGAAGAATATATGATGCTGCATGAGTATTTTGCTGATCAGCAAAAATAAATTCATGAAGAGGAGATATTGGATGATGGAATATTTTGACAGTATTTTAAAAGAGATAGATAAAAGCCTGGTGTCATTGATTGAGGCAGAAAAAATAAAAAGCTCTGACAGAGTGGCAATATTGGGTTTAGATGAGTATACGTTTGCTGTCAGGACCTTGCTGGAAAATCATGGATATAGAGTAGAGTGTTATATTTCGGAGGATGAAGATAGAAGAGAAAGAGTCCAAAGGAGCGTTAATTATGCGCTTTCCCATTATTTTAATAAAACAGATGCATACATCAGGATCTGTTCGGTTGGTGAATTGACAGAGACAATAGATGATAGCTGGACAGTTTTGTACGCATCCAGGGATTGTGCAAAGGAGATAGACAGGATAGTAAAAGTTACGAGCTTGACGAAAGAAAAGATCTATTGCCTGTATGATTGGGACAATTGCGAATACAAGAAAATGACAAGAGATTCAAAACGTATTACGTTGGATGAATTAAAGGCAATAGAGAAAAATATCCTTTTGTATTTTGATCAGTTTTGTGAGAAGAATAATCTGCGGTATTGGCTGAGCGGAGGTTCTATGTTGGGAGCGATCCGGCATAAAGGATTTATTCCGTGGGACGATGATATTGATGTTTTTATGCCGGATGTTGATTATGAACGGTTTTTGGAACTGTTTCAGGAAAACGATAATTTAATGTGTCAGATCGTTGATGATAATAATGATGTATGGGGACATTATAAATTTGCCCGTTTGGCAGATAAAAGCACATTGCTTGTTGAGAAATATCCATTTTACCGTCATCTGGTTGGAGTAAATGTGGAGATACTGCCGATCGTTGGCCTTCCTAAAGATGAAAAAGAAAGAATCAGATATATCAGAAGATATGAGAAGATCAATGCGAAAAGAAGAGAGATATTTTTTAAATGCAGCGGAGACATGGATGAATTCCGAAGGATATGTGCTGACAAACATCCTGCCTTTGATACGTACAGATTTGATGATTCAGAATATGTAGGGGTTTTAGGGACCGGATATTATGAAAAGGACTGTACGACACGTTCGGTTTACGAAAGAACACTTCGGATGCCATTTGAAGATATTATGGTGAACATACCGCAGGGATATCAGGAGTATCTGGATAATCTTTACGGAAAAGGATGGGAAGAATGGCCTCCGGAAGATAAACGGACATTATCACATAACATAGAAGCATATTGGCTGTAACAGATAAAGGGAGTAAGAGAATGCCGAAAGTATCAATTGTTGTGCCAGTTTATAATGTGGAACAATATCTGCGCCAGTGTTTAGACAGTATTGTGACGCAAACGATGAAAGATATAGAGATCATTTGTGTTGATGATGGATCCACAGATTGCTCAGGTAAGATTATTGACAAGTATGCGGCAGCGGACAGGCGTATTAAAGTACTGCATAAAGCAAACGCAGGTTACGGCGCGGCGATGAATGCGGGGATAAGACTTGCGGAGGGAGATTATATCGGTATTGTTGAGAGCGACGACAGGATAGCTCCTGAAATGTATGAGACGTTATATGAGGCTGCTGTGAATCATGATCTGGATTTTGTTAAGTCGGATGCGTATTACTGGTTTGAAAAAATGGGTTACAAGAAACGGGTACATGATAATAGTCTGAATGCTGTATATGACCAGGTGCTTGGCGAGGACGAGAGAAATATATTTTTTGACTTTTTTATGAATATCTGGACAGGCATATATAAAAGAGAATTTCTGCTGCAAAATGATATTTCTTTTCATGAAAGCGCGGGAGCATCCTATCAGGATAATGGCTTTTGGATGCAGACATGTTTTTATGCGAAAAAAGCAATGTGGTTAAATGAAGCATTTTATCATTACAGGCAGGATAATCCTGAAGCGTCGGTAAAAAGTACGTCTAAAATGATGGCGATGACGAAAGAATATGAATACCTTGAGAAGACAATAAAAGCAAGACATCAGGAATATCTTCTGCCGTATGTTTACGCTATGAGGCTTGTCAGGTTAAAAGGAACATTTTATAGGATCGAGGATGAGCAAAAGTATGATTTTGTTTCACAGATAAAGAAAGATTACGCAAAATATAAAGCTTACATTAAGTATAACAGATATATTGATAATTGGATGCGGAAGCTTTTAAGATCTCCAAAGAAATATTGTGATAATTTAATAGAAAAGAAAAAAAATGTGAAAAATCGAATTGTTGAATCTGAAGGAGTCATTATTTACGGGGCAGGCAAGCAGGGCGATATCGCTATGCGGATTCTTTATAATGAAGGATTATATGGTAAGATTAACTGTTTTGCCGTATCTGACGAACCAGAGAACGTTTTATTGGGTCCAAAGGATGTATTAAAAGTTGAAAAGGCACATGAGCGCTATCCGGATTCTTTATATTTGCTGGCAGTGGTGCCCGGCACAAAGGCATATTCTGATATGCGTGAAAGAATGGATAGAATAGGCATCCATGATTTTCTGCAGATGACAGATTTTTTAGAAAAATTCAATTATATATAAGGGGAAGTGTGACGGATGAATATAGCAATGCTTATCGCCGGCGGAAAAGGCACCCGGATGAATCAAGATATTCCCAAACAATTTCTGAATATCCATGATAAACCTGTCATTGTGTATACGATGCAGGCTTTTCAAAGACATCCGGAAGTCGATGCGATATTGATAGTATGTCTGGACGGATGGCAGGAAATTTTGAAGGCTTACGCGAATCAATTTAATATAACGAAGCTTAAGTGGGTTGTGACAGGCGGGAAGAATGGACAGGAATCAATCTGCAATGGGCTGTCTGAATTGGAAAAGGAATGTGACGGAAATGATCTGGTGCTGATACATGACGGAATAAGGCCTAATGTATCTCAGGAGATTATTTCCAACAGTATTGCAGAATGCAGGCTTCATGGTTCGGCTGTTACAGTTATACCATGCGCTGAAGCTATGCTGCTGCGTGAGGAGGAGAATGGAACAAGTGCAAAGGCGCTGATTTCGAGGGAGGCGCTTGCAAGAACACAGACACCCCAGACATTTTCACTTTCGAAGCTGTTATGGGCGCATAAGGAGGCCGCGAAGCAGAAAATCACGAATTCGGTAGCTACATGTACTCTGATGGTCGAGCTTGGAGAGACGGTGCATTTTTGTCCGGGCTCCGAGAAGAATATCAAGATCACTACAACAGAAGATATTGAGATTTTTAAAGCATTGCTTATGGCAGGAAAGGATGACTGGCTGAAGTAATATGTACTTTCAAAGTGAAATATACAGGGATGATCTGAAAAATGCATTAAATGAAGCAGCAGGTATCAGCAAACTTTACCATAAAAGTATACTGATCACCGGAGCGACAGGGCTGATAGGTTCCTTTGCGGCTGATATGCTTTTGTATGCGAATGAAACAAAAAATGCGGAAATTGATATTTATCTGCTGGCACGAGACGAAAGTAGATTAAAAGAGCGTTTTGCTTCAAATACAGGTAAGGAAAAGCTGCACTTTGTTGTTCAGGATGTAGTAAAACAATTGGGATTGGATATAGCAGTCGATTATATCATACATGCGGCGGGGGATGGATTTCCGGCAGCCTTCAGAGATCATCCGGTAGAAACGATGACACCGGCATTGTTCGGCACATATCAATTACTGCAGTTTGCCAGAGAAAATAAGCCGAAAAAATTTTT
>ERZ778510.1897-NODE-1897-length-12129-cov-5.052261_pt1 | contig 12129 bp, 13 predicted proteins | sample MGYA00510348_ERZ778510 | MGnify/ENA primary metagenome ERZ778510 (study PRJEB29527, sample SAMN07138969) | mouse gut metagenome | material: feces | host: mouse | place: China:Nanjing | collected 2016-01-25 ... | reverse complement strand
CATGAATGAACTTGTAAAACAGGGAATGTCTATTATCATGATTTCCTCGGAACTTCCGGAGATCATCAATATGAGCGATCGTGTCTATGTAATGAATGACGGCCGTGTGACCGGATGCCTGGATCATGAGAGTGTGACGCAGGAAGGGATCATGCAGCTGGCAGCACAGTAATGGATGACACAACAGAAAACAACAGAATTCAGGCAGGAGGTTTAAATTATGGCAGCCAGAATGAAGAATGGAGTTGTCAAATATTTTAAAGACAATATCGGTATCATCATCGCACTGCTAGCGATGTGTATCTTTTTAGTGATTTTTCCGACCACCAGGACCACGTTCCTGACCCCCAAAAATGTATTTAATATTTTAAGACAGAATGCGTCAAATCTGTTTTTGGCAACCGGTATGACCATGGTTATCATCCTGGGAGGCATCGAGCTTTCCGTTGGTTCCGTGATCGCACTTTCCGGAGTCGTCGCAGCCGGATGCGTGGTTAATTTCGGTCTGCCGGAGATCATTGGTTTCCTGGCGGCAATCGGAGTGGGCGCGCTGGTGGGTATGTTTAATGGATTTGTGATCTGCAAGACAGATATTCCGCCTTTTATTGTAACACTGGCATCCATGAACATTACCAAAGGGATTGCACTGGTGCTGACGGGCGGTTCTCCGATCCGCTGCATGACGGATACTTTCAAGTTTCCGGGCGCGGGTTATGTAGGGCCGTTTCCGACACCGGTCATTCTGATGATTATCGTATTTCTCATTGCAGTTTTGATCATAAACAGGACTCAGCTCGGACGGCATATCTATGCTGTGGGCGGTAATGCTCAGGCGGCAAAATTTTCCGGAATCAATGTGCAGAGAGTGAAGTTTATCGTCTATACCTATACGGGTATCATGTCCGGAATTGCAGGCGTGGTCGTAGCGTCCCGTCTGTATTCCGGACAGCCTACAGCCGGTGACGGCGCGGAGATGGATGCCATCGCGGCAGTTGTGGTAGGCGGTACTTCCATGAGCGGCGGTTCCGGACGTCTGGGCGGCACCCTGATTGGCGTCCTGATTATCGGTGTTCTGAACAACGGTCTGAACCTGATGGGTGTGGATTCCAACTGGCAGTACATTGTGAAAGGCTTTGTAATTCTGCTGGCAGTCTATGTGGACTTTATCCGTAATAAAAAAGCGGGAAGGTAACCAGAACTTTATATGTATCAGGAGTCTCCTGAGCCTGATGGCTGAGGGGACTTTTGTGCAGGAGGAAGAGATGAGAAAGTACTGGCTGATTTTTGGGCTTCTGCTTCTTACAGGAATGCTCAGCGGCTGTGAACAGGCAGAAGTACAGGGAGAAGATCACTCACCGCGTCTGTTTGGAGCAACCTATATGACCAGAAATAATCCGTACTTCGACGTGCTGCATGAAGCACTGGAAGAGACAGTGGAAGGAAACGGCGATATTCTGATCTCGCGGGATCCCTGTCAGGATCAGGAAAAACAGAATGCCCAGATCCTGGAGATGATCGAAGAAGGGATAGAGGTACTGTTTCTGAACCCGGTGGACTGGGAAAAAGTAAGACCGGCTCTGGAAGCCTGCCGGAAGGCGGGGGTAGTGGTGATCAACATTGATACAGTTGTAAAAGATACAGATTATGTAGTCTCTATCGTGGAGACAGACAATTATCTGGCAGGAGTTCTCTGTGCACAGGAGATGATGAAGCAGGTGGACAGCGCAAAGATCGTGATTATCGGCAATCCGATCCAGACATCGATCGTGAATCGTGTTCAGGGGTTTCTTGATACCATTGAAGGAAATGATGATTATCAGGTGGTATATACAGGAGTCGGGGCCGGAGAATTTGAAGTATCGGCAGAAACCATGGCGGATTTTTTGAAGAAAAGGATCGATTTTAATGTGGTGCTGGGAGGAAATGATCCGTCCGCGCTCGGTGTGCTGGCGGCGCTGCAGCAGTACCGCAGGGAAGAGGGCGTGCTGATCTATGGAATCGACGGCTCTCCGGATTTCAAGGGGATGCTGAAGCTCGGATATGTATCCGGTACCAGTGCGCAGAGTCCAAAGACCATTGGGGAGGTGGCGGCAGAGACGGCATATGACTATCTGAACGGGCAGACAGTAGAGGCCTATATCAGCATCGAACCCTATATGATTACCAGGGAAAATCTGGCTGATTATGAAGTCAACAGCTGGCAGTAGAGCAGAGGTGCGGCATATGAATGATAAAAAGGACCACTATATTATGCTGCTTCAGGGGGCGATGCTGATCCTGAATTTTGCAGCTGTAGCCCTGATCTGTGTATTTATCTATGTAACCACCAGGAGAATTCTCAAATATTATGATGCGAGAAGATTTCTGGACGGTGTTGTGACAATACCGGGCAGTCCGAGAGATAATCTTGTAATCTGCCTGCTGCTTATGGGAATTCTTGTCCTGACATTTGCACTGCGGCAGTTTATGAAAGATATTCAGAACCGTTTTATTGTGGTAACGCTGATTCTGGATATGGCTGTAAGTGGCGCAGTCATCTTTCAGCTGGATTTTAATTACAATGGGTTGCTCCTGCTGGTATTTGCCAACGTGATCTCCTATGTAAAAGACAGAAAAATAAAGCTGTTCCTTGTGGCGCTGGCGATTGCCGGATATCTGGTGGCAGACTATGATCTGTTATCCATCTATACACCACTGTATAATATAGATGATTACATACGCTATTATTCATCCAATACACAACAGTATCTGTTCAGTGTATACAATATTGTAATATCTTTGAATATCATTCTGTTTATTGTATACTGTGTTTATGTAATCAATGCCCAGAGAGACACGATCGAAGAGGTCAATCTTCTGTATCATGAACTGCAGACGGCGAATGAGCAGCTGAAGGAATATGCGGATATGACAGAACGGATGGCTCAGACCCGTGAGAGAAACCGGCTGGCGAGAGAGATTCATGACACGCTGGGGCACACGTTGACGGGAATAGCGACCGGGCTGGATGCATGTCTTGCTCTGATTGAAGTGTCACCGGAGCAGACGAAGAAGCAGTTGGTGCTGCTGTCGAAGGTAAGCAGGGAAGGAATCAAAGATATCAGGCGTTCAGTGAATGAATTAAGGCCGGATTCTCTGGATCGTTTGAGCCTGGAAGTGGCAATCCGCAAGATGGTGACGGATATGAGTCAGGTTTCGGATGTGTCGATCTATTTTGAGACGGATGAGAAGCATCTGAAGTTTGATGAAGATGAAGAAAATGCCATCTATCGCGTGATACAGGAAAGTATTACAAATGCGGTCCGGCACGGGAAGGCGAAAAAGATCTGGATCACTCTGAAACGGATCGATGGCGAGATTCTTCTTGTCATCAAGGACAATGGAACCGGATGCAAGGAGATGAAAAGCGGATTTGGAACCAAGCACATTAAAGAACGGATTGAGATGCTTAAGGGTACGGTTGCCTTTGACGGGCAGCATGGATTTACCGTGACGGCGCATATACCAATCAGATGGGGAGAGACTTATGATTAGAGTTTTGATAGCTGACGATCAGGAGCTGATTCGTCAGAGTCTTCAGATTGTATTGAACAGTAAAGAAGGAATTGAAGTATGCGATGTAGCCTCTGACGGACAGGAGGTGATTCAGTGTGTCCGCAGACAGAAGCCGGATGTGATTCTGATGGATATTCGGATGCCGAAGATGGACGGAGTTCAGTGTACCCAGATTATAAAGGAGAATTATCCGCAGATCAAGATTATCATACTGACGACCTTCGATGACGATGAGTATGTCTATAATGCTCTGAAATTCGGAGCCAGCGGCTATCTGCTGAAAGGGGTCTCCATGGAGGAACTGGAAAATGCCATTCGGACTGTATACAGCGGACATGCCATGATCAATCCGGAGATTGCGACCAAGGTTCTGAAACTGTTTTCGCAGATGGCTCAGGCGGATTATACAATTCCCGTAGGAAATAAAGGCGTTTCCGAGCTGACCAGAACGGAATGGAAGATCATTGCGCAGGTGGAGACCGGGGCGGCGAACAAGGAGATCGCAGAGGCGCTGAGGCTGTCAGACGGGACGGTGCGAAATTATCTGAGTACAATTCTCAATAAGCTGGATCTGAGAGACCGGACACAGCTTGCGATCTGGGCAGTGCAGACAAATGCATCCAAACATGTGAGTGACGAATGAAGATGAAGAACAGATATAGATGGTTCCTGGCGCCGGTACTTTTTCTGGGTGTTTCTGCCATGCTTCTGGCCGTATATTTCCAAAAGAAAAATACGACTCTGGAGTTTGGAATGTTTACTGGAAGCAACTGGGATGTGGCCAATGCCAACAGCTTTATTATTATAGACAAGGCGATTGCACGGTTTGAGCAGGAGCATCCAGGAGTGAAGATTCATTATTACAGCGGGGTTCTGAAGGAGGACTATTCTGAATGGTTTTCAAGGAAGCTCCTGGAAGGAGAAGAACCAGATGTATTTATGGTGCTGGGAACGGATTTTAATCAGTTTTCGGCCCTTGGAGTTATGAAAAATCTGGATGATCTGATACAGGAGGATGCGGATTTCAGGCCGGACCGATATTTTTCCAGTGCGTTTCGGACCGGACAATATGGAGATGTTCAATACGCCCTGCCCTATGAGGTGGTGCCGACACTGATGTTTGTAAACAAGACGCTTCTGACCAAAGAAGGAATTGAGATGCCAGGGCAGGACTGGACCTGGGAAGAGCTGTATGATATCTGCCGGCAGGTGACGAAGGATACCGATGGTGACGGAATTCTGGATCAGTTCGGAATTTATAATTACGACTGGATGGATGCAGTATGTTCCAACGGCGGAGAGATCTTTCAGCCAGATGGAGCTTCCTGCTATATGACAGATGACCAGATTGTGGAGTCGGTTAAATATATTCGCCAGCTGAACGAACTGAATCAGGGACAGAAGGTGGTACAGGAGGATTTCAATGGGGGCAGCGTTGCTTTTATGCCGTTGACCTTTGCAGAGTATCGAACATACAAAACTTATCCATATAAGATAAGAAGATATGCAAATTTCCAATGGGACTGTATTACCATGCCGGCAGGAAACAGAGGAGAGAATCTTTCACAGGTAGACACGCTTCTCATGGGCATCAGCAGCAATACGAGGAAAGAAAAGCTGGCATGGGAGTTTCTGAAGCTTCTGACTTATGACGAAGAACTGCAGACCGAGATCTTTCAGTATTCGCAGGGCGCGTCTGTGCTCAAGGCGGTTACCCAGTCCCGGGAGATGGAAAATATTGTACAGGAGGATATGGAAGAAGGGGATACGGTAATCAGCGGGAACCTTCTGGGACGCGTGATTGAGGAGGGCCATATTGAGCCGAAGTTCAGAAGATATGAGCAGGCGCTGGCTCTGGCAGACAGTGAGATCAGTAATATTCTGGAAAATGAGAAGAGCATCGACAGCAGCCTGAAGATCCTGCAGAGGACGATCAACAGCTATCTGCAGCAATAAACAGGGAGCTTTGGAAGGATTCTGAGAGATTAAGAAGTTTTTACTTTTCTTATGGGAGAAACTGTAATATAATAGGTATAAATCCCGGCAGGGAGGCAATACTCCTACTGGAAAATCTGTACATAAGAATGAGGCGAAAACAATGGAAGAAAACTGGAAGGATTATTATCATAAAGGGCTGGCGGCTTTCTTGACAGTTGCCATGTGTATCCTGTTCTTTTTCCTGATCTTTCGTTTTGACCAGATCCGGACCTATGCGAAAATGATCATGAAGATCCTGCGTCCCTTTGCATTTGGAGCGGTGATTGCCTATCTGCTCTCTCCGCTGTGCAATCATTTTGAACGCTATCTGGCCAGGATTGCGAAGCTCGAAAAGCAGCCAAAGGAGACAGCAGAGAAATTCAAGAAGCTGTTTGCCGCTGCAAGTATCTTTGCAAGCCTGTTTTTGTTCTGCTTTGTGATCTATGTGCTGGTAGCCATGGTGGTGTCACAGGTGTTCAGCAGCGTCAGGATGTTGGCAGAATCCATGCCGGAATACATTCAGAAAGCAACTGTATGGCTGGAAGATCTGGTAAAAGAAGACACATTTATGATCAACTATGTGGAGCAGTATTCAGAGCAGATCCTGACCGGAATGCAGGATTTTGCCAGAACACAGCTTCTTCCGAACATCAATGATATCATCAGCGGCGGTTCGATCAGCCTTCTGACCTTTCTGATGACGGCAAAGGACTTGGTGATCGGACTGATCGTGGCGGTTTATTTTATGAACAGCAGGAAGCTTTTTGCAAGACAGGCAAAGATGCTGGTTCATGCGTTCTTTCCTCCGAGGGATCATCTGAAAGAGGACCAGATACAGCCGGCAGACTGGATCCTGAAGGAAGCGGATATCATCAACGATTATCTGGGGGGCTTTATCAAGGGAAAGCTTCTGGATTCTCTGATCATCGGACTGATCTGCATGGTCTTTACCAGCTTTGTAAACATGCCTTATGCCGTGCTGATCAGCGTGGTGATCGGCGTGACGAATATCATTCCGTTTTTCGGGCCGTTTATCGGGGCGATTCCTACTGCGATTCTGATCCTGATGGTCAGTCCGGTCAAATGCATCTATTTCATTATTTTTATTCTGGTGCTCCAGCAGTTTGACGGGAACATTCTGGGTCCGAAGATCCTGGGGAACTCCACGCACCTGAGCAGCTTCTGGGTGCTGTTTGCGATTCTCCTGTTCGGCGGTCTCTTCGGAATTGTGGGGATGGTTATCGGAGTGCCTGTTTTCGCGTTTTTCTATCAGCTTGTAAGGGAATGGGTGCTGAGCAGGCTGAGGAAGCAGAGACTGAAGAGAGAGAAGAGGGAGGCAGCAGAAAAGGCCTTCTTATGATGAAAGAAAGGGCTGCTGCAGCATGATCTTTGACTGTGCGTCAGCACCTGTACGGAAAAATCACATTTTGCAGCCGCCCTTTTAAAGCCCTATCTTTTCTTTCTTCTGTACTTCTCTTCGCAGTATTTGCAGCGGTAGACCTCTTTTTTCGGGTCTGTGAGGACAAAGATATGGTCCAGTTCCTGTTCAATGGAAGTGATGCAGCGCGGATTGCGGCATTTTGCCACATTTTTGATTTCCTTTGGAAGAGACAGGCGTTTCTTTTCCACAATGCGGTCGTCTTTGATGATGTTGACCGTGATATTATGATCAATGAACCCCAGCGCTTTCAGGTCAATGGCGTCGATGGAACATTCGATCTTGATGATGTCTTTTTTTCCCATCTTGTTGCTGCGGGCATTTTTAATAATGGCAACGCAGCAGTCGAACTTGTCCAGGTTCAGGTATTGATAGATCTCCATGCTCCTGCCGGCCTCAATATGGTCCAGCACGAAGCCTTCACTCAGTCCGCCGATATTTAACATACGTTCACCTCCAGAAGGGTAAGGATCAGGGCCATACGCACATAGACGCCGTACTGGACCTGACGGAAATAGGCAGCTCTTGGATCCCTGTCCACTTCCACGGAGATCTCATTGACCCGGGGAAGGGGATGCATGACGATCATATCGTCCTTGGCAAGCTTCATCTTCTTATTATTCAATATGTAGAAATCCTTCAGACGGACATAATCCTCCTCATTGAAGAACCGTTCTCTCTGTACGCGGGTCATGTAGAGAATGTCCAGTTCCGGCATCACATCTTCGATACGCTCTACTTCTCTGTAGGGAATATGCTCCGCTTCCAGCACGTCCTCCTTGATGTATTCCGGAACCTTCAGCTCTTCCGGAGAGATGAATACGAAAGTCACATGTTCATATCTTGCCAGAGCCCGGACCAGAGAATGAACCGTCCGGCCGAATTTCAGATCGCCGCACAGACCGATGACAAGGTTGTTAAGCCGTCCTTTTAAAGAACGGATCGTAAGAAGATCGGTTAACGTCTGGGTGGGATGCTGATGTCCGCCGTCGCCGGCGTTGATGACAGGAATGGAAGAAACGGCGCTGGCCACCATGGGGGCGCCTTCTTTGGGATGACGCATGGCACAGATATCTGCATAACAGGAAATCATGCGGATCGTATCGGAAACACTTTCACCTTTGGCAGCGGAGCTGCTGGCGGCGGAAGAAAAACCAAAAATATTGCCGCCCAGATTCATCATGGCAGCTTCAAAACTGAGACGGGTCCTTGTGCTTGGTTCATAGAACAGGGTGGCAAGTTTCCTGCCGTCACACGCATGTGCGTATTTCTCCGGGTGCTTTTCGATGTCGTCTGCCAGATCCAGAAGCTGATCCAGCTCTTCGACCGAGAAGTCCAGAGGACTCATCAAATGTCTCATACATACCTCCTGTATTAGAGTTTTGCATCTGTCCGGAAAACGGCCTGCATCCGGACAGGTGCAGTTTAAAATCCTGCTATGAACAGAATACTATTACTCCTTTATTCTGTCAAGTTCTGTTGTCCCCCTTTTTCCGCCGCAGACCGGACCGTGTACCCATACAGCTTCCGGTTGAAAAACAGACAGAGGGGGGGGCGAATATTCCCTGTTGTGCATAATAAGGAGAAGATTTTATCAATTTATGAGGAGGTGCATATATGGAGTCTGTATCGTATCTGATTCCAGTTCCCCTGCAGGATGAAAAACCTGGTCTTCATCGAATGATTCGGAAGATTCAAACACGCCCCGGAATGTACATTGGCAGCAATACGCTTACTTCATTGGAACATTTCCTTGATGGATACCAGGCCGCTGAACGTGACTTTGGCGTTGGCATGTGTCGGAATGGCAATTTGTTTCCGCCTGATTTTTATTATATGCATAACTTTGCAGATTTCCGTCTGCAAACGGAATGCCTTTGTGCCGGATGGCGCCATAATATCCTCACATATTGTCATGGTGATGAAGAAAAAGCGCTAAACCTGTTTTTTGATTTGTACCAGGAATTCAGGCAGCTCAAAATGAAGCGTTATTGGAAAGCCGTATTAACAAAGGAAAATATTGCGTGGAATGATAAAATGAAACGTTGTTATTCCGTGAGAGAGCATGGTCCGGAACCGGTCTATAAAAATCCCATCGCCGTTTATGCTTTGGAATTAACGATACCGGTTTGTATGCTTGCTGTGGAAACCACAAGTGAAGTCCTTACGGAACGTCAGTTTTTTTCTTCCGCCGACGAGGCGAAAGGAAATCATGGCGGAGCGGAAATATATTTTGGAAAAATCGGCACATGGGAAGAAGTTGAAGCGAGTAATCTTTATTTTGACAAGGTTATCAGAATGCGTTAAATTTTTTGATGTAAGTAATTTTACTTAAGGCCGCCGGAATTTATCAGTCTGTCATTTTCCTGTCTGCGTTCTTCCGGCTCTTTGGAAATTCGGATGCGACGCGGGCTGTTTTCTGCTCTCCTTTTTTAGAGAAAACTTAGAGATACATCTGCTATCATTATCCTGTAAACAGAAAAAAGAAAGGACGACAGGAGAAATGAAAATAAGGAAAGCAGCAGCAACGGCAGGTTTCATTCTGTGTATGGGAATCATGACAGCGGGATGTGCGAAGACAACAGAGAGCAGCCCGCAGGCAGAGGCGGGGGAAACGATGGCGGAGAACGGGCAGACGGAGGGTTCTTCGGAAGATGCAGAGGACATGGAGCAGAGTGACAGCCAGGCGGACGCTGCAGGACAGGACGTGGAGCAAAGCGGTGAAGCAGACGGACAAACTGCAGATGCATCACAGGAAACGGAGCATCTTGGCGGAAAGGTGCAGAACCCGCAGGAGGATGGTATGATTCTGGTTCAGACCACGGTTCTGGATGAAAACGGAGCAGTTACCATACTGGACGAGAAGGATGCAGAGAAAATTCCAGTGAAATTTTTGCAGGAAACAAAAGCGGAACACTGGATTATTCAGGGGAATGGCGGTGACATTGACATGCAGAAGGCCGATCTTTCGGATTTGGAAGAGGGTATGCTCATAGAGCTTGAGGGGTATTTCGAAGGCGACTGTTTTGTGGCAACCAGGGTGATCATTGAAGAGTATGCCTGAAATCAGAAATATTCCATATCTTCCATTCATTTTCATAATTTTCCATAAACAATGCCTCTTTTTCTGTTTGCCGGAAAAGAGGCATGTTCATTAGGAATCACTTATGCGGCTGCCGTGGATCCGTTCAGGCAGGCGCATCAGAAAACCGGGCAGCTACCGGCTTTTACGGAGCAGAATCCGTTCATACAGAAGCCCTACCAGGAACCAGACAGGAGCATAGTCCAGTCGGATGACACCGTTCAGATGGTAAGGGGTGCGGCTGTAATCCCAGGGGCACATATTTCTGCGTTTAAGAAGGCTGCCGCTGATATATTCCCCTAAAAAGATACAGGACATGTAGACAAATCCCCGTTTGAACAGCGGGGCATTTTTCAGTTTCTGCATAATGGGGGCAAGGAAAGCGGCGCTCCCGTAGATGGGGAACATCCACAGGGAGGAACTGCCGGTCAGTTTCGGGTTGCGTATGCGGAAGGCATGCAGGCCGGTCCAGAGGATCTCCATGGTCCAGCCGATCATTCCGCAGCGAAAAAAGTTCTGTCTTATCATGGGAGATAGTATGAGCAGTATGGGATGAAATATTCATTCGGCGTTCTTGAAAGTACCGCTTTCATATGTTATGATGAGGTGCAGTATAAAGAGCAGGGAAAAACTATGGGAGAAAATGTGAAACGATATGACATATGAAGAAGCAAGAAACTATCTGGAGGACTGCAATCAGTATGCGGGAGAATTTACGCTGGAACCGTTGAAGGAGATGCTGAGGCGTCTGGGGGACCCGCAGGAAAGACTGCAGTTTGTGCATATTGCAGGGACCAACGGGAAGGGTTCCGTGCTGGCATATGTGTCAACGGTCCTGAAAGAAGCGGGCTTTCGGACGGGAAGATATATCTCGCCTACGATCTTCAGCTACCGGGAACGGATTCAGGTAAATGAAACCTGCATTTCCAGAGAGGATCTGGTGCGTCTGACAGAGAAGATCCGGGCGGCGGGTGATCAGATGCTTGCAGAAGGACTGGCTCACCCTACCATGTTTGAGGCGGAGACTGCGCTGGCATTTCTGTATTTTATGGAGCAGAAATGCGATCTGGTCGTGCTGGAGTGCGGTATGGGCGGCAGGATGGATGCGACCAATGTGATACAAAATACTGTGGCGGCAGTGCTTGCTTCCATCAGCATGGATCATATGGGATTTCTGGGAGATACCCTGTCGGAGATTGCCGGAAATAAGGCGGGGATCATCAAGCCGGGCTGCACGGTGGTGACCATGAAGCAGAGACCGGAAGCAGAGCAGGTCATCCGGGAGCGGGCGAAAGCCTGCGGCTGTCCGGTGGTAACGGCGGATCCGGAGCAGGCGGTGAACCGGAAGCGGGAACTTTTTTCACAGACCTTTGATTATGGAACAAGAAAAGAGATCAGACTTTCACTGTCAGGAGAATATCAGTTCGCCAATGGAGCACTGGCGCTGGAAGTGATTGATGTGCTGCGGAAAAAGGGATATGAGATTCCGGAAGCGGCCGTCCGAAGGGGAATGTCCGGGACTGTCTGGACCGGACGGTTCAGTGTGGTGGCAGAAGCACCATATTTTATCGTGGACGGGGCGCACAACCGGGATGCGGCGGAGAAGCTTGCCAGGACCATAGAGTATTATCTGCCGGGAAAAAGGCTGATCTATATCATGGGTGTTCTGGCGGATAAGGAATACGATGCGGTGATTGAAAAGACCGCTGGTTACGCGTCAGAGATCATTACCGTGATGACGCCGGACAATGTGAGGGCGCTGCCCGCGGAGGACCTTGCCAGAGCCGTGGCAGTGCACAATCCCCATGTGCAGGCGGCAGAGAGCATCGGGACGGCCGTGGAGCGGGCATATGAGCTGGCTGGGAAGGACGATGTGATCCTGGCATTCGGTTCCCTCTCTTATCTGGGTGAGTTGGTGAGAGCGGTGCAGAAAAGAGCAGAGGAAGGAAAATAAAGGTGATCCGGACAGGAAAATGATGGAAAATGGATAAATATGATATATCATCAAAAATAGAAGAATACCGCAGAAACGGGCAGATTGATCAGGCAAAAATGAAGTGATAAGACAGATTTATGA
>ERZ778510.1889-NODE-1889-length-12165-cov-3.763914_pt1 | contig 12165 bp, 7 predicted proteins | sample MGYA00510348_ERZ778510 | MGnify/ENA primary metagenome ERZ778510 (study PRJEB29527, sample SAMN07138969) | mouse gut metagenome | material: feces | host: mouse | place: China:Nanjing | collected 2016-01-25 ... | reverse complement strand
CCACATATGGAAAAGAATATCGTTAATATTATATGGGCTGATGATGACATAGATTCAATTCTCGATGACATATGCATCGGGGATTTGAAATCGAAAGGATTCAAAATTGTAGGGAAAGCGCATGATGGAGTAGAATTAAAACATCTACTCGATAGCTCCACTAATGCTAATGCTGTAATCGTTGATGCTAATTTCTGTGAAGAGGGCGTTCCGGAAAACGATGAATTAGTTTCAACAGGTTTTGAGTATGCGCGATTCTTACAAGGAGAGAGGAATGGACGCGTCCCGTTTTTCTTATTTACGGGTCGTTCAGAGAGTATCCTTAGAGAAAAATACAAATTATTAGGCTCAAATGCTTTGGATGATTTCCCAAGACACGTCCGTTGGTTCAGCAAAACGATTACAGACGAATTCGACATGATGTTTGATGCCATACGCTCTGAAGTTGAGAGAATACAGTCACCTGAATTCATTATTAGCAATAGATATTGTAATGAGTTGAGAGCAGCAGCTTTTTTAGGAAAGGACTGTGAGGCAAAAATCCTGAAATTACTCATTCAGGATTATGAAAACACTCTTGCGGAGAATGACGATCCCTTCAATAGTCTAAGGAAGATTTTAGAACGTGTCTTTCAAGTACTTAAACGTTATGCTATCATTCCTCCATATAAGAGAATTAACGAAATCGCATCATATTTACTTTTCAATAATCCATCCAAAAAGTCAGAGCATTTTGGTAAATTTGTTTCATTGAAGAAAAACATTCTACCTAAGCCATTGGCTTCCCAGATATATTCAATGACAAAACTCCTGCAGGACGGCAATCACGACGCTGGCTATGACTTGGCGGATTGTGCCTATAACTCAGAAGGAGCATTGGAATATGAAGTAGATAAATATTGGAGAAATACAAAAGATACCAGTTTCTTCAAAGCGATGCTATGGACAATGATCGGTTTAATTCATTGGACATATAATATTTGCATGAAGCATCCAAATGCGGAAGAAAACAAAGAACAAATTTGGAGTGAATGCAGTTCCCGTTAAAGTTAATGATAATACGATTATGAATAAGCAGCAGCTTGCTAATAAAATATGGGCTTCGGCGAATGCCATGCGAGCCAAGATTGATGCCAACGAGTATAAGGATTATATTCTCGGCTTGATATTTTATAAGTTTTTGTCGGATACAGAGATAAACCATCTCAAGCATAAACTTGGGTGGACCGATAAGGATCTTCCGGATTTGAAAGAGGATTTTAACGATCCGGATATGCGCGATACGATCAATAACTGCAAGGAGAATATTGGTTATTTCATATCCTACAACAATCTTTTTTCTACGTGGCTTAAGACTGATACAGACTTTTCCGTGTCAGAATTAAGCGGTGCGCTCAGCTCTTTTGAAAATATGATTTCGGAAGAGTACAAGTCGGTCTATGGCGGCATATTCAAGACATTGCGCACGGGTCTGGACAAGTTAGGCACCAGTGTAAGCGAACAAACTAAAGCATTGAAAAAACTGCTTTCGCTGATTCGCGAAGTGCCGACCGACGGATCTCAGAATTATGATGTATTGGGTTATATTTACGAATATCTTATCAGCAAATTTGCCGCCTCTGCCGGAAAGAAGGCCGGTGAGTTCTACACGCCGAGCGAAGTGGCAAAACTTATGAGCGACATCGTGGCTGAGCATCATCGGTTCAAGAAGCAGATAGAGATATACGATCCAACCAGTGGTTCGGGTTCATTGCTTATCACTATCGGTAAATCCATCTGTCGCCACATCTCCGATCCCAATAGTGTTAAGTATTACGCTCAGGAGCTTAAGCCCGCCACATACAATCTGACTCGTATGAATCTGGTGATGCGCGGCATTTCACCTTCCAATATCGAGACCAGATGTGCCGATTCTCTTGCCGAAGATTGGCCGATAGTGCTTCATGGTCCTGAACGCGGAAAAGCCCTGCGTGTGGATGCCGTAGTTTCTAATCCACCTTATTCGCAGCATTGGAGCAATGGTGAAGCCGAATATGACTCTCGCTTCAAAGATTTCGGCGTAGCGCCGAAGGCAAAAGCCGACTATGCCTTTCTGCTTCATGAGCTGCACCATCTGAAGTCAGATGGCATAATGACAATCGTATTGCCTCACGGTGTGTTATTCCGTGGGGAATCCGACGACGGAGCTGAAGGGCAGATTCGTGCCACACTTATAGAGAAAAATCATATAGACGCCATTATCGGGCTACCGCCCAACATCTTCTTTGGCACAGGGATACCCACATTGATAATGGTTTTAAAGCAACACCGCGATAATGACGATGTGCTCATCATCGATGCCTCTAAATACTATTTAAAAGGCAAACAAAATGTTTTGCGTGCCAGTGATATCAAGCGGATATCTGATGCATATAGTGGCCGTAAAGACATTCCCGGTTTTTGTCGTGCTGTCAGTCGTAAGGAAATCCGCGATAACGGTTACAATCTCAATATACCCCGCTATGTCGACTCGTCGGAACAACCTGAGCAATTCGATATTTATGCTACTGTTTATGGCGGCATACCCGACAGCGAAATCGAGGCACTATCTGAATATTGGAATGCGCTTCCCTCTCTGCGTAACGAGTTGTTTAATTCTGACTCTGACAAGCCATATTCAACAGCGATAAATGAAGATGTGGCTAAGGTGATAGATTCCAATAGCGATGTAGCTGCATTTTACCAAAAATATGATGACGCATTTACCGGATTCGGCAATTGGCTGCATGGGCTGCTGATTGACAACAATGCTACAGTGAATGTGCCGAAAGCATTGGATGAAATTGCCGCCGATATTTTCCGCCGTTTGAAGGGCTTTCCGTTGGTCGATTGTTACGACGCATATCAGGTGTTAAGTGACAACTGGACGGACGTCACGGTGGATCTTGAGATGCTACAGACCGAAGGTATTGATGCTGCCCGGACTGTGGAAACCAAAAACAAGTTGGTCAAGGCCGATGACGGAGAGATTGAAGTCCCCGCAGGCTTGGAAGGCAGGATTATTCCTTTCAGTCTTGTTCAGAGGGAGATGTTCCAACATAAACTTAAAGAGATTGAAGATATAGAGCGGCAGCGAAGCGATACAGATGCTCTTATCGATGAACTCCGAGAGGGCTTAGACGACGATGAAGCTCGGACTTACATGGTTGAAGATACCGATCGTCTCGACAAAGCACTCGTTAAGAAAGACTCAAGGAATAAAGATGGCGAGATTGAGCCTGACACTCTTCTAAAACTGAAAGAGTTTGTGCGTCTGTGGAATCGGCAGAGTATACTTAACAAAGAGATTCGATCTGCCCGACAGGAACTTGAGGAAGCTACCATAGCAGCGATCAAGTCATTGACCGACGAGCAGATAGCACACTTACTTCATCTGAAGTGGATAGATCCGATATGTGAAGGAATTGCAGCTCTTCTTCCGGCGTGCCTCACGACTATGGAGAGAAGCATCGTCGAGCTCGACGCAAAGTATGCCATGCCTTACACCCGGTTGACTGCAGACCTCAACAGCACTCGATCCGACTTTTCCGAACTCGTATCCGACCTCACTGGTGATTCTTATGCCATCGAAGGCCTCCATAGAATCCTCACAAACACTTCTAAAGACTAAGTTATGGAAACTCCGAAACTTCGCTTCAAAGAATTTAATGGTGAGTGGCAAGCAAAACCATTAAGTTCATGTCTTACGATTTCTAATCTTCGTAATCAGGATCAATCATTTGACCGTGACGATGTTTTGTCTGTCTCGGATGAGTATGGAGTAGTGAATCAGATATCTCTTTTAGGAAGGAGTTATGCCGGAGAAGATATTTCGAACTATAAAGTGGCACTCCCAAGGCAGCTCATCTATACGAAATCTCCGTTGAAAGCAAAGCCTTATGGCATAATTAAAGCGAATCACAATCAAGGGATCGTGTCAGTTCTCTATGCAGTTTATGATGTGGCAGAATTACATTCTCCATCTTTTTTAGATTATTACTTTGCTCCCGGATATCGAACAAATAAATATCTCCTACCATTAGTTCGAAAAGGTGCTAAAAATACTCTGAATATCAGTGATTCAGAATTTCTACTTGGTAAAGTGGCGTTCCCTGACGACTCTAAAGAACAATTGGCGATAACTGATTACTTTGACAAGATATCTGACATCATACGATGCATTGAAAAAGAAATAGAGTCATTGCGCCAGGTGAAAACTGCTGCGATGATTTCGATGTTCCCTCAGAAAGAGGAAGATGCGCCCAGAGTGCGCTTCAAAGGTTTCGATGAACCTTGGGAAACCATCAAAGCCAGAAAACTTTTCAAGACTTTCAATGAAAGAAATAGACCTGATTTGCCTGTCCTTTCTGCATTTCAGGATAATAGAGGTATGGCTTTTCGCGAAGATAGTGGATATAGTATTTCTCATGACATAAGAAATGAGGCAACTTATAAACATGTTTTGCCTGGACAGTTTGTAATGCATTTACGTTCATTCCAAGGTGGTTTTGCTCATTCTTCGGTTGAGGGTATTACATCGCCGGCCTATACTGTTTTTGGTTTCATTGATGAGGACTCGAATTATGATTATTTTTGGAAATTAATATTCATGTCTAAGGCTTTCATCAAACGACTTGAAACCATAACTTATGGAATCCGCGATGGTCGGTCAATAAGTTTTGATGAATTTCTTAATTTGTCTTTTCTTGTCCCGTCGAAAGCCGAGCAGCAAAAGATTGCGGAGTTTTTCCAGAATCTTGATCGACAGATTGAATGTCAGACTCAGATTCTCGAACGGCTTAAGCGAGTAAAGGCTGCATGTCTGGACCAAATGTTTGTATAATGATGTAAAAAATAAATAGCGCAGTATAACATGTCTAAAGAACCATATATAACTAATGGAGGGAACTTCAAGCTTGACGACGAATATGGAACATGGCTTCAGTCACTCAAAAGCAGTTACCGTAAATCGCAGATAAAAGCTGCGGTCAAGGTGAATGCGGAAAAATTACGATGGAATTGGAATGTTGGTCGTGACCTCGTGTTGCGTAAAGCTGAAGAACATTGGGGTTCCGGAGTTGTGGAACGTCTTAGTCTTGACTTGCGGAATGAATTTCCGGATGAAAAGGGCTTTGGTGCAGACAACTTATGGCTGATGAAACGATGGTATCTATTCTATTCGCAAAAACTTGACCAACTTGGTCAAGTTTTGCAGCAAACAGATAATCAGATGAATGTGGTTCTCGAACGAGCTATTCAAGTACCTTGTATCAAAGATGATAACATAGGGTCGAGAATGAACTTTCCTGAGTTCTTTGCATTGGTACCATGGCGTCACCATGTCGAGATTATCAAAAGATGCAAGACCGGGCAAGAGGCTTTATTCTACATCCGTGAAACTATTAAAAACGGTTGGAGTCGAACTATTCTGACTCATTACATCCAAGCCAATCTATACGCAAAGCAAGGGAAAGCAATATCGACCTTCTCTGATTTCCTTCCGGAAGCACAAGCTAAATTGGCTCAGGATATGTCACGTGATAACTATGATTTCGGCTTTGTAACCGTCCCTGAGGGTTATGATGAACATAATCTGGAAGATGAGCTGTGCAAGCAAATGACACGGTTCCTTTTGGAACTCGGTTCGGGTTTTGCTTTTGTTGGACGTCAAAAAGAGCTGGTAGTTGGCGACACATCACGACGTATTGACATGCTATTCTATTTCATACCACTTTCCTGTTACATTGTGCTGGAGCTTAAGGTCGTTCCATTCCAGCCCGAATTTGCCGGAAAAATAAATTTCTACATATCCGCTGTTGACGAGCTTCTCAAGTCTGATAAAGACAATCCCACTATCGGGTTGCTGATATGCAGCGATATGAATGAGACGGAAGTGCGATATGCTTTCCGTGGAGTTAGTACGCCCATTGGAGTAGCAACGTATTCCAACGTGCAGATTAAGCAGATTCAAAATATGCTTCCTTCGATAGAAGACCTTAAGGCTCAGGTGAAACTCATTCAACAGGAAATCAAGAGACGAGAGAAAGAAGAGCAATAATTCATGTAATAAAAAATTTCGCATATGCCTGCAGATAACATAAACCCCACATATTTCGTACGCGAGAGCGATTTCGAGACTGCACTCTGTGAGTTGTTGCCCCGTCATGGCTGGACAGAGGAGGTGATAATGAACCCTACGGAAGACGATCTTATCCGTAACTGGGCTGATATCATATACAGCAACAACCGTGAACGGCATCGTTTGGGAAACTATCCGCTGACCGAAAGTGAGATGCGTCAGGTTATCACTCAATTTGAGAATGCAGCAACTCCTTATGCAATAAATAAGCTGATAAAGGGAGGCGAAATATGCATACGACGCGATAATCAGGCAGATACTGAGAATTACGGACAGGAAGTTTACTTGAAAATATTCGGTGCACACGAAATATGCGCTGGACAGAGCCGCTATCAGATAGTGCGTCAGCCCAGATTCCGTGGTGCTGATGAATCAAATCGTCGCGGCGATGTAATGCTTCTTATCAACGGTATGCCGTTGATTCATATTGAGTTGAAACGCTCTAAGGTTGATGTTAGTCAGGCGGTATTTCAGATTAAACGATATATGCACGAGGGCGTCTTTAGCCGTGGAATCTGGAGCATGGTGCAGATATTCGTGGCCATGACGCCCGACAAGACCCTATACTTCGCAAATCCAGGCAGTGAGGATCGTTTCAACAGCGAGTTTCAGTTCCATTGGGCCGACTTCAACAACGAGGAGGAACGTGAATGGTATCGTGTAGCTCAGGATCTTCTCAATATACCTATGGCTCATCAGCTTATAGGATATTATACCGTAGCTGACGACCAAGAAGAAGTGCTGAAGGTGCTTCGCAGCTATCAGTATTTTGCCGTTATCAATATCAGATCGGCAATAGAGCATACTGATTGGGATATGCATAATCATCGAGGAGGATTCATATGGCATACAACAGGTTCGGGCAAGACGCTTACAAGCTTTAAGACTGCTCAACTTGTAGCGCAGACCGGTCAGGCCGACAAGGTCATCTTCTTGATGGACCGCATAGAGTTGTCGACTCAGAGCAGTGATGAATTCCGTAATTTTTCTGATGACTCAAGCGACATCCAGGATCCGCGCAATACGGCGACTCTTCTTGCACGACTCCTGGACAATGACAGCAAGCTGATAGTGACATCTATTCAGAAAATGTCCAATATCACCACGGTGAAAGGTGTTCCGCAGGAAACTCTTGACCGCATCAATCGCAAGCGTTTAGTCGTGATTGTAGATGAATGTCACCGAAGTGTATTCGGCAAAATGTTAGTGGATATCAAGGATTCGTTCAGCAGGGCGCTATTATTTGGATTTACCGGCACGCCAATTTTTGAAGAAAATGCCAAAAACGAGATCATGACATCGACGCTTTTCGGCGATATGCTTCACAAATACACTCTCCGTAATGCGATTCCCGACGGAAATGTGCGTGGTTTCGACCCAACAATGGTCAATACCTATAACGAGATGGAACTTCGCGAAAAGGCGGCATTGCATTATCTCAAGGCTGATGACATAAGCGAGATAGAGGGCGATCCCAGAAAGATGGAAATCTATAACCGCTTCATAGATGAACTTGAGATGGCATCGGATTATAACGACCCATCTACCGGACGTCTTACTCATGGAATTGAATATTACCTGCCCAAGGATTTGTATCAGCAGAATATTCATCATCTTGCAGTTGCCAACGACGTCTCATGCTCTCGGGAGAAACTAAGCCATGATTATAAGTTTCATGCTATGTTGGCTGTGCAGAACATTCCCGAGGCAGTGGAATATTATCATATTTTCAAAGAGCAGCATCCGAGCCTCAATGTTGTAGCTGTGTTTGATAACAATATTGACAACAGTGATGAAGGAATTGCCCGTGAAGATCAGATAAAGGAGATGATTGACGAGTATAATAAGAAATATAAGACCTCTTTCCGACCGGAGCAATACGACAAATATAAGAAAGATGTTGCTAAACGCCTTGCGCATAAGCATCCTTACTCCCATATCGAACTGAATCATGACGAACAGATAGATCTTCTGATAGTTGTGACGCAGATGCTCACCGGATACGATTCCAAATGGGTGAACACACTATATGTAGACAAGACTCTTGAATATGTAAATCTGATTCAGGCTTTTTCGCGCACCAACCGTAACTTCGGGCCTGAGAAGCCTTTCGGTATCATTCGCTATTACACCTTCCCATGGACAATGAAGCAGAACATCGAAGATGCTCTTGATGTGTATGCGGACGGCAGCATGACTCCGTTTGTTGATAAACTTGAAGTCAACCTTGAAAGTATCAACCGGTACTTCATGCACATATGCGACATATTCCGTTCACAGGAAATTGAAAACTTCGAGCGCCTGCCGGAAACTCGCGAGGACCGCAATATGTTCGCTAAGGATTTCATCAAGATAACGCATTTACTCGAGGCTGTGAAACTCCAGGAGTTCAAATGGGAAAAACGTGATTATACTTTCTTGCATGGCGATACGGTAACGACGCTACATGTAGATCTTGACGAGCGTACATATCGTGTGCTTTTGCAGCGATACCGCGAACTTTTCACTGGCTCTGGATCCGTGGGCACCGACCCCCATGAATTCGACTATCCTGTCGACACTTTCATCACCGAAATAGGTACCGGTACGATTGATGCCGAATATGTCAATTCTAATTTCAGAAAATATCTTCGTGAATTGTTCGCAACAGGTCCTGGCAGCGAGCTGACAGTAAAGGCTTTGCAAAATTTGCACAAATCCTTTGCAGCTATGTCTCAGAGAGATCAGCGTACTGCCGCTGTCATACTCAGCGATATCCAAAGCGGAAAGCTTAGGCTGGAGAAAGGTAAAACTATCCAGGATTATATCACGCTTTATCAGCGTAACGAACTTGAACATCAGATTCGGGATTTCAGCGAAGCCATAGGAGTGAACGCTTTTATGCTAAAAAAGCTTATTGAGTCGAAACCATCTGATCAAAGCATCAATGAATTCAATCGGTTGGGAAACCTTAGGTCGACAGTTAATCCTACTCAAGCAAAAATATTTCTGGAAAAGGTCGAGAACCAAAACATTCCGAATCGTATGGTGCTTATCAAAGCTGAAAATTACCTTAAGCGTTTTATTCTGAAACTTCAGGACCGTCAACCTATCATTGATGCATGGCTTGGTATCCACTCTCTGGAGGGCACTGAAATCCAAGTCGAAGAAACCGTTGACGATACATTCCGTCGTCTTGAGAATCCGCAACCATCCGCCTCGGTAGAGCTTGGCAACGACGAAATAATCGAGGGGATCAAAAGAATCATCACAACTTCACTTTCTGGTGTCGCATGTTACATGCGCTCAACCGATGAAGTGGCAAAGTCTGTGATGAATGTAATAGATGCGACATCAATCTCCTCACTTGACGGTATGAGGCCACTTCTACACCGAGCTTTCACAAATATTTTTAAACCTGGAGCCAACAACATTGATAAATCGGTGGCCTTCAATATGCTGTCGACCCAATTTGAGGCCTTCTTGAAAAAACTATATTATATCATAAACCATCGCGAAATCCAGTCTTCTGAACTCGGGCAAAACGTGTCCTGGCGCGATGCGGTTAAAGCGTTCTCATGTCTATGGGGATTGAGAAATAACCCGATTGAAGGCTATAAGGAGCTGTCACATAAGCTTGAACTCGCCAAGTCGTGGCGTAACGATCAGTCGCATATATCTCCGACTTCAACAGAAGAAGAACTCGATTTCGGATTGAATGTATTGATAACTTTGTATGCATTTGTCGCCGGATCTAATATAACAGAGATCGAAATGTCTGAAGGCATTCCTGCTGCCAATATAGAAACTCGTCGCAGAAGACCGCGTATACAGCGTTTCATTCCAGAGACAATGCTAACTTCATCAGGACAGGCAGCGGAGCCAACGGCAAAAGATCTTCCTGTAGAGAGTCGAGATGAAATCCTTAAGAAGTGTATTAACCAACTTCTTGGATACACTCCGGGAAACTCCCCTCTTATAAAACAACGCAACTGGGAAGCTATATATCGCATTGCGGCAGATTATGGCTTTACCATCGATGGTGATTATCCGGATTTCATAACCGTTGTTAAGCGAATGAATATTACAGCAATACCTTCAAGAATCAATTCTGATATACTTTCTCGTCTTAACACTGGAGTATATGCTAAGGATTTCAGAGAATGGTCATCAGAAGGTCTTACAGGCCGTAAACTTGCAGAATACCAAGATATTTATGCATGCGCAGAACGTTTCCGGGATATTTTGAAACTAAATTTAGCTGCAATAGGAAGAATTTGAGACTTTCTTGAGAAAAATGTAAATTTTCCTCACTACTGTGCAGATAGAATGCATAGATGATTACTAACTTTGTGTAAAGAATTTTAAATATTCAATAAAAGTTAGTAATGAAGACTATAAACGTTGAAATCAAGGCGATTTGCCCTAACTGCGGAAGTTCTGACCATCTCGAATATTCGGGGGACAGGACTTTCGCAACTTGCACATTCTGCGGCAAAACCTATCCCGGAGGGGAAGAGGAAATCAGAGAAAAGATGTTGGAAATGCCTGAGGTTCAGGAACAGCTTCGTGCTGTCGCCGCTAAGGAAGCAGAAAAACACATCCATCAGGAGTTAAAGAAGGTATTAAAGGGTATTAAGGGCCTCAGAATTAAATGAGATGGAAGACTTTTTAGAGATCATAAAGCAATGGGGCGGCCTAACAACCGGATGTCTTGGAATCGCAGGTAGTATCTTTGTTTATCTCCGTTCCGATAGGAAGCTGAAATCTCAGCAAAAGCAACTGAATGAACTGCAGCTCGAATTGTTATCTGAGGAGAGAGATGACAAAAAGAAGGCTCACCTTAATGTAGTTTGCCAAAAACGGACAACAGGATCGTATGACCTTGTTATTGCAAACTCGGGAAAAAGTACAGCCAATAATGTGAGATTAAAAATACTTACTCCAATCTTCTGCACCACTCCTGATAACAATACACAAATTTATCAAAGTATAGCTCCGCAAGGTGTAAGAAAGAATATTCGACTCCATAAGACAACCACTGATCCAGATGAATTTGAAATCGAGATTTCATGGGACGATGAATTTAAGATTAATAATACCGGGAAAATGGTGATTGGCTACAATTAAATAATAAGATAGTTTCTGTGCAGATAGGTCGCACAATCGACTTTTATCTTTGTGCAAAAGTTTATTTATGAGTAAAACTAAAATTCCTATTAAAGATCGACGGGAGCTATGGTTTCGAGCTGCCGGACGTTGCGAATTCAAGGGGTGTAACGAGCCATTGGATCGCCATGGTATAACTATGGACACATGTGATTGTTCTGAATGTGCCCATATAATAGCGGATTCTATGGGGCACAAAACGAAGCGTTGCTTGATGAGGTTGGCTGTTTTGAGTTAAACGGTTTGATAATGCGGAAGTTATGAGAGGGTAGGGGAGTGCGCCATAAAAAACGAAGCGTTTACATTGCTTTAAATTTGGTTTACATTTGGGCTCGATAGATTTACACGAGGCTTACATGAGGCGCATCTTGGGACGTGGCTGATTTACATGGGCGAAATCAATGGTCGGATAGGGTAGGGGTGTCGGATTTGTGCCGATTTTTTTGTGTCATCTCTCAAAATAAATTTATTCAAAAGGTTGCAAATAGCGGTTATTTGTGTATATTTGCGAAAAATTTCGAGATTATGAGACAGACCAAATGTATCATCGTTCACTTGACAGGCAAGCGCAAAACCCTTGCTTTCGGCTCGATTGCCGCCATTTTCCATCATTTGACCCCAGAGCAGGTGGGTTGTGGGTATGATTACCTGCGTCGCGCAGGGTTGAGCGGAGGCGGCACTGTAGTCACTAAACGTGCGATAATACAGCAAACTACGCTGCTCACAGCCCCTCGTGGTGCCGGTGATGGAGCAGATGATTGAATAACATAATAACGGCGTTAGAACGGCCTCGGAGTGTCGTTAGAATGTAAAATTTAATCGAGAAGTGCGCCATGAAATCTAACCGAGAAGTGCGCCGG
>ERZ778510.1878-NODE-1878-length-12247-cov-82.126969_pt1 | contig 12247 bp, 13 predicted proteins | sample MGYA00510348_ERZ778510 | MGnify/ENA primary metagenome ERZ778510 (study PRJEB29527, sample SAMN07138969) | mouse gut metagenome | material: feces | host: mouse | place: China:Nanjing | collected 2016-01-25 ... | reverse complement strand
TGAATTTTCCAATTCCCGATTTTGTACCCGTTCCAAGTGCGGAAATCATGCAGACTATTTCAATCGTATCATTGATTGTCGGTATCTGCCTTGTGGGTGTGGGATTGATTTTCCTGTTTCTAAACAAGAGAAAAGGGAAAGAAAGGAAAGCCACAGCCCTATGGATTGTCATAGGCATTGGCGTGTTGCTTATTGTAAATCACGGCATACAGTTATTATTTTAAGGAGGACAAAATGATTAAAGAAGTAAATCAGGCTTGCGAAAAGCTGAATAGTAGATTGGGGATTTCCGTAGAGCTTCCCAACCCGAAAAAGAAAGCGTTAAAAACGGCAGCGGCTTGTAACTTAGTTGTCGGTGTTGGTCTGGTGGCGGCAGGAATCCTTTTCCCGTCAAAATCTTGTGCGTTATTGGGCGGCGTCAGCGTTATCAGCAGTGCTGTACTGAAAAAGGAAAGCAAGAATAAAACCCATGAATCATAACGAGAGCGAGCAATTCAAATGGTTATTATGCCCTGTTTGCGGAAGCAAGACACGCATTAAAATGCGGTCAGATACAGAACTTTGGAATTTCCCACTGTTCTGCCCCAAATGTAAGCAGGAAATCTTAATCAGTGTAACACAATTTCATATTTCGGTTATCAAAGAGCCAGACGCACAGACGCAGAGCCGATAACATGCAGATTTTGAACTGCTGTTATCGGCTCCTTTTTTGATAATTCAATCCAATCTGCTGAACGACAGCAAAGAAAAAACCTGTTGTTCAGCAGAGGTCTTTTTACACGTTCCTTTTGACGCGATGGCTAAAAAGAGGTATCGCCATGAAGCATAAACCATATCGACAAAATCCGACGATCATTGACCTGTCAAAAAAATCCAAGTCATTAACGAGGATTATTGCGCCTATGAGTATGAATACACATATCATTTAGTATGTCTTAATAACTCATATTACGCAAGAAGCTATGTGGATATATTCTGCATGTTTTTTTGTTGTAATAGCCCCCTACTGGGAAGAAAGGGGGTGAGCAAAAATGAGATATTCTGAACAGTTCATGGAACATATCGAATATGCGTTCAATGCGTTCTGCAAGATTGTCTTGCGCCATGAAGCCATGAACGCATGGCGGGATTTGAAGCAGAAAATAGAACGGGAAATATCCCTTGACTATCTGATGTCAGAACAATATTTTGAACCGTTTGCTATGGACAGCTACTTTGAAAAGCAGGACAAGCCGACCATATTTCTTGTGTTGGGAAAGGAAGTTATTGTTGATGATGAACGGTTAGCAACGACATTATCAAGATTGCCGGAGTTAAGGCAAGATGCTTTGTTGCTTTATTACTTTGTCGGCTATCGTGATGAAGCAATCGGCAGACTATACGGACGTTGCAGAAGTACGATAAACCACAGAAGAAATGTTGCGCTGAAACAATTGCGGAAAGAATGGGAGAGATTGGAACATGAGGAATAAAAAGCTAATACCCTTTGAAGTAATCGAAAAAGCTGTCGCCGGAGAGCCGGAAGCGGTAGACGCAGTATTGCGGCACTACACAGCACATATCAAATATCTGTCTATGTATAAGGGGCATATCAATGACGATACACAGGACAGATTAAAGGCGAAACTGGTTGAAGCCATATTGAAATTCCGTTTCGACCGATAGGAAGTAGCAAAGGCAGTCAAGAGGACGAAATCAGCAGACTGCTTTCGCCCTCAATTTATTATGGGGATTGTTACGCAGTAGGGGGTATTTTGCCCTTGATTTATGCGGCTTTACGGGCGGTTGAAATGACGGGGCAAGGATTTTGTATATCTGCCCTCAAAAACAGCTTCCTATTGCGTAACTGGCGCTAAAGTGGCTTTATACTTAAAGATTGTATTTCGAGCCATTGCGATAATATATTTGATATTCGTTTCATTTCTAATACAACAGAATCTTTAAGGTCTTTATAGCCCATTCCGTCAAAACAAGTTTCTACTAATCCAAAAAGAGGTTTCTGTCTATCTAACTTAGATGAAGAAATAATACTATTTCCATTTTTATCTGCCAAACTTGGGTGCATCATACAATTTCTAAAAGTACTATTCATAAATTTAGCATTTTTAACATCAATTTCATTCAAATAATCAGAAATATTTTTTGTCATCAATTTGTTTTGCACAAAATGCTCATGTAAATCAGTTAATTTATGTATGCTGTAATAATAGACAATATAATTTATTTTGAGCCACCAACCATAATCATCTTTTTCGTAATCGTTTAAAACGTATAGAAGAAAATTCATTGTGGATAAAGTATGAAGTAAATAAAGAAAAATGGCTTTCCCATTTTCCCCTTGTGGTAATAGAGCAGACTTGCGATTTGTATTATAATTTGCATAATAAAAATCGACAATATTTTTGTTTGAATTTATAGTTATCGGTGTGTCAAAGTCTTTCAGTCCAGAACGAATGGAATTTATAAATTGTGCGCATGTATAAGCATATTGATAACATTCTCTTTTAACATGTTCATCTAAATTAAAATTATTAGGAGAAATCTCATAAGCAGTAGCAATTTCATTAAGGCTCTTTTTTAAGAAACGATTATCTTGTAACAAATAGTAATTATATTGTATATTTCCAATTACTATTTTATTCTTATTTGTGTAAATACCCAGATTATAATGAATATTCCAGCTTTTCATAAAAGAAAAAGTAAGCTGGTTTTTAAAAATCTCATTTTGGAGATAATCTATCGCCAATAACATTCTTTTAGATTTGCTGTATCCATCTTCAAAAATTTTCAATTTCATGCGAATATCTTTTATTCGTGCAGAGTATGGTATTTCAAGTTTTATTTCATTTGACGAAAGCATTTCTAATATGGTAGCTGCCGTTAATGTAAAATAAGGGATAATTCCAAAACCAGTTACTCCATCTTGCTGTAAAGACTTAGCTAAACTATATACTGTTTCGCAATCATATTTGATTTGAAGTAATGACAAATACTCATTTATTGTCATTTCTGCATTGTATTCATTCTTGTTCTTTTCTTTCATAATTTCACTCTCTTTCACTAACAATCTTGTGTATTGATTTTAGCTGAAATAAATAAAAACTGCAACAAAAAATAAGTAGGTACAACGTAATCTGTCATACCTACCTATATGCACCCTGTTTGTCAGCGTTAATGATAAGTTGTTGTAAATACTTCCTTATCACCGTAAAACTAATAGGTGACTGGCTTTTCCGCAGGCTTCTTCTGGTATACAAAAATGATTTCTGTATTGGATGTAATTTTTCCTGCATAGCCTGAAGCACCAACTACTTCATATCCCTCTGGAACTGAGTCTATTGCAGTGAAATTGTACTCCTCAAATGCATTCAGTGCTGTGTTTACCCTCTCATCAATCCTTATCACGTTGCCGTCAACATCAATATATTTGTCCTTTACAACCATAGAATATGTATTTGGAAGTACTATCTTCTTCCTGTATGTAAATATAATTTCCATATCCCTGTCTGCTTTTCCAGCATAGTCTAAACTGCCTACCAGCTCATACCCTTCAGGTACTGGAGATAATGCACTGTAATGATAAGAACTGCCCTCATACAACTTGTCTTCCTGACGGATGGCTGTATTTTCTTCTACCCCTGCTTCATTGGTAAATACATCTTTTACCGTGATAGTGTAGCTAGGTATTTTTTGGTAAATGAATATGATTTCCTTATCTTCTGTTGATGTATCCGTAACTGTCGAATCGCTTACCAGCTTGTAGCCATCGGGTATTGGGTCAAGAGCCTTATAGGTATACTCCTTGCCTTCGGGTACTTTATCTTCCTTACGAGTATCTGTCCGTTCTTCTACCCCTGATTCACTGGTAAATTTATCCTTAACGGTAATGGTATACTGAGGGATTTTCTGGTAAATGAATATGATTTCTTTATCTTCTGTTGAGGTATCCGTGACTGTCGGGTCGCTTACCAGTTTATAGCCGTCAGGTATTGGGTCGAGAGCCTCGTAGGTATACTCCTCGTCTTCGGGAACATTGTCTGTCTGACGTTCCTGAATTTCTATTTCGTTCCCTGACTCATCTACAAATTTATCCTTTACCGTTATCCTGAAAGATGGTGTGTATATATAATCATAATAGAAACAATATGCCGAGTCATCCCAGCCTATGATGCATTCAAACTCGCGCGGTGTATCTGGATTCGTACAGGTATAGTCCTCAATTTCAGGAGCTGTCATCACCTTAAAAGGTGTATCGTCCCTATTAACAAATATTATGTTGTTTGATTTGTCCCTGTCACGAATGACAACCCTGTCATCATAATCATATATCGGTTCACCTTCTTCGTCCTCATCGTCCCAGCGCATCAGGACTGTGCCGTCCTCAACAAACTCAAATTTATCAGGATTTTTCTGCACTTCTGTATATGTGCCTATTGCCAGATTTATGCCATTCCATGCACCATTCGGATATTTGAATTTATACCAGCTGTCATTTCTGGCGTCTGCGTCCAGAGATTCTATGACCGTTCTGTATACACCCCTCAATTGTATGGTTTCTATAGTGTTAAATCCATCGATATCAAGAACTATGTGACAGCATACATCCGTATCAGGTTCTACAGGCAAATCTGACGGAAAATGGAGATTCAGATAAAATTGTATGCAGTACTGGAAAATGTCTGAATAATTATAATCCTCGTCATATCTTGTCAGAAACAGGTATGGGTCTCTTGATACTGCTCCATCAAGGGGAAAGCCTAAATAGTAATAATCTGATGACCAGCCCCCGTCAGTGTAATAATAGGTACAAAATGAACTGATATTTGCATCAGAAACAATATTCCTTAAATCCTCCAGATTAATCTCAAAATCATTATCCCAATATCCTTTGCCAAGGACTACCTTAAACTTATCGATTTCCTTATTTGGACTATAGGTATGGTTACCCCCCAGAATTATGCTCATTCAGGTAATCACATAATGCCTCACTGTAAGAAACCGTGATGTATGCCTCCGCTATCTTCCTGTAGGTAAATACGACTTCCAAATCACCAGCAACAGTTCCTGACTGACTTGTAATTAAATCTCCATATTCATTATAACCACTAACTAAAGTATATTCATTTTCATCATACGATGTACGGTCATATGAATACTCCTCACCAAGATATTTGTTCTCCGTACAGCGTATATCTGTCCTTATCTCGGCGCCGAATCTGTCAGCATACTTATCCTTGACTGTTATGGTACAGCCTGGCTCCTTCTGGTAACTGAATATGACTTCCCTGTCACCGTCAACCTCACCAGAAGTATAATATTCTTTATAGCCATCCTCACTATCTGCCTCACCATAAAGAAATCTGTCATAATCTTCCACATAGACATAGCCGTCGGGAACTGGGTCTAATGCATAATAATCATACCAATCACCATAATCATATGTATCTTCCTGACGGATATTCTCATACTCAAAATTTCCATTGTCATCATAGTACCTGTCAATTACCTTAATGGTACAACTAGTAATGCCAATTTTAAATGAACTGCTGATACTCCCTCCTTCACTCGTTGCTGCCAGTATGTCCGATGAAAACAGCATGACACACTGGAGCAGGCACAACAAATATACTACAAAACTTCTTAACTTATGCTTCATGGCACAGTCTCCTTTCTAAAATTTTATATGTAAATATATTCAGATATTGAGATTTGAAAATGCTTCTATACAAATTGGAGTGCTATACTGATATTTTAAACCCCTGTTTGATTTCCACATGCGAAACCCAGCATGTATGTTATTAAATTAAATTTTAATCACCATCCTCGTCCCTGACTTCCATCTCAATCTTCACTTCTGGAATATCTGATTCTGTTTCTTCGGGAATTTCCTCACCGTCAGCTTCGATTACTACTTCCTCGGAAGTTTCCTCCACTGCCGTACTTTCATCAGTGCCAGCATCTTCTGATGTACTTTCGGCTACCCCTGATGATTCCTCGCTATCTTCGACACCAGTACTCTCGTCAGTACCTTCTTCGACTACGCTTTCCTCCGTTTCCGTTGACTCTACCCCTGATGATTCCTCATTTGTACTCTCCGCCGTCTCCGTTGACTCTACATCTGATGACTCCTCCTCTGTGCTTTCTTCCGTTTCAGACGATTCTTCCGAAGTGCTCTCCTCTGTTTCCGTTGATTCTTCGTCTGTACTCTCTTCTGTCTCCGTACCTTCCTCAGTCTCTGACTCAGTATCATCTTCATCAGAACTCTCGATGAAGATATAACCTCTCACCTGATCCGCTGTGTATATCTCGTACCAGATACCACTATCTTCCTGCTCCTCTGTGATAATATATACTACAGAACCATTTGCGAGCGTTTTAAGCACCTCGGAATCAGTACCCCTTTCAGCATACAGATTTGTTTCTGATTCAAGTACCATTTCCTCGTAATCTGACAGGTCTACAGCGTCTCCTGACTCATCTTCGCTTTCTTCTTCAATAAAAATGTAGCCTTTCACTTTGTCTGACGTATACACTTCATACCAAATGCCACTGTCTCCCTGCTCCGTAGAAATAATGTATACCACAGAATTATCTTCGAGTTTTTCAAGCACCTCGGAGTCAGTACCCCTTTCAGCATACAAATTTGTTTCTGACTCAAGTACCACTTCTTCGTAATCTGAAAAGTCAATTTCGTCTATCAGCAGAATATCATTTGCATCATTTGTAAAAACCCAGTCTGCATCAAATAATGCGTCATTCCCTTCTGTCTTTCTTGATACCAGCAGATCATACTCGTCTCTTGTGCCTGCATAATAAACAGTCTGTATGCCAGTACAGCCACTAAATGCATTATCATAGATAAATTCAACAGACGCGGGTAAATGTACCTCTGTCATGCTTGTACAATCTGCAAGTGCACCTGATGCGATACTCGTTACTGTTTCAGGCAGTTCAAGATTGGTAATGCGGGTTTCACCCCTGAATGCATCCTTCCCAAAGCCTACAACACTATAACTGGTACCATTTGCATTTGTATATGAAAATGGTATCTCAAACTTATCATCAGCAATGTCATATTTCAGCCCGTCACATAATGATTCTGAGTACCCTATTAACTCCGACCAGTTAAAATATCTCCATAAATCAACATCAATATCGCCATAATGCCAAGTGGCACCCTCTGTCATGGTATCCTCACCCATAACCATCTCTTTTCTATATGCATATGTATAATCACAATAAATGTCTTTCAGATTACCACAGCCATCAAATAAGCCTGCTATAGTCATCAAATTTGATGGTAATTTTGCAGTGGTAATATTTGAACACCCCTGAAAACAACTGTATGCACGCTGAATCTTATTGTTACCGCTAAAGTCTATAACAGTGAGATTATTACAATCTTTAAATGCATTATCTGCTATACTCGTAACGTTACTAAAGTCAAATTCACTAATCTGCGTATTTTCAAATGCATTAAAACCAATCGACTCTACCCCTGAATAGTTCGTAAAAGATACTAAAGGAGAGCCACCAGCAGTCATAAATGCATATTCTGGAATTGTTCTTAAATTTGCCGAGTACCTGACAGTTTTCAATTTTTCACACCAACTGAATAAACTATCTCTCTCCTTTCCTTCCCCCACAATAGAAGTTATACTGTCTGGCAGGGATATACTCTCTATATTGGACAAACCTGAAAATGTATTATAACCAATTTGTTTAATATTTTCAGAAAGTGTCAGCTCCTTTAATGATGTACAGTCATAAAATAAACCCTTACAGTCATTTGCCTCATTATTAGATACCCCTAAGACTTCCAGTCCTGACGGTAACGTGACTGATGCCAACGAAGTGCAGTTATAAAATACTCCGCTGCCTATATGCGTTATTCCATCTGGCAATACCACTGCCTTCAATGAAGCACAATCGCTGAAAACATTATCCCCTATCTTCGTTAATGTGTCTGGCAATACAATCTCTTCAAGATTACTGCTTGTAGCATCAGCAAATAAATTATCAGCCAGTTCTGTTACTGTGTATGTAACCCCATCAATAACTATTGTTTCAGGCACTTCCATATGGCTGGCATGTCTTAACGGTGTTTTGCACACTGCTGTGTGGCTGTCCCCGTTTAATTCCCATGTATATGCACCCTGCCAATCAACAGAAGAAGTGCTGTTGTAGTTCCAAGTCGCGTTCAATAACGCAGAATTATTAGAAGCTATATTTATAAAATTCCTATCCTGCTCTGAACCCTCATAATTGACAGTCTGCAATCCATCTGAAAATACACCACCTCCAATCTGCTCCACTGATAACGGCAAATCAATTTCTGAAATAGGACATCCATAAAAAGCACTACTCCCAATCATATTCATCCTTGGTATACTTACATCTGCTAAATTGTCACAGCTCAAAAATGCACCATATCCAATCGTCTCACAGCTATCAAGACTAATACTTTTCAGCTTAGTTTTTTCAAATGCAGAACTACCAACATTTACAGCACTTGGACAGTTAAATGAGTTTAATTCTGTGCGATAAAAACAACTATTTCCAACATTCATAATTCTTGGTACATTACATTCTGTCAGACCTGAACAAAACTGAAAACAGTAACCTCCTAAAGATTCAACCCCCAATGCCTCTATCTTCTCCAGCCGCCTGAACGTGCATTGTCATGGATGACATACCAACAACTGCCGCCATAATAATCGCACTGACACGCATTGATAAAGTCCTGCGTCTCATACCTTTCACTCTCCTTTCGTAATCTTAATATAAAGATTTACACCGCTTACATTGCTATATGTATCTGCGTCCTTTGCATAGATATGTACCTTGCTGTCAACACTGCCTTCCAAACCATCAAGCCTGTAGGAATACTGTTTTCCACCTTCAAGCCAGTTCGTGCTGAAAAACACGTAATCTGTCGCAGTATCCGTAAACTCGTATTTTAAGAGATACCGCCCTTTATTCTCCACAGGATTTTGCAGTAAAAACTCAGGACTGACACTGTCCAGAACCATGTCCGTCAAAACAGGAAATGTAACCCCCGCATTTTCATCAGTACCCCTGTAACTATTGCCCGATAACAGAATACATAACAAAACTGCCACAACTAATATGGCAAATATCCTTCTACCCTTCATGATGACTTCTGCTCCATATGCTTACGGACAAACTCCGCAAGAGAGGACTCACTGTAGAACCGATGCCCGCTTGGATAGACCTCATCTGGATAGAGAATGCCCTTCGTCTCATAGTTTCTCAGCGTCTGCTGGCTGCAACCAAGATACCTTGATGCCTCGCCAACCTTCAGTAACTTTTCACCCATATAACTTAACCCCTTTCTATAAAAATATTAGATTTGTTTAATACAGAAGATTTATTCGGATATGGAGCTTTTAAAAACGGACTGACAAAAGGCATGGAACATATTTTCCAGACATGGAAATGAAAGATTCTGGACAGTGGATAGCATAAAAAGGTTAGATTACCCCTGTGACTGCGCAGAAACGAACGTGTGCGATTTGATTTGAAAAATGGATATGGGCTACCCCTGCGGCATTCCAAGATGGTATCAAGGAAATGCCGCACAGGTACTAAAAACAATAAGAGCATCTGCCATCTTTACCACTGGCAAATGCTCCTACCGCTTACAAAGACCATTCAGATATGCAGTTAATAACTCCTTGTCCTTTGCCGACAATACACGATATGAATTGATAATATCCTGCTCCGTATCTGACAGGCTCTCAATCCTGATCGGGTTCTTATCATACTCAAAAAATGTGCTCAGGCTGATGCCAAAACCTTTGCAGATTCTGTCAAGCGTCGGTATGGACGGCACTGTCTTTCGATTAAAAATATTGCTAAGGCTCCCATATGGAATATCCGCCTCCTTTGCAAGCCTGTACAGGCTCCAGTGCTTATACTCCAGAAAATACCTTATCCTGCTGATTACTTCATCTTCTACCACTTGTGTCTCTCCTTCCTTATATTTTTTAATATTGTAATTTAATTGAGTTACAAACAATAGTCTACAATCTGAATTGTAACTTGCAAATATATGTCAACTGAATTATAATATTAAAAATGCTGTTCAGGGATTAAGTACCCCTGTAAGAAAATTATTATAAAAATCAAAGGAGAATCACTTATGTTTTGTAGCAACTGTGGCACACAACTGCCAGACGATGCAAAGGTCTGCCCCTCCTGCGGCACACCCGTCACATCTGGAAATGAAATTAACATGAAAGAAATCGTGAATTATGCAGGTAATAAGGCAAAAGATGCCTTTGATACCATCGTGAGTAAAACTGCGGAATATAGCAGTGAACTGAAACAGAAAGGTCAGGAAATGCAGGAATCAATGGAACGCCAGAAAGAACAGCAGAGAGAAGAACGAATCAACAACGCAAACAATGCTGTCCTGAATATGTTTGTCGATTCCTCCGAAAAGGAACTGTCAACCCTTGGCGGCGGCTACCTGAAAAACTTCCTGACAACGGGTACACTGGACAAAGGATTCTGTACCCTGACTGACAAGAGGGTGTATTTCAAAGGAAACTGTTATTACAAGTCTGGAAACGACTATAAGGCAAGCAGGGAAGAAAGAATTGTCGGCATAAAAGATGTGACTGGAACTGGATTTGTTGAAGTAAGGCACTGGTGGCTGAAGCTTCTGGCTCTGCCATTTATCATACTGACTATCATATTTGTTTGCATTACTGCCGAAGAAGAATCCGCCGCTCCAGTTATGATACTATTTGGTCTTATCACAATTGCCATAATACTGGTCTACATTTTTTACAAACAAAGATATTTTGAAATAGCCTATGCTGGCGGCACGATTGCCTTCAAGGCATCAAGTTACAGCTTTTCAGAAATGCAGGAATTTCAAAAAGCCCTGCACAAAACAAAAGATAAATATGATACGATAAAATAAAACTTACCAGAACAAAGTAATAAATCAATACATAAAGGGGCAAGCCTGTAATAGCTACCCCTTTTCAATATCAATATAAAACTACTACCCGATTAGACATTCCTTCCCCTTAAATGCCAAACCATACTTTCTGATATTCCCTGAAACAAATCCATCTGCAACAAGTTTTGCCTCATACTGTTTTTCCTCAATCTGGTTCAGAGCATTTGCAACCGTTTCCGCTAGGTCTTTTTCTTTCATGGGCTTATGTACCTTAAACTCTATGATATAGGCACAGTCTTTCTCCCTGTCTTTGGGAACAAGCATGATATCATAACGCCCGAAACCGCTCTCCCTGTTTGACGTAATCTTAAACCTTCCGTCAAGCTCCACCATCAGCCCCAATACAAACCCATGATAAAACCGTTCAGGCGCATCTTTCAGGGATGCACTCTTTGCCGTATCAAAACTTGAAAAACTTACAAGTGCAATCTCATTCATGAAATCATTCATCGCATCCACATCATTTAGTAAAAGAGCCTTAATAAAATCATTGTATGCAGATTCACCTTCACCGCCAAACCAGCCGTTAAAAAAGCCCCTGAAAAATTCAACCGCCTCATTCCAGTACCCCGACAGCATTGTCTTTTGCCCTGCAAAAGACATTAGCTCCTGCATCGGCGTATCATACTCATCAAGAATAATGATAACATCTTTGTCATAATAACGCTGCATAAAACCAGCCATGAAATGAACTGCGCCTTCCGCTATCCCGTCTTCCATTCCAACCTTGATGCTTTTATAGTATTCCTTCTCATTTTCACTCAGTACCCCACTATCAAGCAGAAAACGATTCTGTTCATATAGCTGGACAATGACCTCTGCTATTTTATTTTTCATTATTTCATACTTCTTTGCCTTGATATTCGCAAAGCTCAGGAAAATTACTGGAAATGACCCCTGCAACTGCCTGTACTTTTCCTTGTTCCAGATGGAAAGCCCCTCAAACAAGTCACTTCTGCCTTTATACCTGTTTGAAAAAAAGCACTCAAGCATACTCATATTCAAAGTCTTGCCAAATCTGCGCGGGCGCGTAATTAAAGTAACTATAGTACCCGTATCCCACCACTCCCTGATAAAATCCGACTTATCAATATAGAAAGCCTTACGCTCTCTTATTTTGTGAACTACCCATTGTCTAAAGCCAATGGGCTTCCTGCTTTATCGACCTCGTAACCAAACTTGTTTGGTTTACCTGCTATCTCCACAGGCGTTAATTCGGACAGTCCCTGCCCTATATACGTTTCTTTTATG
>ERZ778510.1876-NODE-1876-length-12251-cov-3.682847_pt1 | contig 12251 bp, 5 predicted proteins | sample MGYA00510348_ERZ778510 | MGnify/ENA primary metagenome ERZ778510 (study PRJEB29527, sample SAMN07138969) | mouse gut metagenome | material: feces | host: mouse | place: China:Nanjing | collected 2016-01-25 ... | reverse complement strand
GCCACAGCTGCCTCCGGCAGCTCCTGCCCTATATGGAAACGCTTCAGCTTGGCACGTTCGAGATAGAAGCCTTCTTCGGCCTTGTTCAGCTCGCGCGCACGGTGATACACATCGAGCGAACGCCTGTCCTCCCCCATGGTGTAGACAAAGGGGTGCACGCCGCATTCGGCACAAAGGTCAAGCCCGCGCCGGACGTCGGCAGCAGACATATAGCGGACATCGGTATACACATTGTCGGCACGACTCCACATGGCTGCGCCCGTCATAACAACAGCGTCGACAATTGTATGGGTATGCGCAAGGAGCGGCCTCACAGTGGCCGGCGTGCGCGCCGTGGCAACGGTTATAGGGACGCCGAGATAGGACAAGCGGGTGATTATACCGGCGGTACGGTCCGACACCCTGCCGTCGGAACCAAGCAGGGTGCCGTCCATATCGCTTACATAGAGAGTTTTGCCTTTTATCATTTCACAGTCACAGTTACTACAGAAGCGCCGCTGTGGGCGGTAAGCTCGGGCGCATACTGGCTCTGGAGAGTAGCAATGCCGGATATGAAGCTGCCTTCAAGAGCCGCTGTCATATCATAATTCACGTGATATGTTCCCTTGGGGAGCCAGCCTACAAACAGTCGGGTGGAAGCATCGCGGTTTTCGCGATAGAAGCCGAGGCCGCCGTCGTAGACATAGCCGGGGAGCTGCTCTACAGGCTCGAAGGCTGCCGGACGCTCATCGTCGATGCTGACATACTGCAAATCGCGCTTTGCCTTGATAACGAGCTGCACACGCACACGCTCGCCGAGATTGAACTCGTTGGTTTCCACCCAGCTGCCGGCTCTCTCTACAAGCACGCGTTTCTCCACTGATATGTCGCGTCCCCGACGAGCCTCCACAGAGGCCATCGGACGTCGGCCCACGCTTACCACGGAACCGTACGACGGTGTGACTCCATTAGGTGTAACCTTGATTGTCACGGCCTTGCCGTCGGCAGGAATAGTCTGGGCGAAATACCCGGTTGAGCTTTCCACACGGCCGATAGCGAGGGGTCGTCCGTCGACAGTCACGTTCTGGCTCACAGGCACATCGGTCCATACCGAGCCGGTAAGCATCACTGCGGCAACCACATAGTCCGGATTATAAGCCCCGAGATTGTCGATGGCCTGCGCGCGCACCGTAATCCACTGGCGCATAGCGTCGATTTCATCCTTGGGCGCATCCATGGCAGCAAACGCCTGTATCACTGAGGCATATGTGCGGATATCGTCGACATTGGGGAAGCACATGCCCATGCCCGGCTTCACCACGCTGTGCTGGCGTATCGATTCGAGTATCTGCGCGGCCACGGCCTTGCGTCCGTTGGCTTTGAGTATGAGTATGTCGTAAGCCTTGCCGACGGTGCCGTCCTTGCGCCAGCCCGAAACAATGCGGGCAACGGTGCGGCGGACGATGGCGCTGCCTTCTACCGTAAGCTTGGCCTGCGGCAGAAGCGCGGATATCAGGGCGAGGTCATCGTTGGTAAGCGAGCGACCCGGCTTGGCGGCCTCTTTCTGCAGATAGCCGAAAGCGGCGTCAATCATTCCGCTTATCTGTTCGGACTGCGGCAGCATTCCCAGCGAATTGGCTATGCCGAGGGTGGTGAGCACCGTCTGCGTGGCCCACTCCGACGATTCGCGGTTCCAGTCGCCCCACACAAATCCGCCGTCCTTATTCTGAAGCTTCGACAAGCCTTCGACGGCAGCATTGACAGACTTCTCCACAGCCTCAGGCTCAAGGAACTGCGCCAAAGCCGCCATACGCGCGCCCTGGCTCGCCGCAGCCTGAACCCACGGAGTCTGGTCGAGCATCAGCTTCTTGAGATCCTCGTTCTTTTCGAGCATCGATTTGAGAGCATCTTCAGAGGGATTGTCGCTCCACTGCTTTATGGCGGCAGCCACCGCCGGCGACTCGCTTATTATCTTTCTACCGGCAAGAGCCGAGAACAAGCGGCCCACATACGCCGTAGACGTGCTTCCAGCATCGGACAGCCCGCGTATAGCCTTCACCACGGTCCAGACAGGATTCTGGCAATACTGAAGCGTTATGGTGGCATCGGTCGCCGCAGGCACAGTAAGCTCGAAAAGCTTGCTGTCGCCGGGGTTGAGATAGAACTCAGTGCTCTCTATCACCGTGGCAGAGGACGCAAGCACTGGCACGAGCGCCTGCTCGCCGTCGGCAAACGAGCCGAGCACCGAACGCACCCTGAAACCTATAGCAGAAGCATCTGCGGGAGCCTCCACAGGTATTCCCACTATAGTCGAGGCACCGGCTGCGAGCGTGCTCAGTACCGTGGAGCTTGACTTGACCGTGCCGGTTGCAGGGTCGAACAGCTCCATCGTAGTCTTCACCATGCCGTTCTCGCCGCTGTTGTTGAATACGGTGGCACGTATGGTGGCCTTGTCGCCCTGACGCAGGAAGCGAGGCAGATTGGGCTGCACCATCACGGGCTTGCTGCTTACACACTCGGCAGTATACGCCGCCGCGCGCGCATCATCGCTCCAGGCAAAGCCCTTGAACGACCAGCCGCCGATAGCGTCGGGCATAGTGAACACGATGTCGATATTGCCCTCGGCATCGGCTGTAAGACGGGGTTCCCACAGCACCTGAAGCGTTTCGGCCACACGGTATTCAACGTCCGGCTCGGATTCTTCCACTCCGTCTTCTTCCTTCTCTGCCTTGAGGTCATTTGAAGAGCCGTAGGACGTTGCGGCAACTTCCTCAAGAGCCATATCGTCATATGCGCCCCGAACTGCCACTCCTGAAGCCGAAGCCATCAGCTTCCTCTGCGGCAGGGAATTGTACAGCTCCGTTTCCCAGAACATAAAGGCAGGGAACACCGTGTTTACCGCAGGATAGTCCTTGATATTGCCATACAGGCTGAAGCTGTTGCGTCCTGCCGAGGGTGCCGAGAAAGATATCCAGCCGCCTGCATTATTAAATGCCATGCCCGAAGGCCACGACGGCGAGGAGAGCTTGTCGAGAGCGCGGTTATAGAGCGTGGCAATCATAGCGGCATTGGCCACGGGAGCAGAATCGCTGTCGAGCAGACGGAAGCGCCATTGCTCGCCTGAGCCCGGCACGAGCTTGTCGCGGAAGCTTTCTGCCACAAGCTTGACATCGCGCTTGTCGGCACGCTCCACATTGACGGCAGCCGAGCTTACTGCGCCGTCGCGAACGCTGTATACCACTATGAAGGCGCGGCCCTTGCCAGCCGGAACCGCCACGTCTATAGTATGGAATCCGTGGCTTATCTTATGGCTCGCAAGCGAGGCGAGCTTGCCGTTGTCGTTGACAGCGATTATGGCGAACGCCTCTTTCTGCGAGGTGCCGACAAGAAGCTTGACCTTGCCGTCGGCGCTGTAGCTCTCTACAGGCACGAACACCGGGCTGCCGGTATCGGGCACATCGTTACGGCGCAAATTATACACCACAATGCCCTCGCTCCTCACAGCCGACGCCAACGTGCTGTCGGCCGGGCTTGCCTCGAGAACGTAGACACCCGCGGGCACAGATGCAAGATTCATATCGAACGGCGTGCCGGTAGTGGCCGACCCTTGGGCTACCACCTGCTTGCACTCATTGTCTTTGTAAACACCGAGGGTCCAGCGGACTTCCACAGGCTTCTGCTCGCCGTCGGCATTATATGCCTCTATCATACCTTTTGAAGCCTTTCCGCCGTCAACATTGCCATAAGGAGCGAATATTTGCAGAGTATAGGGCTTGCCCACGGTGAAACCGCGCGATGCCTCTGACGCCTCTGCCGCCAGCGATGTGACAGTGACAGCAGCATAGAAATCGACAGGACGAGTAGCACCACCGTCAAGCGTCGACGCAGGTATGTCGAAGGAGAACGTGCCGTCAAAGCCCGTAACGGTGTCGAGAGTGGCAATCTCACGCATAGGAGCGAACCAGCGCCATCGATACGCCTCAGAAAGCACGAGCTTGACATTAGCCGAAGCCACGGGCATGCCAGTAAACGTGCGGGCACGGCCTGATATGCGCACTGCGCCCTCGGCAGGCACACCGCGCTCAATCTTGCTTATCTCCACCTCAAAGGTAGGAAGTTTGAAGTCACTCACCTCCACGCCTGCAGAGGTCACATGACCGGCCATACGCGCCACTAAGGTATACCGGCCCGAAAGAGCGTCCTTGCGGGTGGGGAAGGCGCCGGACACGCGTCCGTGGCTGTCAGTGGTCGCTTCCAAGGTATCCACAACCTTGCCGTTGGCATCGCGAAGAACAATATTCACCTTCTCACCGGCGAACACGCGGGGCGACGCCGCACCATCTTCTTTAACGGCTGCCACCAAAGCCCAACTGATGCTGTCGCCTTGATGATAAAGCTTCCTGTCCGTGAACAACAATCCTTTGAACTCATCGTCTTCGCCATAATCAGCCGGTTCGCGACTATCCACATCTTTGCCGAAGTCATATTCGCGTCCGTCCAGCCCGAAGCTAAGGTAGCGGCCACTGTAATCGGCATCTGTCGGCGTGTACAGCAACGTGCCTTCAGAAGAAGTTTTGCCAAGGAGCCTGGCCAACGGAGCCGGAGCTTTACGGCGGTGGCTATAGCCATTTTCAGTCACCGTGACGCCTTTCAGCGGCTTTCCCGATTCAAAATCGACGGCCACTGCCGCATTGCGGTTCTCGGCATTGAGCGAGAATGCCAGCATAGGCGTCACCAATATTACGGGACGCTGCCACGACTGGCTGTTCGGCTCGCCGTCGAGCAATGCAAGCACGGCATATTCGCCCGGCTCGGCCAGAGAAACCGACACAGTGTCGGTTCCGTCAACGGCAGTCGGCGCAATCGAGGCAGAGAATACCTTGGGGCAGCTCTTTGCTATATTTTCAGGATTCCACTCCACCATTCCCCTTGCGGGCAGGCGGTATACGGCCAAATCAACATTCTTCGCAAAAGAATAGCTCACCACCACGTCGAATGGCTTGCCGGGCATCTGCATGCGCGGAAATGAGTATTCAAGCTCCGGCTTGGTGAGCCGGGCAAGCTCGTTGCGCAGGTCGTTGTTGGCATACCATCCGGGGAAACGCTCCAAAGATGCGCGCAGCAACCCTATCATATTGTCGCGGCGCCCGGTGCCTGCAGAGCGGACTTTGAAGTCGTCCCAATACTCCGACACAATGTCTGCCGAGCGCACCAACTGCAACAGCACGTAGCGCGCACTCTCATTATCGGTCCACTTCTCGTACAGCTTTTCCAAGCCGTCGGTTGCCTTGGCCGCCCAGTAGAAGTAAGGCGCAGAGCCGGGAGTGCTCATAGCCATGGTTTTCTCAGCCAAAGCCCTGGCCTTCTCCGCCTTGCCGCAATCTCTCAGGAGCTTGTAAGCCTTATAGCGCACAAACGACGCCACATCGGGCACATAGCTCAATGCCTCGGCCGAATATTCAAGACAGTCGGAAAAATCGGCAAGCGGTGTCGCAGGCGCCGCGTCGGCAACAGCTATGGCGCTGTCGACCAAGGCTGCCACGCGAGTGTGGAACTGAAGAGCGCTCCACTCCGACACATCGGCAGGATACGGCTCAAGGGGCGCCGAAACGCGGTCGTAGGTCCAGCGGCGGCTGTTATATATGTCAAAATACTTCTGAGCTTCAAGCACAAGGAGCATAGCTCGGCCTGGAGATGCCGCACCCTCCTTGGCAGCCTGAGCCGCTATGAGGGCTGGCTGGGCATAGGCGTTGTCACGGTCGATACGGACCTGCGCCGTGGTCAGTTCGAGCAAAGCCCGCACACGGAGCGCCGATGCCTCGGTTCCTCCCATACGGTCGGCTTCGGCAAGAAGCTTGGCGGCATCGCCCTCCACTGTCTGCGGATAAGCGAAATCGGGTATTTTGAGTTTTGGTGATTCTGCCTGCATAAAAAATGGAAGTAAAATGGTGAGAAGTACGCAGAAAATGGTTTTTGTGCTTTTTGCCATAGTTGAAACGGAGTTGGGCGTTGTACATTCGGCGCTTGAGCGCGATACTATTAAGACAAGCCGCAGCCTTAATAGTTTAAGGGCGGACCGATAAAATACCGGCCCGCCCTTGTAATCATATCAGGATTGAGCCGGGGCTATTTGCCCAGGCCGCAAGCTTTGCACTTGTCGGAAATCTGAGTGAAGAAGTCGTTGCCCTTGTCGTCGACGAGAATAAAGGCGGGGAAATCCTCAACCTCGATTTTCCAGATAGCCTCCATGCCGAGTTCGGGATATTCGAGGAGCTCCACATTCTTGATGGAATTCTGAGCCAGCACGGCAGCCGGGCCGCCTATAGAGCCGAGGTAGAAGCCTCCGTGCCTGTGGCAGGCATCGGTAACGGCCTGCGAGCGGTTGCCCTTGGCTATCATTATCATAGAGCCGCCGGCGCTTTGGAACTGGTCGACATAGCTGTCCATACGTCCTGCCGTTGTCGGGCCGAACGAACCCGACGGCATGCCTGCCGGAGTCTTGGCCGGGCCTGCATAGTAGATGGGGTGGTCCTTGAGGTACTGGGGCATAGGCTCGCCGCTGTCGAGGCGCTCCTTAATCTTGGCGTGGGCTATGTCGCGGCCCACGATGATGGTGCCGCGCAGCGACAGGCGTGTCGACACGGGGTATTTGCTCAGCTCGGCAAGCACCTCGGGCATCGGACGGTTGAGGTCTATTTTCACAACCTCGCCCTCGCCGGCCTTGCGGTATTCTTCGGGTATCAGTTCGCCGGGGTTGGTGTCGAGTTTTTCGATCCACAGGCCCTCGCGGTTGATTTTGGCCTTCACATTGCGGTCGGCCGAGCAGCTCACGCCCATGCCGATGGGACAGGACGCGCCGTGGCGGGGCAGACGGATCACGCGGATATCGTGGGCAAAGTACTTGCCGCCGAACTGCGCGCCGAGCCCGAGCTCTTCGGCAGCCTTCTTCAGGGTGGCTTCAAGCTCGACGTCGCGGAAAGCGTGGCCGTACTCGTTGCCCTTGGTGGGCAGGCTGTCGTAGTACTTCACCGATGCCTTCTTGACAACGGCGAGGTTCATCTCAGCCGATGTGCCTCCGATAACGAACGCGATATGGTAGGGAGGACATGCGGCAGTACCGAGCGAGCGCATTTTCTCAATCAGGAACGGCACAAGCTTGTCGGGGTTGATAGTGGCCTTTGTTTCCTGATAGAGGTATGTCTTGTTGGCCGAGCCACCACCCTTGGCAACAAAGAGGAAGTGATATTCCGAGCCTTCGGTGGCGTGTATGTCGATCTGCGCGGGCAGGTTGCAGCCGGTGTTCACCTCATCGTACATGGTGAGAGGCGCGTTCTGGCTGTAGCGCAGGTTGTCGGTGGTATATGTGAGGTATACGCCGTGCGATATTTTCTCTTCGTCGTTGCAGCCGGTGTACACGTTCTGGCCTTTTTCGCCGTGCACGATCGCCGTGCCGGTATCCTGGCAGAAAGGTAGCTGGCCTTTTGCAGCCACTTCGGCATTGCGGAGCATGGTGAGAGCCACGAACTTGTCGTTCTCGCTTGCCTCGGGGTCGGCAAGGATTTTAGCCACCATGGCGTTGTGCTCGCGACGGAGCATGAAAGCGTTGTCGTGGGTAGCCTGACGCGCCAGCACGGTAAGAGCCTCGGGGTCTACGACAAGGAACTCGTGTCCGCCCCATGTTTCGGTGCGGACATATTCGGAAGTGAGGTGGTAGTACTCGGTAGTGTCCGCTCCCAGCGGAAACATTTCCTGGTAATGAAACGGTTTTGTTGCCATATATTTAGCAGTTATTCAAGCGTTAGGACTGTGTTTACAATCTTAGCTACAAAGATACGAATAAGTCGAGAGTAAAAACAAATATTCTTATTTGTTTTTACCGAGCGAAAGTATCTAAGGCGAAGCCAAAGATAGCGATAAGTCGAGTGCAAAACAAATTTATCGGCCTACGCTTTAACAGATATTATGAAACACCCTCTTAAATCAATGGGCCTCGAGCCAGTTGGCGCCGACTCCGGCCGACACCTCCATAGGCACACGGCCTGAATAGGCGCCTTCCATAAGCGACACCACTATCTGCCGCACCTGCTCCAGCTCGTCGGGCTTGACATTGAATATCAATTCGTCGTGTACCTGCATTATCATGCGCGAGCGCAGCCCCCGACGCCTGAACTCGGCGTCGACAGCGACCATGGCCACCTTTATGATGTCGGCGGCAGAGCCTTGCAGGGGCGCGTTGATGGCATTCCGCTCGGCATAGCTGCGCACGGTGTTGCTCCGCGACTGTATATCCGGCAGATAGCGGCGGCGCCCCATGATGGTGCTCACAAAGCCGTCGCGCTGCGCGTCGGCCACGGCCTTCTTCATATATTCCGCCACAAGCGGGTATGTGGCCATATACCCTTCTATCAAGTCTTTCGCCTCCGAGCGCGGCATACCCAGACGCTCAGACAGGCCGAATGCCGATATGCCGTAGATTATGCCGAAGTTGGCAGTCTTGGCGTTGCGGCGCAGGTCGTCGGTCACCTCGCCAGGTTCCAAATGGTATATCTTGGCGGCTGTGGAGCGGTGTATGTCGGCTCCGGAGAGGAATGCCTCCACCATGCCGGGGTCGCCGCTCATGTCGGCCATCAACCTCAGCTCGATCTGCGAGTAGTCGGCAGAGAGCATAAGGTCGCCCGGCTCAGGCACGAAGGCGCGGCGTATGTCGCGGCCGTCGGCGGTACGCACGGGTATGTTCTGCAGATTCGGATTGGCCGACGACAAGCGCCCGGTGGCCGTAGCCGTCTGGTTGTAGGTGGTATGTATCTTGCCCGTAACGGGGTTGATGAGTTTGGGGAGGGCGTCGATATACGTTGCCAACAGCTTCTTGATGCCGCGGATATCGAGTATGAGGCGCACCAACGGCTCGCGGGCGGCATATTTTTCGAGCGAATCTTCGGCAGTAGACCACGCACCGGCCTTGGTACGCTTCGCCTTGGCGTCGATCTTCATTTCTTCAAAAAGAATCCGGCCTACCTGCATCGGCGAGGAAACATTGAACGGACGACCCGCCATCTCGAAAGCCTCGTTTTCAAGCTTGGAAAGGCGCACGGCAAACTCGCCGGACAAACGCTTCAGTTCTGCCACATCTATTCGGGCGCCCTCCCACTCCATACCTGCCAAAACAGCCACCATAGGCGTTTCGACGGTATCGAACAGGCCCCGCTGCCCTTTCTGCTCCATCTCGGCCTCAAGCGGGCGGCGGAGCGCGAGTACCACCGAGGCCGTTTCGCCTATCGCCGCCACGGGGTCGAGGGGGGCGCGCTTGCGGTCGGCAGCCGAGTAGTCGGCGTCGCAGGTGTGGAATCCGAGATACGTAGCGGCGAGGGTGGCGGTGTCGTGCTTAGCCTCGGGATTACACAGATAGTGGGCCACCGCCACATCGAACCAGCGCGAGCCTGCAAACTCCAGCCCCTCGCGCCTGAGCAGAAGCATGTCGCGCTTTATGTCCGCGCCGACTATCGTTATTTTTTCGGACGAAAACAGCGGCTTGAGCGATTCAAAGAATGCTGCACGCTGCGTGCGCGACGCCGGCAGATGCACATAGGCCGCCGCTACGCCTGCCTCCGACTCGAAAGCGAGCGCCAGACCGAAAAGCTGCGCCGTCATAGCCTCCGGGCCGACGCTGTTGAGCGCCATCGCCACGTAGGAGGCCTTCCCGGCTCTGCTTACGAAATCTTCAACACCCTGCAAGGTATCCAGCTCTGTCACCTCGGCAACAGGGTCGGCAGCACAGACCGGCTCAGGCTCTTCCTCGGCAGGGAGATCAAACAAGGAAGGCTGCGACTCCTTAGGAGGCTCGGGGCGCGGAGCAGGCTCAAGCCTGTCCCAGCCGCCGAACTTGGCCGCAAAACTCTTGAATTCCAATTCACGGAATATGGCGAGCAAGGCGTCCACATCAGGCTCGCAACGGCGCAAATCGTCGGGAGCGATGCCCACGGGGACGTCGGTGGCTATCGTCACAAGCTCTTTCGACATCTCTATCTGGCGGGCATTGTCCTCGATCTTGTTCTTCAGCGCCCCTCTCAGAGAAGAAATATTGGCAAGAAGATTCTCCACTGAGCCATACTCCCGTATCAGCTTCACGGCTGTTTTCTCGCCCACGCCGGGGCAGCCGGGCACATTGTCGGAGGCATCGCCTTCGAGCGCGAGCAGGTCGATAACCTGCCGTGGCGACGAGATGCCGTAGCGCTCGCATACCTGCTCGGGACCTCGGATCTCGAAGCCCTGGCCCTTTATGGCCGGGCGGTACATAAAGACGCGGTCGGTGACGAGCTGCCCGTAGTCCTTGTCGGGAGTCATCATATAGGTGGTGAAGCCCTCGGCCTCGGCCATACGCGAGAGCGTGCCTATCACATCGTCGGCCTCGTAGCCCTCTACCTCTACCACAGGTATGCGGTAGGCTTGCAGTATCTTCTTTATGTACGGTATGGCGACAGTTATATCCTCCGGCTGCTTGTCGCGACCGGCCTTGTACTCAGGGTATTGCTCGTGACGGAACGTATGGCCGTGGGCAGGGTCGAAACAAACCGCTATATACCCCGGATTTTCCTTGCGCAGCACATCGTCGAGGGCGAGGCAGAAGCCGAATATCGCCGAAGTGTTAAGACCCGACGAGGTAACTCGCGGTGAACGCATCAGGGCATAGTATGCACGGTATATCAACGCATAGGCGTCGAGCAGGAACAATTTTTTTTCTTCCATCAGAGCTAATTGGAGGTGCTGAAAGTGCAAATTTACTAAATAATACGCGAACACCCGCCAATAAGTTCCCGATATCAAAAAAACAGCAAGCCTGCACCGCGCTCTCCACCTAACCACCTGCCCACCTAATCACCTAACCACCTGCCCACCTAATTCTCGATGCAGCTGACGAAGAAGGGAGTGGCGATAGGACAGGTACACCAGAAATACTCGTCGTGCTCGCGTATCCAGGAGTTTTTGCCCAAGAGATTGCACTTGAACACAATCGCTTCGTTTTTCCTATTCTCGAGGAACTCTATCTCTACCATAGCGTGTTCTGGAAGGCGCATCATTTCCGGCAAATACCAAGTATACCGACCGTCGACCACATCGGCCTTGTCATAGTCGAAATATATCTGACCGACAAGGGCGTCGGCAAACTCATCGGTAGGCTCCCGCGTCACCCCGGCCATATCGTAGATATTGATTCTGAACTTCATACTGCTGAGCATACCGGGAATCTCCTTGATATAGAAACCCACCGCGTCGAGCCACATCGTCCGGCCTTTGCCCGCCTTAGTTTCAAAGCCGGTGCACAGCCCCGCTTCGGCGGTATAGTCTGCCGACAGCATTCCAGTGCCATGCTTCTTGCCGTATTTCACTGTTTTGCGTTTGCCCGGACGCACAGCCACCTCAGGCAGCGGCACAGGCGCGCTCTCCATCTCTACGAGCGACACCGTGCTGTCGGACACACCAAGTTCTGCCACGAGCAATTTTCTTGTCCGAAAACCCATATACGAAACCACCACGGTATCGGACGCCGCCATAGCACCCTGAATTTCAAAGAGTCCCACGCTGTCGGCCACAGCGCCCAGATAACGATTCTTCACCTTTACCGTGGCATATGGCAGACACTCGCCGCCTTTCTCAACAACGCGTCCTGCTATACGCGTTTGAGCGGCAGCCGCAGCAAGCGCTGCGAATGCCGCCAATCCTACAATCACATGTCGTATAGTCATATAGGACTATCAGAACATATAACCTATGTTGACCGAGAACACGCCCATATTGTCGATACTTTTGGTCTTGCCGGGAATATGGATAAGGCTGTACTCGAGATTTACGCGGTAGTGGCCGGCAAATTCAGCGCCGATTTTCGCGTTGGCACCATACTCGAAGCGCGACGACGAAAAGCAACGCTCCTGATTGGCGCTGAAGAAATGCTTGATTTTCTTATCAACACCTGCAACATAATTGCCGTCTGCATCGGTTTCACCAAGGGCGCTCGACGAATAGTGACCGCTGCCCCAAAGGCCGACACCAATCATAGGGCCTACAGCGATGTGCAGCCGCACACCGTCGGCAGGATAGAATTTGAATCCGGCACGCACGGGCAAGGTGAGATAGTAGGGAGTATAGTCTGCCTTAAGCCAGAATTTTTGGTCATCGGAACTGCCTCGCACGTCTATGCCGCAAGGCTGGGATGACAGCTTGAGCGAGGCGTCCATAAACCAATGGCTGCTGAACGAATATTCGCCTACTGCCCCGAT
>ERZ778510.1868-NODE-1868-length-12300-cov-6.063209_pt1 | contig 12300 bp, 7 predicted proteins | sample MGYA00510348_ERZ778510 | MGnify/ENA primary metagenome ERZ778510 (study PRJEB29527, sample SAMN07138969) | mouse gut metagenome | material: feces | host: mouse | place: China:Nanjing | collected 2016-01-25 ... | reverse complement strand
TTATAGTATTTTTTTTTTATTTAAGTATAATCTCTATCCTGATACTGTAGGACAAAATAATCATAATTTGCAGATAGTATGGTAAGACTTTTATCCATATACTTTGTTTGTCTTGTTATAGTCTCTTGTAGTAGCAGACATTCGGCTACTGTCAATGATGAGGCAGGAGCCGTGTTTGCTGACTCGATTGATGTCCAGTGGACATATATTGCAGGGGATGATATGATGCCTTCTGTGACTGACTTCATAGCAGGTGATACATGTCTGTATCTGCTTGGCAATGCGGGAGGTCAATGGGTGCATATATACGATGCAAAAACCGGCTCTGAAATTGGTAGTCGGGTGGATAGACTGTCGCAAATCGGTGAGTTGAAAGATGCATCGCATCTGAGTGTTGATTGCGAGAGTGGCGATTTCGGCATATTCAATCAGGGTATGCGGGAAAGGTCTTTATTCAGATACTCTCGTGATTTTGATGCCATATGTATGTACTGTCTGGATTCTATGTTTATAGTTAATGATATGCGGCTTATTGCCCCCGGTTGTATAGTGGCATTGTCTTTGGTTTGGGAAAATGGTAATGCGACAGGCCGGCAGGCAATAAATATTATAGATGTGACTGATGGAATAAAGGTTATTGATACTTTTGATGATTCATCAGCATCAATACCAAAGGGATTGATGCAAAATCTGTATGTATCGCCATCTGGTAAAAAGATAGCCAGAATAACACCTTCAGGTGGTATTCTGGAGACATATGAAATCATTGATGACTGCATAAAACGAATCTCGGCAAATGACTATTTCCCACTGAAAGTATCGGATGACGGGATCGCAATGATAGATCATAAAAGCCGATATGGATTTGGTCATGCTGCAGTTACAGATGATTATATTTATATTGCATTTAGTGAATCTCACGTAGAGGGAGATCCTGTCACCAAGGTTGGAATATGGGATTGGAATGGCAAACCTGTCAAGAAAATTAATACTGATAAATCAGTAAGACACATGGCAGTTGCTCCTGATGGTTGCAAACTTTATTGTATATCGTATGCCCAGGGTGCGCGATATGCTATCAATTATATAGACTTGTCGGGAATCTGACGAGGGTTTATGGATTTTTATTAAACGGCCGGACATAATAACAATACAGTCTCGTTATGTCAAGACACTTTAACTTATATATTATCCCGAAACTCAGAATTTTGATTGCTGTCATATCAGTGGTCATGTCGGTTGCTGTCGTGAGGGCTGACGCAAAGAAGTTTCATATCCGCGGGCACATACAGGAATCGGTCGGCAAGACCGATCTAATGAAAGGATATGCCGTGCCGATTGATGCCGACGGCAATCCCGGAGATACTCTCAGGGCCGGAGTGCTGGCTATGGAAGGGGGCTTTGCTCTCATGACCGACCGTTCGATATTTACGTTTGAGACTGTGCATAAGGATTCGACATATGTGTTTGTGGTCGGTTGTGACGGCTATTTGCCTCAGACAGTTGTGTACAGAGTCGAGAATCTCGGAAAGCGTGAGAGAATGCGAGAGATGCCGACCACTTTTCTCGAACGTGCTCCGCACAAGCTCAATGAAGTGGTTGTCACAGCCTCAAAGATAAAATTTTACAACCGCGGTGATACCATTGTATATAATGCAGACGCTTTTCAGCTTGCCGAAGGGTCGATGCTCGACGGGCTGATAGCCCAGTTGCCCGGAGTGGAGCTTAGCTCAAATGGGCAGATTAAGGTCAACGGTGAGTTTGTGGAGTCACTGTTGCTCAACGGTAAGCAATTTTTTGACGGGAACAACAATCTGATGCTTAAAAATCTTGCCGCTTATACGGTGAAGAGTGTCGAGGTGTATCGCGGACAGTCATTTTCAGACAAATGGAAGGGTGACAAAAGCGCGCCACAGCGTCTGACTATGGATGTAAAGCTCAAGAAGGAGTATGAAATAGGCTGGCTGCTGAATGCCCAGGCAGGTTACGGCACCGAAGACAGGTATATGGCAAGGCTTTTCGGCATGTGGTTCAACCGCACGACTCAGGTGATGTTTTTAGGTAACATAAATAACCTGAACGATACCCGCGAGCCCGGTACGAATGACAGTTGGCGACCCGAACTAATGCCGACAGGACGCATGAAATATCAGCTCGCCGGCCTGTCGTACAACTATCAGGCAAATGACCGTAAGACGTATAGTCGAGGCAGTGTGACATATGAAAACAACCATATGAACAGTCACACTGATACAGATAGAATCAATTTTTATGCCGACCGAAACACATATGACTACGTGCAGTCACTATCACGCAATAAAAATATAAAAGTCAGCCTCAATAATACCACCGGCCGTAAATGGGGAAATCTGACGGTGAACGGCACGCTAAAGGGCAATTACTCTCGCATTGACAGGACTGCGCAGTCGTTGTCGGCCAGCTATGACAGCGAGCAATATGAGCGGTCGCTCATGTCGCTTGAGGCTATATATAGTGACGGCTCCGATGCAGGACTCGCATCGCTGATAAACCAAACGCTAACGCGCAGTGACGGTCGGTCGCGGCAGGGTAATATCGATGGTTCGGTCTATGCCGGCTATATGATACCTCGCAGCAACGACAGGCTTTTTACGGAGTTGCGTGTGGTGTATGACGACAAGAAGGAGACGCTGTGGAATGACTATGACGTGCGTTTCGGAGCCGATGGCCTTCAGCCATTGCGCCGCAGAAACTACACCGACAATACACCCAATCACGACCTGAATCTTTCCGGAACACTTGGCTATAATCTGTCAAACGGCGGATTAAACCTATCGCTTAGATATATTTACAATCTCCATACCCGCGAAAAGGACTCTTACACCTATGCTCTTGACCGTCTTGAGGAAATGGGCATGTATGGCACGCTTCCGGCAGGCTATGGATTGGTGCTGGACGCTCCAAACAGTTTCACGTCATCTCTGATAGAGAACACCCACACTGTCAGACCGGAGCTGGATTACATCTGGAACGGGGCCGGAGCTCGCCAGTTCAGCGTGACATTCAAGCCCGAACTCGGATTGCGCCACAGCCACTTCAACTATTTTAGTGACGGTATATTATATCCTGTGCGCCGGACATCGTTTATCGGAGTGGTTTCGTCGATGAACGGTCGTGTGCGTTACGCTTTCGGCAACAGGATGGCGAGTGAGAATATGTATGTATTCATGTATGACTATGAGCTCTCTACGTCTACACCCGATCTGCTTCATCTGGTGGACGTGTCTGATACGTCCGACCCGCTGAATATAATGCTCGGAAATCCGTGGCTAAAGAATAGTTATCGGCACAATCATAATATGTCGGTGAGATTTTTTGCGGGAAAGTGTCCGTTGCAGGATTTTCTTAATTTCAACTATTCGCCGGTCACCGACGCACTTGTTCGCGGATATACTTACGACCTGTCCACAGGTGTGCGTCGTAACAGGACTTATAACGTCAGCGGTCAATATTCGGTCGGAGTGAACAATACGTTTACACTGCAGTTTGGCCGCAAACGTCAGTTCATGCTGTCGTCGGTCAGCGGAGTTTCCATGATTCACAGTGTAGATATGATCGGGCTGAATGTATCTGAACCGTCACGTTCGACTGTCAATACTCGCGGTCTTTCCGAGGACTTAAAACTCTCATGGCAGATAGGCCGTCAGTCGCTCTCAATAAAGGCTAATGTCATCGACCGTCACACCACATCGGCCCGCGAAGGCTTCAACGACATCAATGCCACTCACTGTAATTATGGTGTGGCGGGTACATTTGTGTTGCCGGCCGGATTTGGCATAAGCACTGATTTCACCTGCTACGCGCGCCGCGGATATGGAGTGAAGGAACTCGACACGACCGATGTCGTGTGGAATGCTCGTGCTACTTATACGCCGCGTGGCGGCCGTTGGGTGTTTACCCTCGACGGTTTTGATCTGCTCCATCGCCTGACCAATGTTCATTATGCTGTCACAGCATCCGGCCGAACGGTCACATATACCAATACATTGCCACGCTATCTGCTTCTCTCTGTGCAGTATCGACTCAATATTCAGCCAAAGAAGCGTTAGAGGAGGGCTAAATATGTTTCAGTTAACATTTGATACATATGATTTTTATTAATCATGCCGATTGTAAACTGTTGGTAATCACAGAATTGGCAGATGTTTAATCTGTGGCATATTTTGCATGGTGTAATTTGTTGTGAATCAGAGTAATACGAATGGTCTGTCGAATGTGATTTTATAGACTTTTTCTTGTGATTTATAAAATCATTGGTTTACTTTGCGGTTAAAACCATATAACTTGTGCAAATAATGGATGACCGGTTTAAATATTTAATCCCGTTCTTGCTGGCGGTTGTCGGAGCATTTAGCCTGACAGCCCAACACTTTGTAGCGGTGCCCATGGTAGTGGGCGGTTCGTATGTGTCCGGGCACGATGATGTGCCGTCCGACAGCCTGCTTATCGAAGGGCGGGTCATTGAATCGCTGGCCAAGTGCGAGTTGTCCGATGCTTTCATGATACCGGTTGACAATGACGGTAATCCGGGAGATACAATCAAGGCATCCCGTCGATTTTCATTTATGGGCCGCCGTCCACGCAACAATTCATACCTGAGGTTTATGGCCGAGCGCAAGGACTCCACTTATGTGTTTGAAATCGGAGCCCCGGGTTATGCTTCACAGACTGTAGTATATAAAGTGGAGCATATAGGCCGTCGCGAGATGACGCGCGAGATGCCTGTGACCATACTCGAGCGTGCGCCCCATCAGCTTGGCGAGGTGCAGGTCGTGGCCTCGAAGGTGAAATTTTATCACCGCGGCGACACGCTTGTGTATAATGCCGATGCCTTTCAACTGGCCGAGGGGTCGATGCTTGACGAGCTGATACGCCAGTTGCCGGGCGTGGAGCTTAACAAGGATGGTGAAATAAAAGTCAACGGTGAGAAGGTGGAGACACTTCTGCTCAACGGCAAGCACTTTTTCAGCGGTGACAACAAACTGATGCTTGAGAATCTCGGCGCGTATACGGTCAAAGATGTGGAGGTGTATCGCGGTCAGACGGCTTTGGAGAAGTGGGTCAATGACCCCAATGCCCAGAAACATCTCACGATGGATGTGAAACTAAAAAAAGAATATTCACATGGCTATCTGCTCAATGCTCAGGCAGGTTACGGTACAGAAGAGCGTTATCTCGGACGACTGTTTGCCTCATAGTTCAGCCCTACGACCAATGTAAGCATGGTGGGTAATCTCAATAATGTGAGTGATGTGTTCGGGGTGCATGGCATGCATGACTCGTGGCGACCTTCGGGATTGTCAGGCGGAGACAGCCGTCATCAGTCGGCCGGTCTGAATTATGATGTGGAGACAAATGACCAACGACGCACCGCCCACGGCTCGGTGAAATATTCAGGCCACAGGGCACTTGGTATCAGCAACACCACCTCGGCGACATTCTATACCGACAATCAGGTGTATAATTACAGCTATTCGAGAACTCGCAGCCGCAATATGCAGTTAGATACTAACCATGATGTGATGTTTGACTTGGGCAGAGTCAATCTTTCAGGAGATTTCTCGGGCGGTTACAATACATCTGACAACGCGTCGTCATCGCTCTCGGCAAGTTTCAATCAGGAACAGGCGGATATAAATCAGGAGATAATCGAAAATATATATGGCGACGGAGGGGCTTCGGCTCTTGCCGCGCTAATCAACCGTTCGCGTACGCTCGGCAATGGCGACAACACTACGGCATATGGAAATATATCGGCCAGAGCTATATATAAAGTGCCCGGAACGTCCGATATCTTGAATGTAAATGTCAGCGGACGATACAGCTCTTCGAGTGGTAACAACTGGAATGACTATATGATTGATTACGGTGACGTCACCACTCCTTCAGAGCACCGCCGGCAATATAGTGACCGTTCGCCCGTGCATAATCTTAATCTTAGCGGTTGGATGTCCTACACGGCGCGTCTCGGCAAGGTGAGCCTTGACCTGCGATACAGCTTGGATTACTCCAACGGCAAGTCGGATACCTATATGTATTCGCTTCAGAATCTTGCCGATATGGGTGATTTCGGCACTCTGCCTCCCGATTATCAACTGGCATTTGACCCTTCCAACAGTGATATGTCACGACAGCGTAGCCACAAGCACAGCTTATCGCCCAATCTGCATTATTCGTTGCCGTGTGGCAAGGCTTATTCTTTGTCTCTGCATGTGTCGCCGACATTTGCGTTGTCCAATCGCAGGCTTGATTATTGGCGAGACAACAAGCTGTATAACATACGTCATAAATCCTCATTGCGCGATGCACTGTCGGGAAGTGTGATGGTGGCATATCAGCCTTCGACGGTTTTTTCGGAAAAGGGTGCGCGCCATTCGATTGACTACACCTATTACATCAATACCTCTCTACCCGACATGATGAGTCTGGTGGATATCACCGACGATACTAATCCGCTGTATATACGAGAGGGCAATCCGGATTTGAAATCGTCATATCATCATAACCACCGATTGAGTTGGAGCGTGGGAAGCAAGTTGTCAAATTCGCTGGATGTGAGCTATTCCTATACTACCGACAAGATGATACAGGCGTCGACATATGACATGCATACGGGCATCACCCGCACGCGTGCAGGCAATGTCAACGGCGACAATGACATAACTATCAATGATCGAGTGAGTTATTGGTATGCTAAAAAGACCTCATTCACCGTAAGTGCCAACACATCAGTGTCGCGGATGCACAGTGTCGATATGATAAGCACCAATGGAGCCGAGCCGGCCAAGACTACGGCTGACACATGGTCGATAGGCGAAAGGGTGAATCTCGACTGGCATTTTGGCAGCGGACATTCTCTCCGAGCCAACTGTGATGTCACTAACCGACGCACCGATTCGGAGCGCGAGGGTTTTAATAAGATCAATGCATTCCACATCAATTATGGTCTGTATGGTCAGGTAAGGTTGCCGGCGGGATTTGAATTGAATACATCATTGTCGGTGTATACGCGCAGAGGGTATGGTTCAAAAGAGCTTGACACTACTGATGCCATCTGGGATTTTGGTGCGACTTATACGCCCAAAGGCAAACGCTGGGTGTTTACGGTAAATGCTTTCGATTTGCTCCACCGTATGTCGAATGTTCATTACAGCGTTAATGCTATGGGACGTACTTCGGTTGTTACCAATTCTCTTCCGAGCTATGTAATAGCTACGGTGCAATATCGGCTAAATATCCAGCCCAAAAAGAGAAAGGATTGAATAAATGATTGATAAGGAAAGGAGTAGGGTGTAATTATTTGAAAAGAGATGCTATTGACACAAAGAATGTCGCATCGTGATGATTGCGACATTCTTTTATTACTTTTGAGCAAGCTCAAAAGTAAGGTTATAAGGTTATAAGGTTATTCGCGGATGGGTTCTTCAAATTTTTTACGGTAGAATATGAAGTCTCGGCCGAGGTATTTTTCGCGTACGATGGGGTTTTCGGCCAGCTCTTCCGAGGTGCCCTGAAAGAGTATCTTGCCTTCAAAGAGAAGATAGGCGCGGTCGGTGATGCGCAGAGTCTCCTGGGCATTGTGGTCGGTGATGAGGATGCCGATATTCCTTTCTTTAAGGTGATACACCACCGACTGTATGTCCTCTACGGCGATAGGGTCGACTCCGGCAAACGGCTCGTCGAGCATTATGAATTTCGGGTCAGCGGGCTATCTCGGTGCGGCGTCGCTCGCCTCCCGAGAGTCGGTCGCCGAGGTTGTGGCGCACTTTCTCGAGACTGAACTCTTTGATAAGACTTTCGAGCTTTTCACGCTGATATTCGGGCGAGGTGTTGGTCATCTGAAGCACAGCCTTGATGTTGTCCTCGACCGTGAGTTTGCGAAACACGCTTGCCTCCTGTGCGAGATAACCGATGCCGTTCTGGGCACGCTTGTACACAGGATATTTAGTAATGTTGAGGTCGTTGAGAAATATCTGTCCCTCGTTGGGAGTGATAAGTCCTACGGTCATATAGAAGGTCGTGGTCTTGCCGGCACCGTTTGGGCCGAGCAGACCTACGATTTCGCCCTGGGTCACGTTGATTGACACGTGGTTGGCTACGGTGCGTTTGCCGTATTTCTTCACGAGATTTTCGGTGCGCAGCACCATGCGTTCGCCATGTGGCTCGGTGGTCATTTCATCCATTGGACAGGTTGGGGTGATGGGGTGTGTGTCATTTGGCGCGAAGGCGCGATTCGATATAGTCGGTGAGCAACTGTATGGCCACGACGTTGCTGCCGCCCTGGGGCACGATGAGGTCGGCAGTCTTCTTGGACGGCTCGATATACATCTCGTGCATTGGTTTGAGCACATCGCGATAGCGGTCAAGTACCATCTGGGGTGTGCGTCCGCGCTCCACACAGTCGCGTGCGATTACACGTATGAGCCGCTCGTCGGCCTCGGCATCGACAAATACTTTGACGTCGAGCATATTGCGCAACACAGGGTCGGTAAGCACGAGTATACCCTCGACAATCACTACTTCGCGCGGGCTCACCGAAATGGTCTCGGGCTGGCGTGTGCAGGTGAGATAGGAGTAAGTGGGCATCTCGATAGTCTCGCCGCGCTTCAGAGCCTCGATGTGTCTGACAAGGAGCGGCCACTCGATGGCTGCCGGCTCGTCAAAATTGATTTTGCTTCGCTCGGACATCGGAATATGGCTGGAGTCCTTGTAATAGGAGTCCTGCGGGAGTATGGCGACCTCACCGGGCGGGAGGGCGTTGATTATCTTGTTGACGACGGTGGTTTTGCCTGAACCTGTACCGCCGGCTATGCCTATAACTAACATATTGTTGTTGTAATTTTTATGCAAAGATACGGCTCACGGTCCGATTACTAAAATATAAGAGGCAACTTTTTTCAAAAAAATTTGTTTTAATTTAAAATCGGTTGTAACTTTGCAACGAGGATTAAGCCTGTCGCACAGTCGACTTGGCTTCATAATAACAACCAATCCGTTTGGATCATCGATTTTTAAGCCGTATTGCTGAAAATCTCTCCCCCATTCCCTTAATTTCAGGATTTATTACTCTCTCCTGTTTTCCCAAAATCGAGTGGATTACCACATTCCGTTTCAAATATTTTCTTAACATTATATCTCCCCGTCTCAGGCATGTCACGCGGTGCGTGATGGTTGGTGCATAAGGAATCAATGTGTACCGTTGTCACGGGATAAAACAATATTAATCAAGCCCTCAATTTCACATATAATATATGTATAATTTTGACGAACTCAACAGGATGGATGATGAGCGACTGCAGGAAGCCGCCAAAGCCATCGGTATCAAGAAAATCAATCTGACAGATAAAGAAGGTCTCGTTTACGAAATACTCGAGAAGCAGGCCCGTGACCATGCCGCATCGGCTTCGGCCAATGTGCAGAGTCAGGAAAAGACCCGCCGCAAGAAAAAGGATGCACCCGAGGGCGAACGTAAGCAACGTCGCAAAAAGGGTGCAGACGCGCAGACTGACAATATGCCCGAGGTCAATAGCGAGGAGCCTCAGGAGCTACCCATGAAGAATGATGACCCGCAGCCCGAACAGCAGCAGCCGGCCGAGGCTGCCGCACCCAAGCGTCGTGGCCGCAAACCCAAGAATACACAGCCTGCGGTGCAACCCGAGCAGGATGGCTCTAAACCGGAAGATAATGCCGTGACTGCAAGCGAAGTTCCCGCAGAGACGGTTGTCGAGCTGGTAGAGCAGACTTCGGCCCCTGAGCCTGATGGGCAGGACGCGGCTGTCGAGGTTCGTCCCAAGAAGAAACGTGGACGCCCGTCACGTCAGGAAATGATGGAGCGTGAGGCTGCCGAGATTTCGGCACCTGCCGAAGAACCGGACTTCACACAGCCGGCGGAGCAGCAGATCCCCGGTGACAATAATTCTGACATGCAGCCTATGCTCTCGCTTCCGGCACCTGCCGGAGAGGAGGGTGAGCCCCAGCCCCAGGATGCTGCCGGACAAGAGGAGCAACCCAACCGCGGAGTCTTTATACGTGGCGGATTCCGTCCTAAGGACTCGTCGTTCGGCTCATTTTTCCCGCGTGCCGGTGGCCGCACTTTCGCTCCCCGTCCGGCCCAGGAGAAGGAGCAGGCGTCAATCGCTGCCGCCACAGCCCCGATCACAATCAACGAGCCGGGCATGGAGAAACAACAGCAGCAACAGCAGGGCAAGAAGAATAAGAAAAACCGCAACAAAAATAATGATACAAACGCCGAGGAGAAGGCACGCTATCAGGCCCAGTATAATTTTGATGACATCATCGTCACCTCGGGAGTGCTTGAGATAGAGCCTCAGGGTCACGGATTTCTCCGCTCGAGCGATTACAATTATCTCGCGTCGCCCGATGATGTGCTTGTCACCCAGCAGCAGATCAAGCAATACGGTCTCCGTCCGGGCGATGTGGTCGAGGCCAATGTGCGTCCTCCCAAGGCAGATGAAAAATATTTCCCGCTCACACGTGTGCTCTCCATCAACGGTCGTTCGCCCGAGTTTATACGTGACCGTGTGGCTTTCGAGCATCTCACACCGTTGTTCCCCGACGAAAAATTTGATCTCACCTCTGGCCGAAGCAGCAACATATCCACCCGTGTGGTCGACATGTTCTCGCCCATAGGCAAGGGTCAGCGCGGTCTCATCGTGGCTCCTCCCAAGACGGGTAAGACCATTCTCCTCAAGGATATAGCCAATGCCATAGCTGAAAATCACCCCGAGACTTATATCATGATACTGCTCATCGATGAGCGTCCCGAGGAGGTGACCGACATGAGCCGCAGTGTCAACGCCGAGGTGATCGCATCGACATTTGACGAGCCGGCCGACCGTCATGTGCGCATAGCACAGATAGTGCTTGAGAAGGCCAAGCGTATGGTGGAGTGCGGACACGACGTGGTGATACTGCTTGACTCGATAACCCGCCTGGCGCGTGCCTACAACACCTGTGCTCCCGCATCGGGCAAGATACTCTCAGGTGGTGTGGATGCCAATGCTCTCCAGAAGCCCAAACGGTTCTTTGGCGCGGCACGCAACATCGAGGGGGGCGGTTCGCTCACCATCATAGCCACAGCTCTTACAGAGACAAGCTCCAAGATGGATGAGGTAATCTTTGAGGAGTTCAAGGGCACCGGTAATATGGAGCTTCAGCTCGACCGAAAACTCTCCAACAAGCGCATCTTCCCCGCTGTCGATATCATGGCTTCCAGCACGCGTCGTGACGACCTGCTGTTGCGCAACGAGACACTCAACCGCATGTGGATATTGCGCCGCTTCCTGAGCGACCGCAATTCTATCGAGGCTATGGAGTTTATCAAAGACCGCATGGAGCGCACGTCTGACAACGACGAGCTTCTCCGGACAATGGGAGATTAGTATCCTTAGAGTATAGAGATAAAAGTATAGAGTTTAGAGTTAAAAGGCTAAAGTTTATAAGTCGGTTTCATTCAGCGAAATCCGTTCTGTAAATTTTAGCCTTTTAACTCTAAACTCTATACTTTTATCACTTATACTGTATAAGTGAATTATTTTGCCAAAGCGGGTTTTGTGATAAAACCTAATTAAGATTAAAGTTGTTAAATTTTTAATCATGGCAAAGATAATTCACGTTTCAGCTATCGCACTGCTCATCTCAGCGATGACAGGTGTCACCTCGGCTCAGAGTCGGGGTGACGATGCGCGTTATTTGCGTCAGCCTCTGCCTGAGCGGTGGAGCTTCACGCAGGAAGTGTCGCAGACCCTACCGTCTGACGACCCGTGGTGGAAATCGTTTGGCGACTCCACACTCGATTCGCTCATAAGCATGGGCATCGACAATAACTTCAATATCAGCGAGGCTGTGCATCGGCGCGAGATTGCGCGTCAGGCCATACGCCAGGCCCAAAGTGCCTACTATCCCACGCTCGGAGCGTCGGCCGGTTACACGCGCTCGCATGCAAAGCGTGCCGATACCAATAATTTTGCCGTAGGTGTCGATATGAATTGGGAGATAGACATATTCGGCAAAATCACGTCGCAGGTCAAGACCAAAAAAGCAGCCTATGATGCTTCGCGGGCCGAGTATCTCGCCACGATGGTAAGCATTACAGCCGACATAGCCAACTATTATGTCAATTATCGCATGCTGCAAAATGACATAGCTGTGGCCAACGAGCATATAGAGTCGCAGGCGCGGGTGCTTGAGATAGCCGAGGCCCGTCACGAGGCCGGACTGGTGTCGAAACTCGACGTAGCT
>ERZ778510.1864-NODE-1864-length-12317-cov-3.950579_pt1 | contig 12317 bp, 7 predicted proteins | sample MGYA00510348_ERZ778510 | MGnify/ENA primary metagenome ERZ778510 (study PRJEB29527, sample SAMN07138969) | mouse gut metagenome | material: feces | host: mouse | place: China:Nanjing | collected 2016-01-25 ... | reverse complement strand
CGGTCACAGTCGTTTTGGCATTGACGTCAAGTGCCAATGTTCCTGCATCTGCTGCGTCCTTCTGAGCCTGGGATATCTTCAGTTCTTCAAGGAATGCTTCTCCATAGTAACCGGAATAATACATATTCGCTTTCAGGACAGTAAGTTTTGGACAGGCTGTCACATCTGCGGTTTTACATAAACCGGAATATGCCATATTTGATGACCTCGAACTGATGTTTATTTCAGTCAGATTTTCAGAGCTTATCGTAAAGCTTGGAGAACTGAAAAAGTCATACGCATATCCGGAATCTTGAAATGTCACGAATGAAGTGACAGGGCAGCTTCCAAGTTCAATCGTGCTGACTTTCTCTGCCTCTGAAAGTGTCAATGATGTCAACTTTTTACAGTCTGATAACACAATGGTCTCTACATTTGCTCTTTCGATATGAAGAGATGCCAGTTCAGGGAAATTGCCCAAGCCGTCAATTGTCTTGATCGCGAGCTTGTCGTACCAGCCTCCCTGAAGTGTAATCGATTCAACAGTTTTGCCGGAACCAAGAAGCTCACATTCCGTAGAAGCATCAGAAGATAGAATGAGTCCTTTTTTGTTGAGTTCCTGACGGAGGACCTTGTCTGTTATGTCAAACAGGATTGCATTAGGGTCCTGCTGCTTAATTGATATCGGCAGCAGGATTACTCCGTTGGAGATGAAATCAATAGAAGTGATGCGGCTGCCTTCAGTTGCCCCGAAAGCAAGAGTGATCAGATAAGGAGTGAGTCCGTCGGCCTCTTCTGAACCTTTCACATTGGATTTCAGTTCAAGCCAATCCGGGAGATTGAATGTAAAATCAACATTTGCCCTGACCTCAAAAGACAGTTCACCTGCATCAATACCCTCGTGGACAATTTTGGGCGTGTCAGTCACAATCGCATCAAGCTGGTTCTGACTGACAGTTATTTTACCGGATTCCTTTCCCCTTCCTTTGATGGTCAATTCCGTAGTTCTTGTTTTATATGTTTCATTGGCAAGGACGTCATATTTGAGAATGACTCTTCCAAAAGCTTCTGTCCTCTCTCTGAACATTATCCAATCTGCTCCATCGCCAGTAAATACAGACTCAAGGTCAGGTACGTTGGAGTCAAGCTTGATTGAAAAGGAAGAACCGCCGGATTTGAATGAAAGTTTATCTCCTGACAAAAGTTCTATGACAAAAGACGGGTTGCTCGTAACGGTCACGGTCTGGACTGCAGAGCCGGAGAATACCTTGAATTGGGTCGATAGGATCTCTTTCGAATTGCTCGGGTCCACTTCAATCTTTAAAGTTTCGCCGCTTTTTCCGCTTTCGTTCAATGGTCTGGCCCAATCGCAGAGTCCTGAAACCCTCCAGTCCGAGTCGGAAGTGACAACGATATCATATACACCGCCCTCCGGCTCAGCCGCCACCTCATTGGTGGACAGCTGTACTGAGTCGGTCTTTGCTTCTTCAATTTCTGCGCAGGCACCCAGTGCGAGTGCCGCTGCAGCCAATGCTGATAATATCTTTTTCATTTTACTTTCCTATGCTTTATATCAATAAGGCCGTGTTTCAAGAGATTTTGGATCCGGCCAGTAATATTCTGGAGTCACAAGCCGCGAACCGTACAGTCCCTCGGCAAGATTGTTCATGCTGCTGAATTGACTATGACTTCCTTGATTGTTTGCCGCCCAAAGGGCAAACACCATAAAATATCCATATTCGGAATTTTTACACGCCTCGGCATCAGCCAGTGATATGCTTCCATAACGGGCCATCTCCACTGAATCATACGTGCAGTTGGCATAGGTCATGCCGGCTTTAGGCCTTCCCTTTCCTCCGTAATTGGCTATGGCGATATCAAGCCATTCCCCGGCAGCTACGCCATCCACATAATCAGAACCTTCCATATAACTATATTGGAAAGTTGTAACATATTTGTCTGGCATTGCCTTCTTGGTCTCGAACATAAGCCTTGAGCCTGCGTCTACGGAATGTGATGTGAAAAGCGGATTGCTTAAATCCGGAGCTCCGGAATATTCGTCATCGAAGTTCACTCCGTCAAGATTGTAGGCATCGCAGATTGCTTTCAGCTTGGCGGCAAAATCACGTGCACCTATATCTGAAAGCTGGGCAAGGCCTGATTCATCGTGGTTGCCGAGCAGTCCGAGAATCACCTTTATTCCACGCTTGCGCAGAGGCTGGAGAATCTCTTCGTTGTGGTCAAGGATGTACTGTACCTGAGGGTTGCAGAACACATATATTTCACCTGTCTCCTTGTTATAGTTGATATTTGCGGCAAAAAGACATACATAATTCCAGAGATATCTTCCGTCTTCCATCCTGAACTGGAGCGCGTTCAGCGGATTGGTGTCATTCACCTCGAAATACAGGAAAGTCTCCTTTTCGCCGGGCTTCCTCATTGCGGATCCTTCGCCTTCACGGTTCTTTACAAGATATACGCATCTGTCTTCAGACACTTTTACGTTTCCGCCTGGGACTGTGGTCTTGAAAGGAAGAAGATATGTGGTGTCTTCCGAAAGGTTGGTGCCGGACTTGTCTATCTTGAGGTTGAGGCTGTGTGAAACCTTCTCGTCCGGAGCAATTACGATTTTTCCGCCGTTCTGAAGAGTAAAGCAGTCTTCCGGCAGGACGGCGAAGTCTGTCCCGTGCTCGGCATTGTACTGCTTCACATAAGCTGCATCATATTCAACTTTCACATCCACGCCGGCCTTTGGGGTGCGTGCAAGAGTGAATGCGACTGAAGTGCTGTACGTGTCCTGGAACATCTCTACTATGGTGCTTGCCTTGCCGGTAGATGCATCACGGAGTGCTCCCACGAGATTGGTGACATTTGAGTAGTCGTCTTCGTTGATCTTGTCAATCTCGATGGCTTCTGTACACGAAACGGCAAAGATTGAAGCAACGAACAAAATATTTATCAATTTTTTCATCGTTCTGAATATTTATTATGGTAGAGACACTTTTGTCCATTTCGGAGTTTTTTCGCAAGTGAGGTCATATCCGCTTGCGGAATGGTCCTTTATTACATCACCTGCCTCCTCATCGAATTTCCAGTAGGATATGAGGCCTTCCGATGCGGGGTCCACTGAATAGAAATGGCTCGGTGCGTTGATTTCATCTTTGGTAAGTGTTCTGTTCCAGATTCTCACCTCGGAGATGTCTCCGTCAAAATAGCGGTCTGATGAGTAAGAGTAGCCTATCCAGAAACAACGCGAGCCGTCTGATTCATTGGTGTGTTTTCTTCCGAGGCTGACTGAATATCTGCCCGTGTGTGAATTGGAGAGTTTCTCTGAGCCGTTTATGTAGACAGTCACATAACCATTGTCAAAAGCGCAGGCGATGTGGTACCATTTGCCTGTCTCGAACTGGAGGTCCGAGTTGGTGTTGTTCCTGTTGCTGGCTATCTGAAGCTGATTGTCAGGAACTCCGGCATCACCTATACGGAGAAGGAAGTTGCCTTCGATGCCCATAATTGTGGAAATCTGGCGTCCGAATGCATTCGGACGGATTAGGGCCTCCATTGTGAAGTTGGTGAGGTTGTTGAATTTGGAGTCATTGTTGAAATCAGGCCATGCTCTGTTGTCAGCAATGTTGGCAACGACATTTATGAGAGCCGAACCTTTGAACACATAATAAACGACTGTCTTGGATTCAAGAGCCTCGATTCCGTTGACGTCCCGTATGGCGACAGGCATGACATATACCTTCTCCCTGTCAAGTTCCTGAAGATTGGAGAATATTACTGTGGCCGGAGCGGAAGCGACTGCGCCTTTCTCAATCAGCACATCAGCATCCTCTATTGTACACATTTCCGCTGGAAGTGCGATGGCTTTGTCATCATAATGCGACAGATGATAGTCTTTCAGGAGATTTGTATCTGCCACGAAACGGGCGGTAATCTTGTTTTCCGCCTTAAGGGCGGTCCCTACTGTCATCTGCCTTGTAACTATGACATTGGCGGCAGCAGGCTTGACAAGAATTTCTTCAGTATTGTTTGTCACGTTGATGTAGATCTTGTTGCCGAAATGGTGCTCCTCCATCTTCTGTTTTTCCGATGTGCAGGCAGTCATACATAGAGCGGCTGCTGAAAAAGCAAGTCCCAATATTTTAGTTGTAAATTTCATTGCCGTTATTATTTAAGTGGTGAAGGGTTCATCATTGAAATCGCCTGACGGATATTGCTGTAAACCTTCGCGACGTTGTAATAGTCATTCTGGGCGTTTGCAACAGATATACCTGCTTTTACATAACCTTCAGCAGGCATAGTGGCCCATCCGGCAGCACCGACGATGGACGTAATGTCACCGGCAAAAGTACCCGGCTTTGCATCAGGGTCCTCGAAAGATTTGGTTGTAGTGCAGGCTATGAAGCGGTCGGCAGGGATGTTGTTGTACATTGCCGTCTGCATCATAATGTAGCTTAGTTCGTCATTGGTGACGGCAGATGTAGTCGGCAGAAGGAAATAGTCCGCTTTCTCAACCAGCCCGGTGCAGGCACGGATATGCTGAGGTGTTCCTTCGAAGAAGAACAGGGCGTCAGGATTCGATTCCAGAAGTTCCATGACTGGTGTGAGAACCGCTTCCTGGGCTGTGATTGCTTCCGCAAGCTGCTCTTCAGTATAACTTGCAGGATTTCTTACGCTATAGATAAGATTAAGTCCATCATAGCCGTATTCCTTGAAATATGCGACCTGGACTTTCATCTCGTTTGCGACATATTCGTTCAGGGGCAGCATAGTCTCTACAGGATTCTCCGGCTCATCTGGAGTCTCTTCTGGTGTTTCTGGCTCAGGGTGCTCTGCAATCCACTGCTCCCTGTATGCTTTCCACGCATTCTCGATTGATTGGTAGCAGATCTGATAAAGGATTTTCTGGCCTTTCAGTTCGCGTACTTCCTGCATTTCCGCCTTGATTGTCTCGGAAACCACTGAGGCGTTCTGGAGGATGATGAAGTCAACACTGTCGGGAAGAGCGTTTATATGTTCGGCTTTTCCTTCAGGAGCCGTAGCCTTATTGTCGAATTTGGCAATAACGATCTTGTGCTCGGAATCTCTGTATTCTCTGATGGACTTGTAGTAAGCTTCATACAATGCCGGATTCTTTTCTTCAAGTGTCGTGTAGTGGAAATCTATGGATTCCGGCCTGGTACAGTCCGAACAGCCGGTCAGAAGAACTGCTGCAGAGACTGCCGTGAAGAGACATTTGATGGTATTATATATAATTTTCATTTTCTCTTGTTTTAGCCATTGTTGTTACTTGCAATCGAACCAGAGTTTAGTCGACATATTATCCGGTCCTTTGAGATAATTTGCCACGGCATAGGCGATGTTGGCCGGGTTGTTGCCATATTCAGCGTCAGGGTAAGGCATACGGCGCGCTCCTTCCGCTGAGTCGACCTCACCGTTGCTCTTGTTTCCGGCGTCAGTTGCAGGAATCAGATGAGGATATCCCGTACGTCTCCATTCTGCCCAGGACTCGTTTCCGAGCAGCCAGTTCGCAATCCATTTCTGGGTAATGATGCGTTCTTGCATTGTCTCCTTGTCGGCTGCATCGTCCCAGGCGATAGTGATGTCTGAGATTACACCGCTGTAGGAGTTGCTTCCAGAAGGATCAGTATAAGTGGCCGGAACGCTGCTGTTGTCAGCGATGTAGGCCGTAGCGTCTCCGGCACCCCACTGGTTGAATGACAGACGGATTCCTTCTTCATAGAAGTCTTTTGCACTTCCGCCCATATTGTAGCCGAATACTCCGGCAGCTTCAGCTTTGAGGAAAGCGACTTCAGCCGCATTCATCCAGCATACAGGACTGTCGTAAGAAATCTTCACACCAGAGAATTTATGTCCTACTGTAGCATGGTCAGGTATTACGATTCCGCGGCGAAGTCCCGCATAGTCATATCCATCAAACTCGGACTTGTTGAAATAAGCCTCACGGCGAGGATCATTGTAACCGTTCATATAGCATACTATATCAGCCGCTACGTGAGAGTCTCCGCCACCTGTGGTACAAGGAGTCTGGTCAGTGTGATTCTTGATGTTGTATTGTACGGAAACTCTTATTGGGTTTCCGTCGACTCCGAATGTGGAGAACATAGCATTGTCATCATTGGACGAAAACACTCCGACTTCATTGTTTACAGCTTCTTCTGCCGCTGCTTTGGAAAGTTCCGGATTGGCATAGCTCACACGCATTGCAAGACGTAGCTTCAATGAGTTTGCGAACTTTATCCATTTCTCCGTATTGCCCCCGTAGATTACATCGGCAGATGATGAGAAATTGTTGGTACGATTAGGCATCAGCTCTTCCACTGCTTCTGTAAGCTCTCTGATCATCTGTATGTAAATCGTTTCCTGAGAGTCATACTCCACTTCGAGCTTGCCGTCCTGGCCTACTTTTGAGTACGGAACAGGGCCGTAAGTGTCGGTGATACGGTGCATTGCCGCTACTTTGATGATTGTTCCCACAGCCAGGATAACAGGATCATCGGTAACTTGCCTGAGCGAATTCAGGTTGGTATATATGACGGGCATCATCTTGTCGCTCTGCATAAATACATTTGTCCAGTTGTCAGTAGGGTTGTAATTGGAAATGGTATTTCCCCAACCTCCGTTGGCGTCTGCAAGATATCCTGCCATAGGACCTCCAAGAAGGCACTCGGTGAACTGCGTAGTGTTGACATCGGGAGAAATGACACCGTTGGCGATACCCACAAGTGCTGAACGGATAATATATCCGTCCCTTTCCAGCTCATCTTTGGTAGTACCGTACGGATCGCTGTTAATCTCCAGATAATTGGCTGTGCAAGATGCGGCTGAAACCACTCCCATAGCCAATATCAGACATTTGATTATATTTTTGTTCATATTTTATCTTTTAGAATTTGATTCTCAAATTAAAGCCTACGTTACGGGTGGAAGGACTCATAAAATAGTCGATTCCCTGGTAATAGCTTCCGGTTGTCGCGATTGATTCAGGATCGAACGGTGCCTTGTTGTAAATCATCCATAGGTTGCGTCCTACGAACTGGAGGGTGATTTCACATACTTCCTTCAGCATCTTGCGAGGGAATGTGTATCCTATGGAGGCTTCCTGAAGTCTGAGGTTGGTGGCTGAATATGTATAGAACTGCGCAGCAGTGTCACCTGCGCCTACGGTAGAGTACCATTTGTTAGGATCGATCATATTGCCTTCTATTGCATATCCGCCGTTGTCACGTGCGATTGCGGAGGCTTCGGATACGCCGTAGTAGTCGAGCATAGCCTGTGTCCTTGAGAATACGACTCCTCCCAGACGTGCGGTGAGCATAAATCCGAGGTTGAAGTTTCCGATTCTGAAGTCGTTTCTCCAGGCCATATTGGCTTTGGGAAGAACGCTTCCGAGTTTGATATACTCGTCTCTGTTGTCTATGGTCTGAGTGGCTATGTTGCCGTTTTCGTTCACATAGATGTTGTTGTTGCTGTCCCGTTTAAGATCCATATTGGAGTAGAGGTCACCAAGAGATCCGCCTTCCTTGAGAAGGAATTTGGCAGAACCGAGTCCACCCATCATCATTGTGCCGATTTTGATCGGATCGCCTGTCACAGGGTTGACTGAATCCGTAAGGGACATAATCTTGTTGCTGTTGGTGGAGAATGTATAATTGCTGTGCCAGTTGAAGATTCCCCACGTCTTGTCGAAACCGAGCGCAAGCTCGACTCCCTGGTTGAGGACGCTTCCTGACTGGATAGGAATCTTCGAGTAGCCGGAGCCTGATGAAATCTCAGGATAGATGGTCTGGTTGCGGGTATTGGTGTGATAGTAGGTCGCCTCAAGGTTGAACCAGTTGAGGAATCTCATGCTGAGACCGACCTCCCAGGAATCAGTACGCTCAGGCTGAAGGTTTTTGACAGGATAGGATGTCTGCTGGTTCCAGTTCGAACCTTTGTCAGGCCAGGAGTGGAGAGGGTTTGCGATGAAACGTTCGAACGGAGAACCGACCGATGCGTATGACGCACGTACTTTCATATATTCCAGTTCCTTAGGCATATTCGGGATAATCTGTGAAACAACCACGGACGCACCGACTGAAGGATAAAAGAACGAATTTGCACCCGACTGCGGACCTGCAAGCTGTGACGGCCAGTCATTCCTGCCTGTCAGAGTAAGGTAATATGCACCTTTGAACCCGACCTCTGCAGATGCATAGATTGACTGGGTCTGCTCTCTCCATCCTATCTGGGACTTGACCAGCTTGGTCTGGTCCACAGCAAAGAGGTTGAATACGTTAGGGACATTGTCAGAAGCAATCGGGCCCCTGTTCTTGAATGCATCGTATCTCATATCTGAAATGGATGCACCGAGGTTGGCGTGGACGCTCCAGTCCTCCCAGGATTTGTTGAAATCGAGAAGGGCATCAGCATAGACCTGCTTGTCTTCGGATTTCTCTATTGCATAGAGGCCGTTGTTCGAACCTTCAGTGAGCTGTATTGTTGTGGTAGCAAAGAATTTCTCAGTGTAGACATTGTTGGAGTTGTCGACACGTACACGTCCTGACAATGTCAGGCAGTCGAGAATCTTGTATGTCAGGCCTGCGCCCAGCATATAGCGGTTCTTCTTGTTCTGACGAAGGTTGCGGTAGTTGATCCAGTAAGGGTTCTGCATTGATATGCCGGCATCTCCTGCAGGCCAGTACTGAGTGTGGATTCCGCGGGAGGAATCATATCTTTCAAACATTCTGACGTCATTCCAGTCATCCCCGCGCGGGAAAAGGTATGCTCCTACTACAGGGTTGTTGTAAAGACCCTGGTTGGTCATATTCCTGTCATCCTGCATAATGTAATTTGCGCTGACATCCAGGATCATCCTGTCCTTCAGGAAGCTCGTAGTATTGCGGAATGTGAAGTTGTAACGGTTGTATCCGTTGTTCGGAACATTGCCTTTGGAATTGACGGCAGCTGCGGAAAGATATGTCTGGTTCTTCTCCGTTCCTGTAGAGATTGACACGGATTCTGTTCCGGTCACGCCCATTTGGAAATAATCCTTTGCCGGGTTGTATCCGTAGAAGTTGGAATCATTGAGTCTGTTTCCCCAGCTGCGTACCACTGAACCTTCAGAAGACAGGTAGTCACCTGTTCCGTAGGTGTTCTGGAAACGCGGAAGCACGAATGGGGAATATATCTCGGTGTTGCTTGTAACGGTCACTGTAGTCTTTCCCGCCATACCTTTCTTTGTAGTTATGACGATGGCGCCGTTGGCTGCGGACGAACCGTAGAGAGCGGCAGCCGCGGCACCGGTCAGGACAGTCATGGATTCGATGTCCTCAGGGTTGATGTCTGCTACAGGGTCCGTTGTTCCCTGCGAGTCGAATTCTGTACCTGCAGTTTTGGCAACATTGAACATCGGTACCCCATCGATTACATATAATGCATTGGAACTTTTTGAGATTGATTTTTCTCCACGCATCACGACTTTTGACGAACCTCCGACTCCTGATGAAGATGAGTTGATCACAAGACCTGCTACTTTACCGTTGAGGGAGTTTACGAAGTTTGCGTCTTTGTTGGCAAGGATGGCATCAGAATTGACCTGCTGCACATTATAGGAAAGGGCTTTTTCCGAACGTTTGATGCCGAGGGCCGTAACTACGGTTCCTTCCATTATGATGGAATCGTCCTTAAGTACTATTTCAAAAACTCTTTTTGATCCTGCAACGATTTCCTGTGACTCGTAACCGAGGCAGGAAACCTCCAGAACGATATTTTCAACGGAAGGAAGTTCAAAAGAGAATTTGCCGTCCACATCAGTGCTGGCACCTGCCGTAGTACCTTTTACAAGGACAGCAGCACCGATTACCGGTGTTCCGTAAGAATCCAGGATTGTTCCGGAAACAGTCTTTGAATCCTGAGGAATCCCGGACTGTGAAGATTTGTTGGAAATGTACACATTAGTTCCCTTGATGCTCCAGGTAACATCTGTACCTTTGAAGATTTCAGGAAGTGCTGCCTCCAGTTTCTTCCCGGACACATTGACACTCACTTTTTGGGACAGATCGACCTGATCGTTCAGGAAGATATACCTTGACTGCTGCTCAACTTGATTCAACACAGTCTCAAGAGTGGCGTTCTCCACCTTGATGTTGATCTGCTGGGCATTTGCCACCATCTGCGACAAACCCAGCATTAAAGCCAGAACTGCAAGTCTAAAAGTAAATAATAGACCTTTGCTCATAAAAATTAGTTGTTGTTAATAATGTTTGAATATGTTAATCCGGAACGGATATAATGTTTGCGGTTAGTATATGTGGACAGTGGCCGTCTCTGTATCGATCCTGTACCTGAAGTCAGAGCCCAGTTCCAACATGGACAGGGCGTGTTCAAGTCCGTCCGAAATCCTGATTTTTCCTCTGGTATAAGTAATGAGAGGCATATTGTCACGATCAATGATTATCCTGACGTCAAATGCTTTCTCGAATTTTGACATCAATTCCTCAAAAGACACTTCTGTCACATCTATAAGGCCTTCCGACCAGCACCCTATAGCAGTGATATTTTTAATTCTTCCGTGTTTGAGCGAACCGTTCTCCAGCCTGACCATTTCGTCGGGGACAAGAGTATAGTCGTCCTCGGGGTTCAGTTTGCTGGTGACTCTGATGCTTCCGCGAATGAGGGACGCGGAGAAATCGCCCTTCTTCTCATCTGCGGTCACCTCGAATCTGGTCCCGAGAACTTTGACGGTCCCGGCCCAGGTATCCACGAAAAAGGGCTTGTCTTCATTTTTCGCCACATCAAGGAGAACCTCTCCTTCATTGACTTTTATGTTTCTGTGTTTTCTGGAAAATATGACCGGAAGTTCCACTTCCGTACCTGAATTCATCCAAAGATGAGTACCGTCAGCAAGAATCATATCCATCCTTTCCCCTGTCGGCACTCTTATGATTTCCGACTGTGAAGATATGCTGTCAAGAACCGATATGCGGCTCCACACGGTAGCACCTATAATCAAGACGGCTATCGCCGCGACTTTAAGAATCCTTGTCCCGACTGATTTCCACCTCGGTCTGTGAATTCTGGGGGGGGGTAGCAGCAGGTGTCATCTGTCCTTCCGAATGGAGGACCATCCCCTGATATATAATATGGGTGTCACGATACAATTCCGCACGGCTTCCGTCCTTGTCATCAAGAATCCACTCCCTGACATGACGCTCTTCTTCCGGTGTGGTCTTGCACGCGAAATACCTCAATAAAAGATAAATATCCATAGTGTTATTGTTTCTGCAGTTCCATTTAAACCAAAGCCGTCCTAAGTAATGACAATTCCTGAGTTCAAACGGCGGTTCAGATATAAAGACACATAAGACATCCGGATGGACCCCTCTTTTTGTAAATTTTTTGAAAACCGTCCGTTTTGTCGTGTCCATCCGGTCCCGGTTCCAGTAAATGTAGAGGGGCGACTGTTTCCAGTCACCCCTCTACGGCGTAAGAGAAGGAAGCCGTCATCCTTTTCAGTCTATCTTCAAGGCTCTGTCGATTGCCATCACCAGATATCTGTAGTGGTTTCTCGCGCTTTCTTCCTTGGCGATTCCAATGGCTCTGATATATGTTTTCCTTATATCCAGAAGACATTTGTACATCTGGTGTGAAATTTCAGGAGAGACGTTGAACTGTATATTCGGAAGCACAGGGGCATAATTCTGTCTTTTCATTTCCTTTACGGTTTCTGCCAATGACATACTTTTCCGTGCTGGCATGACTACATTTGACTTGTCCAGAGTATAGTTCAACAGGATGTATTGCAGATAAAGGCTATAAAAGTCGGGAGTCTTTCCTGTTCTTGCATCTTTCAATACTATATCCGAAGCATCATTATAGGCGTCAGTCATAGTGTATGGCTTTCCGTCCGATACTGATGAGCATAATTTGGTGTTCTCTATGCAGGTGAGCATATCGGAGAATATCATAGTCGCCGTGAATCCTGACGGGCACCTCATAAAGAAGACATCCTTGTATGCCGTCGTCCTGTCGAGCCAGGACAGGTCGCAGAAAGACTCAAGCATATATCTGAATGCAGCCTTCTGCCGGTCGAAAGGTACTGTCTCGTATGACGGCAGTCCGTCTCCTTCGTAGGACTCATTCATATAGATACCTCCGACTGTCTTGCCTATTGATGAATACATATAGATGGTCTGAGTGACCGCAGCCGCATTTACGTATGGCATAAACGTGTAAGTCGGGTATGACTGAGGAAGGCAGTTCCCGAGCTCGTCTATTACGGAGGCGAAACTCTCTTGGATGGCTTCCGCGGCCCTGATACGGTCAGTCCC
>ERZ778510.1855-NODE-1855-length-12380-cov-5.221663_pt1 | contig 12380 bp, 10 predicted proteins | sample MGYA00510348_ERZ778510 | MGnify/ENA primary metagenome ERZ778510 (study PRJEB29527, sample SAMN07138969) | mouse gut metagenome | material: feces | host: mouse | place: China:Nanjing | collected 2016-01-25 ... | reverse complement strand
ATCTTGACCTATACAGCAAGGGAGGAAAGATACGCCGTTTGTATATCCCGAAGAATTTGCGCACAGAGGCTGCGAAATGGCTTAAAGAAATAGGACTTACTTCCGGCTATATCTTTCTGAACCGTTTCGGGCAACGTATTACTACTCGTGGGATAGCCTCGCAACTCAAACATTTTGCCGAAAAGTACGGAATGAACAAGGAGGTCGTTTACCCCCATTCATTCCGTCACCGTTTTGCAAAAAACTTTCTTGACCGTTTCAATGACCTTGCTCTACTTGCCGACCTTATGGGACATGAAAGCATAGAAACAACACGTATCTATCTTCGCAGAACTGCCAGCGAACAGCAGAAGATTGTGGATAAAGTAGTGAACTGGTAAAGTCTCATCAGCCTTTAGAAGTGTAAACGAATACACTTCTAAAGGCATTTTGAATGTTATCCAAAATAGAGAATAGTTTCTCTATCTTTTGAACGATGCGCTGTTGTTCTTTGATAGGAGGAAGTGGAAAATATAAATTCTCCAATACACCAATATATAATTCTTTTTGATTTGTACTTCCTGCCAAATTATCTTCTATGTATTGTTGAATAAGTTGAGAAGACATATAAGCAAATACATATTCAGAATTGATTTCTTCATATGTTCTTACAACTGATACATGAGAATCTGGAACCACAAAAGGATATTTACCTAAACAACTTTCATCAAATAGTCTGGTTCTTCCAACAGTTCCTGTTCCTGTTGAATTAACAAGAACATCACCTGTTTGTAATTTATATTTTGAGTCCCATTTATTTATTGTTGAAGGGTCTAAAAACTTTGCCTGTTCTAATGAAATACCTCCTTCCTTTAGATTGCATTTTTGTGCGAATACGGGATATGTCTTATCGTCTTCCGAATATTTGGGAGATTTTCCCCTTGACAAAAACGAACACAAATCATTCATCTTACACCATTTCCATTCATTTGGCACATCAAATGGATAATGCCCGTTATCACAAGGAGTGAAGTCGGGATTTATACGTTGCAACAGTTCGATGGATGGCTCATCATTTGGGTCTTGTGGTACGAGTTTGCCGTGAATAGCAAGGTCAAGGATTTTGCTCTTGGTTTGCTTGATTGTTGTCTGTAAATTGACCTTACCCTGTTCTATCTGGTCAATCAAGGCAAACCATTTCTCAATCTCTGTTACAATACGTTGTTGTTCGACAAGAGGTGGTAATGGGATATGCAAATCAGTAAAAATACCTTTGTGAACCCTCTGTTGTCCTACTACTCCTTTAAAATATTTTGTACCTTCATCTATATACCATTGTGATTTAAAAAGATATAGATAAAATTTTGCATAGATATTTATTGGGCGTAAAATAACCAATTCGGTAGTTCCTGCGCCACAATTATTGGGAAGTCCTTGAAAGATTGTTGATTTGAGATTTTCAAAGCATGGAGATATTTTTGCAATACCTATATCGCCATTCTGAAAATGGCAATATCCTTTTTTTACTTCTTTCCATATACGTTTTTCAAAATAGTGATTTCCAGAAAATCCATCATCAACACACGCCATCGGAATAAATCCAATGTGTATATTATCTGCTATTTCTGATTTGGGATTAAGATAAAATAGTTCCGATACAGGAACAGATACCCAATTGTCTGGTATTTCAAACGGTACGTTCTGATAATGGGGCGTATCGGAAGTCTTTGCAGACTTCTTACTCCGCTTGATTTTGCCTTCTTTTATCAGTCGTTCTTTTTCAACCTTGATTCGTTCAAGCAAAACTGATGCAGGTTCATCGTTAGGGTCTTGCGGTACAAGTTTTCCATGTATCGCAAGGTCAAGTATCTTTTGACGTAATTTCTTTGTATCCATATCGATTAGTCTTTGTCTAAGAATAGGTTGCAAAACTCATTTAACTGTTGCTGCATTCGCTCTTGTGGAATGAGGATGCGTTTGTATTCTGCAATCATCGTAGGACTCATGCTTCTGCTCATTGCATATTCCACTACCACTTTATCTGCTTCCGGACAAAGGATAATGCCAATAGAGGGGTTTTCATTGGAACGCTTTACATCCCTGTCGAGTGCCTCTAAATAAAATTCCAACTGACCTAGGTCGCGCGGATGAAACTTTGTCTTTTTCAGTTCTACAGCAACCAATGCTTGTAAGCCACGATGGAAGAACAGTAAATCAGCCTTGAATGTGGATGCACCGATATTGAGACGGTATTCTTGATCCATGAAGATGAAATCCTTGCCAAGTTCAAGAATAAATTGCTTCATGTGTTCTACCAAGCCATTTCTTAGTTTGGATTCGCTATGCTTTTTAGGCAAGTTCAGGAAATCGACAAACAATGTGTCTTTGAACATTATAGGGGCATTGGGGTAAGTATTGAGTAATCCTTTTGACATATTACCCTTGCTGCTCAACAGAGCTGTATATGTTTGATTGGAGATGCAACGCTGCATTTCCTTAAAAGACAGATGCTCTTTATTGGCATAGAGAATATAGAACATCCGTTCTTCTGTACTTTTGCATCGGCAAAGAATCTCAATATGATTAGACAACGTTGTCAGTTCTAATATCTGAGGCATTTGTCCAGATGTCGGCTGGACTAATTGTGCAGATGCCGTCTGCACAATTACAGCCGTTTCTTGTGTTGGTTGGCTCGCTTCTATTTGTGCAGTTGTTGGCCGCACAAATTCAAGATTCAGATACTTCTCCACTGTAGCACAGAATGTTTCCGATGAATATTCATCATAGAACATCACCATATTGTAAATGCTTCTCCGGCTATATCCTTTAATATCTGGACGTTGAGAGCGGATATATTCGGACAACTGCGTTACCACCTTGCTTCCCCATTCCTCACTTTTTAATTTGGCTGATACATACCCACCTACATACCAAGCCGTGAACAACAGTTCATTGTTTACAGCTCTTGATGCACGACCTTTATGTTGGAGAATGATGTCTATGACTTCTCCAAACTGTTGCTCCATTGATATGGCTACCTTATTGTTCTCCATACGCTCAATCTTCATTTATGTTTGCGAGCAATTTTTCAAGTTCAGCTACAGCCGAACTTATCGTTTGGCTTTTATCCTTGATGTCTGCCATCAGTTCCGCCAGTGAACGGTTGTCCGCTTCACCACCTTGTTTTATCCAAGTGATGTCAAGACTTGTCTTGTCACGTACCAGTATATCTTCTATCGGGTACTTTCGCCAACGCCCTTGTGGATTATTTTCGGCATCGTAGGTCTCAACTCGATTATTATAACAAGAAATAAAATCATCCAAATGATGGCGTTCCAGCTTATTGGTGGCAAGGGTGTGCTTTACATCAGTACGGTAATCGTAAAACCATATTTCTTTAGTTGGTTGTCCTTTACTGAAAAACAACACGTTAGCTTTTACGCCTTGCGCATAGAAAATACCTGTAGGCAAGCGCAAGATAGTATGCAGATTGAAATCTTGCAACAGGCGTTTGCGGATAGTCTCACCAGCTCCTGCTTCAAAAAGGACATTGTCAGGAAGTACCACAGCAGCACGTCCTCCGGTTTTGAGCATAAGCATCATGTGCTGGAGGAAGTTCAACTGGTTATTCTTGGTCTCGACATAGAAATCTGGGCGGTTGATGTCCACAGAACCAGCCGGGCGAGTACCGAAAGGAGGATTGGCAAGTATTACATCCACAAGCGTAGAAGGCTCTTTTTCCAAAGAATCCTCACACACAATAGGACTGCGGTCTGTGCCAATGCCATGCAAATAAAGATTCATGGAAGCAAGTGTTACGACCAAAGGCGTATTGTCCACACCATGCAAAGCTTTGTCACGCAAAAAATCACGTTTTTCTTTACTTGCAGACTGCCCTTTCATATAATCGTAAGCAGCAAGCAGGAAACCGCCTGTACCACAAGCAGGGTCGCAAACGGCTTCGCCCATTTGCGGATTGATGCAATCCACCATTGCCTGAATCAGTGGGCGAGGTGTGAAATATTGTCCGGCACCGCTTTTCTTATCTTGTCCGTTCTTTTCAAGAATGCTTTCGTAGATAGCACCTTTCACATCACCGTCCATGATGAGCCATTGCTCTTCATCAATCATGGTGATAACCTTTTTCAGATAAACAGGCTTGTCTATCTTATTCTGCGCCTTCGTATAAATCGTTCCTATCAGATTATCCTGCTCACTAAGCAGTTTAAGAGTTTCTTCATATTGCTTCACCAAATCCAAACCATCAAGAGCAATCAAATCATTCCATTGATAGCCTGTAGGGATAGCCGATTCCTCTCCGAACATTTCTACATTCTCTGCATCCATCTTCAAGAATAAGAGATAGGTCAGCTGGGTGATATAATCGGTGAATCCGATACCTTGCCCGGCAAGAGTTGTTGCCAGACTCCATACTTTTTTAGTGAGCGATTGCTCCGTTGTATTATTTGTTGCCATTTTCTTATGCTGCGTTTCTTAAAACTACAAATTTATAAAGTGAATGAAGTGCTTCGTCTACTTTTTGCATATTACCAAACGCTCGAATCATTTGGGCTGCATGCGTTGCATCATCTTCACGAATATCTCTGACTGTACAAGCCCCGTTAGAAGCGATATAATCCACAATACGACTGACAACTTCACGTTGCTTATCGGTTATTTCACGCTGGGTTTGCCCCAACCACAAGTTGAAATATTGTTTGGATGTGGTAACTACACTGTCCAGTCTCTCGATTTGGCGGAAAGCAAAGCGTACCAGTTGTATGATATTGGTCAAAGCATCGCTCTCTTCTTTAGTAGTAGAATGCTTTACCTTGTTTGGAGAAAGAATGGCATACGAGTTCCAAATTTGTTTAGGGCTAAAATGGTTGTTTGCCATTTTAAGTTTATTCTCCAAATCTTTCAACATTGAATAAGTTATCGGTTCACCCGTGTTGCTGTGGATAATGCGCAATGCCTCTATCTCATCGTAATACTTTTTGCAAAAATCTTCAAACGCCTCTGTTGTGTCTTTAGCCTCTTCAACGGAGAATCCTTTTGAGATAAGCGCATCTTCGCCAGGCATCAACGTATTGACAAACCCGGCAGCAAGAATGAGTAAATATCTTCGTGCGTCGGCATGGTTGGCAAGAGGGGATACCAATCCCTTACGCTCGTTATTAGAATCGTCTGTACTAACAAACGGAGGGAGGGTACCTTTTTCCAACACAGCGTATATTTTCGCTGAAAGCTCCTTCATGTCATGATGAGACAAACGGGCAAATTCTTTCTTTTGCGATTCATCAGCCTTATAGTATATTCGGGCAAGCGTGGCTGCAAGCCGTTTGAGATATTCATCAGGAATATAACCGTGGCTGATACGTTCCAACAGTTCCTTTAGAGTGATAGTCTTTGTTGTGGGACTGCCATCTATAGGCTTCACCGTCTTCATGCTTTCCGTCACACCTACCGCATCCACTAAGTAGAAACAATCTTTACTGAATGCATTGGGCGTAACATTTCGCAATTGCTCATCACCAATGGTGCGCACACCACGCCCTTTCATCTGAATATACAAAGGCAATGATTCTACATCGCGCATGAACATGACCACTTCCAGCGGTTTGACATCTGTACCTGTGGCAACCAACGTACAAGTCACGGCTATACGGAAATCTTTGTCATTTCGGAATTGCCGTATCAGTTCGTTGCTGTCGCCAGCCGAATAGGTGATTTTCTGAACAAAGCGGTCGTCTGTGCGCCCGAATACCTCTTTGGCTATCTGTACGATATTGGTGGCGTGAGTTTCATTGAGAGCGAATATCAATGTTTTGGGCAAATAATCTATATTCGGTTCTCGCTGTGGATCGTTGAACAATTCGGTATAAACCACATCACGATAAGTCGAAAGGATTAACTTTATCTGTGCCGGGTTGATGATACTTCGATTAAGCTCTTTATTGGTATAGAATTTTGTTTCTTTACTATTTTTAGTCTTAACCTCTCCGGTATATTTTGTTTCTTCTTTGAATTTCTCGCCTTCTAATATAGCTCCTCCTGATTCCGTGACTAGCGTTTTTATTCTATATACCCTGCAATCCACATTCACACCATCAACAATACTCTTTTCCAAGGTATAGTTGACAATGATATTGTAGTTGAAGAATTTCTCAGTTTCTTCAATCGGGGTTGCAGTCAAACCAACCAATCTTGCCGTATCAAAATATTCCAATACCTTACGCCAGTTTCCATAAATAGAGCGGTGGCACTCGTCTATGATAATCATATCAAAGTAGTCGTGGGGCAAGTTGGGATTGGGTGGCAAGATTACTTCTTCCATCGGCTCGTTGCCGTCATCCTCCTCATTATCTTCAATAACGTCTCCTTTCAAGAATGAGAACAAACGCTGTATAGTAGAAATAACCACATTACTATCAGATGGAATAGAAGAAGAGCGAAGCCGATTAACCGTAAAGATAGTATTGAACGCATCACCATTCTCCGTCAGACGGAATGTTCCAAACTCTCCTTCCGCCTGCTTTCCAAGATTATTTCGGTCAACGAGAAACAACACTCTACGCATCGGTGTATAAGAAAGCATCCGGTAAGCAGCAAGACAAGCTGTATATGTTTTACCTGCACCAGTAGCAAGAACCATCAATGCCCGATTTTGCCCACTGCGGAAACTCTTCTCAAGTTCTGTCACTGCTTCATACTGGCAATCACGAAGTCCTTTCTTTTTCAATGTAGGTAGTCCGGCAAATGTATCTTCAACTCCCAATTTCTTGACCAACTCATGTGGCGTAGGGATTGCCATTATTTGTCTGAAATATGAATCTTGTTCACGAAAATCACAGAAGTATAGTTCTTTACCATTTGAAGTAAAGATAAAAGGCAATGGCTTTTGATACGCCTGATAGATATTAGGGACACTTCTTGCATATAAAGTTGCTTGGTCGCAAACTTTTGAAGCAAAAGCATCTGTTTCTTCTTGTTTTGCTTCAAGTATTCCCACTGCTTTCCCGTTAATAAATAGGAAATAGTCAGCTTCAAGATTCCCTTTCAACAAGCCTTCTCTTATGGCGACAGCAGTACAAGTCGGCTCGTAGTCTTCCCTATCAACCACTTCCCAACCTGCATCAGCAAACCACTGGTCTATCTTTATTCTTGCTTTTTCTTCAGGAGTCATGTTCTTAATATTGTATATTATCGGAAGTTTATCAGCACATTTGCAATAAGGTACAAATGAACTATAACCTCCTAACCTAATTAAGTTCTATTTCAACCGTTCTTTTTTATCGGTTATTAAATCTTTCAAATCCACTTGCAATATCTCTGCGATTTGTTGCAAGGTCTCCAAATTAGGCTGAATCCGATTACAGGCATAGGCATTGACCATGCTAAAACTCTTATTCAGTTGTTTAGCTAACCATGTCTGAGAGATACCTTTTTCGGACAATACAGTCTTTATTCTATTCAGTTTCATTCTTTGATACGATTTTATAGTGCAAATATAGCGAATTATATTCGATAATCAGAATTATTTTGTATTTTTGTATCCTATATAAGACAAACATTAAAAAGAGCCATGATTCTAACAGAAAATAAGCTAAAGGAACTTACTCTTGCTGCTGATGTCCTCTCCAAAGCTCATCGGCAAACTAGATTTTTTTCAACTGGTCAACAAGCATCCGTATTTCTTTCCCATAAACACGATGAAATTAGCCAACTCAAACGAGTTGCCTACATTTTAGAAGAATTACATGCCAGTATCTATGTTGATTGGCTTGATAATTCTATGCCCCAAAAAAACATCTGGAACCACAGCAGCCATAATCAAACAGCAAATTCAAAAATACGATAAATTTATACTAGTCGCCACAAACGGTGCTATTGATTCAAAATGGTGTAATTGGGAGTTAGGTTACGGAGATGCGCAAAAATTTGATTTAGGGAAAATAGCTTTATTCCCTATAGCTCAGAACGATAATAACTGGAAAGGTTCTGAATATATGCAAATATATCCAACTATTCAATATTATTCTGGAACAGAAAGATATTCAAACGGTAATCTAATACCTAGAGGATACTACTATTGCTACAATGATAAAGACGGGAATTATTGTATCAAAAATTTGTACGATTGGATTGTATCATAGCCACTTATAACTAACAATAATTATTATGACATATAAATACCAACTTATCTTTCTAGGAGATATTAATAATAATGCTTGCAATACAATAAAAGTTCGTTTTTTTGACAAGATTCATAGTATAGGTTTGAGAGAAAATATGTTTGAGGTAATCTATAATGAAACTTTTGAGAGAAAATATTCGAATAAACAGCCATCTTTCGTATTCTATTTTGGCAATTTAAATCATTCAGAAAAAGATATCGATATATTAAAAGTTCTCCTTGATAATGGAGATGCTATTTTGCCAATATATTTTGGCGATAATTTTGAAGCAGAAGTTCCTAAAATCATTCATGTAATGAATGGAAGACAATACATTGCTGATCATATTGAAAAATATATTAATTATGCATTTGAATCAATGAGGTTATTGAGAGAAAACCGGAAGCTATTTATTAGTTATCGCCGGACGGACTCTTCTGCTGTAGCCAACCAATTATTTGATGCTTTTGTCCGCAATAATTACGATGTATTTCTGGATACATATTCTATCAATCCTGCTAAAAATTTTCAAGAAGAATTACATCATCGAATGACGGATTGCGATGTATTAATCCAACTATACACCAATGATTTTAAGAACAGCAAGTGGTGCAATGAGGAAATTATATCAGCAAATCAGAAACAAATTGGAGTAGTTGAAATTATCTGGCCTGATTGCACCCCAGACATACACAATTTATTATGCGAACCTATTCAATTAACACAAAAAATGTTTATGAATGAGGACTTCCATAATGGATCTTGTTGCATTACTGAAGAATGTATTGAGAATATCGTAAATGCAGTAGAATCCGTTAGAGCTAGAAACCTTGCTGCTAGACAAGACAATCTTGTGGGAGAATTTGTTGAAGAAGCTCGCAAACAAGGGAGACAACTTATACAAGAGTATCGCTATCTTGTAGAGACTTTGAAAGATGATATAATTAGATTGTTTATTCCGGCGATAGGAATTCCACAATCTTATGACTGTTTCGATTCTCTACGCTTTAGAAAATTGCTTGATAACGAGAAAATCGAATTATTCCTTATATATGATGATTTGCGTATTCGTAAGAAATGGGTAGAACATCTAGAATGGTTAAATGAATCATTAGAGGTTAAAACTATCAAGAAAAAAGATTTTGAATTATGGCTCAAAAACAATTAAACATATTCTTGTCAGCAAGTATTCCTATGTTAGGAAGAGATGAAAGATATTTCAAAACAGCGGATACAATCGCAATACGTGATTCCGTATTAGCCTTAGCTAGTGTGGCATTGCCTAAGTATAAACTGATTTGGGGAGGCCATCCTTCAATAACGCCACTTATAGCTAGTGTTTTGCAGCATTCGGGATTAGATATACAGAGCAGTGTAACTTTGTATCAATCTACGTATTTTGAACAGTTCTTTCCTTTAGAGAATGAAAGTGTTGCTCATATTATAAAGACCAATGATATGGGTGATAAAGATTTGAGTATAGAAGAGATGAGAAAACATATGCTTGGCGATAATGAATTTTATGCTGGAATCTTTATTGGAGGTATGGAAGGTATAGAAAATGAATATGCAATGTTTACTCGGTTACATCCAGAAGCAAAAGCATTTCCTTTAGCTAGCACTGGAGGTGCCGCCAAAATCATTTATGACAAATATTTTGATGGTAAAGAACCTGAATTATGTATAAACTTGGCATATTCTTCATTATTTAAAGATTTACTTAATTTATAAATAGCTATGGGACATAAGATTTTTATATCATATAAATATGGTGATACTTCTGTAAAGCATCTTGAAAGGACTCCTTGGTACGAATCAACTAAAGTTCGTCACTATGTTGATGAATTACAGGATAAGCTTGAAGAAGATGATCATATTAATAAAGGAGAACTAGATGGTGAAGACCTATCCAATTTTAAAGACTCCACTGTGGAGTCAAAATTAAGAAATAAAATTTTTGATAGTAGCATTACCATTGTACTCATCTCTCCTAATATGAAAGAGTTAAATAAAAGCGAAGATGAACAATGGATTCCTTGGGAAGTGTCTTATTCTCTAAGAGAGACTACTCGAAATGACAGAACTAGCAGAAGAAATGGTATACTGGCTGTTGTTCTTCCTGATATTAATGGTGGGTATGATTATATGCTCGAACCGAAGATGTGTTGTCAGTCAGGATGTACGTTATGGCATACAAATAAACTATTCAAAGTCTTACGTGCGAATATGTTTAATCAAATAGAGAAAACATATTCAAATTGTAATATTGGTGATAATGTTTACCGTGGCTATGTCAGTTATATACATATGGTTAGATGGGATAGTTTCATTAATAATATTAGCTTTTGGATTAATGAAGTTAAAAAGATTCAAGATAAAAAAGACGAATACGATATTCACATTAATGTTTAATATTGTAGAATAAAATATTTTTACTCCTATTTTTAGACAATGATTATTCCTATGAACAACCTTAATTGTATTTGAACTGACAATAACAGGAACATTATGACACCTATTTGCGCTCAATTAATATCATGCTTAATTCGAGTATCAGGTTTATATACAATCAGTTTCGGTTCAACAGTAAAGAAAACACTTTGGATTCTGTTTATAGGAAACAATTAGAGTAATCATATATCTATTGAACTACGGACAAATATGGAAATTATCAATCTACTGGACTTCACAGACCGTATTGAACTGAGAAATTGGTTGAAAGCTAACCACAACCAAGCGAAATCGTGTTGGATTATCACTTCACGTTCTAAACAGCCCACATACAAATGTATTCCATACATTGAGGTCGTTGAGGAAGCGTTGTGTTTCGGGTGGATTGATTCAACTATAAAGAAATTACCAAACGGACGCCTTGCACAGCGGCTTTCACCTCGTCGCAAAAGAAGTCATTGGACTGAGTTAAACAAAGAACGTTGTATAAATCTTGAAGACCGAGGACTTATGACAGATGCTGGACGACAAGCATTTGAAAGAGCCTATTCCTATGAAATAGTTCCGAAAGGCTCTCTTATGGAAGAAATTATCAAAAAAACATAATATGGAATTGAGACCGGAATTATATAAGTAATTGCTCGCAATTCTAAAATGTAATAAGGATGATGGAAGAAAGTAATATATCCCCTATACGCTCTGATTTTGAGCAAATTAAAAAGCAGGACGAAAGCGGTTCTGAGTATTGGGCTTCTCGTGATTTGTGCGTTGTATTAGGTTATAGTACTTATCAAAAATTCACACGCACCATAAACAAAGCCATTGCGATAGCCAATCATAAAGGACTTAATACAGCAGAGCATTTTAACCATACGGTTGAAATGGTCAGATTAGGTTCTGGCTCTTTTAGGGAAGTAGAGAATATACATTTATCACGTATGGCTTGTCTGATAATTGCAGAAAATGCCGATGACAAGAAACCACAAGTGCAAATGGCAAGGGAATATTTCAGACAGGAACTCCCTATTCCTGAATTAATCAGCAACAGTTTATCATCCAATATTTTACTCTATAAAACGAAGCAAGGAGAAACACGAATTGAAGTCATTTTCAACAGTGAAACTTTTTGGATGTCACAAAAGCGTATGGCTGATTTGTTTGGGGTGGATGTGCGCACTATCAACTATCACCTTGGGCAAATTTACGAATCAGGAGAGCTTACTAAAGAGGCAACTATCCGAAAAATTGGGATAGTTCAATCAGAAGGGGAACGAGATGTAGAACGCACTCCATTGTTTTATAATTTGGATGCCATCATTGCCGTAGGCTATCGTGTGAACAGTTACCAAGCCACTCAATTCAGAATTTGGGCGACATCTGTTCTGAAAGAAATGATAGTCAAAGGATTCGTGTTAGATGATGAACGATTAAAGCAAGGGAAACATTTTGGCAAAGATTATTTTGATGACTTACTAGAACGCATCCGGGAAATACGAGCTTCAGAACGCCGATATTATCAAAAAATCACGGATGTTTATGCCGAATGTAGTGCTGATTATGACCCCAAATCTGAAACGACCCAACTGTTTTTCAAGATGGTACAGAATACGATGCATTGGACTGTTACCCATCAAACGGCTGCTGAAATCGTATATTCAAGAGCAGATGCCGAAATGCCTCACATGGGACTTACCACTTGGAAGAATGCACCTGATGGCAGAGTTCAAAAGTCAGATACAATAGTTGCCAAAAACTACTTGTCCGACAAGGAAG
>ERZ778510.1853-NODE-1853-length-12390-cov-5.554763_pt1 | contig 12390 bp, 10 predicted proteins | sample MGYA00510348_ERZ778510 | MGnify/ENA primary metagenome ERZ778510 (study PRJEB29527, sample SAMN07138969) | mouse gut metagenome | material: feces | host: mouse | place: China:Nanjing | collected 2016-01-25 ... | reverse complement strand
GTCAGCCACACAGCAATCATGAAACATAATCTTAATTAAGTTGGGTTATACTAGAAACCGCTTACCGTTATACGACTGCCAATTTTGAATATGGGGATGTGGTCTTCCTGATGCAGAAAGGGCCAAATACACGCGGCAAAAGCAGAAACACTTTCCGCACGGTTGATGGACACGACCATGATATTTATGAACTGATTGTAAAGTCCATCGCAGAAAACCCACCCATCATGAAGCTGGAATTCGAGGATGTGAAAGAGCAAATCTACCGCCTTCTTGCAGATGGCTCTAAAACTCCTTCTCCGCAGATGATTCGTGAAAGTCTGGTCAAACTGCAGGAACTGTTATATGAAAGGGAAGATATCTTCAAAGTACTTGACTGGAAAGAGGGGGTTCTCTATATTTTGGATCCTCTGTTCCTGTTCTATCTGCGATGGGGAGGCGCACGCTGATGTCCATGTCCAATACTGCCATAACGGATATACAGGATGCTGTTAAGCAGCTGAAAAATGTAAAAAGCGGTCAGGAATTTACTTCTTTTTTATCTGATCTGAAAAATTTCCTCAAAACACTGGATGCAGGTCCGCAGTACCTGACAGAACTGGAACAGCGGGCTTACTATCCTGTAAATGAATACTCTGATAAAAAGACCAGAGATAATCTGAATGCTGCAAAGAAGCGTATCATCGAATATCTTGAACAGATCACGGACAGTTCCCCGGCAGAGGACCGTCTGCTTACAGTCCTCAATAATTTTTATCTGTTTTTGGAAGGACTTCTGGAACGCTCTCCTCATAAACGCAGCACCATACAAAAAGAACAGCTGGCAGCACTGAAAATTCAGAATGAGTATGATGTACAGCATCTTCTGTATGCCTGTCTGAAACCGCTTTATCCTCTGGTAAGGGCTGAAGTCAGTGAGGATACCGGTTATGGCACGGTTCGGACAGATATTTTTCTGGACTCTGAACATGTCATAGAAGTGAAATGTACCAGAAACAGTATGAAAATAAAAAAACTGACAGAAGAAATAGAGGCAGATATGGTGCATTACCATGCAAAACATATCTATTTCTTTATTTATGATAAAGAAAAAATCATTGAGAACCCTCAACTGTTCAGGAAAACTTATGAAAGCAGGATGACAGATAAACATATATCCATCATTATCCACCAGCCCAAAATACTGTAAGTGTAAGCTGTATTTTATACTTAATGAAACTGCAATGCTTCATCAGATGCAAAAAAGGGAACAGACCATCTCTGATCCATTCCCTTCGTCTTTAAAACAGGCGTTCTTCTTAGCCAAAGTATCTCTTCAACAGACCTGCAAATGCCTTGCCGTGGCGCGCCTCGTCTTTCGCCATCTCATGAACGGTATCATGAATTGCATCCAGGTTTGCTGCCTTCGCACGTTTTGCAAGGTCGAACTTGCCGGAGGTAGCGCCGTTCTCTGCTGCCACACGCATCTCAAGGTTCTTCTTCGTGCTGTCGGTGACAACTTCGCCCAGCAGCTCAGCAAATTTTGCAGCATGCTCAGCCTCTTCATAAGCAGCCTTCTCCCAGTAGAGTCCGATCTCCGGATAGCCTTCTCTGTGAGCAACACGCGCCATAGCCAGATACATACCAACCTCGGAGCACTCGCCGTTAAAGTTTGCTCTGAGATCTTCAAGAATATCCTCGCTTACGCCCTGTGCAACACCAACCACATGTTCCGCAGCCCAGCTTAAGTCATCCTCCTGCTTGTTGAACTTGCTTGCCGGTACTCCACACTGGGGACATTTCTCCGGTGCGGTATCTCCTTCATGAACATAGCCACATACGCTGCATACCCATTTTGCCATAATTTTTTTCTCCTTTTCTTTATGATTATACCCATGAGCATGAATCTGCTCTTTTTTGTGCCGCATTGATAGAATGCCCATCTGCTGCACATTTCATAATCTGCAAATATTTCTGCCCATAAGTATAAGTTTATAGTTCTAATAACAGTAACAGTTCCTGTTATCGTTATTATAGTGGACAACCAGATATCTGTCAAGCCTGTCTTTTATTTTTTTTGCACTTTTTACAGATCCCGTGAAATTCAATCCGGCATTCCTCCACATCGCCGTATTCCTGCAGACGGTCGACCCCTGGAACCGGATTTTCCGCCGGAACCATAACATCCAGCACACATCCGCAGCTCCTGCATATAAAATGACTGTGCGGCTCAAGTCTTGCATCAAAACGGTCCGGCCCGTCCGCCGAGATCTTCCGAATCTCCCCAAGCTCTGTTAATAAGGAAAGATTCCGGTACACGGTGCCCAGACTGATATTGGGGAATTCCCTGCGAATACTGGTATAGATCATATCAGCAGTCGGATGGTCTTCGCGCCCGCAAAGATATCTCTTGATGCTCTCCCTCTGCCTGCTGTATTTCAATGCTGCCAATTCCGTATCCCCCTTTCTCCAAAACAGTATTAGTAATTGTTATCATTTTAATTCTCCCGTCCTGCTTTGTCAAGTTTGAATTTTCCGCATCCACGGCTTACAGCCGGGGATCCTCATGCCAACCGCCGGAATTTCTTAAGAAATCTTTAGTTTTCCTTTAAAAACCAGTGATCTGCTGTTGACAAAGGCGTAATAGGTTGTTATAATTGCAATGTAATTTGTAATAAATTCGTAATATTTAATACATATTTTTGTTTTGAAAGCTGCCCGGAAAGTGTGATAAACGGCTCATGGGCAGAGATTTTATGTCGTTTATATAATTTTGTAAAATATACCTGGAGGTACATATGATACGTAAAAGTTTTCTTGTATGCCTGGCTGCCGGACTCTTCGTCGTTCAGCCCATGAATGCTGACGCAGCGCAGATCTCACTGGCTCTGGCAGGCGGTATTTCAACTTCCCTTGATGAATCCACAGCATCTGACACCGAACTGGCAGATGCGCTGGATGAAGTAGTAAAGGATAATTACACCGGTTTCTGCATTGCGAAGGTCAATGATTATGTGAATGTACGCAGCGAGCCCAGCGAAGACGGAGATATTATCGGAAAGCTGTACAACAAATCCGTCGGAACTGTGGAAGTGGAAGAGAACGGATGGTATCTGATCAATTCCGGTAATGTACACGGGTATGTCAAGAATGATTTTGTTGCAATCGGTATCGACGCGGAATCTCTTGCAGAGGAAGCGGGTACGAGAGTTGCCGTAGTTACGACAGAGACTCTGCGGGTCCGTCAGGATGCAACTACAGATTCTTCCATCCTCGGCCTGATCCCCATGGCAGAGGAACTGATCGTCAAAGACGAGACAGAGGATTTTGTCAAAGTCTCTATCGAAGAGGGTGACGGATGGGTATCCAAGGATTATGTTGATTTAAGAACCGATTATGTATATGCCGAATCCAGAGAGGAAGAAAAAGCCCGTCTGGCAAAAGAGGAAGAAGCAAGACAGGCTGCTCAGAAAGCTGCAGAGTCCAAGGTGAAGAGCCAGTCCGGTTCCAAATCGACTCCTGCTCTTGGAAACGGCGGAGGCAGCGCTTCCGGCAACGCAGTGGCAAGCTTTGCATCCCAGTTCGTCGGCAATCCGTATGTATACGGCGGAACCAGCCTGACCAACGGCGCAGACTGCTCCGGTTTTGTCATGAGTGTATATGCAAACTTCGGTGTGGGACTTCCGCACAGCTCCAGCGCTCTCCGCAGTTCAGGATACGGCGTCAGCCTTGCAGATGCCCAGCCGGGCGATATCATCTGCTACAGCGGCCATGTGGCGATCTACGTTGGAAATAACACCATCGTCCATGCCAGCACCGCAGCAACCGGTATCAAGTATACTTCACCGGCAAACTACAAAGACGTACTGGCAGTACGGAGAATCTTCTAAAAACAGACAAAAGTACATAACAAGGGAGGCGGTCCTTATGGACCGCCTCCTTTTCTCTATCTGGTCTCCGCTTTTTCCATATAGATGCGGTTTCCCCGGATCTTCTTGTTTTTCATGGACTTCAGAACCTGCTTATAATATTTATGAGGCACATCGATAAAAGTATAACGATCATACATATCGATGGAGCCGGCGTATTTCCCGGGCATTCCGGATTCTCCTGCGATCGCTCCCAGAATATCCCCCGGCTTCACCTTCTGCTTCTTCCCCACATTCAGGAACAGACGCACCATCTTGTCTTTCTTCCCTTTCCCGCGGCGTTCGGACTCCCATACATACGGATCCGATGCAAGATCATCCTTCTGTTCTTCCAGAGAATCTCCCAGCTCGGCCTTTAGAAATGCTGCTGCCAGGTCCATTGCCGTACAGTCATTTTGATTCAGATACGCTTCAATGGCGCGGATGCTTGAGGACAGATCTTCCTCCTTCATCGTCTTTTCCAGACCGGCGAACACATGTTCCACTCTCATATTTGCCACATCATCCAGAGAGGGAATGGGCTGTGCCTTGATCTTTGTCCTGCAGTAACGCTCGATGTCCTTTAATTTGTACACTTCTCTCCCGACAATGAACGTAAAGGATTTCCCGGTCTTTCCCGCACGCCCGGTCCGTCCGATCCGATGGACATAGTATTCGTCGTCCTGCGGAAGGTCATAATTGAATACCGCCTCCACGTCATCCACGTCAATGCCCCGGGCCGCCACATCAGTTGCCACCAGAATATCCGTATTGCCGTCCCGGAATCCCTGCATGACCCGGTCTCTCTGCATCTGTTTCAGATCTCCATGAAGCCCCTCTGCAAAGTATCCCCGGTTCTGGAGCTCCAGCACCAGTTCATCCACCTTTTTCTTCGTATTGCAGAAGACCAGGCTCAGTCTGGGCGCATACAGGTCCAGAAGCCTGCAAAGCACTTCCTCTTTGTTTTTCGGACGTACTTCATAATAATACTGCTCAATATTCGGCACGGTCAGCTCCTTTTTGACCACCTTTACATGGACGCTGTCTTTCTGATAAGTCCCTGCTATATCCAGAATCGCCTTCGGCATGGTCGCAGAGAACAGAACGGTCTGCCGGTCTTCCGGCGTATCCTTCAGTATGGTCTCGATATCCTCACGAAATCCCATATTCAGCATTTCATCCGCTTCGTCCAGCACTATGGTCTGCAGGTCCTTTAACCGGATCGTATGCCTGCGCATGTGATCCATGACTCTTCCCGGCGTACCGATGATGATCTGTACGCCTCCCTTCAGGGAACGGATCTGCCTGCTGATATCCTGTCCGCCGTAGATCGGCAGCACCTTGATCCCATGCAGGTATTTTGCCAGATTGCGGAGTTCCTCCGCCACCTGGATCGCCAACTCCCGGGTCGGACACAGAATCAGAGCCTGCAGTTTCCGGTTCTCCGGATCCACTTTCTGAAGAAGCGGAATCCCGAAAGCCGCCGTCTTGCCGGTTCCTGTCTGTGCCTGTCCGATCAGGTCCGCTCCGGACATCATGACCGGGATCGACTGTGCCTGGATCGGCGTCAGCTCCTCAAATCCCATATCCTCCACTGCGCGGATGATTTCCTGACTGATATTCAGTTTTTCAAATTTCATATTTTCCTTCTATTCCTCTCCTGTTGATAAAACACTTGCATTTGCCAGATATTGTGTTATAATACGAATAAATCAATACATAGTTTTCAATACTATGTTATGTAGTTTATATAAGTATCTGTGAACGGCAGGAAAATCCTGCACTTACCGGACAGAAGCCCGTGTGCAGCTTTCCGATGCCGGATTCATGAATTCAGGAGGTATCACCATGACATTATCCATCAAAGACCCAGGCAGCGCAATCACTCATTTTATCGGCATGTTACTGGCTGCTGCCGCATCCACGCCGCTTCTTATGACTGCTGCCCGCCACAATGGCGGACACTCCGTTTTGCCCCTTGCCGTGTTTGCCCTGAGCATGATCCTGCTCTACGGTGCAAGCACCGTCTATCACACGCTGAACATATCGGAAAAAATCAACCGGCTTCTGAGAAAAATCGATCATATGATGATCTTCATCCTGATTGCCGGAAGCTATACGCCGGTCTGCATGATTCCCCTTCGGGACACCGCAGGCATCCCTCTCCTTGTTCTCGTATGGGGGACCGCCATTGCAGGCATCCTGATCAAAGCCTTCTGGATCACCTGTCCCAAATGGTTTTCCTCGCTGATCTATATTTCCATGGGATGGCTCTGTGTCCTCGCCATGGTGCCGCTGGTAGCCTCCCTCCCCACCGCAGCCTTCCTGTGGCTCGTAGCCGGAGGCGTCATCTACACCATCGGCGGTATCATCTATGCACTGAAGCTTCCTTTCTTCAATGCCAGACACCAGTATTTCGGCTCCCATGAGATCTTCCACCTGTTTGTCATGGGCGGAAGCCTCTGCCATTTCGTTGTCATGTTCTATATCGCATATATGTAAAATCTACCGTTCAGATCTTTGACAGGCCGGACTGTCCGGAAAAAGCATACGCCCGGCCGACATGCGTACAACCAGTGAAAACAGGGGCTGCCACAAGATGCAGCCCCCAAATCTTTTATTCGATAAATCCCATCGGATTCACCGGTTCATTTTTCTTCAACAGCTGGAAATACAGGTTGCTGCCCTCCAGAGTATAATACTTGGTCGGTTCGCTTACATATCCCAGAAGCCTTCCCGGCTCAACCACATCTCCTTCTTCCACAGCCACTTCCTTTAACTGTCCATAGACAGCCTCGTAGCCGTCGCCCAGGTCCATATACAATGTGGTCCCGGTCTCTTCGTCTACGGAGATCTCACTGACCTTTCCTCTGGCAGCGCACTGTACTTCGCTTCCAACCGGAGCGCTGATCACGATCGCCGGATGATACTTGTACTGATTCAGCGTGGAGAAATATATGCTTTTATCCATACTGTAGTTCAATATCACATCACCATTGACCGGCCACAAAAGCCTGCTGCTTTCGGAAAAGGACAGCCGGTCTGACTGAACCTGTCCTCCCGTTTCTTCTACTACTTCTTCCTCTTCGGTCTCTTCGGTCTCTTCATTCTGTGCTTCTTCCTCAGCAGGTTCCTCTTCCGGAGCTGTCTCCTCCTCCTGAGTCTCTGCTTTCGCCAGTTCTGCTTCTCCTATCTCGTAGATGTCCTCTTCGGTATCAATTTTTGCCTGCTCTGCTTCTTTCTCCTTTGTATCTGCCTGTGCGACCGCACCTCTTGAATTTGCTGCTTCCTTCTCCGTTTCTTCCTGTTCCGCCGCCTGAGCGTTCTGCTTCGGAACCTCATTCTGCGGTTCTGAAGAGAGCCCCTTACGGTACTGGTAGACTCCGAATACTCCGGACAGAGAAAGCATGCAGAGGCACAGTGCAATCAAAAATCCTTTTTGATTTTTACGCATAACATCACCTCTGACCATATTTTTACCAGATCAGGGGATCGTTATACATTCTGCATCCCGATAGAATTTCTGAATAATTTCTGTCAGTCCGGCGCCCTCCTGCACCATACAGTCTGCCGTATACAGGCTGATGCCGAAACCGTGCCCGTTTCCTTTTACCGTGACCATGATCCCGTCATCGGATTCTTCCATATAAAAACAGCTGGAAGGCAGATGAAGCAGCGAACGGAATGCCTCTCCCTGCCATTCTTTGTCCCGGGACCGGACATGGGATACATAGTCTGAAGAATCCCGCTGCAGTTCTGTTCCTTCCGCTGAAAAATCCTGTCCCAGCGCTTCTGCAAGTCCTTCCTGCGGGATCTGGTATCGTTTCAGATATTCTCCCGCCTCCTTATCTTCCGGACATTCCACCGCCAGTACATAGGCATACGCTTCTCCCAGCAGCACTCCCTCTCTGGTCCTGCCGGCGCTCACTGCGTGATACGGAAGTTCTTTATATGTTCCCCCGATCGTGACGACCTGTCCCTGCGTCCTTACGACCGCGTCATACATCCGGCTGTAATTTCCGTCATAGACCTCCAGCCCCGTCTCCCCATTTCCTGTTTCCTGCCCCTTTCTCACACACTCTGTCCGATACAGAACCGCCATCAAATCCAGCGTCCCGTCCGCCATCCAGGAACAGTCCTCCTGCATCATGCAGGACAGCACTTCATATTCCAGTTCCGGCAGGACCTCCTCTTTGTGGATTCCCTGCCTTCCGTTGATCAGAAGCGTCATTGTATATGGAAGAAACAGTGCAAGAAATGCTATTGCTGTCATATTTGTTAATAATCTCTTCATGCCAGACCCTCTTACAAGTCTATGAATGAAAGAGAAAATGTATACGGATATTTTTCTGCCGCAAAGGGAAGGAGCTGCGAGGGCCTCTCCGCCCCTCTTCCTTTCCAAAACACAAGGCCGCGCAGGAGACTCCCACGCGGCCTCTGATATTTTTAGTTTTCGGAAAGTTCCACGGTCACTTTGTCAAGCTTCCAGATCTCATCCACATATTCCTGAATCGTACGATCAGAACTGAATTTGCCGGAGCATGCCACGTTCAGAATCGCGCTTCTTGCCCAGCCCTTTTCATCTCTGTACGCCGTCTCCACGCGCTTCTGCGCTTCTGCATAGGAACGGAAGTCTTTCAGAATGAAGTACGGGTCCGGCCTGTCATAGCCGCCGTCGATGAGCAGCGCATTATAGAGCTCACGGAATTTCTCCGGATCATTCGGTGAATAAGCTCCGTTGATGAGCTGCATCAGTACCTGACGGATATCCTGGTCCGTGTTGAACAGCTGAGACGGATCATAGCCGCCCTTCTTCTCCAGATCAATGACCTCGTCGGAGCTCATACCGAAGATGAACGCATTTTCCTCGCCCACTTCTTCCACGATCTCCACGTTGGCGCCGTCCATCGTGCCGAGGGTCAGCGCTCCGTTCAGCATGAACTTCATATTGCCGGTACCGGATGCCTCCTTGGAAGCGGTGGAAATCTGCTCGGACACATCCGCCGCTGCAAAGATCCACTCTGCGTTGGATACCCGGTAGTCCTCAATGAAGACCACTTTCAGCTTGCCGTTGATGGATGTGTCATTGTTCACCACATCTGCCACGGAGTTGATCAGCTTGATGGTCAGCTTTGCTCTCATGTAGCCTGCTGCCGCCTTCGCGCCGAAGATAAAGGTTCTCGGATAGAATTCCATCTCCGGATGCTCCTTGATCTGGTTGTACAGATACATCACATGCAGAATATTCAGAAGCTGCCTCTTATACTCATGCAGACGCTTCACCTGTACATCGAAGATGGACCGCGGATCTACATCCACGCCGTTGTGTTCCTTGATGTATTTTGCCAGACGCACCTTGTTCTGATACTTGATGTTCATAAACTCATACTGCGCCTTCTCGTCGTCCGCATAGACCGCAAGGCCTTTGATTCTGGACAGATCCGTGATCCACTCGTCCCCCACATGGGCGGTCACCCATTTTGCCAGCAGCGGATTGCCGTGAAGCAGGAAACGTCTCTGGGTGATTCCGTTGGTCTTGTTGTTGAACTTCTCCGGCATCATCTCGTAGAAATCCTTCAGCTCCTGATTCTTCAGGATCTCCGTATGGAGCCTTGCCACACCGTTGACGGAATAGCCGGCAGCAATGGCCAGATGGGCCATCTTTACCTGGCCGTCCATGATGATCGCCATCTTCTTGACTTTCTCATAGTCGTTCGGATATTTCTTCTGGATCTCGATCACAAATCTCCGGTTGATCTCCTCCACGATCTGATAGATACGCGGAAGCAGTCTGGAAAACAGTTCGATGGGCCATTTCTCCAGTGCCTCAGCCATAATCGTATGGTTCGTGTAGGCACAGGTCTTCGTGGTTACTTTCCACGCTTCATCCCAGTCCAGTTCGTATTCATCCATGAGCACGCGCATAAGCTCCGCCACTGCCACCGTCGGATGGGTGTCATTGAGCTGGAAAGCCGCCTTCTCATAGAATCTGCGAATGTCATCATGGGAACGCATATACCGCTCCACTGCCGCCTGCACGCTGGCGGATACGAAGAAATACTGCTGTTTCAGGCGGAGTTCCTTGCCTGCCATATGGTTGTCGTTGGGGTAGAGTACTTCCACCAGGTTGCGTGCCAGGTTCTCCTGCTCCACCGCCTTGTTGTACTCACCCTTGTCAAAATGATTCAGCTCAAAGGAATTGATCGCTTCCGCATCCCAGATCCGCAGACAGTTGATCACATTGTTGCCGTAGCCTACCACCGGCAGATCCACCGGCACTGCCAGTACGGACTGATAGCCTTCCTGGACAAAATGGCTCTTGCCGTCTTTGTTCTCGATCCGTACATAGCCGCCGAATTTGACGGTTTTCGCATACTCCGGACGGCGAAGTTCAAAGGGATTGCCGTTCTTCAGCCACATATCCGGAACCTCTACCTGATAGCCGTTCTCAATCTTCTGTTTGAACATGCCGTAACGGTAACGGATGCCGCATCCGTATGCCGCATAGCCCAGAGACGCCAGAGAATCCAGGAAACACGCTGCCAGACGTCCCAGACCGCCGTTGCCAAGCGCTGCATCCGGCTCCTGGTCTTCAATCAGATTCAGATCCAGACCGATCTCCTCCAGCGCTTCTTTTACTTCGTCATAGAAGGTCAGATTGATCAGATTGTTGCCCAGCGCTCTTCCCATCAGGAACTCCATGGACATGTAGTATACGATCTTCGGATCGTTCTTCTCGTATTCCTTCTGCGTCGCAATCCATGCATCCATGATTGCATCCTTCACCGCATAGCCCACAGCCTGAAAAATCTGCTGTTCACTCGCCTCTTCGATCTCTCTGCGGAACAGTGTACGTACATTGTACTTTACACTTCTGATAAAGAAATCCTTGTTAAAAGTTCTTTTGGCCATCATATGCCTCCTTTTACTGCTTTTCTACACCCAGTGTAACGGTCTCCCCATTGATATTCCATTCCTTCACATATCCTTTTGTCTCTGCAAACAGGATATCCGATGCCATGACATCCTTCCGGATCTCCTCTCCATGCCGCTCCATCAGGTCCTGAATCCGGCTGTTTCCGCTGCTGGATACATGGATCCGGTCCATGACCTGGTCTCCTGCTTCCTTGCGCATGGTCTGGATCTTGCTGATGATCTCCCGGACAAAGCCCTCTTCAATTAACTCCTCGCTCAGATCGGTGCAGAGAACGACCGTCACCCGGTTATCCGCCTCTGTCACATATCCCTCCATCTGAGCCATATCAATGAGCAGATCCTCTTTTGATAATACCACGTTTGACCCGCTGATGTCAAATGACAGGCTGCCGGTTGTTTCCAGTTCTTCCATGGCTTTCCTGCCGTCCATCTCCGTCAGATGCGTGCGGATGCCGTTTAAAAGCTTTCCGTATTTGGGCCCCACGGTCTTCAGCTGGGGTTTGAACGTATAGCTGGTAAATTCACTCAGGTCTTTTCTGAAAACAAGCTCCTTTACATTCAGCTCGTCCAGAATGATCGTCCGGTAATCGCCTGCAAGCTCCACATTCGAGCAGACATACATGGTTCCGATAGGCTGGCGGTTCTTGATGTTCGCCGTATTGCGGGCCGCACGTCCCAGAACGACGATGTCAAGAATCTCCTCCATGGCCGCTTCCAGATCCTCGTTGATCATTTCCTCATGGACCGTCGGGAAATCGCACAGATGGACGCTCTCCGGCGCATCTTTGTCAATGCTGCACACCAGATTCCGGTAGATGTCCTCGGTCATGAACGGGATCATGGGCGCCGCCGCTTTTGCAATGGTCACCAGTGCCGTATAGAGGGTCATATAGGCATTGATCTTGTCCTGCTCCATGCCCTTTGCCCAGAAGCGCTCCCGGCTTCTTCTTACGTACCAATTGCTCATCTCATCCACAAAATCCTGAAGGGCTCTTGCCGCCTCCGGAATCCGGTACTGATCCAGGTGGCTGTCCACCTCGCCCACAACGGTGTTCAGTTTGGACAGAAGCCATTTGTCCATGATGGACAGGGACTCGTAGTCCAGTGTATATTTCGTTTCGTCAAAATGATCAATGTTCGCATACAGCACAAAGAATGCATAAGTGTTCCACAGGGTTCCCATGAATTTGCGCTGTCCTTCCTGCACGGCCTTTCCGTGGAACCGGTTGGGCAGCCAGGGCGCGCTGTTGATGTAGAAATACCAGCGGATCGCGTCCGCGCCGTAGGTCTCCAGCGCGTCAAAAGGATCCACCGCATTTCCTTTGGACTTGCTCATCTTCTGCCCGTTCTCATCCTGCACATGGCCGAGAACGATGACATTTTCATAAGGCGCTTTATTAAACAGCAGGGTGGATTCCGCCAGCAGGGAATAGAACCATCCGCGGGTCTGGTCCACCGCCTCGGAGATGAACTGCGCCGGGAACTGACTCTCGAACAGTTCTTTATTTTCAAACGGATAATGGTGCTGGGCAAACGGCATGGCTCCGGAATCAAACCAGCAGTCGAT
>ERZ778510.1846-NODE-1846-length-12445-cov-4.229782_pt1 | contig 12445 bp, 10 predicted proteins | sample MGYA00510348_ERZ778510 | MGnify/ENA primary metagenome ERZ778510 (study PRJEB29527, sample SAMN07138969) | mouse gut metagenome | material: feces | host: mouse | place: China:Nanjing | collected 2016-01-25 ... | reverse complement strand
TAATATAGACACATACTTTGAGGTAATGGTGATCCAATAAGGTCGAGATTGACCTTAGCGAAAAACAAGAAAAAGGGGCTTTACTAATAATTTTAGTCAGCCCCCTTTCTTTTTATTATTGCTGCAAAGCATTATTTTTCATACTCGCAGACAACCTCCATAAAGCCCTCTACTGCCATACGTGTAGCATAGCCGTCGCCATCAAATTTATACTCATAAGGCTGACGGTCTTCCTCATCAACATTCACAGAAGGATAACGTTTTGAAGGATTTCCGACCCATCCGAAAAGAATAGCGGAATATAAAATATCATAATTCACGTCCACATATATCAACGCACCCCATACTGTTCCAAAATCTATTTCATAAGGATTGGTCACAAGCATATCAGGATTCTCATACAAAGATCCGAAAGAGACACAATTGCCATCCTCATAATCCAATTTATAAAGAGATTCATTATCAGTATAGAACTCTGTCAGCTGACCGTCAGAATTGTATGTCCAAGGAAGCTCAGACCCTTCGTATATAAATTTTTCAACCCTGCCGTTTTCAACTGTAAATGACCAGTTTACATAACCGGAAAACTCGTATGTATTTCCTGATTTCGTTATCTGGGTTGCAGACTGCATTCCCATAAAATCAGAAGTCATTTCAACAGGCTCACCGTCCCTATATACGGCTGAAATACTGAAAAAAGGCTCTTCTCCATAAGTTATGTTTATTGAGGTCCTGTTTTTCTTTTCTGCAGTAACTTCAGATGCAACCTTCAGTTTGCCGTCAAATTCCTGCTCAGTACCTGCCTGCTTTACAGAAACAGAGTTGCCGCCTTCAACGACACCTTCAGGAACAGTAACTTTTACTCCGGCAGCCTCAACTGCAGTCACAGACTCTATACCATTGATAAAAATAAGCGCGTCAGAAGCAAAACCGTTTCCTGCAATGGTAATCTCATCACCTGCGGACACGGCATTCTCAGGAAGCACGACACCTGTAACGGCAATCTTTATTTTGCCGATTTCAACCTCGACACCTTCCTGCTTAACAAAAAGAGTATATTCTCCAAGACAGTAAGGAAGTTTTACGGTAGCACCTGAAGCGGATACTTTTGCTCCATCAAGAGTTATTTTTTCTTCTCCTGACTTAAGATAAAATTCAGCTCCTTCTACAAGTCCTTCAGCCTTAAGGACAAGTTCAGCTCCTGCAGTCTTGACACCTTCAGGAACAGTCACTACAGGAGGCTCAGTCTGAGGCTTTTCATTATTACCATTCTCAGGCTTTTCACAGGATGCAGCCATCATAAGGCATACAACCGACATCAGATAAAAAAATTTTTTCATTACTATTGTTTTTAAATGTTGATATTATTGATTTATATTCCTTCAAGACCATTCAGCACACGTACGGTCTCCTCGGAAGAAGGACGGCTCATATTTTCATTGATTATACGGCCTTCCCTGTCAAGCAGGATGAATCTTGGAATCCCTTTGATCATATAGTCATTCTGGAATGCACTTCCTGTACCCAGATACAGCTGCACACCGCACAGCTCGCCGCTTTTGACCTTCTCTTCCCATTTACTTTTGTTCTGGTCTATCGAAAGACCCAGAAAAACAATATTCTTCCCTTCAAATTCCTCAGCAAGCTTTTTCATATAAGGAAGTTCATTCTGGCATGGACGGCACCATGTCGCCCACATATCAATATAGACATATTTCCCCTTGAAATCCTTGAGACTGCAGACCTTGCCATTGATGTCAGCCGCAGAAAAATCCGGAGACTGCTTTCCCGGCTTCGTCTTGTTCCATTTGTCATATTTATTCTGGAAATCAGCAACCATGACAGGATCGGAAACGTATGTCCTGTGGATATTTACAAGATCCTGGACGTCATCTATACCATATATGTCCACGTATGGCGCAGCAAGATGATGTATAAGCGTCTCCCTGACTTTGACATTACGGCAATTGTCCGCGATATAACGCATCTCTCCCACGATCTTAGGATAATAGCCGGTTATATTGCGATTGGAAGCATCAAGAATGTGTGCTGCCTCAACCATAAATTCACGGTACTGGTCCACATCGGCAAACACTTCATCCTCAACAAAATATTCCCTTATGGTGTTGTAATAGTCATCAGATGGCACAAACTCCGATTCCGGCACGACAAAACGATGTCCTACAGGGTATACAATCAGAGGAGAAGCGTATGAATATCTTATTCTTCCCTGTTCCATCCTCTTGAAATTGCCTGTGCCTCTCATATCACGCGCATCAAGAAGTTTCTGCGCTTCAGCTTCCATACCGGAAAGCATTGCTTTGAATTCCCCGAAAGGAAGCGCATATTTATCCTGTGAGAACTCGGTCAGAGCGACTGTATTGAGATACTCCACAGCCGGAGACTTGTCTCCCTCAAACTTGAACGTGCCTTTGAAATCATTGCCGTCGAATTCAATATGCACCTTGTCTCCCTTTTCAAGATAGACCATCTTCCTGTCCATCCCGTAAAACACATTCGCAAATGTCTCTCCTACCCCTGTGACAGTACACGTACCGTGTCCGTTATCATCCAGCTGTATCTCCACCATATTGTAATGGTAAGCCAGAACCACTGTCCCTGCTACAGGATTATGTACATCAAAAGTAATCTCAATATCCTCCGAAGATTTTCCGCAGGCGACAAGAGACAGCATTGCAAGCACCGTTAAAAACTTTTTCATAAAACAGTCGATTGTAAAATATCATTTATTATCAGTATGTCCTTTCCTTGTAGGTAACGTCCACAATCTCCGCAAAGCCTCCGTAGACCTCAGGCGTGACACCGCTGAAATCACCGTCGGATTCATATCCTTCATAGACCCGCAGGATTCCGGCCCCGTCCTTTTCGCTTCCGACTATAAGATTATAGCTGCGCCTATCTTTTGACTGCTTGAACAGATTGAATTTCAGACAGGTTATATTCTCTCCATCAAGCTTGAACTGAACCTTGCCGCTCAGCGGAGACGTATTAAGGTCGACCCCATACACCGTATCCCCGACAGCATAGTACATATAGTTCCTGAGCGAGCTGAAAGCATACAGGACCCCGTCTCCACTGATGTCGCTGCAAGATGAAATATCACCATAGTAAGCCTTTCCAAGCACATAAGGACATTGCGAGAAACGGAGCATATCGCCAAGCTGTATTCCGTACACATAACGCTGCGCCCCGTCGGCAAGGACAGAGTATGTCACCCCCATATAGGCGTTGCCGGGATCATACAGAGTATTTTCCATATATACCAGCTCATATCCCTCCGGATACCTTTCAAACGCATTGCCGACAACACTTTCCTGTCCGGTCCCTGCAAGACCTTCAGCTATAAGTCCCATCTCATCCATACCGGCAAGAGGCTCCTGCGCGCCAAGGTCATTCTTTTCAAGGAGCGGGCAATATGCCATAAACTTCCTGTTGTCCATATCGTAGAGAAGATATACTGAAGCATACTGCTCACCGGACACATTCGCGCCTATATAAGGGGCTGCACGGAACCCTTTGTTGACCGGACTGCCATAGAGGCCGCGTATTCCCATATTCTCACTGTAATACACATCCGTGCCGCTGGCTATCAGCTTGCCGAAGCCGGCAGAAACCATCATCGAAGGCGCAACGTCCGCCATTGAAGCCATTTCATAGACCATCCTGTATTCCTCCATCCACCCGAATGAATCCTTGCCGAGCCTTGTGGCTCCTCCGTCAGTAAACAGATAATACGGAGAATCCGCAAATGACATGGCTGACTGCCAATGGATTTTTCTCGGTCCGTCGAATGCAGGCATATCCTTATTGTCTTTCAACACATCGGCATACGTCTTCCCTGTGACTGCAGAAATGAAGTCAAGCCTTGTCCTGCCGCCATCCGAGCAAAGAACCATCCACCCTTCAGACATAGAGGAACTGACTTTCAGCGTAGACTCGAACTGCCAATATATTCCCGAATCCTTTTCCGTAAGGGTATAGAACAAAGCATATTCACCAGGAGAAAGAATCACCTTATAGTCAAGATTCTTTTCCTGACCTATTATGATACCTTCGCTTTCCCCGTTCTTGTCTATCGTTTTCCACTCATAATCATAGCTGTCTTCCGAAAGCCCCCCTGTAATGACAGGCGATATGGCCAGCTGTTCCTGTGTCAGCCTCTCGATATTTTCTTCAATACCGGAAATTACAGGCTCATCAAGATTCCTGTAATCGTAATTGCCCAAATCCCTGGAGCACGAAGCAGCAGATACGACGGCCAAAGCCATCAGCAAATATCTTTTCATACCTGTAATATCTTATTCAGAAGGGAAAGTTATAGGTTCCCCTGTAACCTTGTCTATAATATCTTCATCGTATTCTTCCCCGGCCTCCTTCTTCGCAAGCTCATCTTTGATATACCGTCTCATTTCATTGAAGATATAGACCTGGAAAGACAGTGTCATCTTTTCATAGTCATTGAAATCAGACCTTTTTATATCAAGGACACGGCATATAAGTTCGAATTTCTGCTGAGAGAAGTCACCCAATATGTTCTTGTCCCAAGTGACAGGAGGCTCTGTGAACATATCAGAAAAGACAATACGGTATTCCAATGTCGTCACGTTGCCTGAAGCCTGCACCATTTCTGTGACAGGAAGTGAAAAATTACCGTTTGGATGAACTTCAAGAGTTATTGTCTTTGTATTGACCTTGATGGCATCAGTCCTCAGAAGCGTGACAATGTATTCGAATGAAGAAGCTCCGGCAGGAAGAACGGACCTTTCCGGAAGCCTGTAGTCAACCCCTTCCTCGGCATTGTCAGAAACTGCCGTAATGCTGACTTCCCTGTCTTCAGGAGCAGGTCTTCCGACCAGCTGCACTGTGACAGGTATCTGCACCTCGTCTTCATCCTCGTATGCAAAGGTCACATTCCTTTCATCAGAGAAGACCCCGGAAGTCCTGTTGTTGAAATATACTCCGGCTATGTCGCCGAACAGCTGAGGATGCCGTTCAACGCAGGCCACAGCTGCAAAGACCAGCATCAAAATTCCTATATGTTTCCTGTATGTTTTCATCTGCATCAGTTTTGTGTCTCCGTATCAGGAAGAGGTACTACAAAAAGTTCATCGCTCGGCTGAGGATTTTTAGAAGGATTTACGGAAGTCAGCACAGGGGAGAACATCCTTTTGTACATAAAGAACAGCTGGCCTTCTCCGTAAAGTTCACGGATATACTCATATTGCAGAAGTTCCGGAGTAAGCTCCGGAAGGGCTGATACGCCCCTGTTGCTTCTCAGGAGATTGACGTATGAAAGTCCGTCAGCCAATGTCTCCGAACAGCTTTCCGCCGCAATCAGATACATTTCTCCCATTCTTACCATAGGAATCATTGTGTTGCGGATATTTCCGACATCCACCATATCTGAATATTTGTAGAAATACCGGTTTGTTCCTGTAGCAATCCAGTTTACCCTGCATCTGTAGTCATCCTGGCTTCCTCCCGACTGTGACCCGCCGAAGATCAAACGTGAAAACATATCGCTGTCCATTCTGAACACATAGTTGGGAACACGGCTCGGATCATAATAATTCTTGAATAGTTCGTTTCTCCGGGCGTGTGACAATGCAAATATCACTTCCGAAGAAAAGATACGGTCAGGATCCTCAGGAGAACCTGTGACAAGAGACCTGTCCACAAAAGAGAATATTCCCTGGTTCAATGCTCCTATGACTTCATTTGCGCAGGAAAAGGCAGTGTTCTTGTCCCCGAAATACAGGGAAGCCCTGGCAAGAAGAGCTGTAACGGCATAATAATTAAGTCTTATATTCCTATAGTAGAGGAAGTTTGAAGAACCGTCAGCAGGTCCCTGCATTCTCACTCCTTCCGTTATGACCGGATCCGATGAAAGCAGGATCCTTGCTTCACGCAAATCGTTGACAATCTTTGACGCGACATCTGACGCAGGCAGAAGATTTTCCGGAACAGTCGTATATGCAGTATAATATGGTATGCTCAAAGATTCAGGATTGCGCGAATACACAGGTCCGAAAATCCTTAGCATATCAAAATGCAGCATAGCCCTGAGCGCGAGTGCTTCACCTTTGATGATACTGTAGTTGTCCCCGGAAAAAAGTGATTTCTTCCCGTCAATATTTTCAAGCAGAAGATTGCAGTTCAACACAAGCGAATATGTCTTGTTCCAAGTTTCAGAAAATCTTGCCCTCCAATAGTCAGTACCGTATTTGTATTTCGCAAGGTCGCTGAAGTTTCCCCAGACGGCATTGCTCGTGCCTATCGAATAGGCTCCTCCCATAATCTCTATCATTTCCACGGACAGTGCACCGCCGTAAAGCATATCACGGTTCATCTCGATATATATTCCGTTCAGAAGTCTGATGAACCCGTTTTCCGTAGACAGGAGATCCCCTTCGGCCATCTCGTCGTAAGGCTTCACATCAAGCCATTTTCCGCATCCTGACAGACAGCAGACCATTGCCGCCGCTATCATCATATATATGATATTCTTTCTCATAACTTTTCAACAGCATCAGAATGTTACACCCAAAGAGAACGAAACGCTTCTGGCAAAAGGATATTCGATTCCTCTTTCAACCCTCACGCTTGAAGCCCTGAATATGTCATTCATAGTCAGCTGCAGCGACAGTGCAGCTATATGGAGCTTTCTTATCATCCTGTCAGGAAATTCATAGCCCACATTGAATGACTCTCCCGTCAAAGTGTTTTCATCCATTACGAAACGGGACGACTTGCTTGTGGTCTGGACCATAGATATACCTTTGTAATAGGCATCCCTGTTGCTTTCGGACCAGCGTTCATACAAAGCTCTTTTGTCCTGATTGAAATACACTTCCTCTGTACCGATATTCTCGACTTTCTGGAAAACAGAAGAATTGAAGACCTGGCCTCCAAGCCTGTATCTTAAATAGCATCCCACAGAAAAACCCTTGTAATACAATGTCGTTCCCAGCACACCTTCAAGTTTCGGCTGTGTATTTCCGACTACCGTTTCATCATCTGAATCATAAGTGAACGAATACGTTCCGTCTTTCTTGATGAAAAGTTCACGTCCAGTAGCTGGATCTATGCCCGCTGAACGCACAGCCCATATTGAAGTAGGACTTCCTCCGTCATAATAACGTGTCGTGCCGACAAGCGACGCCTTTCCGCTTTCATTGAGGGAACTGAAAGCATTTCCTATATTGGCATATTTTGACCTTGAACTTGTAGCATTTACGCTTATGTTCCAGTTTATGCCTTCAGAAGGACGGTATACAGGAGATATCTTGAATGTGGCCTCCCATCCGTTTGTCTTCTGAGCCCCGGCATTCATAGCGATTGTGCTGACGCCCATCGAGCCTTTTGTCGAGATTATGGCAAGAAGAGGATCGGTGTTTTTCCAGAAATAGTCAAATGTGACAGTAACCCTGTTTTTCCACATCGCTATATCCGCTCCGATATCATAATTGATTGTCTCCTGCCAGGCAAGGCCTTCATTTCCAAGATTCTTTACAATTACTCCGGCTCCGAAAATATTTGTCATCCAGCCGTTGAACTGATAGGTGGAGAACGCCTGATATGCGGAGAAATTCTGGTTTCCCGGATTTCCGACAGATCCCCTGAGCTTCAGCATCTGGAAAAAGTCCGTCTTTTCCATAAGAAAATCCTCCTTATGGATATTCCATCCGAGTCCCACGGACCAGGTGTTTCTGAAACGGTTTCCCGTACCGAACATCGAAGCTCCGTCAAGACGGTAATTCACATCAAAAAGATATCTGTCACTATATGAATAGCCTCCGTTGAGATAGAAGCTGACAGCTCTTTTGAGAGTTTCATTGTATTTCGGTTTCTCCCCTTCCGGATATCCGTTCGCAAAAGAAGGTGCGGCGAACTGGTCTTCAGTGAACCCGTTGGCAGAGTACCCGTAATTCTGGTTTTTGTTGCTGCTGAAATTGAAACCTCCTACGGCATTGACCATGTGCCTGCTTCCAAGCAATTTGCCGAATGTTATGGCCGCATCGCCTTCATAGAACAATTTTTTTGTCTGCGCGTGCGTATAGAGACCCTTCTCCGTCTCACCGAGGTCGTCAAAATCGGAATGCAGAGGAGAAAGCCTTGTCTGATCGGTCCTTTCATCCTTCGTGATTCCGAACTTGGCTCTGAATCGGAGATCTTTCAGGATAAACCATTCAAATATGAAATTGTTTGTAAACCCGAATCCGGCAGTTTTATCGTAATTGTTGAGATGGGCATTCCAGAGAGGATTCGAGACAGGATAATCATCGAAGCCCTCTTCGGGATAATACAGGTATTTATCTATGCCCCCCCCGGAATTGTATTTCTTGTAATAAGGGTTCGCCTGAGCGTATTCAGAGAACGGAACGACAGGATTTTCCGTATCAAGATAATTTATAGTCAGCTTGTTGCTGAACTGGAATTTTCCTGTACGGTATATCAGGTCGACATTTCCTTCTATGGTCTGCCTGTCAGAACCTTTCATCACTCCTCCGACATTTCCGTAGCTCAGCCCTATGCCGTAACGGATCTTTTCTTCTCCTCCCTCGGCATATATGTTATGTTTGTGAGTAAATCCGGTACGTATCGGTTCGCTCAGCCAATATGTATCGACTCCGCTCTCTATATCCTTCAGTCTCTCATTCCTGAGATTGTCGAACTTGATCTGGTTGAAAGGGTTTCCCGTATTGTCACGGTAGACGCCGGCCAATGTCTCAAATTCAAGTTTTTCCCTCGAATTCATCAGATTGTAGTCGGTAAGGTCTGCGATTGAAAGTCCGAAGTCTCCTTTGTAGGAAAACTGAAGCCTTCCTCTTGCCGGCGCCTTTGTCTCGATGACTACGACTCCGTTGGACGCCTTTGAACCGTATATGGCAGTAGAGGCGGCATCTTTGAGTATAGTGACGGAAGCGACCCTGTTCATATTTAGGTTCATTATCGTCTCCAGGGTGGCTTCAAATCCGTCAAGGATAAAAAGAGGCTGGTTAGGATCAGAGCCGTACTCCTCCTTAAGTCCCACGACACTGGTCTTGCCCCTTATTTCAATGTCAGGCATCATATTGGGATTGGACCCGAACTGCGCGCTTTCCATTATTTTGAACGAAGGGTCAAGAGTCTTAAGGCTCTGAAGGACATTCTGCGAACCGACCGATTTCAGTTCGTCTCCCTTGAAAGTGACGGAAGCACCTGTAAAACTCTCTTTCTTCCTTTCATAGACGCCGGTCACGACAACATCCGCGAGTTCAGCGGCATCAGCCGACATGACTGTCCTTGAAAACGAAGAAGCATTCCTTCCGTTGAATTCCTTTATGACAGTCTCATATCCCACATACGAAAACACTATGTTGCATTTCTGAGATGGGATCTTCAATTCGAAATGTCCGTCAATATCCGTGGCGGCACCTGTCTTGGTTCCTTCCACCATCACGCTGACGCCTATCAGAGGATAACCGTCAGAAGCATCTATAACTTTACCGCTGAGAACTATGTCATCAGTGTTCCCGTCCTGCGCGGACAAATCTGCCGGCAACAGAATCGAAAGAAGAACAAACAGACACAGAAAAAACAGTGACTTGATTTATCCGAAAGCCAATATCATAATATCCTGTAAAATCATCCGTAACAATATAATACTTCAAAATCTTACAAAGATACTTAAATTTTACTTAACTTTTAATCTCTTTTTGTCACGGTATCTGGACATATTGGAAACTACAACCACCTCTCCAGGGCTGATTCCGTCAATCACTTCAACTTCTCCATAGCTGCTTTCACCTAAAACAACATTTCTTTTTTCAGCATAACCGTCATTTACGACCCAAAGGACATAATCTCCAGGACGGGAATAATACGGACGGTTTGCTATCTTGACTGTCTCCTCCTTTATTGATTTCACCACAAAAAATATGTCCCGTATGTTTGATTCAACATACGGGACATAAACTATAATCATGCTTATTTTCAGAGCTTTTTCAGGAGCGTGCTGAGATTGACTTTCGAGCCGATGATGGAGTGGAGATCCTCTATTTTCACTCTTTCCTGCTGCATTGTGTCACGGTCACGGAGAGTAACACAGTGGTCATTGAGAGAATCGTGGTCTATAGTCACACAGAACGGAGTTCCGATGGCATCCTGACGGCGATACCTCTTTCCTATGCTGTCTTTCTCGTCATACTGGCAATTGAAATCAAATTTAAGCTCGTCAATTACAGTCTGAGCAAGCTCAGGAAGACCGTCTTTCTTGATAAGAGGAAGCACAGCTACCTTCACCGGAGCAAGAGGTGCAGGTATACTGAGCACTACCCTGCTTTCACCGTTTTCAAGCTGCTCTTCCTTATATGAATTCGAAAGCACAGCAAGCACCATCCTGTCTACTCCGATCGAAGTCTCGATCACATACGGAACATAGCTCTCACCGCTTTCAGGATCATAATATTGGATTTTCTTTCCTGAGAACTTCTGATGGTTTCCAAGGTCGAAATCAGTCCTCGAATGTATTCCCTCAAGCTCTTTGAAACCGAACGGGAAATTGAATTCTATATCGGTAGCAGCATTTGCATAATGGGCAAGTTTGTCGTGGTCATGGAAACGGTAGTTTCCATCTCCCATACCGAGAGCCTTATGCCAGGCAAGACGGTTCTGTTTCCATTTTGCAAACCAGTCCAGTTCCGTACCCGGTTTGATGAAGAACTGCATCTCCATCTGCTCGAATTCCCTCATTCTGAAGATGAACTGACGGGCTACGATTTCATTTCTGAAAGCCTTTCCTATCTGAGCTATACCGAAAGGAAGTTTCATACGTCCTGTCTTCTGTACATTGAGATAATTGACAAAGATACCCTGGGCTGTCTCCGGACGGAGGTAGATGACATTGGTATCATCAGAAGTATTGCCGAGCTGCGTGCTGAACATAAGGTTGAACTGGCGTACATCAGTCCAGTTCTTTGTACCTGAAATTGGACATACAATCTCGCAGTCGATGATAATCTGCCTCAAAGCATCAAGATCATTGGCATTGAGAGCATCTGCCATACGTTTTCTGACATCCTCTATCTTTGTATTGTTACGTACGCAATTAGGATTTGTTTCAAGGAATTTGGCTTCATCAAAGGAATCTCCGAATTTCTTTCTGCCCTTTTCAACCTCTTTCCTGTTCTTCTCCTCAAGCTTTGCTATATAATCCTCAATCAGAACGTCAGCCCTGTACCTCTTCTTTGAATCCTTATTGTCAATCAGAGGGTCATTGAACGCTCCGACATGACCTGAAGCCTCCCAGATTTTAGGGTGCATAAAGATACAAGAATCAATACCGACTATATTACCGTTGAGTCTTGTCATAGCCTCCCACCAATACCTTTTGATATTGTTTTTCAATTCGGATCCCATCTGTCCGTAGTCATATACGGCAGCAAGACCGTCATAAATCTCACTTGACTGGAAAATGAATCCATACTCCTTGCAATGCGCTACCAGAGTCTTAAAAAGTTCATCCTGTGTCATTTTATCTAAGTTTATTAAAATTTTCCATTACATATTTCCATTAGAGGTACCATCACAAAATCCCTTTCATACATAAGCGGATGAGGTATCTTAAGGTCATCCTCATTCATTTCAAAGTCTCCAAACCGCAATATGTCAATGTCTATTATCCTTGAACGGTATACCCTGTTTCCTTTTTCATCGTATTCAGGATTTCCTGTTCTGCCCATCAATACCTCTATTTCCTTGCATTTGTGCAGTATACTGTAGCATAGGGAACAAATATCTGTTCCCCGTGGAACATCAAGCTTGTACCTCACAACAGCATTCAAAAACCTGTCATCGCTTTCAAATCCCCACGGCTCAGTCTCAATAAAGCTTGAAACCTTATCATAGTGCACTCCAAAAGTCCCGTCAAGCATAGACAAAGCCTCATCAAGATTGGCTTTCCTGTCACCTATGTTTGTCCCTAATGAAAGATACAGATCCTCAGTCATACATCAGTCCATATCCAGCCCCAATTCCACAAGAGCTTCCTCCGACATTCTGCTTTTGTCCCACACCGGTTCAAATACAAGATCTATCTTGACCGTAACCACGCCTGGAACATCCTCTACCGCTGTCTTAACCTGATCAACAACATAATCGGCCATCGGACAATTTGGAGCAGTCAATGTCATCTTTATATAGACATTATGCTCTTCATCAACTTTAAGCTCATATATAAGACCGAGATCATACACATTCACGGGAATCTCCGGATCATATACCTGTCGTAAAGCAATTATTATATCCCTTTCCAAACTCATCACATCAAATCTTTTGTTCTCAATGACTTTCCTGTCATCAGAAATATTCTTGTTTTCTGTCTTGAATATATCAAAAAATCCCATACCGGCAATTCATATTTCAACACCTGCTCAACTGTTCT
>ERZ778510.1830-NODE-1830-length-12531-cov-4.908544_pt1 | contig 12531 bp, 10 predicted proteins | sample MGYA00510348_ERZ778510 | MGnify/ENA primary metagenome ERZ778510 (study PRJEB29527, sample SAMN07138969) | mouse gut metagenome | material: feces | host: mouse | place: China:Nanjing | collected 2016-01-25 ... | reverse complement strand
CTTCAGTTTTAGCAGCATCTCCGCTGCCGCCGCCAGAAGAGCCGCCGCATCCAACCAACAATGATGCCGCCATCATCGCACACAAAATACCGCTTAAAATTCTCTTTTTCATACGTGTCCTCCTTTTTATTATTTTGTGTATTTTTGACAATTTTGTATTGTTGCACTAAATTGTCTGCCATATTTTTTATAATAATTGTTTTTTACGTACTTTTATATCAGCTTTTTATGGTGTTTGTCAGATTTTTAGTTGTTTCTTGAAATTCTTTTTTGGCATAGATATTTCTGTATTGTTTCGGCGTCATATTTTCATATTTTTTAAACATCGCCCCAAAGTGACTCTGGGAACTGAATCCCAGATACAATCCAATCTGCTCAATAGAATATTCCGAGTAGATTAACAGATTTTCTGCAAGCTGCATCTTTTGATTCATAATATAATCTTTGATACATATGCCTTCCGTCTTCCGAAACAACGCGGACAAGTATTCAATCGACACATCTAATTCATCTGCAAGCTCCCGGACGGCTATCTTTGAATGCATTTTTCTGAAAATCAGATTTTTGCATTCTTCTATGAGCGGATTTTTCTTCTTATTGCTGTCATTTCTCAAATCACGCACGATCTCCGCATACTGAATGATCCCCCGGCGGATCATCACTACTACCTCGCCGATATTATTGATTTCTTCAAGCTTGAGAATCTGGCTGTCATTAAGAGAAAATGCCTCTTCATACGGCATTCCGCCTTCAATCGCAGCTCTTGAGGCTAACGCCATACCTACAATTCCCAGATTCCTGACATTCTGCAATGCATTCTTAGACAAAACGCCATACTCCCCCACAAAGGTCTCACTAATACATTTCTTCACCCTTTCCACATCGCCTTTACGGATTCCCTCCATTGTCCTTGCCTCCTGACTATAAGGATTATGCACCCGCGAATATTCGTGGTAATTAAAGAAAAGCTTGCTTTTTTTCTTTTTCATTGAAGCAAGCAGATCGTCTGTAATAAAGTTTTTTTCATTAAGCTCCTGGTATGACATTTCTCTCCCGGTTAGCATATAAAACAACAGCAATATTTCCTGACAAAATGTCTCATAACTGCAATAAGGAATTTTGAGACCTTCGATCTTATGCTGCCGCGCATAATAATTCTGTACCGTCAGCCCTTCCCGGTATATCTGTTGATGCTCAACATTGATCGGTCCTATGATCAGACAGGTAGACAAATGATAGATTACCGCATAATGCACTGGATACTCTTCAACATAGATAACCGGATAGTCCTTCCTGCCGGCATGCAGGATTTCCTGCGCAAATTTTTCATCGGCATTGACCGCATCCTCCTTTATCTCTTCCCCATAATAATTGAGCAGCTCCAGACGGTTCTTTTCACCAATCTGATACTGCCTGACTTGTGCATGTGTCGTCCGCAAGATATGATTACAGACATAGTGTAATTCCAATATTGATTTTTCCATTCAAAATCCTCCCCTTCATTTAATTGTTTAGCATATCATTCCCCTAATATATATCAGGAATTTAATATGTATATCGCAAATTTAATGTTAGGGATGTTACCTGCTGTGCAGTAATGAAACTTTATCAAAATAATAGAAAACCCCGGAGGTGACGCTCCGGGGTTTTCGTTTTTATCTTTTCTTTTTGAGATTTCCAAGCACTGACTGCAATACAATGAAGAAGCACAAGAGCGCGGACAATACGATACGTACCCACCAGCTTGACAGCGTTCCCTGAGTCGTAATCAGACTGGAGATCGTTCCTTTGATCAACACACCGAAGATAGTTCCAAAGGGAGTTCCGACACCGCCGCTAAGGAGTGTGCCGCCGATAACCGCCGAGGATATGGCGTCCATCTCAAGTCCCTTCGCCTGCTCTACGAATCCTGCACAGCTATTCAAACAGAACAGGAATCCGCCGCAGCCTGCCAGTATGCCGTCTAAGACATACGCTTTTAATTTTGTCTTCTTAACGTCAAGCCCCATCATCATAGCGCTCTGGGCATTTCCGCCTACTGCGTATACGCTTCGTCCGAACTTTGTGAATTTCATTACCAGAATAATGATCAATACGATAAGCAGCGCGATCACGACTGTCGGATAGATATATGCCGGTAAAAACTTTCCTCTCTTACTGTAAGAGCCTATCGGAAGATAGATCTTATAATTCGCCCATGCAAGGAATGTCTCATTTTTGATAGAAATCATCTCTTTGCTGATAACCGCCGTCATACCACGTCCAAAAAACAGACCTGCCAGCGTAACGATAAAGGGCTGAATATCCAGATACGCTACCAAGATCCCCTGTACCAGACCATAAGCAACGCCAATCCCAAGGGCTATGGCAACCGCTGTATAAGCGCTCATCCCCATATTTTCCATGGAATATGCCGCAGCCATACACACAAGAGCTGTTACTGATCCAACAGAGATATCGATACCGCCGGAGATCATTACGATAGTCAGCCCCATACTGATAACAAGAAGACCCGCATTGGTAATAAACAGGTTGAAGAACATCTGCGGCTTTGCAAAGCCTTTGTCTGCAAACACAACCATACCAGCCGCATACATAACCGCAAAGAGCACAACCGTAATCAGCAGCAGGAAGCCAGTGCCGCTTATTTTCTTTTTGCCTTTTCCCATTACTGATTACCTCCTTCCATCGCTGCCTTCGGCGCAGCTTTCTTTGCTTTCAGCCCTGCTGTATATTTCTTGAATACCGGACTTTGCAGTACAACAATAGCAATAACGACGATCGCTTTATATACCGGAAGCTGGTCGCCTGATACACCCATTGCGTACAGTGATGTCGACAATGTCTGAATCGTCGCCGCTCCGATCACGGAACCCATCAGACTGAACTTACCGCCGCTCAGAATATTGCCGCCGAGAGCAACTGCTAAGATCGCGTCCATCTCAAGGTTCAACCCAAGGTTGTTGGCGTCTGCCGAGTAGATACGGCTGGATGCCACGATTCCTGCTACGCCTGCCAAAGTTCCGCAAAGTACATAAGTCAGAAGCTTGATCCTTCTGGAATTAAGACCTACCAGACGGGACGCATTTCCATTAATACCAACGCTTTCTATATAAAGTCCAAGAGCCGTCTTTTTCAGTACAAGATACGCAACTATAACAACGATCGCCGCAATGATAATCGGCGTCGGGATCGGTCCTACATAACCGCCCGCTACCATATAAGAATCCACACGGACATAGGTAATCTGCCCCTTTGTGACAAGCTGGGCAATTCCCCGCCCCGCCGTAAATAAGATCAGTGTCGCAACCATGGGCTGGATGTCAAGATAGGATACCAGCACTCCGTTAAAGAGTCCGCATACACCTGCTACCAGAACACCAACGAGCATTGCCAGAAGGAGCGGCGCTGCAAGCTTCGTCACTGACACTTCACCGCCGGAAAGGATCTGACAGCACACCGCGCCCGCAACTGCCATAACTGCTCCAACACTGATATCCTGTCCTCCGGATGCCGCTGTTACAAGCGTCATACCTACCGCAAGAATGGCAAGCTCTGACGCACGGTTTATAACATCTATCGGATATCCGTAAAGAACTCCATTCGTGATCGATATCTTAAAGAAACCCGGTATGGTGACCGCCGCCACGATAAGCATGGCAACCAGACATACGATCGGCAGGAATAAACGCATAGATGTAAGTTTTTTCATATCAAATCCGTTTTTATTCATCGCTCTCACCTCCTGCAATTGCTTTCATGATTCCTTCCTGTGTAAGCTCCTCACCGGTAAGCTCTCCAACCTTTTTACCGTCTCTGAGTACGCCCATACGCGAACAGGTACGAAGCATCTCCTCCACCTCCGAGGAGATAAATGTTACTGCCATTCCCTTATCCGCCAGATCAAGAACCAGCTTCTGAATCTCTGTCTTTGTTCCGATATCGATACCACGGGTCGGCTCATCGAGGATCAAATACTCTGGATTTGTCAGAAGCCACCTTCCGATAATGACCTTCTGCTGATTTCCGCCCGACAGACTCTTGATCGGTGTCTCGCGGCTGGCGGTCTTCACCTGAAGCATCTCAATATATTTATCCGCCGCTTCTTCCATTTCCTTGCGGCTCATCAGTTTAAACATACCTTTTTTCGCCTGCAGAGCAATGATAATATTTTCCCTCACAGACAGATCCGCGATAATACCGTCTTTTTTACGGTCCTCCGGCAGATATGCCATGCCAAGCTTCATGGCATCGAGCGGCGTACCTATCTTTGCTTCTTTTCCGTTCACCTTAAGCGTACCGCTGTCTGGCTTATCCGCACCGTAGATTGCGCGGACCAACTCGGAACGTCCAGAGCCGAGAAGTCCTGTAAGTCCCACGACTTCTCCCTTATTGACTGTAAAATCAAATGGTCTGATACTTCCTTTTCTTCCAATACCCTCTGCTTCAATAACAGGCACAAATTCTTTAAGCTCGCCGTGGGCGCTCTTAATATCCGCCAGATCGTCAAAATCTTTACCCATCATCTTGGCTACCAGCATGACTCTTGGAAGATCCTTTGTCTCATATTCACCTACCAGCTCGCCGTTCCTTAAGACTGTGATACGGTCGCAGACCGCATACACCTGCTCAAGGAAATGGGTAACGAATATAATCCCAACCCCTTCGCCCCGGAGCCTTCTCATCAGCACGAACAGCTTCTCAACCTCGTCGTCATCAAGAGACGAAGTAGGCTCATCAAGGATAAGCACCTTACATTTCATATCTACTGCACGCGCGATCGCGATCATCTGCTGCTTTGCCAGAGAGCACTCCTCCAACTTATCTGTCGCATTCGCATCTATATCAAGACTCTTCAGCAATTCTGAAGATTTTCTGTTCATTGTTTTCCAGTCAATAAATCCTGCTTTTCTCGGTTCGCGTCCGATAAAAAGATTCTCCGCAACCGTAAGGTTCGGACATAAGTTTACCTCCTGATACACTGTACTGATTCCGTTATTCTGTGCATCCTGGGGCGATCTGTTGACGATCGGCGTATCGTTTCCCGCCATCTTGATCTCTCCGGCCTCAAAATCATGAACACCTGTGAGAACCTTGATGAGTGTAGATTTTCCCGCTCCATTTTCTCCCATCAGCGCATGGATCTCGCCTTCCCTGAGAGTAAAATCAACATGCTGCAAAGCTTTTACACCGGGAAATGTCTTAGAGATATCCCGCATAGAAAGTACAACATTCTGTTCCATATAAGTCTCACCTGCTTTCTTACTCATTCCATCATTGCTACACTTAAAAATCTCCTGTTTTTGGGCATAAAGAGAGCGCAGCGGACAGGGCTTCTCATCCCTTCTATCCTGCTGCGCCCCTTTACCTGCGAAACCCGCCGCCGGCAGCTTCCTCCGGATTCATGGCAACTCAAACAGGAAATCGCAATTCTCTATGAATCCTCTTAGTATGCACGTCCGTCAATAACTTCCTGTGTTACTTCTGTTACATCGTAATCTGTTCCGTCAACTGTAACTTTTGCAACATCTGAGCCGTATGCAAAGATTCCTTCATCAACATATGCGATCTTATCAACCTCTTCACCAGCCTCAAGCTTCTGGATAAGCTCTGCTACACGCGGGCCATGGAGTGGGTTACACTCTGTATTACAGATGATCTCACCTGTCATTGTAGCCTCGATACCAGCTTTTACTGTATCGAAAGAGAGTACAAGGATATCCCCGTCAGGACCAACTGTCTTGCCTGCTGCCTTGATCGCGTCGATAGCGCCGAATGCCTCGTTGTCGTTCTCACAGTATACGACATTGATGTTATCATGCTGCTTTAACATGGATTCCATAACTTCCTGTCCTTTAGCCTGTGTAAACTCACCTGTCTGCTGAGCTACAATGTTCCAGCCATACTCTTTTGCTGCGTTCTCAAGACCTTCTGTACGTCCGATCTGAGCAGATGCACCGATCGTTCCCTGAATATGCGCAATGTTGAGCTCCTTGATTCCCTTCGCGTCAGCATATGCTTTCAGCCACTCGCAGGCTTTAGCGCCTTCAAGCTGGAAGTTACCGCCTACATAAGATACGAACAGGCTGTCATCCGATACGTCTACCATACGGTCAACAGTAATAACCGGAATGTCTGCATCCTTTGCCTCCTGAAGAACGGTATCCCATCCTGTCTCTGTAACAGGTGCAAGAACTATGTAATCAACCTCCTGCTGAATGAAGTTACGGATTGCCGTGATCTGATTCTCCTGTTTCTGCTGAGCATCGTCAAAGATCAGTTCATATCCGTTCGCCTCACTGAATGTCTCCTTCATTGATTCTGAGTTAGCTGTACGCCAGTCAGACTCAGCGCCAACTTGTGCAAAACCAACTGTGATTACATCACTGCCGCCTTCTGATCCGCCTTCCGATCCGCCGTCGCTGCTGCCGCCGTCACTGCTGCCGCCTCCGCCGCATCCTACTGCCAGTGTAGCCACCATTGCCGTAGCCATCAAAGCTGCGATTAATTTTCTTTTCATGTTTTATCCTCCTTTTCTCTCCGATCAACTCTGTGTCGATCATCTTGATAATATGTTAAGATATTATGAATAAATTTTAAACAGACTTTCATTTCCAGTTTTTACAATTTTTTATGATTTTTTGAATTAAGTTTGATTTTTTAAGTGAAAGGTTGAATATTTTCCGCTTTTACGAGTACGGTAACCTCTGTTCCCTCATCCTGTCTGCTCACATAAGACAGTCCGTATTCTTTTCCGTAATAATGCCGGAGCCGCTGATTTACATTGATAACGCCAAAGCTGTTTACATTATTATCCAGCTTCTTCTTCCGCATATTGCTGCGAAGCTCAAAAAGCTTCTCCTCCGTCATTCCTTTTCCGTTATCATGAACCTTAAAAATTATATTCTCTCCGTCCTTTTTTCCGGTAATCCGTATCATGCCTTTGCCCCTCTTGTTTTTGATACCATGATACAGGGCATTTTCCACCAGCGGCTGCAATGTCAGCTTAGGGAGCACGAACTCTCTAAGCTCCTCATCTATCTCTATACTGTAATCTAAAATATCCTGATAACGGAACTGCTGGATTTTCAGATAACTTCTGATATGTGATTCCTCCTCCTCGACAGTGATAAAATCCCTTCCTTTGCTGAGAGTAGTCCGAAAGAAGCTGGACAGCGCCGTAACCATATTAACAACTTCATCAGTCTTATGTTCTTCTGCAAGCCAGACGATAGTATCCAGCGTATTATATAAGAAATGGGGGTTGATCTGCGCCTGCAATAATTTTGTCTCAGTGAGATGAAGATTCTCCTGCTGTGTCTTTATATCCTCTACCAATGTACCGATTTCCTCTGTCATATCATTAAAGCTCTGGGACAGCACTCCAATCTCATCCAAATCCGCCTTCTCCGTTCGGACAGAAAAGTCTCCCTCTGCGACCTTTTCTGTCATATCACAAAGCTCGCGGATTGGTATCGTAATACTTCTTGTTGCCCGAATTGTCATATAACCCGCTATAAAAACCGCAAATACTGTTACGACACCGCACAGCATAAAGCTCTGCCGTGTCTTTACATCCAGCGCCTCGCGGACATTTTCGTAATTTGTTGTTTCTATATATACATAATCCTGAATTCCCCCCTGAATCAGAGTCGTCAGGTTTTTTATATTCATATCAAAATAGTCCATTTGTTCCTGATATTTCCAGTTCCCGTTTTTTCCTTCCTCCAGCGTCTTCACACATTTTTCAAGAGAACGCAATGTATTTTTCACCCGCTTGATCCGATTACGGCTGGTGGCAACTGTCGCCCATTCGGACATCCTGTCACATGCCCGCTCCATCTCATTGATATATTTATAAGGGTTCACAGTAACATATCCATTCACGAGCATCTTGCCATCTTCAAGCTCCTCGACGCTTTTCTGGTTAATAACCGCCAGATACATACTGTAATCAATACGCCCTTTAAAATCCTGAGTATACTGGTTGGCATACACGATATTGTGGGTAATGTCCCGGTAAGCATCCGTTGCGTTGGACAGAGAGACCAGAAGATATATCATCACAAAAAGCATAGGCATAAATACGGTCAGCGAAATCCTGAGCAGCCGATGGTTTAATGAATTTCTGATATATTTCTTCATATGTTATTCCTTTCTTCTTGCACGGTACTCCTTCGGCGAGCAACCTTGTGTTTTCTTAAAAAGATAGCTGAAATAGTGCGGATCCTTATACCCCACCTCATATCCGATCTCCGAGGTCTTCATTGAGGAGCACATAAGGAGCTCCTTTGCCTTGTCCATCCGGATTCCCGTCAGATACTCTACGAAGGTCTTCCCCATCTCCCTGCTGAAAACAGAGCTGAAATAGCTTGGACTCATACCTACTCCGGCAGCAACTGTATTGAGGGATATCTCCTCCAGCATATATGTACTCTCAATCTTTTCTTTGGCCGCCTCAATGATATCCGAATATCTCCGCCCGCTCACCATATCCCGAAGCTCGATAGCCCTCGACAGGAACCGGCGCATATACTCCTGCATTTCCTGAGCGGTGTGGATCTTCTGTATGGAATCCTTAAAGCCTTCTGCCTCCCCCTGAAATGCTTCGTCAGAAGTCCCGATCTTTTCACAAAATGACATGATAACGATATACACGTCCATAACAATATATTGGCGCATCAGCATAGATTTGAAATTGTCCTCTGGCATTTCCTTCATATATGCCCTTGTAAAACCTTCAACCTCCTCCTGCGTCCCATTGTTCAGGAATTTTTCAACAGATTCCCTTGTCCGCTCGATCTCTCCAAAGCCCCGGACTTCAAAATCTGCAAGTCCCTGCATATTCTTAAGCTCACCCACACGCACGATCCGATTAAGCTCGCTTAAAAATCTTCCGGAAAATGCATGGTCTGCATCGGAAAAAGACTGCGGAATCTCGCGAAGCCTCATTACTGGCTTTCCGATTCCTCCGAAATATTCCAATTCCTTGTAATCCTCCATCATCAGCTTTATCCGCTTGGCAAGACGATCCGTCTTTTGCTCCATCTGCTCCTCATCGTCTGCCGTCAAAAGAAACGCCCATCCGTCAATCCCTCTCTGAAAAATATATACATATGAAATCTTTTTGATCATATTCTCCAGATTTTCGCAGGCCTCTACCACACCCCCTGACTGCTCGCCCACTCCGATAACACTGAAAACCTTAAATAATATCATTTCATACACATGAGCGCTCAGGTTCATATCGTACTGCCTGCCAAGATCGATCGCTTCTGCGGTAGACAACCCGCCTGATATTAACTGGCCGAATAACTTAAGCTTCTCCCGCTCTGTTTTCTCCTGCATGTCCTCCGCATATCGTTTCAAAAGCTCCTTCTCTTCCTTCTCCTGCCGGATAAGCTGACTTACCCCCTTCAGCGAATCTAAAAGCTTTGAAGCGCTGACCGGCTTTAGAAGATACTCTGTAACGCCGATCCGGATCGCTTCTTTCGCATAATCAAATTCATCATATCCGCTTAAGATCAGTATACGGATGTCCGGAAGCTCCTGCTTTGCCAGACGGCTTAATTCCAGCCCGTCCATAAAGGGCATACGGATATCCGTGATCAGAATATCCGGCTTTTCTTTTAAGATCATAGGATAAGCAAGTTCGCCGTCGCTTGCCTCGCCCACAAACTCATACCCTTCCTTCTCCCACTCTATACTGTTTTTAATCCCGTTCCTTATAACAATCTCATCCTCTACAAGAAAGATCTTAATCTTTTCCATTCCATGCACCCGCCTGTCTTTTTCCTTATTGTAACATCTCTCATGATACCTATAGGTTTTGAAGCAATACTTTTTATGTAAGCCCTGACACCATGTCCTGATATTATATATAATACTTTGTTTTGGCCTGAAAAAAATTAGTTTTTTTATGTGAATTGTTAAATATTTTTCGATACTTCCAGCTATAGGCTATATAACAGCAGTCTTTACACCTGTATTACAATATACAAAAAACCTCGTCATATAAATATGTCAGATTGCCTTTCTTACATATATTATATAACAAGGTCCTTTAAATAGTTGTTTACATCCATATTTCAGGATTCATAAAGCCTTCCCGCATCTTTTCCCTTTTTAAGCTTTATCACCCGTTGGTTTTTACTGCCCCTGAACTGTAAGGTGATGTCCTTCTGCGCCTCGATAAACGGGCCGTCCACCAGCACATCCAGATACGACAGCATCTCCTCTGTCACATCTGTGTATGCCCGCCCTCCTTCCTTAAGGTCAGTATCATAAAGATAACCAGAATAGCTCCAGATATCTTTACTTGGATATTCTCTTTTTACTCTTCGCAAAAGCTTCACCAGCTCCTGCTGGTTCTCCGGCTCAAAGGGCTCGCCGCCAAGCAATGTAAGCCCCTGTATATAATCCGGCGCGAGCAGGCTAATGATCTTATCTTCTGTTTCTTTCGTGTAAGGCACTCCGTAATTAAAATCCCAGGTCTCAGCATTAAAGCAGCCCTTACAGCGATGCCTGCAGCCCGACACAAACAGACTGACTCTTACACCCGGACCGTCTGCGATATCGCATTCTTTTATATTGCCATAATTCACTCTGACCCCGCCTTTCACTCAATACTATGACCAGTACAAAGAAGCACACACTCCGGGCCATCGCCTCACAACGTGTACTTCTGTTATATGATAGTTCTTTACTTAACCGGCATACATAACCTCTTTAAACAAAGTTTTGGAAGGATACTTTGTCAGCCCTTTTACCCATCCGGACTTTCCTCCTTTTATCTTAACGTGAAGATATATCTGATTATGTTTCGTATTAATATAGATCCTGTCAATCTTTACCTTCTTGCCTTTTACCAGTGTTGCCGTCTTTTTTCCTCCCGGGCTTTTCAATACCTTCATAGTTTTGTTTGCTGTCCAGTAAGTTTTTTTCTGGTAATTTATGATTGTTTCAGAAACTTTGGTATTGGTAGTTTTCTGTACCATCTTCCCATTTTTATATTGATAATCAAGAGAAAAACTAATCCCGCCGAGAGAATAAGACATTACCCTGTACTTTACAGTAATCTTATTGCCTGACACCTTTATGCTCCCGATACTGTTATGATAGCCAATCTTAGACATTGCATCTAAATCAATAACTTGCTTCAATTTACCATCTTTATACTGGTATATCGCAGCTCCCGGCACGTCGTCATTATATGTTCCCGGAACTATTGAAAGAAATGTCTTCCCATTTTGCAGCTCTAAACGCCTGATATCCAAACTGTAGATCGGGCCATACTTGTTGCTCTTTTTCAATACATTTTTCCCGTTGATATATACCTCATAACTCGAAAACTCCTCATATTCTTTATCCCAGTTTCCTGAGATCAGCAAAGTATCCGCCTTTTTATCACCGGTAATATCATACTTCGTATATGTCTGATTCACTTTCAGCTTATTATTTGCCGCCTTAGCTTCTGCCGAAACCGGGACAGCGATAAACAATGCTGCTGTCAAAACTAACAAAACTGCCATTCTTTTCATAAAGTTTCCCATATTCATTCCTCCCATTCCCTCGTGCCTTCAAGTTTACTCTTACTTCTTAAATTTTACCATATCCTTTACCCTCGTTCAATGTTCAGTCATTAAAAACAATCATTCTCTTGCTTTTTTTAGTTAAATTAAGTATATAATCCTCTCACACTGCCCTTGTATTTCTTCGTCATGTGTTACTAACACAACTGTTTTCCCTTCCTTATGCAATTCTTTTAATAGCCCCACAACTTTTCTGGCATTTTCCTTATCCAAAGAGCCTGTCGGTTCATCAGCCAGAACAATTTCACATCGCTTTAAAAATACTCTTGCCAATGCAATTCTTTGTTGTTCTCCTCCTGAAAGTGTATATACTTTCTCGTCTATTTTCTCTGAAAGACCTACTTTCTCCAGAACTGATTCAATCGTTGCCCCTTTTGTCCTGTCAGCCGCTTTAATCATATTCAAATTCTGTCTAACAGTTTTCCCTTCTATTAACGCAAAGTTTTGAAACAAAAAGCACACTTTTTGGCGATAATAAAGTAATTTATCTTTCCTTTTCGTAATCTCTTTGTGATCGATCAGAAGCCGCCCCGAATCAAACTCCTCAATCAGACCAATGATATGTAAGAGCGTTGTTTTTCCGGTCCCGCTCGCCCCTGCAAAACACACAAATTCTCCTATATCTATCCTAAAACTATAATGATCGAAAATAATATGCTCTCCGAATTTTTTACAGATATCAATTCCTTCTATCATACTCTCTCCCCTTTCAAAACTAAAGCAGTCTTGGAATGTTCAAGTTTCTTTGCCTGTCTCAAAATAATCAACAACTCAAATATCGTAAAAATAGCAATACAAGCAATCATATTCACTACTCCTTCCGATATTTTATAAAAATATAGCAATAGCAATACGATATTGACAGCCCCACACAAAATTGTTATGAATATAGGGTTTAAAATTCTTTTTATCTGACTATATCCAAATATTTTCATCAAAG
>ERZ778510.1819-NODE-1819-length-12610-cov-7.044524_pt1 | contig 12610 bp, 9 predicted proteins | sample MGYA00510348_ERZ778510 | MGnify/ENA primary metagenome ERZ778510 (study PRJEB29527, sample SAMN07138969) | mouse gut metagenome | material: feces | host: mouse | place: China:Nanjing | collected 2016-01-25 ... | reverse complement strand
TCTTCGGCCACAAGGCTCCCAACGAAGAAAAACCGACAGAATCTACGACACAGCAGCCACTCAATACCGACCAGCGTGTGCGAAATGCACTCGCCGATGTAGAGAACTATCTCGCCGACAAATTCGGCACTCAGCCTTCCAATCTGACCTACAAAGAGTACAGCAATGGCATTAGCCTCACCTCTGACGACCCGACATTTTCTACTGCACTTGTCATCCTGACACAGACCAAGGGCATGCTCAATCTCCCCGACAATGTAATCCTCTTAGGCTACGTCAAAACTGACAAAGGCGATGACTACCTCATCGAACTCCTCGGAAACTTCATCATCTTCCTCAAAAGACTTGGGCTCAAACACCGCATCCAACACCTCGCCATCGCCTTCTCGAAAGAGCACTATGACACACCATACGACGTCAAAACCGCCAACATAACCTGCGTCCGTCTCTACTAATCCCTCATCCTTCTCACTCGCCCCGACAAGAATCATCCCCTTGCCGGGGCTTTAATCAATGCATAATCTCTGATACATAGACCTCTAAATCTCTCAAGAACTATTGCAAAAGTTAGAAAAATTTCGTAATTTTACAGTCTCTATGCACCTCATGTTTAGAGATATTAACTAATAAGTAATTACATAAATTTGAGTAAATATAGTTTTTCAGGACATGAGTCCTTTCAATGCAAATCTCTTTGGTTGAAAAAGGGATACGACTACTTACTTGCCAACAACAGTTTCACGGATATAGATGCCGTTGCGAAGCTGGGGGTTGGTAAGAATATGGTCGCGTCTATACGTTTTTGGTTACGTGCATTTGGACTTACCAAGTCAGACTCTCTTGAGCCAATTTCCACCTACCTATTAGATGCAGAAAATGGTAAAGATCCATTCACAGAAGATATTAATACGATATGGCTTCTACATTTTCTATTAGTCACTTCAGAAATAGCCAGTTTGTATAATCTTCTGTTTGTGGAATATCAAAGGGAGAAGAAAGAGTTTAAGAAATCAGAACTCCAATCATTTATTAAACGTAAATGTTCCATGCCGGAACAGAAGAACGTTTTTAATGATAATACCGTACATAAGGATATCGGCGTTTTACTAAAAAATTATGTGGCACCATCTGACCTGAAAACAATTGAGGATTTTTCAGCACTGATGATTGGACTTGGTCTTATCATCAATAAAGGCAACGACACCTACTGTTTTAAAGTCTCCAAACCTGAGGATATTGCGCCTGAAATTATTATGTTTGCACTTATCAGGATGAGAGGTAAAGATAAAACTGTCTCTTTCGATGTCCTTCAAAAATTGTCTTTAATTTTCGTGTTGCCTATGGTTTCCCTCATCGAGGTCATTCGATCATTGGAAAATATTTTCCCCGGCACATTGGTTTTCTCGGACAATAGTGGCATAAAAAATGTGCAATTTATTGGAGAGATAGATGAATTTAAAGCTCTTAACCATTACTACTTACAGCTATGAGCTATATCCCATCGGTAAATATTGAAATGAACACTGCTGATGATTTTCGGTATATTGTAACCGAAAATGCAAAACTTGTTGCCGGTAATATCGTCAACAGTTTTAACAGTGGTCATCATGCTTTCTCAATAATAGGTACATACGGAACAGGTAAGTCAAGTTTCATATTGGCACTTGAAGATGACCTAACTAAAGGTAATAATCGACTGATCAAACGTGGCGTACTTGGTCGTGTCAGTGGATTTGAATTTCTCAATATTGTGGGAGATTATGCAGCCTTGAATAATCTACTTGCGGTAAAACTTGGAAGTCACGAGGGAAACGTGCTCAATCAGCTTAGTCAATATTATCAATCGCTTAGGAAACAAAATAAGTTTCTCGTCATAGTGATTGATGAGTTTGGAAAGATACTTGAACATGCTGCCAAGACAAATCCGGAAAAAGAGTTATACTTTCTTCAGAAATTATGTGAATTTGTCAATGTGCCAAGCCGAAATATAATACTGATAACAACTCTCCATCAGAACTTTGGAAGTTATTCTACTGGCTTAACCGAAGTTCAACGAAACGAATGGCAGAAAGTTAAGGGCAGATTTCAAGAAATAGTTTTTGCAGAACCTGTTGAGCAACTACTATCTTTAACAGCAAAATGGCTCAAACAGCGTCCTCATCTTTCAAGAGGCGAGGCAGTCTCGCTTAACTTATTATATGACCTCGGACTAAGGAGTAAGATTGTGTCTAACAATCTTGATTTTGAGACAGCAAAGTTACTCTTTCCACTTGACCCAATATCCGCAGTATGTCTAACACTGGCAATACAAAAGTATGGTCAAAATGAACGCTCACTATTCTCGTTTTTATCTGCGCATGGCGAAGGAACTCTAAAAGCATTCAAAGCTTCACCATCACTCACGTATAGTGTTGCTTCGGTCTATGATTATTTAGTATACCACTTCTATACTGCTATCAACGAGACTAATTCTGATTCAATGGGCTGGCGTTCATTAGCTGTTGCTATTGAGCGAATTGAGGCATCCAATTTGGAAACTACTATTATCAAGGATTGCTTAAGATTGATTAAAACCATTGGTCTGATCAATATGTTCTTCAATGGTGTCGTCCTTAACGACGACTACCTTATTACATACGGAGAGAATGCTTTGGGGCTAACTAGTGTAAAGGCACTGATAGACATACTTAAAAGCCAGCAAGTGATACGCTTCGCTAAGTATAAGTCGCAGTACATTCTTTTTGAAGGAACAAACATTGATATTGAGAATGAGTTATATAAAGCCGCTTCTATAGTTCCGACACCCAATCTCGCTATCGAAGAAATTGCTCCATATATAAAGCAGAAGGCATACATCGCTTCCGCTTCATATTACAGAACCGGAACTCCGAGGTACTTTGAATATCGCGTGGTAAATGAGCCAACAATCATTGAACCAACTGGCGATATTGACGGATATATACAGCTTGTGCTACCACTCTCAGAAATTGAATCAGAGGTTAAAGAAATGTCCTCTTCTTCGAATTCCGGAGCAACAATATATGGCTACTTTAAAAATACAGAAACAATTATCAAGCATCTGTATGAGATTAAGAAGTTGCAATATATTATTGAAAATGTAGCTTTTGAAGATAGAGTTGCAAAGATTGAACTTGAAAATCAGAAGAATTATGAAAGTCAGAAGCTTAATGAAGTAATAAACGCATCATTGACCTCTGACAGTAATAGCGTCGTTTGGTATTTCAATGGAGAGAATGTTGAGATAAACTCAACAAGAGATTTCAACAAACTGTTGTCTCATGTTTGCGATGAGGTGTACTATAAGACGCCTATTATTCGCAACGAGTTATTTAACCGTCAGAAGTTAAGCTCTGCAATATCTCTTGCAAGAGTTAACCTGCTTGATAAAATGCTTAACTATTCTGACGTAGCTGACTTTGGTATTCAGTCTTTCCCTCCGGAGAAGTCAATTTACTTTACCCTTTTAAGGGACTCCGGTATTCATCGTAAAGATGAAAATGATAATTGGATTCTCGGTGCACCAACCACTACTGAGTTAGGGACTCTTTGGGATGCATCAATCAATTTTATCAATAGCTCAACCGACAAACCGCGAAAACTTTCTGAGTTAACAAAAATATTGCGCTCTGCACCTTTTAAACTGAAACAGGGTGTCATCGATTTTTGGATTCCAATTTTCTTGTTTATTAAACAACAAGATTTCGCGCTTTACAATAACAACACTTTTGTACTGACCATCAACAAAGAAGTGTTTGAACTTATCCAGAAGCGTATCAACGATTTCTCAATAAAAGCATTTAATGTTTCCGGTGTGAAATTAGAATTCTTTAAACGCTATCGCCAATTTCTTCGTAAAGATGATAGCATTGGTGTTTCTGGTAATTCACTTTTGGAAACAGTAAAACCTTTTTTCCATTTCTACCGAAGCCTGAATAACTACGCCAAAATTACTCGAAAGTTTGACAGCGCGTATACTGCCAAATTCCGTGATGTGTTATCCAATGCGCAGGATCCGGTAAAAACATTCTTTGAGGATCTCCCGGCTGCATTCGGATATAAGGATTTGGATAGCGAAGAGTTTATTCAGCAATACCTCAACCTAATTCGTAGAGCAGTAAGAGAATTAAATACCTGTTATGATAATTTCATCGATAGGATTGAAGAAAAAATAATAGAGCATCTCGGTCTGCCACAAGATTTTGAAAACTATAAAGAGGTACTTACATTCCGCTATAAAAGCATAGACAAGCGTATTCTAACACCTAAAACTCGCTCGTTTCTTGACCGAATCATAGCTCCATCAGAAACAAAACGAGAGTTTATAGAGAAACTTGCGATTGTTGTGAATGATCAGCGCCTTGATGAAACAAAGGACTCTGATGAACCTCTATTAATACAACAGATGCTTCACTTACTGAGTGAACTTGAAAGATACTCCGCAATAGGAGAAACCGACTCGGAGGATGATTCGGAAGCATTCAACTTTGAATTGGCTTCCAATCATGGTTCTTTTTCAAAGTCTCAGACTTATCGTTTACCACGAAGCAAGTCGAAAGCAGCAGAAAACATAGCATCAAAGATTGAGGTTATGATGTCTGATGATGAGGAGTTGAATATATGTGTATTGCTTAAACTTCTAAACAATAAGCTAAAATGACACAAGTAAGACATGTATTAGGTATATCCGGAGGCAAGGATAGTGCCGCACTGGCAATCTACATGAAAGGAAAATATCCAGATCTTCATGTGGAATACTACAATACTGATACCGGTTGCGAACTTGCAGAGACCGATCTCTTGATAAATCGTTTGGAGTCTTATCTTGGTGGCATCAAACGCCTCCGTGCAGCTGAAGATAGCCCGGAGTCTACTCCCTTCGAGCATTTCCTAAAAGCAAGTGGAAACTTCTTACCTTCGCCTCAGCAACGTTGGTGTACTCAGAAGATGAAACTCGCTGAAATGGAAAGGTTTGTCGGTGATACACCTACAATCTCATACGTTGGCATCCGGGGTGATGAAGATAGAGAAGGCTACGTCTCAACAAAACCGAATATTCAGGCTATATTCCCATTTAGAAAGAATATCTGGAGCATGGATGTAATACATTCAATAGTTCATAAAAACAATATTGGACGGTTTACATATATATATCTTAACCTCGCACCAGAAGACTTAAAACCCGAGTTAAAGAGGATATTGGATCATCCATTGACTAAGGATTTCTACTATGGAAAGAAAGTAAACGCTTTGATGGATATTGATGTTAAGTTATTCAACAAAGTAGTATTCGAGTTTCTAAAAGGGACTGATTATCCAGTAGGCAAGTTGGATGAGTTTCCTCTAATTGACAACGATGATATTCTTGTGAGAGATGATATTTTCCGTATCCTTGAAGATAGTGGTGTAGGTGTACCCGCATACTATAAACCGATCGAATTTGAGGTAGATGGAAAGATTGGGACATACAATCGTAGCCGTTCAGGGTGTTACTTCTGTTTCTTTCAGCAAAAACTTGAATGGATATGGCTTTATGAACAGCATCCCGACCTTTTTGCCAAAGCAATGGAATTTGAAAAAGATGGCTACACATGGAATCAAAACGAAAGTTTGGCAGATCTTATCCGTCCGGAGAGAGTGCGCCAAATAAAACTCGATGCCATCAAAAAACAAGAGGCTAAACGACAAAAAGGTTCTGGAAAACTTGTTGATTTGTTCGGTGATCTAGAAGAAGATAACGATGCATTTTGCGCTAACTGTTTTATATAAATTGGTATGCCTCAAAATAATAACAGCTTAAACATTGGGTTTACCGTAGATGCTGGACTGATTCAGCGATTAGGATATGAACTTGTAGGCCGCGCAGAAACAGCAGTCTCCGAGTTGATAAAAAATGCTTATGACGCAGATGCAACTATTGTAGACGTTGAATTTATCAATACAACTCAGCCACACGGAACCCTTATCATTACAGACAATGGAACTGGAATGTCACTCGAACAATTGCTAAATGGTTTTATGCGCATTTCATCAACTGATAAAATCCATAATCCTATATCATCCAAATATAAACGAGCAAAAGCTGGCAGGAAAGGAATTGGGCGTTTTGCAACACAAAGATTAGGGGAAAAACTCACAATAATAACCCAAACTCAAAACGATGACAGAGCCCTTCGCTTATCTATTAATTGGGATCAGTATGAGGAAGACAAAGATATAACAAGCATTACATTCCCTCTGGAAATGGTTGACAAAGAGAGAGTCGAAGGGACAACTTTAATTATTGATAATTTGAGAGAAGGTTGGACTGGAGCAGCTATTAATAGGGTATATCGGTATATACTTGAACTGTTTCAGCCGGATTATTTATCTGACAAAAGTCAAACGAATAATTATGCCAAGCAGGATGAGAATACATTTAAGGCGATATTTAGGTATACCGTAAATGGACTCACTACTGTTGTAAATGACGAAAACATATCAATTTTCGACAAATCACTTGTAACCATAAGTGGACATATTGATACCAATCATATTGGACACATATTAATCAAAAGCGAAAGCCTTGATTTAAATGACAATATGTCAATATACTACAACAAAGAGTATCCATATACAAATTTGGCCGATGTTCATTTCAAGATACACTATTTCATATATAATCGTCCGGCATATTACGGCGGTAAAATCACTAATATGGAATTGAATCGTATAAATGAGTTATCAAAAACAGCAAGTGGTGTTCGCCTTTATCGCAATGGATTTCGAGTGCTTCCTTATGGCGAGCCCACCAATGATTGGACTCAAATAGATCGTAGATGGTCAAGCGAATCAGGAATTACCAATGTTCCGCTGAGCAATAAAAACTTGTTCGGTTTTGTAGAAATCTCCGATCCGCAAGGAAATGAATTCGAAGAGACGGCCAGTCGTGAAGGATTAATTGAAAACGAGGCATTTCGTCAACTTACTGATTTTATACATAAGGCCCTTGTCAAAGCAAAAGAACGTATTTCAGAGAAAATTACCTTAATAAAAGATGTAAAAAATGAGGATGATTACACTCAAACATCTGATGAAGATAGACGGTCTGAGCAAGATCTTTTGGACGAGGTTGAAAATCTAATTGATGAAACTAGTCCTAATCAGCCGCAAAGAAAGCAATCAGTCCTACGAAAAATCAATAAACTCATAGAGGAAGCTGGAATGCTAAGGGTTCTTGCTGGTCTGGGATTAACGATTGGAGAGTTCACACACGAGATTAAACAGTATAAACCTTCTATTTATGGAGAAATTAATATCCTGAAGAATAGCGAACTCTCTCCAGAGATACAACAATCGGTCAATTCGTTAAAACTAAATTTTGATGAGCTTTTTAGCTATACCAGATTCTTTAGCACCACAATATCACAAAATACAAACAGAGAAAAATTACCAATAGACCTATTGGAAATTGTAGATATATTTCATACTACAATTAAAAACGATTTGAAAGTAAACGATATTACACTGGATACAAAAGAATATGATTTTGATGTCTATACTATACCTATGCACAAATCGGAATGGTCTTCGATTTTATTCAATCTATACTCAAATTCACGCAAAGCGATACGTAGAGCGAGAACTGCAGGTAAGATTTTAATTGAAATGGGTAATATGGATTCAGAATTCGTGTTTATTCGATTTAATGACAATGGTGATGGAATACCTGAAGAGAATCGCAAGAGAGTGTTCAATGCATTCTTTTCCACATCTATGCCTGCTAGTTTCGAAGCGCCTCAGAACGAACAGTTAACAGGAACCGGATTAGGGCTGAAAATTGTCAAAGATATTGTTGATAGCTATAAAGGATCTATAAAAGTCGCAAAACCCGAGAATGGCTATTCAACATGTTTTGAAATCAAAATTCCTAAAAATAAGTCATAATGAAAAGAAATTATATCTATATAGACGATGATAAACTTGAGAATTCACAAGCGAAAGTTCGTGGATTCAATAGCAAATATTTAAATGTATGTGCCGAACAACACAAAGGGACATGGGAGGCTCAGCTTTCCTATATCCAAAAAAATGCACCAAAAATTGACGGATTGATCTTGGATTTAGGGCTATGTGACTTGCCCAATAGTAATAGCGAGCGTGCTGATTTTAGAGGGACATCATTAGCTCAGGAAATTAGGACAAGACAAAAAGGTGTGATATTAAAAAGTTTCCCGATAGTACTTTTCTCAGCTAATGATAAACTTCAGGAATTATTAGAAACGACTGGTGCTGATTTGTTCGACTTGTGTATTGACAAAGACAGCATTTGTGTTGAAATATTTGATGAATTATCTTCTAAATTGTACGCCTTGGCTGAAGGTTATAAAATATTAGCAGATAATAATCACCAGGCACCAGATATTTTAAGCAACATATTAAAAGTTAATAATAAGGATATTGACGAACGATTAATCTCTGAGCTGAATAAACTCATAGGTAGTCCAACTCATAGCCTTGCGCACTTCATAATACACGAGGTACTGGAGCATAAGGGCGTGCTTATTAACACATCAACATTAGCAGCAAGACTAGGAATCGATGTAGAAAAATCTGACGACTGGGGGCAACTATTGAAAATCCTTGACATTGCAAAATATAAAGGTGTATTCTGTGAAGGATGGATTAGATGGTGGATGCCAGCTATTGAAGATTGGTGGAGCACCTATATTTCCAATGACAATATACGGTCTATGTCTGCAAAAAACAGAGTTAGTCTTCTAAAAGAAAAATTAAATCTATCGGAATTGCAAGCAGCTTGTCCAATCGATAGGGCAGAAAGTGACGCATTCTGGACAATTTGTCAGGGATATAAAAGACCCATTGATACAACTGATGGCCTTTTGATTGATGGACAGGAAAATTTATATCCGTGGCAAGAACCTGAATATGTATCCATTGATGCTGCTTTAAGAAGAAGAAATATCGCAGAGTGGAAAAATGTTTCTGTAATTGAGCGAGATTTCTTAGCCGAATTACAACGTGGATCTGTAAAAAGATAGCAAGTTATGAGCAATGTTCAAACTCAACTCACAATGATTGCGACTCTCCTTAGACGCAGAAAAATATGTAGGGATGTTTCCCCAATTCTTAATGCCATTCCAAAGATTGGCAAAAATGGGGAAAACTCAATCATAATTGAAGGTCTAGAAATAGTTTTACCTAAACCTTCCAATATGCGTCCAACCAATCTAATAAAGTTAGTTGCAATCATTACAGTAGAAACGACTTGTAAGCAAATGAATGAAATAGATATTGATCATATGTTTAATAATTACATGTTTAATGTCGTATTTAAAGGATATGGAGCTAACGAAGATGAGTATTATTATTCCTCATTCCATTTAGATTACGATCCTTCCAATTCATCAAATTTCATTCATCCATGGTTTCATTTAACATATGGAGGCATAAATGTAAAAAATGTAGATCATGGTGAATTAATGATACTACCGGCTCCCAGAATTCCAGTATGGCCTATGGATTTTATATTAGGTTTAGATTTTATATTATCAAACTTTTTAGATCAAGAAAGATACAAAAAGGAATTCATAGCCGACAGCAATTATCGATCCGCCTTAAAAAAGGCTCAAGATAGTATATGGCGACCATATATATTATCTATTTCACATCACTGGTGTAAGTTCAGTGATTGCAAGTATAATATGGTTAATATAGATTTGAGTCATAACTATGTGCCAACATTAATTGCAGATGCTTAAAACGGATGTGACATGGCCTGAGTCATTCAGGTATCAAACTAACACGGAGTGGGAGCCAGTTGGTTTCTTCTCGGAGACTCTGTGTAATGCCACGTCGTTTGACCTAATGCTCGGTTTTTTCTCTTCATCTGCCATTAATGTACTATCATACGGTTTTGCATCATTTATTTATAATGGTGGCAAAATGAGAATGATTATCAATGACATTTTAAGCAGCGATGATATTTCGGCCATCTCAATGGCTCATGACGGCAACGATTTGCCATTCTTTGATCTCAGGAATTTAGAACAACTGAGCTACACACTAAATAAACGTGACAAGCATTTTTTTGAGTGTTTAGCGTGGCTTATACGTAACGACTGCATTGAGATTAAGATAGTGCGAATGGTCAACGGAAGCGGCATAGCACATACCAAATGCGGAACGTTCAGCGATGGCATCAATAGAATTGGGTTTGAAGGATCTGTTAACTTCTCTCTTTCAGCATTCATGCACAATAAAGAGAGTCTTGGAGTTTACTGCGATTGGAACGGACCAGCTGATGTTGGTCGTATAAACGGTATTCAAAAGTCATTTGACCGAGCATTTAATGGTCTTGATAAAGATATTGAGTTTGTTCAAGCTGTTGACTTAAAAGGTTACACTCATTTCCAATTCAAGTCCAAAGGCTTGGATGAATTATTGGACGATGAACTTGACCTGATTGAAAATGCCGAAAAGCAAGACATTCCCGAAACAATAAAAGCAGCACTCAACCAGACAAAAACAAAGGTTGAACGAGCCATTGAAAAAATCAAAGGTGTAAAGCAAGCAAAAGAATCAGAACCGAGATTTCCTTACCCAACCGGACCACGTCCATATCAGCAACATGCATTCGAGAACTGGAAGGAGAATCAGCAGGGACTATTCGCCATGGCTACCGGTACGGGTAAAACCTTGACATCGCTTAATTGCTTGCTTGAAATATACAAACGAAAGGGATATTACAAGGCAATTATCCTTGTGCCAACGCTGACTTTGGTAGATCAATGGGAGGAGGAATGTAAAAAATTCCACTTTGGACATATTGTCAAAGTGTACTCAAAAAATAAAGAATGGAAATCAGAACTTGATGCTATTCGTCTTCAGGAAGATTTCAATTTCTCCGATAAAGAACCATCGTATATTATCATTGCGACCTACGCTTCATTTGCAAGAGATTCCATCTTTAAGGACTTGATATCAATAAGTAATAAGATAAACAAGAAATTATTATTAATAGCGGATGAGGCTCATAATATGGGCTCACCTCGAATTCTCAACCGACTTTCCGGCGTTAAATATAAACGTAGAATAGGCTTGTCTGCCACCCCAGAGCGGCAGTTTAATGATATGGGCAATAATGCCCTCCGTAAGTTCTTTGGATGTGAAGATCTAGAAGGTTATACCTTTGAGTTTTCGATGCAAGAGGCTATAGACAAAGGTTACTTGTGTAGATATTTCTACTATCCTCACCTTGTCAGGCTTACCGATGAAGAGATGTCTGAATATATGAAAATCTCTATTCAGTTGGCCAAGTTTTATAACTATGATAACGATTCGTTTCCCGGTTCAGGAGACATCCTAATGCGTCTACTGCTGAAACGTAAGCGTATTGTACATAAAGCAAAGAACAAGGAGTCAATATTTGAATCGATTATACGTGATTGGTATAATGCTAAGGGTTCTCTAAAGTACACACTTGTGTATGTCCCGGAAGGCAGTCGCCCTGATGATGAAAGTGCTGATTTATATGACTCTGAAGAATCAATTCCTGGTGACGATTACACAGATTCCCTTATTGACACATATACAAATATGGTTCAGGCGATAAGTCCGACAACTACGGTTAAGAAATTTATATCAGGGACTGGAGAACGGAAACAAATACTTGAAGACTTTGCTACCGGCAAACTTGAAGTTTTGACTTCTATGAAGTGTCTTGATGAAGGTGTCGATGTTCCCCGGAGTGAGTTGGCTATTTTTTGCGCAAGTACTGGTAATCCTCGACAGTTCATTCAACGTAGAGGTCGTATTCTTCGCAATCATCCCGATAAAAAGCGCGCCGTTATCCATGATCTCGTTGTAGTGCCGGAGATTTCTTCAGTGAGCGAAAATTTTAATATAGAACGCAGTCTATTGGCTTCTGAGCTTAAACGAGTGAGAGATTTTGCTCTTATGTCTGAAAATGCTGATTTCGCATACGAAGAACTAAAGAGCGTGTTGGATTATTATGATTTATCTCTTTTCTAAATATGGCATATATTTCAAATAATGACAAAATGCTTCAGGCAGTACTCCTTAACGAACGCCTGATGAAAGTCGGCAACTATACCCCAGCCGACATCGGGACTCTCTATACAGCCCTCGATTCAGACAATTATATTATTAACGCAGTTGCTCAAATCATAAAGCGAGCCGGTGAGGGTGCATCTGAGCGCGAGCTTTGGAAAGAGATCAACGATTATCTCAAACGCAACGTATGATAATAAAAGAAATACGAATCAAGAATTTTCGGAGTTATTACGGTGACAACAACCGTTTTGATTTTTCGGATGGCCTTACTATTATCATCGGAGATAATGGTGATGGCAAAACCACATTTTTTGAGGCAATTCAATGGCTTCTTAATACAGTCATAGACAGTAGCAGCCTTGAACATGTTTCAGAGATGAGAAAATCGCAGATGGAACCGGGAGATATAGATGAAGTTTCTGTCTATCTGAAGTTTGACCATGACGGGGAGAAATCAGTTGAAAAATCCTTCTCATTTGAAAAACTTGAAAATGGCAGTTTCCGTGTTGGCAAACTT
>ERZ778510.1818-NODE-1818-length-12612-cov-4.033447_pt1 | contig 12612 bp, 8 predicted proteins | sample MGYA00510348_ERZ778510 | MGnify/ENA primary metagenome ERZ778510 (study PRJEB29527, sample SAMN07138969) | mouse gut metagenome | material: feces | host: mouse | place: China:Nanjing | collected 2016-01-25 ... | reverse complement strand
CATATATACGTTGTGCGTTCGGCATAATCAAAGTGAAACTTTGCTTCTGCTCTCACTTTTTGCTATATTTGCAGGATTAACATTCGGGCCGGTCCCGAAGAACCAACTGTTTGATAGATAAAGAATGTTTCTGGCATTATTCGGATTTCTGCGGATGTCGCTTGTCGACATTCTTGACATACTCCTTGTTGCGCTTATCATTTTCCTTCTGTTCCGATGGATCAGAGGCTCTTCAGCGTGGAATATCTTTGTCGCCATTATCTCCTTATATTTTATAAGGCTGATAGTCTCAGTGCTCGGAATGAGGCTGACATCCACGATTATGGACATGGTCCTGAATGTCGGAGTCCTTGCGATCATCGTGATTTTCCAGCCGGAGATACGGCGTTTTCTGACAAGGCTCGGCAACAGGTACAGGGTCAATGCGCACAACGACCTGATAGGCAGGATTTTCAGAGGCGTAAACGGAAGCGGGGCGATGAGCAATGACGCGGTCAATGAAGTAACGGAAGCCTGCAGGAGAATGTCCGAGTCAAAGACAGGAGCCCTGATAGTCATCCCGCATTCCACTCCGCTCGATGATATAATCGAGACCGGGGACAGGATTGACGCCGCAATACACAGAAGACTGATAATGAATCTGTTTTTCAAAAACTCCCCGCTCCACGACGGGGCCGTCATAATCAGCAACAACCATATAGTCGCGGCAAGATGCACGCTGCCAATTACCGAGAAGACCAATATACCGCCGCAATACGGTATGCGCCACAAGGCGGCGATAGGAATATCGGAGGAGACTGACGCCGAAGTGATTGTCGTATCCGAAGAGACAGGAGGCATATCTTTTGTCAAAGGAGGGACCGTAACGCCGATCGGCAACATAAATGAATTGAAACTGATGTTGAGCAACTCTTTTTCACAGCAATAAGAATCAGGAGGGAAAGGATTGGAAGAGATTATCGATATAGAAAGAATAGACACCAGGCTTGAGCAGAAACTGGGATTTGACAGGATAAGGAAAATGATTTCCGACCGCTGTTCGACCGAATACGCATCAGGCCGGGTATACGGAGAACTGTTTTCATCAGACAGGAACGAAATACGCAGAAGACTCCTTCTGACGGATGAGATGAGACTGATAATGATGTTCGAGGAAAGTTTTCCGGGCAACGGATATATAGACTGCCTCAGTTTCCTCAAACCGCTTGAAAATCCGTCTTCAAACATAGATCTGGTTTCACTCAGAAAGCTCAAGACGATGCTGGAGACACTCGGGAAAGTAGTGAGATTCTTCGAGGAAATCAAGGACGGAGTGTATCCGAACCTGAAGAAGATGACAGCCCCGATAATAGGGTTCCCTGCCGTACAGCAGAGGATAGACAGCATCCTTGACCGTTTCGGAGACGTGAAGGACACAGCTTCAGACGAGCTCTACAACATACGCAGATCACTGAAGGACAAGGAAGGAGCAATTTCAAGACGTATAAGCGCCATACTGCGCAAAGCCCAGGAAGACGGCATTGTGGACAGTGATGCCGGAATCTCCATGCGTGACGGCAAGATGCTGATTCCCGTATCGGCCGCCAACAAAAGAAAGATCCCTGGATTCATATATGACGAGTCGTCGTCCGGAAAGACCGCTTTTATAGAGCCGGCCGAAGTCGTGGAGCTCGACAACCAGATAAAGGAGCTGAAATTTGCAGAAGGCAGGGAAATTCTCAAGATTCTTCTTGATTTCAGTGATTTTGTACGCCCGTATGTCCCGGAATTGACAGGAGCGGCAGAATTCCTCGGAGAGATAGATTTCCTGATGGCGAAAGCCCAGGTGTCGCTGGACATCATCGCCGGTATGCCGATAATTTCAGATGACGGGCAGATGAACATACGCAAGGCAAGACATCCCCTGCTGGAGAAAGCCTTGAAACGTGAAAGGAAAGAGATCGTGCCTCTCACCGTGTCCCTGAATCCTCAAAAGCATATACTGCTGATCTCGGGACCGAATGCAGGAGGAAAGTCAGTCTGCCTGAAGACGGTAGGACTTCTTCAGTATATGTTCCAGTGGGGAATGCTGGTGCCGACTTCCGAGACATCGGAGCTGCCGGTGCTTGACAGGATTATGGTGAGCATCGGGGACGACCAGTCTCTGGACAACGATCTCAGTACATACAGTTCGTTCCTTGCCGATATGAAGCAGATGATGGAAAAGGCTGACGGACGGACACTCGTCCTTATAGACGAGTTCGGCTCAGGTACCGAGCCTGCAGCCGGAGGAGCGATAGCGGAGGCACTGCTGAGCGAGCTGGACGCAAGAGGGACATACGGAGTGATCACCACGCACTACACCAACCTGAAGCTGTACGCATCGGGAGATACAGGAGTGGTAAACGGTGCTATGATGTTTGACGTCAAGAATATCGCACCGTTGTTCAAGCTTGAAATGGGATTGCCTGGAAACTCATTCGCATTCGAGCTGGCAAGGAAGATGGGCCTTCCGGAGAACATCATAAAGGATGCTGAGAACAGGGCAGGGGAAGAGTTCGTCGGAATTGAGCGCAACCTGCGCAAAATCGCAAGGAACAGAAAGGCCCTCGATGAAAAGCTGGAAAGGATACGCCATACTGACAGGACTCTGGAAAGCATCACGGACAAATACCAGAAAGAGCTTCTTGAAATAAAGCAGCTGAAAAAGGAAATCATCGACAAGGCGCGCAAGGAAGCCGACGAGATCATCAAAGGTGCGAACCGCCAGGTGGAAAACACCATCAGGACCATCAAGGAGGCACAGGCTGAAAAGGAGATAACCAATGAGGCAAGAAAGGAGCTGCAGAATTTCGTGTCCGTACTGTCAAAGAAAAAAGAGCAGGACCAGAAAGACAGGGATGAATATATAGAAAAAAAGATAAAGCAGATTGATGCCCGCAGGGAGCGTGAAAGACAGAGGAAGGCACAGCGTGCAGGAGAAAAGGCACAAAGGGAGGCAGAGGAACTGATTGCTGAACAGCAGAGGGAAGAGTCTTTCCGCAACGCACCTTTGAAAGCAGGAGAAAAAGTGCGCATAAAAAGCAACGGGATGGTAGGAGAAGTGACAAAGGTCTCTTCAAAGGCAGTCACGGTCAGCATCGGCAATATCATCAGCAAGATGTCACCGGACAAAGTGGAAAGGATAACATCCAATGAATTCAAGAGCGCGTCAAAGAACAGCGTAAAACCCGCGAAGACGGTCAGGATAGACGAATCCATATCGGAAAGGAAGCTGAATTTCCATACGGAGCTGGATGTGCGTGGAGAACGTGTAAATGACGCTATTGAAAAAGTGATGAGATACGTTGATGACGCCATTATGCTCAATATGTCATCCGTCCGTATAATACACGGCAAAGGCACGGGAGCATTGAGGGAAGAAATCCAGAAGTTTCTCAGAAGCACTCCTGGAGTATCTTCAGTAGCGGACGAGCATATACAGTTCGGTGGGACCGGCGTGACTATAGTGCATTTTGACTGATACTGTCAAGAGAGAGCCGATCCGGTGGCGACGGAATAAAAACGAGGGGAATGGATGAAAGACGACAGGGAAAGAAAAGCGACAGGAAGGAAAGGAGAAGATATCGCCTGTATGTTCCTTATGGACAACGGGCATACGATATTGGAAAGGAACTGGAGAAGCGGTCATCTTGAGATAGACATTATCTCATACGACAATGATGGAATACATTTTGTGGAAGTGAAGACCCGCCGTCCGCCAATGCAGGCCCGGCCTCAGGAATGCGTGACGGTGACAAAACAGAAACGGATTGCCTCAGCTGCGGCAAAGTTCCTTTCACAGGGATGCCGTACAGGGAAGTATTCGTCCATCAAAGGCAGGATTGCTGACGCCGAATGCAGATTTGATGTCATAGCAGTCATCTTTGACACGGACGGGACAAAGATAGAATACTACCCCGAGGCCTTTTTCCCGACATTTGTTTGACAGAACGACCATTTGCAAAACATTGATATATTATGCAAAACAACCAATACTGTATAATAATGGCAGGAGGAGCAGGGACAAGACTCTGGCCTATAAGCAGAAACAATTGTCCCAAGCAGTTCCTTAAACTGGACGGGGAAGACAGGACTTTCATCAGGGACACCTATGACAGATTCGCCAAATTCATTCCCAAGGAGAATATAATCATTGTTTCTTCCGCAAAATACAGGGATCTTGTCAAAGAACAGATTCCGGAAATAACGGACGAGAACCTTCTCCTTGAGCCATACAGCAGAAACACCGCTCCTTGTATAGCCTACGCGACATATACTGTCCTGAAAAGGGACCCCGATGCGGCAATGGTAGTAACTCCGTCAGACCACATCATCACAGACGAGGACAAATTCGCGGAAACAGTGCAGAACGCGCTCGAATACGCCACAGCCAACAAAGTGCTCATGACGATCGGAGTGCCTCCTACACGGCCGGACTCGAATTTCGGATATATCCAGATTACCGGAGGAAAAGAAGCCTGCAACACGGACAGTGCGATAAAAGTCAAGACCTTCACTGAGAAGCCGGACAAAGAACTTGCAAAAGTATTTGTAGACAGCGGTGAGTTTTTCTGGAACTCAGGAATATTCGCCTGGAAAGCGGAAACCATAAGGGAGGAGATGGAAAAATATCTTCCGGAAGTCACCAGGCTTTTCAACGGTTGGGAGACAGCAATCGGAAGCCCGGCCGAAAGCGAATTCATTTCGCGGGCATATACGGACTGCCTTAAAATATCCATAGATTATGGAGTGATGGAAAAGACAGGAATCGCCTGGCTGTATCCTGCATCATTCGGATGGTCTGACATCGGAGCATGGGAATCCCTCCAGGAATCAATGATGACACAGGATACGGACAAGAATACGATCTCGGCGGACAGGATTCTGTCAGACGGATGCAGAGGAGACCTGATAATCTCCAAAAACAAGGGCAAGCTCATAGCCGTAAAAGGCCTGGAGAACTATATGGTCATCGATACGGAGGACGTATTGCTTATATGCCCCAAGGAGGACAAGGAATTCAAAGATTTTATTGCGGGCATTGCGATGCCAGGATATGAGAAATACAGATAAATCACAAAAAACATTTATAATATGGCACTTGAACAACAAATTCAGACAGATATGGTTGCCGCGATGAAGGCAAAGGAGACAGTGCGTCTTGCTGCCCTCAGAGGAATAAAGGCAGCTATTCTTCTTGCAAAGACAGCGGAAGGAAGCAATGGGGAGCTGACTGACGCAGACATAGTCAAGATCATACAGAAACTCGTGAAGCAGCGCAAGGAAAGCGCGGAGCAATACAATCAGGCCGGACGTCCTGAGCTTGCGGAAAATGAACTTGCGGAAGCTGCAGCAATGGAAGTCTATCTTCCGAAACAGCTGAGCGAGGAAGAGGTGAAGACAGAATTGGTAAAAATCATCGCCGAGACAGGAGCATCAAAGCCTTCCGACATGGGCAAGGTGATGGGAGTAGCGACAAAACGTCTGGCAGGAATAGCCGACGGAAAGCTTATCTCCACAATCGTCAAATCACTTCTGGCGTAAGATAAAATAATTAAAGCCACCTGAAAAGGTGGCTTTAATTATATCAGTAGACTTCTATTTCATAGATTCGCGCCACTCCCTGGCCCGGAGACTGTGTCGGGCCGGTCACAAAAAGACGTATATAACGGTATTCCGCCGGAGTGACATCTCTGATCACCACATCCTTACGGTTGCCGTCAATACCGTCTATCGTTTTCCAGTCCTCAGAAAGCGAGTTCCTTCCCTGAAGATAGCACCCTCTGGTAACGTATGACATCTGCTCTATACCGGCATTGACAAGTTTCCACCCGGAGATAGTCCTGACCTGTCCGAGGTCAAAATCAAGATGATACGGAGCCGCCCCGGCATCACACCATTTTGTCTTCACATCACCGTCCACAGCAAATGCAGGCATCTCCCTGTCATTGGCATAACCGGAATATCCGATAATCTTAGCATCTTTCAGAAGATTCACTTTCTGTACAGACTCTGATGACGGATCTGTGTCTTTGATGGCCGTACGGAAAAGTTCAGATGCAGGCACGACATCAGGACAGCTTTCATCCGCCACCGTCATTGCGAACACGACCACTCCCCTGTTGTCAGGAAGAACGACAGAATCCGCCCCATCCGGAATGTCAAAGGCATATCTGAACATATAGGTGAATTCGTATGACTCATCACCTACAGTAGAATGGCTGTGGGTCCCCACATAGGCCACATCCGCAGCTTTCAAGAAGCCATCAGTATGTCCGAGATGTCCCCACTGGCCGATAAAGCCGCCGAAGAACGGTACATTGACCTCAACAGACATATTTCCTATCTTGAATCCGACAGTATTGTCAGCCTCAGAAGAAGCGGCAAGAACATAAAGCCTGTTATATCCTGCAGGAAGCTTAACGGTCCTTCCGTCGCAGGCCACACCGTTTTCCGCATCCTTGTCTCCTATTACAAAAGGCACTCCGGCAGACACGATCTCATTTTCAGGAAGCAGTTCAGCCGCATAGCTGTAGCCGGATCCGAAGTTCACCTCATGGCGGAAAGCGTTCCAGGAGAAACATTTATGATTATATTCAAGAGGAAGAGCCTTGTATTGAGGAGTCTGTGCCTTGTGATTCTTCTTAAGCACCACCTTGAACGTCTTTATGCAGTTAGGCCCGAGAGAAACCTGCAGCTTATTGCCGTCAAACGAGGCATCACCTGTCGTCTTCTCCGTTCCGTCCGCCTCAAAGGCTTCCAGTATATCCCCGGCAAATGTTATTTCAGCATTCTGGGCTTTCACACCGCCTTTTTCATATACCCTGACAATATATTCATCAGACATTTCCGCCTTCTTCAATGCCTTGATCACAACATTCGGATTGTCGGAAGAGGCAAACGAGAATGTCTTCCCGAGAACGCCTCTATGCTCAGATGAAACAAATGCCTTTACCGGCTGGTTGAGAACATCCGACTTTTCTGACACCACCGCCTTGTCAAGTTCTCCGCGGTGTCCTGTCAGACTATATGTGAACGTATGGTATCCAAGATCCTGACGGTCCTGATAAGCATATCCTCTCCTTGTCTGAGGGGTATGAAGCAAGGTTAGACGGATGTTGTTGTCAGAAGGCTTGTCCCATCCGTATTTCCCGTCATTAAGCACTGATACTCCATAGCTTCCGTCTGCATCTGTAAGGTCAGTCCACTGGTGTGAATAGACTTCGTATGCCGTATCTGTATTGTTGCCCCTTGCCACAGAACCGATCCCAAGGTCATATACAGCTTTTTCATTTGCCACAGCCAGAGGGAATTCAGCCTTAAGCAGAGCATTCATCGTATTCCAGTCGACTTCATTATAGAAATCGATTCTGTCAGCCAGTGCACCTTTATAAAGACGGATATATTGCCTGAAGCTGGATTCTCCGTATCTTTTCTCCACGCACACGGTCCTGCGGACAGCACCGTCCTCGACAAGAGAGACTTTCACATCCTCAACAATTGAAACCGGCTCCCTGTCCACAGTCTCTTTCAGGACTTCCCAGGCAGGCCAGGCGTAAGACTTGTTCTCAGTAAACAGGGCTAGACGTATCGCCTTTCCTTCAGCGACAAGCTCCTTGTCCTCCCTGAGATCCACAAGGGACACTATATCACCGTTTGCATCAAACGAGATTATGTAGACGCCATTTTCAACCGTTCCGACTGACTTCCGTGAAGGAGTCCGTACACCTCCGGAAATACGGAAATCATACACGGCATAACCGTTGGCCTGAACCGTAGCCTCAACCAGCACAGTCACTTTGCCGTCCTTATAGTCCACAACCTGTGAAGGGACCTTACGGCCGTGCGCGTCATAGACCTGAAAACCTTTCTTTTTAGGAGAGTCAAGCGTAACTTCCACGACATCAGTGACAGCGAAACCGTTGGCATTGTAGAAAACGACAGGAGTCCCTTTGACTCTTGTATCCATCATAGCGGCAACACCGCTCACGGAATTTGTCAGCACGTCAGAGAACTGCTTCAAAGACAGAAGTTCATCGTTCCATGAGAATTCGTATGCGCGCGGAATGCTTGTTCCGGTAAGGTCATCGTGGAACTGATGGAAGATGAAACGCCTCCACGAATCAGTCAATGTCCCTGAAGGATAAGATTCGGCACCGAGCCAGTCCGCTGCAAGCGCAGCCCTCTCTGCTGCATCTCCAAGAAGTTCATTCTGACGGTTGTACATCTTCATCGCAGCCTGGGACGTATAGCATCCTGTTCCGTGCACATCCATCAGAAGCTCCCCGTCAAACACAGGCAGTTCCGGATGGGATGCAAACGGGAGATAATCCCTGAAAAGCTGGTCAGAAGCAGCACTTATGACCTCAACAGGTCCGTTCCCGTGCACTCCCCTCTCAACGGCACGCACGGAAGTCATTGTAGGAGAGCCTCCTATATCACCTGTACCGTAATAGCGGTAGACTGTATTCAGAGGAGTGCGTGAAGCCAGCTCCTTAAGATACCCGCTTTCAGAAAGATCCTCGTCTTTCCATTTGCGTCCGTAGTCATATCCGTGCGCAAGCATTATCCTGCTTCCGTCCACTCCCTGCCACAGACCGATGGTGAAAGGATGCTTGCTGTCACCGTAGAACGGCTTGTTGCGCCAGTCCAGCTTCTGCGAAGAAAAACCTATAAGGCCGCAATGCGCAGCGACAGTCGGAAGGTTCCACCCGAATCCGAAACAGTCCGGAAGGAAGATGTCGGTGCTCTCAGTGCCGAACTCCTGGCGGTAATATGTCTGGCCGAGCATAATATTGCGGATAAAAGCCTCCGTAGAAGGGACAAGGGCATCAGACGCCTCCCAGCTGCTGCCGGAGATATGCCATCTTCCATTCTTGACATATTCCTTGAGCTTCTCATACTGCTCAGGGTAATATTCTTTCATCCAGGAATATTTCACTCCTCCCTCAAAATTGAACACATAATCAGGATAATGTTCCAAAAGGAACAGATTCTGGTTCAAGGTATTCCAGACATATTTGTCAATGGTGGTCTTGATGTCCCAGTTCCACTGTGTATCAAGATGGGCATCCGCCACCATATAGGCTTTCGCTTTGCCCTCATCATTACCTGAGGTCTGGGCAACAGCGCTGAAGCCAGTCAGCATCGCAGATGCAAACAGTACAAGATGTTTTGTTTTCATTCGCAGAATTTTATGTTAAACAATATTTGTCCACTTTGTGTCCATATATACGCTGTGCGCTCGGCATAGTGAAAATAAATTTTCCCTCTGCGCTCGCTTTTGCTATATTTGTGCTAAAGCACATATAAACGCTCTGGTCTCGGCATAGTCGAAATTTATTTCGCCTCTGCTCTCGACTTTTGCTATATTTATCTTATAAAATTGGTCTTGACAGGTATCTCTTTCTTCGGAGGTTCTATACCTGCAGCGCGTCCTGCTTCAAAGCATTTGAGCATCCAGGCCATATTTCTGCCGAGCTCACGCATAATCTGCAGTCCTTCAAGGTCCTGGCGGACTTCATCCGGAGTGTTCCCGTGTACCATATTCCAATATTTGGACGAGACAACAGGCATTGATGATATTGAAAAATATTTATTCAGCTGGTCAAATGTCGCTGTGGAGCCTCCTCTTCGGCAGCTTACTACAGCAGCGGCAGGCTTGTAACGGAAAATCTTGCCTTTGCCATAAAACGCCCTGTCCATAAAAGAAGTAACCGCCCCTGAGGCACTGGCAAAATGCACAGGCGAGCCGAAAACAAACCCGTCCGCCTCAGAGGCCTTGTCAAGAAACACATTTACGACATCGTCAATGACGCATCTGCCTGTCTCAAGGCATCCGGCACATCCATAGCATCCGGCAACGGGTTTTGCGCCAAGCCAGAAAAACTCGGTCTCGATTCCCGCCGCGTTCAATTCTTTTTCCACTTCCTGCAATGCAGTATATGTGCAGCCCTCCCTGTGCGGACTGCCGTTCACCAAAAGCACTTTCATAACATCACTATCAATTAAAGGTTCCAAAGATACGAAATTTCAGGCTGGCACAAAAAGAAAGAGGGTGACCAAAAAGTCTTTTGTTCCCCCTCCTCCGGACTTCCTAACCCCCGCAGACTAACGTCTGCGACCCCTATTAGGGGTATCTCGCGCCCCGGCGCGGTCCCTTCGGGACTTTTTAGTCGGCCCTTCAGCATATCCGGCTGTCTGCGGACAGCAGTCATTATTCTTTTGATGCCTTGCTTTCAAGGAAAAGCTCATCCATCTGCTCCTGATCGATATAGGACGGAGAATCTATCATCACATCACGGCCCTGGTTGTTCTTAGGGAATGCGATATAGTCACGGATAGTCTCCTGACCTCCGAACAGAGAGCATACACGGTCGAAGCCGAATGCAAGTCCTCCGTGAGGCGGAGCTCCGAACTTGAAGGCATTGATGATGAATCCGAACTTATATTCCGCATCTTCCTTGCTTATGCCGAGAATCTCAAACATCCTCTGCTGCATGTCCGCCTCGTGGATACGGATCGAGCCACCGCCGAGTTCCGTTCCGTTGAGAACGAAATCGTATGCGTTTGCACAGACTTTCTCCAGATCTTCCTTCTTGTCGCTGTAATAAAGCTCAAGGTGTTCCGGTTTAGGAGCGGTGAAAGGATGGTGCATAGCATAGAAACGCTGAGTCTCGTCATCCCACTCGAACAGAGGGAAATCCACCACCCAAAGAGGTGCGAAATTGAAAGGGTCACGGAGTCCGAGACGGTTGCCCATCTCAAGACGGAGAACTCCAAGCATTGTCTGGGTCTTCCTTTTGGCTCCGCAAAGCACGAGGATCATATCACCAGCCTTGGCTTCCATATAGTCAGCCACAGCTTTAAGCTCCTCCGCGCTATAGAACTTGTCAACAGAAGACTTGATGCTGCCGTCTGCATTGATCTTGATATATACAAGACCTTTGGCTCCTACCTGAGGTCTCTTCACCCATTCTGTAATCTCATCAATCTGTTTGCGTGTATATTCCGCCGCGCCTTCGACATTGATTGCACCCACATATTCAACACTGTCAAATACAGAGAAACCGTGTCCCTGGACCTTGTCGGTAATCTCGTGGATTTTCATCCCGAAACGGATATCCGGTTTGTCCGAACCATAGAAATCCATTGCGTCATACCAGCTCATACGAGGAATCCTTCCTTCTATCTCCACATTCAGGACATTCTTGAACAGAGTCCTCATCATACCCTCGAAAGTGTCAAGCACGTCCTCCTGGTCAACAAAAGACATCTCACAGTCAATCTGGGTGAACTCAGGCTGACGGTCCGCGCGGAGATCCTCGTCACGGAAACAGCGAACAATCTGGAAATAGCGGTCATATCCCGCCACCATAAGCAGCTGCTTGAAAGTCTGCGGCGACTGTGGAAGCGCGTAGAACTGACCCGGATTCATACGTGAAGGCACGACAAAGTCACGTGCTCCTTCCGGAGTGGACTTGATCAGATAAGGGGTCTCTATCTCAAGGAAGTTCTTTGCATCAAGATAGTTGCGGACTTCGTGCGCAATCTGATGGCGGAGCTTCAAAGCTTTCTGCAGAGGGTTCCTGCGCAAATCAAGATATCTGTATTTCGCACGGAGTTCTTCTCCTCCGTCGCTTTCATCCTCAATTGTAAAAGGAGGTATGTTAGCCTTATTGAGAACCTTTATTTCAGAAAGGCTGATTTCAATGTCTCCCGTAGGCATCTTCGCGTTCTTGCTCTGACGCTCGACTACTGTTCCCGTAACCTGGATTACCCATTCACGTCCAAGTGACGATGCAGTCTCGACAAGAGGGGCATCGGCAGTTGCGTCAACTACAAGCTGAGTGATGCCATAGCGGTCGCGCAAGTCAACGAATGTCATTCCCCCGAGTTTCCTCGATTTCTGAACCCATCCGGCCAATGTCACTGTCTGACCGGCATTCCCGATGCGGAGTTCCCCGCAAGTATGTGTCCTGTACATAATTATATTGCTTTAACTTTTTCCTTTCACAGACGGGACCGTCATATCTGCCGACGATTCCGCAGTCCTCTTCAGACCAGCCGACAAAAATAAGAAATTCTGATTGATTTACATCCGGAAACAGCCAAAACTACCGTATGATTCGTAAAATACTGTCATTTACCCGAATTAAGCCATAAAAGCATATCCAATCACATAAAATGTTCACTATATTTGAACCTTTGATTCATATAAACGTCTTCAAATTCTAAAATACAATGGACAGATTCAAATTCAAGAAAAGTTACGCGATTTCATTGTCAGTTACAATAATCGTCATAATCTTATGTATGTCATGCTGCACTATCGTGGATTCTTCGGAAGTGGGCATCAAGTTCAAAAAATTCGATTTGACGGAGCAGGGGACGCTCAAGGCGACCCCAGTAAGCGGATGGACATTCTACAACCCGCTCACAACGTCAATATACACCTATCCGGTTTATATCCAGAGGGTTGACTACTCCCCTTTCACTGTCACGACAAAGGATGCAGCGATTTTTGAAATGGATCCGGTGATGGCATATCAGCTCAACAGGGACAAAGCCACAGAAGTATTCGCCACATAC